>Ga0066905_100000405_pt1 | contig 11669 bp, 8 predicted proteins | sample PanSoiMetaPlot36_FD_67483 | JGI IMG/M metagenome (GOLD analysis project Ga0066905, IMG submission 67483) | Tropical forest soil microbial communities from Panama analyzed to predict greenhouse gas emissions - Panama Soil Plot 36 (version 2) | ecosystem: Environmental > Terrestrial > Soil >... | reverse complement strand
ATCACGTCGGCGCTCGGCGACGACGACGCCCTGCTCGGGCCCGCCAGCGTCCGGGTGGCGGAGGCGGGCGGCAAGCGGATCCGGCCCCTGTTCACCATCGCCTGTGCCGCGCTCGGCGACGTCTTCGACGAGCGCGTCGTGGCGGCGGCGGCAGCCGTTGAGCTGGTGCAGATCGGCTCGCTGGTCCACGACGACATCCTGGACGCCGCCGCCACGCGCCGGGGCCGCCCCACCATCAACGCCAGCGAGGGGCTCGACGAGGCGCTGCTGGCGGGCGACTACATCCTCGCCCGGGCGGCGCAGCAGGCGGCCTCCGTGAGCCAGGAGGCCGCGCGGTTGGTGGCGGCCGCACTGGCCGAGCTGTGCGAGGGCCAGGTCCTCGAGCTGCGCGACACCTACGACCCCGATCGCACGCTCGACGCCCATCTCGCCTCCATCCGCGGCAAGACGGCCGCGCTGTTCGAGTGTGCGTGCCGGCTCGGCGCGCACACGGCGCGGCTGCCGGACCACAACGCCACTGCGGTCGCCCGGTTCGGCGCCGGCTTCGGGATGAGCTTCCAGGTGCTCGACGACGTCCTCGACCTGATCGGCGACGCCGAACGCCTGGGCAAGCCGACGGGGATCGACATCGCCGCCGGCGTCTACACCATGCCGGTCATCACGACCCTGCGGGGTCCCCGGGGCGCTGAGCTCCGCAACCTGCTTCCCGGGCGCCCCGACGGCGACCGTTCCGGCGCCACCGCCGACTCCCACGAACCCGTCGATGGCGCCAACGTCACTGCGGCGCTGGCGGTCGTGCGAGCATCGGGCAGCGTCGCCGCCGCGCTGGCGGCGATGGACCGCTTCGCCGACGAGGCGCGGCGCGCCGTCGCGCACCTCAACCAGGCGACCGTCGGCGAGGGGCTGTGGGCGTTCCCTCGCACCTATAGCACCTGGGCGCTGGAGAACCTCATGGACCGGCGCTACCTCGAGGTCCCGCTCACCGCCGATGCCGGCGCCTGAAAAGGTCCCCCTGGTGTCACGGCGGACGGCACCGAGGCAGGCCGACGAGACCCGCGCCCGCATCGTCGATGCCGCGCTGGAGGCGCTGCGCGCCAACGGCATCGCCGGCATCAGCGCCCGCACGATCGCCCGGCACGGCGGCTTCAACCAGGCGCTGATCTTCTACCACTTCGGTTCCGTCGAGGGCCTGCTGGTGGCCGTGGCCCGCCTCGAGAGCGAGCGCCGCTCGGCGCTCTACGCCCCGGCGCTCCGCGAGGTGACCTCCCTCCTCGACCTCGTGGCCGTGGCCCGCCGGCTCCACGACGAGGAGTTCTCCGGCGGCTCCGTTGCGGCGCTGACGCAGATGCTGGCGGGTGCCGTCGGTTCGGCGGAGCTGGCCCGCGGGATCTGGGACGCCCTGGAGCCGTGGACGACGCTGGTCCGCGAGACGATCCGGCGCCTGCTCGACGGGACCCCCTACGGCGAGGTGCTGTCGCCGGACGACCTGACGGCGGCCGTGACCGCGCTGTTCCTGGGCATCGAGCTGCTCACCGGGCTCTACCCCAACGGCCGGGAGCACACCCTGTTCGCGACGATGGAGGCGGCTGCGGCCGGCATCGACGCGCTGCTCCGGCCGCCGGCGGCGGCCGCCGGCAACTAGCCCCCCAACTGCTCGGCGCCGCAGAAACCGTGGAACCGATCCGGTGACCCGGCCGTCGATGTGCTGTCGGTCGCACAGCGGGTGCGGCCGCGTGGTTCCCGGAGGTCGGGATGCGGCGGAACGGTTCGGCGGACGATGCGCGCGCGAAGCGGGCACGGCGGCTGTGGGTGGCGCGTGCGGCGGTCGCCGCTGCGGTGCTGGCGACTGCGGTCGGGGCCCGGCAGGGCCCGAGCACGGCGGCGGGGGCCACGCCCGCGCCGACGTTGACCGTCACGCCGGCGGCCGGCCTCGCCGACGGTGGGACGGTGCGCGCGGCCGGCGGCGGGCTGGGCGGGGGGCCGGTCCTGGTTCAGTGCGGCGCGGATCCCGGCGGGATCCCCGACTGCGACTGGGCGACCGTCACCGGCCTCGAGCCCGGTGCGAGCGGGACGTTCTCCGTCGACCATCGGGTGTTCGCCCTCATCCACACGGAGGCCGGCGGGGCGATCGACTGCCGGGTTGCGGGCCGCTGCGTGCTGCTGGCGGGGTCGTTGCAGGGCCCCGACCCGCTCGCCGACGGTGTGAGCGCGCCGATCACCTTCGACCCGGCGGCCCCGCTGCTGAAGGCTCCGGCGATCACGCTCACGCCCGCCACCGCACTGCGCGACGGCCAGCAGGTCCGCATCGACGGTCGCGACTTCGGCAACCGGCAGTCGCCAACCGTGCAGGTCTACCAGTGCGCCCCCGAGCCCTCGTTCGTGAACTGCCGGCCCCTCACCGAGATGGATTTCGAGCTTGGGCCGGACGGGTCGTTCAGCGTCGACGCCAAGGTCTGGCACGTCATCAGGGCCGACGGGCAGGAGACCGATTGCCTGGCCGCGGCAGGGTCGTGCCAGCTGGTGGCCACCACGCGCCCGGGGGAGACCCTCGATGCGCCCTGGGCGGCCCGGGCCGCGCTGCCGTTCGACCCCGACGCCGCGCCGATGCCCGGGCCCGACCTCGCGGTGACGCCGGCGACCGACCTCCACGACGTGACCGAGCTGACCGTGCACGGCCGCAGCTTCTCCCCGGGCGGCGCGGTGCGGGTCAGCGTGTGTGACGCGGCCGCGCTCCAGGACTGCGATGGGGCCACCCAGGAGCTTCCCACGGCCGGTGCCGACGGGGCATTCGAGCTGCGGATGAACGCCTTCGCCGCCTTCGGGGCCGGATGGGAGGAGGAGGTGCCGGTCGAGTGCCGGACCTCGGGGTGCGTCGTGCTGGCCGAGGACCTCCAGAGCCTGCGGCGCGTCACCGTGCCCCTCGCGTTCGGGCCCCCGGACCCGCCGCAGGGCCGCTACCTGGACCCCGTGTTCGACGAGGTGGACGTCGTCAAGGAGGTCGTCTATCGCCGCACGGTCGACTACCGCGGCAATCCCGTGAACCTGCGGCTCGACATCTACCGCCCGGCCGACGACACCGCCACCAGCCGGCCGGCGATCGTGTGGCTGCACGGCGGCTGGTTCGTGGGCGGCGACGGCGGCGGCGGGATGCCCGAGTACGGCGCGGCGGTCGCCCGCCGGGGCTACGTCGGCGTCGATGTGGGCTATCGGGTTCGCCCCGGCATGAACGTCGAGAACTACCCCGACCTGTACGACGCCATGGTCGACGCGTACGAGGACGCCACGGCGGCGGTCGACTGGGTGCGGGCACACGCCGGTGAGTACGGCATCGACCCGGACGTCATCGCCGCCGGTGGGTTCTCCGCCGGCGCCGTGACCACGACCAACCTCGCGTACGGGCCGGGTCAGCTCGGGCCGGCCACCTCGGGCATCGCCGCCGCGCTGCCGCTGGAGGGCTGGTTCGTCCGCCCCGACGATCCGGCCCTCCCGTTGCCGCGGGCGTTCGCGGTCCCCGACCCGGGGGAGCCTCCCGCCATCGTCTTCCACGGCACCGCCGACCGGCTCCTCCCGTTCGGCTCGCCGACCGAGACGTGCCCGATGGCGGCCGAGGCCGGCATCGCGTGCGAGTACGTGGGCTACGAGGGCGGCACCCACGGCACCGTCAGCCGGCGCGTGCGCGAGGTCCTGCACCGCGGCACGCGCTTCCTCGTCGACGAGGTTCTGGCTCCCCGGGGGTACTTCGATGTCGGCGTCGACGCCGGCGGGCCGTACGAGGTGGTGGAGGGATCGAGCGTGGAGCTCGCCGGGTCGGCCACCGGCCACGGCCTGGCGTACGCCTGGTCCCCGGGGGGAGACCTGGACGACCGCACAGTTCCGGCGCCGACGTTCACCGGCCGCGACGACGGCCGCGCGGCGCTGACGCTGACGGCCACCAACCGACACGGCATCGCCGCGCAGGACACGGCCGAGGTCGTGACCGTCAACGCCGCACCCGCCGTCGACGACGTCGACACCCGGGCCGAGGCCGGGGGCCGCACGCTCGCGGTCAGTGCGACCATCACGGACCCGGGACGGGCCGACACGCACGGGGCCGAGATCGACTGGGGCGATGGGACCGTCGAGGCGCTGGCGGTCACGCAGGGCTCGGGGTGGGCGACGGCTGCGGGCACCCACGACTACGCCGAGCCGGGGGTGTACGCCGTGACGATCCGGGTGACCGACGACGACGGCGGTGCGGCGGCGTGGGACGGGACGGCAGCGGTCGGGTGCACCGTCGTGGGGACGGGCGGCGACGACCGCCTGGTGGGGACCGGCGGCGACGACGTCATCTGCGCCCTGGGCGGCGACGACATCGTCCGGGCCCGCGGCGGGGACGACGTCGTGTACGGCGGCGCCGGGGACGACCGGCTGTACGGCCAGCGCGGCAGGGACGTGCTCGTCGGTGGCCCGGGGCGGGACCGCGCCTTCGGGGGCAAGGGCGATGACCGCTGCGATGCCGAGGCCACCCGGTCGTGCCGGCGAGGCGGCTGACAATGGCGTCCGAACCGCCCGACGACCGGGGAAGTCCTGAGGGCGCGGGTTCACACCCCGGGTGGCGCCACGAACTCGAAGTGGCCGGCGTCGGGCACGAGCCAGCTGTCGCCCGACGTGAACCCCCAGCGGCGGAAGATCTCGACGAGCCGGGGGTCCTGGACCGACTCCAGCCCCGTCGGGTTGCTGCTGAACCCCATGTCGAACGCGACGCCCCAGGCGTGGCGCGACACGCTGTCGCTGCCGGCGACGAAGCGGGGATTGAAGCAGCCGTCGTACCCGGCCTGCTCGACGAGGCTCGCCAGGCCCGCCCTCTCGATCTCCGTGAGGGCTCCGGCCAACGCCTCGACGATGCCCCGGTGGCAGCGAACGGTGCCGAGGATCGGAACGCGGCGCGTGACGACGTTCTCGGCCTGCCATCGGGGGTCCTGTTCGAACCCGCCTCCGCCCCCGGCCCGGTAGCTGAACTCGCCGAACCGGGCCTTGATCTGCGCCTGCGGCAGCACGGCGTCCGCATGGCGCAGGTAGGGCGTCTCGCCCGGGCCGCGGAAGCGGACGACGGTCCCGGGCCGCAGCGCCGCGCGCAGCTGGTCCTCGAGCGCCGGCCGGTCGCCGCTGTAGGCCAACAGCAGGTAGCGCGGGGTGGTGAGGCCCAGGCGCTCGCCCGTGGCGACGTCGACAGCCAGCTCGGCCCCGCCGATGCTGGCGTCCTCCACGATCGCCGACACGACCACGGACCCGCCCCCGGCGAGGTCGATCACCCCGCCGACCGAGAGGCGGCGGAGCTCGGCCGACGTGCGCCCGAGAACGGCCTCGCCCGGGCCCAGCCCCGTGACGGCGGCCCGGTCGCCGATGGGCACGAAGCCGGCGTGGCGGGCGGGGTCGATGGCGGCGGCGTCCAGGGGGATGGCCCACCCGGGGGCCAGCGCATCCACCGGCCTGCCCTCCATGTCCTGCGAGCCGACCAGGTCGAGGCCCCCCGCCCGCACCAGCGACGTGCCGCCGACGCCGGGAACGGCGGCGGCCGCCGACTCGAGCCCGGGATCGAGCCCGCGGCCGGCGCCGCTGCGGCTCCAGGCCAGCAGGACCGCGGGGGCCGGTGCGGACGGAGCGTCGGTCACCGGCGGCGACGGCGTCGGGCCGGCCGGCGGTGTCGACCGCGTCGCCGCGTCCCCCGGCGCTGTCGCCGGCCGCTGCACCGACGCCGGGCGGGGAGCGGCCTGGTCGGCCGGCGGTGCCGATGCCTGGACCGCCACCATCACGCCGCCCCCGAGCAGGCCGCCGGCGACGGCCGAGCCGACGATCACGGCCGCGCGCCTCACGCGGGCTCCAGGGTCGCCGCGAGTGCGAGCAGGTCGGGGAGCGTCAGCGTGTGGCTGGCCAGCCCCAGGGCCGCCCCGCCCTCCACCCATTCGAGCTGGCCGCGTTCGGCGCTGTAGCGACCGGCGGCGCCGCGCACCTCGACCCCCACGGCGTCGCCGTCCGCCGGCGGGGCGAGGTGGCCGACGTCGCTCTGCACGAGCGTGAACCCCAGGTCGCCGGCACCGGCGTAGACCTGGGTGACGGTGCCCCCGGCCACCCGGATCGCCGGGGGGCCGAAGCCGTCGAGGCCCCGCGCGACGAGGAGGCCGGGGACGGCGTCGGCCGCCTCGGCCACCGTCGCCGTGGCCGATTCGGCCCACGACGGCGGGACCGGCCGGCCGGTGATGCCCAGGCCGGCGGCGACTGCGCGCAACTCGTCGCTGGTCACGCTCCCGCTGACGACGGCGTCGATGGTGTCGCCGTGGAGCGCGATCCGCCGCCCGCCGTCGCTTACGTACGCGATCCCGGCGTCACCCAGGTCGATCGTCCGCACGCCCGGTCCCAGACCGCCGAAGAGGCGGCCGCCCGGCCAGTCCCGCGTCGACCGGACGGCCAGCCAGGCGCGGCCGTCGGTCCACGAGTCGACGGCGATCGTGGGGGCGCCGGTGCCCCCTATCGCGCCCGAGCGGTAGGGACGGAAGCCCTCCGGCAGGTCGGACGGGACGGGTCCCGCCGGGCCGTGCCCGGGGCGGAAGCCGGCATCGACCGCCTCGTCCGGGGCCTCCCGGGCGGGCGCGGCGAAGGCTGCGGCGGCGACCGGCTGGTTGATCGCCATGGAGGTGACCGTGAAGTCCAGGACCGTGGCGCCAGGGCGGTCCGTGAAGCCCAGGCCGCTCGCCCAGCGAGCCCGATCGACGCTGTCGGCGGCCCGCACGGTCACCTCCAGGGGCACGAGGTGCTCGTCGTCGAGCCACAGCTCCACCGGATCGCTGGGGTGCACCGCCCGGAGGTGGCTGCCGACGGACAGCCCGTCGAGGAACGCAGCCAGCTGCGCCGCGGTCACGACGACGCCCACCGCGCGCCGCCCCGCGATCGTCCGGGTGCCGAGACCGGCCGGGGTCGTCGCCGCGCTGAAGCCGTCCACCGGGTTGATCAGCTCGAGCGGTACCGGCGAGCTCTCGGAGAACGGCTCGCGGCCCGTGACGGCGCGGACCCAGCGCCTCGCCCGGTCGGGGCACGCCGCCCGGTCGGGCACTGGCGCACACGCCCGCACCGTCGACTGCCACCAGCGCTCGCCATCCACCACCAGCCGCAGGTCGTCCTCCCGCGCCCCCGGCGTCCGGAGCGTGAGCGCGAGCGACTCCGGCGCCTCGTAGACCAGGCGCCCGTCGAGGCGGCGCTCCCCTCCGCCCGCGGCGAGGCCGCTCTCGACGAGTCGGAAGCCGGCGTCGACCGAGTCGATGCCGGTCTGGGCGGCCAGCACGCGGTCCGGCAGGTCGGCGGCGGCCGGCGAGCGGGGATCCGAGCCGAGGCCCACGAACGCCGCCCCGGCGGCCATGCCCGCGATCGCTGCCAGCGCCGCTGCGACCACCAGCGGCCGCCGGGGCCTCGGTGCGGCAGCCCGCGGGGCCCGGCCGTCGGCCGCCGCTTGGCGGCCCGAGGTCTTGGGCGGTTGCAGGCGGGCGACGACGGCCGGCGCGAGGTCGGGAACGGCCCCGACGACCTCGAACCGGAGCGCGGCCCGAACGCTCTCGGCGTGGCGCGCGAACTCCGTGCAGTCGGGGCAGGCGTCGGCGTGTCGGTACACCTCGCGCACGTCGAGGTCGCCGGGCAGCTCGCCGTCGAGGCGGAGCGAGATCGCGGCCCGGGCGTCGTCACACCTCACCCGACGCCCTCTCCTCGTCGGCGGTCGACCAGCGGTGCAGCCGGGACCGGGCGCTGAACACGCGGCTCTTGACGGTGCCCTCGGGCACGTCCAGCACTCGGGCGACCTCGCGATAGCGGAGGCCCAGCACCTCGACCAGCAGGATGGCCTCGCGCAGGTCGACCGGGAGGCTCGCCAGCGCCGCGTCGATCTCGGCGACGGCCTCGGCCACGGCGGCCGGCGGCCTCCGCGGCGGGGTCAGGGACGCGACCCGGAGCCGTCGCCGGCGGGCGCGGAGCTCGTCCACGCCGGCATTGCGGGCGATCTGGAACACCCAGGTCGAGAACTTCGCCTCGAACGAGAACGTGGGCAGCCGCCGGAACACGCGCAGGAACGCCTCCTGGGCGACGTCCTCGGCCGCGCCGGCGTCGCCGAGCAGGCGGCGGAGGAACCGCCACACCGGCTCCTGGAAGGCGCGCACCAGCCGCTCGAACGCCGCCAGGTCGCCCGCCGCGGCGGCTCGGATGAGCGCCGGCTCCGGTTCCTCCATGCGCTGCCCCTCCGTCACCGGGCGGGCCCATGCTGATGGGCCGGCGGCTGCCTGTCCATCGCGTGGATCCGCCGCCGCTCACAGCTTGATCTGGACCGGGTCGGGGTCGTCGTCGGATTCCCGGTGCTCGGCCCGGGCGTTGCCCTGGCGCACGACCATGCGGGCCTCCCTGGGCCGCCAGCGCCAGGCCACGCACGACACCACCAGGAGCGCGCCGAAGGCCAGCAGCCAGGCGACGACCTCGCTGGGGACGCCGCCCGCCGGATCGGCGCCTGCCCGGCCCGCCGGCGACGTGCCGGCGTCCGCGACGGGCGCGCTCACAGGCGACGTGGTGGTCGACGTGGCCGCGGGTTCCGGCTCCCGTGGGGCAGTGGCGATCGGGGGCCGATAGCCCGCACGGATCTCGGCGGCCGTGACGGTCGAGTCGTCGATGCTGGTGCAGTCGGCCTCGCACACCGGCGCCGCCACGAGCGCGTCGGCGTCGAGATGGCGGATCGCGGGGTCGTCGAGCGGCCAGTCGCGCACGATGGGCTCCGGCGGATCGGTGCCGACGTACACGAACGAGCCGACGAGGTAGCCGAGCGTCGTCGTGCAGGGGTCGTTGCAGACGATCACCTCGTACCCGCCGGGCGCGAGCTCCTCGGGCAGCCGGAAGGCGGCGCTCACGCGCAGCGAGAAGCGACTCGCCACCGGGCTGACCTCCTCGGCCGTCACCTGTGACATGCGTCGATCGGCCGGACGGACGTAGGGCCAGGGGCTGCCGTCCCATGGCGCATCCCGCTCGATTGCCGCCGGATCCACCCGGAGGTAGGCGTAGTAGGGGCCGTCGCCCCGCAGGGCGGCCTCGGCCAGGACGCTGTCATCGCCGGTCGACCGGGCGATTGCCTCCGTGTACCCGACGAGCAGGACCTGCTGGCCGGCTTCGTAACGGTCCCGATGCGGGTACAGCCAGTCGGCGCCACCGGCGCCGGCCGGCGCCGCGGCCGCCAATGTCACCGCCGACAGCGCCGCCGCGGCCACAGTCGCGGCCACCGCCGCGCCGATCCCGGCTCGAACCCGTCGCTCCCCCACGCGCGCCATGACCAGCCTCCTCGTCGCCACCCGGTATGACGAACGGGGGGCCGGATTGGTTCACGGTCAGCCGGTGGTCGACGTGGTCCGGTCGGCGGCGTTGAGGTCGATGTCGAGGTTGCCGTCGGCGTCGACGGCGACGGGGTACATCGGCAGCCCCTGGCCGTCGGCGGGGAACTCGCGGCCGTCGCACTCGCCCCGGGCCTCGCCCGACGCGTCGAGCAGCCGGAACGTCTGGTCGTCGCCCTCCCACCGGAGCGTGCACGCCCTTGACACGCCGGGTGGGCGGGCCGCGAACGCGATCCAGCCCTCGTCGGGGTTGTCACCGAAGTGCTGGACGTAGATGTCCCGGTCGCCGCCGGCCGTGTCGGGGTAGAGGATCGGCCCGTTCTCGGCGATGTCCCTGGCCGCGTCCTCGGCGTCGTGCTCGGCGAAGGTGTCCGACCCCAACCGCACGTCGACCTTTCCCCGGTTGGCCAGCACGGCCAGCGCCGCCGCCACCCCGATGGCCACCACGACGCCGGCGGCCGCCACCACCAGCGCCCGTCCTGCGTGACCCTGCGAGCGTGCGACGGGGCTCACGACAGGCGTGGTAGCGCGGGCTTGGGGCCGGTCGGCGACATGCCCGTAGTATCGCTAGCCGGCATCGCCCACTTCGAACCCACGCGCCCGTCCAGCGCGAGCCATACCACGGGAGGCCAGGCCCCTTGGATCTCTACGAGTACCAGGGCAAGCAGTTCTTCGCCCGCTACGGCATCCCGGTGAGCCCTGGCGAGGCCGTCACCAGCGTCGACGAGGCCGTGGCCGCCGCCGACCGCATCGGCTACCCGGTCGTGGTCAAGGCCCAGGTGCAGGTCGGCGGGCGTGGCAAGGCGGGCGGGATCAAGCTGGCCAACGACGCCCAGGAGACCCGCACCCACGCCGCCAACATCCTGGGCATGGACATCAAGGGCCACACCGTCGAGATCCTGTGGATCGAGCGGGCCTCCGACATCGCGGAGGAGTACTACGCCAGCTTCACGCTCGACCGGTCCGCCAAGAAGCACCTCGGCATGCTCTCGGCGCGGGGCGGGGTCGACATCGAGGCCGTGGCGGCAGAGGAGCCCGACGCCATCGCCAAGATCTGGGTCGATCCCGTCGACGGGCTCACCGAGGAGCAGGCCAAGGCCTGGGTCGCGGCGGCCAGGCTCAACCCCGAGGCCACCGACGGCACCGTCGACATCCTCCTGAAGCTCTACAACGCCTACGTCCAGGGGGACGCCGACCTGGTGGAGATCAACCCGCTGATCCTGAAGCCCACCGGCGAGGTGCACGCGCTCGACGCCAAGGTCACGCTCGACGGCAACTCCGAGTTCCGCCATCCCGACTACGCCGCGTACGACGCCACCCAGGTGCGTGACGAGCGCGAGCAGGCCGCGCACGAGAAGGGACTGCAGTACGTCGGGCTCGACGGCTACGTCGGGGTGATCGCCAACGGCGCAGGGCTGGCCATGTCGACGGTCGACATCGTCAACCAGGTCGGCGGCGAGCCGGCGAACTTCCTCGACATCGGTGGCGGCGCCTCGGCCGAGGTGATGACCGGCGCACTGGAGGTCATCACCAACGACCCCAGTGTCCGCTCGATCTTCATCAACATCTTCGGCGGCATCACCAAGGGCGAGGAGGTGGCCAACGGCATCGTCGCCGCCCTCGGCCGGGTCGACATCGACCAGCCGATCGTGATCCGCCTCGACGGCACCAACGCCGACCTCGGTCGCGAGATCCTCGAGCCGCACCTGTCGGACAAGCTGCAGATGCAACCCACGATGGTGGACGCTGCCCGCACGGCCGTCGCCCTGGCGGGGAAGTGAGGTAGGGCGCAGTGGCCATCTTCGTCGACGAGACCACCAAGGTCGTCTACCAGGGCCTGACCGGCAGCCAGGGCCGCTTCTACGGGCTGCTCAACCGCGACTACGGCACGCAGGTCGTCGCCGGGACCAATCCGCGCAAGGCCGGCAGCGACGTCGACGGCATCCCCGTCTATGCCGGCGTCGCCGACGCGGTGGGCGCCACCGGTGCGACGGCGAGCTGCATCTTCATCCCCGCACCCGGCGTGCGGGACGCCGTGATCGAGGCCGCCGAGGGCGGCGTGACGTTCATCGTCTGCATCACCGAGGGCGTGCCGGCGCAGGACGAGGCCTGGTTCTACAACAAGCTCCGGCGCGACTTCCCCAGCGTCCGGCTGCTCGGCCCCAACTGTCCCGGCATCATCAGCCCCGGCCGGGCCAACATCGGCATCACCGCCGGCCACATCGCCAAGGCCCCGGAGCCGGGGGACTCTGCGGTCGGCATCGTCAGCCGCTCGGGCACGCT
>Ga0066905_100000404_pt1 | contig 11689 bp, 22 predicted proteins | sample PanSoiMetaPlot36_FD_67483 | JGI IMG/M metagenome (GOLD analysis project Ga0066905, IMG submission 67483) | Tropical forest soil microbial communities from Panama analyzed to predict greenhouse gas emissions - Panama Soil Plot 36 (version 2) | ecosystem: Environmental > Terrestrial > Soil >... | reverse complement strand
CACGTTCCAGTTCACCGCCTTCGCCGCGTCGTACAGGTCGCGGGTGATCGGCCAGCACGCCGACCGGTGGGTGTTCCCCGGTTCACCGGGCTCGATGATCGAGGAGCACCAGCCGTACAGGTACCCGTTCCGGTTCGCGTCCCGCATCCGGTCGAGGATGTAGGCAATCTCGTCGACCGCCAACTGCCGTTCACGCGGGTCAGGAATCTTCTCGATGTCGTTCCCGCCTTCGAGCGCGAACATCTCGTCCTCGGTGTAGACGTGCCCGAAGATGATGATGCGGTTCTGGATGTCGTAGAACCGGATGAAGTCGCTGCCGTAGGTGAGCGACCGCTGCTTGTCGGCCAGCCACCGGTTCGCCACTTCGGTGGACCGGGCCATGCCCTCGAAGAACTCCGTGATGGAGTCGTACTCGTTGCCTTCCATGATCTTCCTCTCTGTGATGAATCATGTTGCCTGGTTCACTACTCGGGGCCTTCACACTCCTCCCAGAACCACCCCTCCGTCTCGGTACCCGCCTGCTGGATGTACGTCGGCCACCCACGTCCCCGCCTGCGCGACCCACGCCACGGCAGGAACTCGAACGGCTCATGCAACTTCCCCGGCTCCATCGGCATCAGCCCGAACCCGAACGAGGGCCAGCGCATCAGCAGCGTCGAGCCGATCGGGCGCACCTGTCTGGTCTCCCCCGGAGCCGCATGGGGGGTGTGGTGCTCGATCACGACCGCGCACTTCGCCACCTTGTGAACCTTGCGGATCGCCGACCGCACCGCCCGGATCGGGTCCTCCCCGCGACCGATGTCGGAGCCGATCAGGTTCGTCAGCGGGCCGATCACCAGCAGGTCCGGGTTGTGCGCGTGGACCCGCTCCACGAGCCACTGCACATGCTCCGAGTCCTCTAGGTTCAGGTCCTCCCGGTTGTGCACGAACAGGTCCGGGTCGTCCAGCCACACACCGTCCCGCTGGGCGGCGGTGCGCAGCCGGTTGAAGTCGACCATGCAGTCGTAGTCCTTGTTCTCGCAGTCGATGTGGACCACCCGCTGCGGCTTCCCGAGGTTCGTCCGTCCGGTCGTGAACGGATGCAGGCCGAGCGCCGAACACACCGACATCTGCTTCAACAGCGAGGACTTCCCGTAACCCTCGAACCCGGTGAGGATCAGCACCTCCTGCTGCCGCATCAGCGGATACACCGCCCACTCCGGGACCGGCAGGTCTTGGTCCAGGAAGTCGTCGAGCCGCATGAACAACTCCGGCTCCGCCTGGTCGCGGTACGGCTGGGTCACCACCACGTCCTCGATCCCCAGCCCGAACCGGAAGTGCTCGTCCGCGTCCTTGCCGACCGGGGACTCCACGATCCGGACCTCGGTCCCCTCCTCCATCAGCGAGGCCCGCACCGACCGGGCGTGCTTGCGCCCCGGCTCGTCGGCGTCCGCCCACACGGTCACGTACACCCCGGCACCGAAGAACCGGCTGAACGTGTCCATCCACTTCCCGGCACCGCCGGGGTTGGTGGTGCCGACCAGGCCGTGCCCCCGGAGCACGTCCGCATCCTTCTCGCCCTCGGCGACCCAGACCTCCTTGCCAGCACGGGCAGCCTCGACCACCTCGGGCAGCCGGTACAGCACCCGTCGGGTGCCCTTCATGTCCCAGCGGTGCCCCTCCGGAGCCGAGGGGTCGATGGTCCGCTGCAGGAACTTCTTGTCGGGCTTCCGCACCACCTCGAACAGCACGTTCCCGGCCTCGTCGTGGTACGGGTAGACCGTCGTCTGAACCAGGCTGCCTGATTCATGCTGGTCGTGGAGGTCCGCCCACGTCAGACCCGCGTCGGTCAGGATGTCCACGACCTCGCATCCCGCGAAGCAGTGCAGCACCGTCCCGTCCTTGCCGTCGCCGATCGACAGCGACGGGGCGTTGTCGTCGTGATGCGGGCACCGCACGCTGTACTGGCCCGCGTTCTTCCGAACCGGCCCGCCGTTGGCGATGTGGATGGCCACGTCTCGTGCGTTCATCGCGGGTAGATTTCCTTCCTCGGTTCGGAGCCGTTCATGCTGGGGTCCTCCCAGCGGTGCTGGTTGAGCCAGGTCGAGGGGTACGGGCAGAACCGAAGGTCCTTGCCGAGACGGGCCACCTGGGCGCGGAGCGCGCCCAGCAACTCCAACTCGGTCGCGGTGTCCTCGCGGAGCAATCTGTCGTAGATGCGCTGAGCGTCCGCTTTGCCGACCTTGCGGGGATACAACTTCCACCAGACCTCAAAGCCGCCAGGCTTTGAGGAAGTATTCTTCTTAACCTTCTTACTAGAAGGAGTAGAGGACGTTTTGTCCTCTACTGTTGGGGACATTTCGAGGGGCAACGTAGAGGACGTTTCATCGCTTGCGTACACAACGGACCAACGGCGCGTATTGTCCAAATGGGACTCGCGTCTGTCGGTGATCATCCCGGCGTCACGGAGTTCCCCGATCGCCCGATCGACCTTCCGCTCCGACAGCCGACACGCGGCCTGCAGGTCCGCCTTGGACGCCACCCAGCCCTCGTCGCGCCCGTAGAAGATGATCCGATCCAGCAGCAGAGCCGCTTCGAGAGACCCACCGAGAGCGTCGACCAGATCGAAGTGCAGCATCGCGAAGTTGTGGGGGGCGACCCACTCGCGCTTCACGCCAGTCACGGGAGGACCTGACCCTGCGCACCGCAGGTCGGGCAGCAGAACTCCCAGGCCGGGGTGTCCTTGATCCACCACACGTGCATGTACGAACTGCACCGGTTGCACCACAACGTGGGCTCATAGCCGTGTTGGGTTGCGAAAGTGGTCGGTGTGTCAGGTACGCTCGTCATGAGCGTCACCTCCCGGCTCGAAGTTAGTGACGTTCCGTGGGTCGGCCTCCGGCAAGAGGTGCGGCCCACAAACCTTGATGGACTAGTGGGTCTCGACACTAGCCGCGCGGACATACGCTGTCCATCGCGTGTCGAGTAGCCTGTGAACGCCACAGCAGCCTGCTTGCTCCTGTGCGATCCGGGCCCCGCCGCTTGGTTATTTGCCTTCCTGGGCGGCGGGGCACGGTCCCTTCCTAACGGGCCTACTTCAAACGATCCTTCAAGTGCGGGTACTCCTGCACCAACAGGTCGAAGTCCCGCTCCGCCTTCTGCTCCGGGGTCAGCCGGGGCTCCCACGTCACGCCGAGTTCCTCCGCCGCCGCACGACGCAAGGTGATGAACTCGTCGGTGTGGTTCTCCCGCAACTTCTGCGTTGCCACGTCGTACGTCTTGCGCAGCAGGGTTGCCTGGTCGGGCGCTTGCTCTGTCATTTGTGTCCTCTCTTGAATCAGGTGACCTGGTTCATCCTCCCTCAGAACGGAGGCTCCTCGGATGATCCGGTCGCCCCACTCTGCTGCTGCTGCTGCTGGTTCTGCTGGTTCTGCTGCGGTGCGCCCGCCCACGGGTCTCCCGCCCACGGGTCGTCACCCCCACTGCTTGACCTATCGGCCTTACCGTCGCCATGCCGGACGGTCCTGAACCGGAGACTCACCGACACCTGATCCGCGAGCAGGTTCAACCTGCTGCGCTTCTCGCCGGTCTCCCGGTCGTTCCACTCGTCCGTCACCAACCGGCCCACGATCGTGAGCAGGTCCCCCTTCTCCACGGACTCCGCGATGTTCTCGGCCAACTTCCCGAACGCGCTGACATCCATCCAGCACAACTTGTCGTCGACCCAGGACCCGTCGTCCTGCTTCTTCCGTGAGGACGCCACCGTGCGAATCCTCGCCACCGCTGCGCCGCTCGGAGAGAACCTAAGTTCCGGGTCCGCCGCTGCGCGGCATTCCATGCTGACGCTAGGGAGCACGCTTGTTCGCCTTCTTCGTATTGTTGAGTGACTGGTCCCGGTTGGGGTTGTACCTCAGATAGAGGGAGCACATCCGCACCGGCTCCCTGACGTTGTTCCTGGTCTGCACCTCGAACCCGAGTTCCGGTGCCAGAGGCTTCACCGCCCCTTGACGAATGGCGTTCACGACACTGATCCGGTCGTGGTCGAAAATCTTTCCCCACTCGAACGGTTGCGCTCGGAGTTGTTCACTGATCGCTCGCCAGTCGTACCTGTTCTTTCCCGTCGGTGGAGGCGAACCCCACTCCACCTCGTCGTGCCGTTGGTCGTCTGCCTTACTCACGCGCCCTCTTAGTCTCCTCAGCAGTTCCTTCTCACCCTCGGCATTGGGTTGGGGCCACCCCCCGGGGTCCGCCGGGGGAAATCAACAGAATCCCCGGGGGATGGCGCTCGGAGGTGGCCCACCCCTTGGGAAGCGGGGTGGGCCACCGGTCTCAGCGGTTGCTGCGCAGCGAGGCGAGCGTCTCCTGCACGTCACGGAGGGTCTGTTCGAGCGCGTCGATCCGCTCGTCCGTCTCCGTGGTGCCGTTCGCCGACGGGACCATCAGGCCCGCGTCCCGCATCGCACCCTCGGCGCTGTCGCGTGAGAGCCCCTGGTCGACCGCGAAGTCGATCAGTGCCGACACGCAGTCCGCCTCACGATCTTCGAGTGCGCTGATCACCGGGTTGGCCCGGTCGCGGTAGCCGCTCAGCCCGTTCTCGTTCATTGCGCTGTGTACTGTCTCGCGAATGTCCAACTGCCTGCTCCTACTCTCTCTGTCCCCCGGACACCTCACCGTTCCGGGTGGTTCTCGGATGAACCAGGTAACCTGGTCCATTGGGCCAACTAGGGCATAACTGTGGCTTTGTGTCCATTATACCACAGGTTGACCTTATTTGCAACCTCACTGTCAAGTGCGGGCGGTGACGACCTCACGGACGTAGACCGCCTCGTCGTGCGTGATCACCCGACGCGCGCCCACCTGACGGCCCGACGCCTCGTCGTACACGTCGATCAGCCGAGCCAGCCAAGCCACCATCGGCTTCGCCGCCGCGTGCTTCTCGGCATCGCACTCCCCGCAGGTGCAGGCCAGCCGGTTCTGCTCGATGTACGTGGAGAACACGCTGTGCCACGAGTCCCGCACGATGCTGTCCGGCGTGTCGTTGACATCGGTCGTCTGCTGCTGGTCGGCGAGGTGCGTCCGCAGCGCCATGGTGACCGGCGTGCTGCGGTCGGTGGTGCCGATCAGCCGCCCGATCAGCGGGACCAGCAGAGGCCGGTCCTCGTCGGTCAGGTTGTCGTTCGTCATGATCGCGGCGGCACCCAGGATCGGGTGCGTGCAGGCCGGTTGGTCCGACCAGTTCTCCCCGGCCAGCACCGAAATCAGTTCCATCACGCAGCCCGCACCCTCGGTGGGGCTGTGCGACCCCCGGCTCAGGCTGGGCAGCCCGTCGGGAATCATCACTTGCTCTGTCATGCCTTCCCTTCCTCTCACGTCCGACGCCAGTTGTAGTCGGACAACTTCTTGCCGGGATGGGAGGAGTTGATGTGCTGGCCCAGCGCGCTCCGCGTCGGACCCTCGTACCCGCACCCCGGTTCCAGGCAGTCCGTCCGGTCCTGCCCCTCGTCGTGAATCTGCTGCCGCCGTGCAGCCCGCGCGGCGTCCTCCTTCTCGCTCGTCGGGATTCCCGGCGGTCGGCCCTTCCTGTTGCCCCTCGGTGGTGGCGTGGGGTCCATCACCTTGGCTGCCTCGATGCCGGACTCCATCAGAGCCAGCACCTCCTGGACCAACTTGTCGCACGGTTCACACAAGTCCAGGAGGATGATCCTGCCACCGTCCACCGACACCGTGCGCTCCACCGTGGCGCGGGTCGGGCCCTCGTGGTCCCGCCCATCGCACCACCTGACGATCTGTACTTCACGGCTCACGAGGCTTCGTCCTCCACTTCAACCCATTCGATCGCCGACAACGATGCGATCATGAGTGCCGCCTTGTCATCATGGTCCAACCGGCCCAGGCCCCGGATCAGGTAGCCCTCCCGGTAGGCCCGCCTCCACCTGGTCAGCGGGTAGCCGTGCTCGTTGTAGTCGCGCTGCCGCTCGTTGCGGCAACGCGGGCACCGCTGGAACACCGTCAGGATTCCGGGCCGGTGAGCCACGCTCAGCCTGCGCCACGGATGCTGGCCCTCCGCACGGCACTCCAACACCCCGTTGGTCCAACGCTGCATCGCATCTTCCAGCGACTGGTCAACCTGTGGTTCCGCCATGTCTTCCTCGAATGGATTAGGTGGCCTGGTTCATCGGGTCCGGACGGGGGCTCAGGTATCGCCCCCGTCCGGACGATGGATCAGTGTCGACCGCAGTCCGAGGTCCAACCGAAGTCGTCGTCTCGACTGTCGTCGACACCAAGTTGCTCGTGCACCCACTCGCGGGTCACCTGGCTGCATACGCAACCCGGACCCTGAGCGTCGTACACCAGATCACGAGTCCAGTGGACCTGGACCGACGTGACCGTGACACCGGTCGGCACGTGCCCGACCGCCTTCTCCGTTGGCATCCGCGACGTGCCGTGGACATGCACCCGCACCTGCGTCGGCAGGTCCGACTGCCGGACCTGTTCCAGCCGCTCGTGGTCCACCCGCGCCTGACGCAGGTCTCGCTCCGCGCTCCGCACCCGCCGCTGGGCCTCCGTCAGGTCCCTCGCCACAGCCTCGCGCCCCTCGATCGTTGACGCGAGGTTCCTCTCGTACGCCTCCGCTATGCCGGAGTTCCACAGTTGTGCGAGGTACGCGACCGACGGGTCACTGCTCTGCAACTTCACCACGCTCGTCCACCCGCGCACCTCGTCGAGCGACCGGACGTAGCGGTCCCGGTAGGTCCACGTGTTCGAGGACGCGATGAAGCGCCAGCCGAGGAACCACACCGTGTCGTCCGCCACCCTGGTGATCAGGTAGCGGAACCGGCCCTCACCGTAGACATCTCCCGGTGCCGGGTCCGCCGTCCGCCAGTCCGTCACCGAACCAGCGGCCAGCAGCGGAGCGAAGAACTTCGCCCCCACCCACGTGCCCGTCTGGTCGGAGCGTGTCCAACCCTCCGAGCCCTTCGTCCACGTGCGGTTGACGCCCGACTCGGTGACCCGGATCGTCGACCCTTCGCCCATGGCGTCCAACTCTTCCACACTCGAAATCGACACCTGCTCTTCCTCTCTGTGATGAACCAGGTGGCCTGGTTCATGGACTCGGCATCGGCCCTTCGCCCCGCTGCGCGCGGCTGATCTGCTCCATCAGCGCCGTGAACTGCTGCCGGATCATCGTCCGCTCCGCCTCCGAGCGCGGGGTGCCGAGACCCACCTCGGCCAGCACCTCGGCGACGATCTGCGGGAACAGCCCGAACTGCATCCCGGCGATCCCGAGCGCAACCCTGATCTGGTCCTCCCGGTCAAGCAGGTCCCTCAGCACACGGAGACGTAGTTCCTCCGGCATCTGGATTCTCCCGAGCACGTCGCTGATGGACGGGATGCGTTCCTGCTGCGACTCACTCATGTGCCACGCTCACCAGCATCGCGTCCGCGCCGAAGTCGCTGGCCAGCCACTGCCCCCGCGTCGGGACCGCCAAGCCGCCGAGAGGGGTGTGGTAGCGGGGGTCGTCGTTGGCGAACCGGCTGTCCTGGCACATGATCAGACTGGTGCCGTTGATCGTGACCACCGAACCGGGCGGCAGATGCGCCGCCTCGTTCCGGCTGATCGGACAGTCCAGGTCCGCCGGGTCGCCCGAGCCGAACGCCAGAACCTCCATCGAGGTCCGGTACGACCGGTGCTCCGTCGCCGTCCCGAACAGCAGCCGGGTCCGTCCCGCGTTGACCACGGTGTCGTCGCGGATGAACCACTGCCACCGCTCCGGATGGTTCGAGGAGACCCAGCGCAGCACCGTGCCCACAGCCAGCGTGGCTGCCTGCTCCGGGTTGCACCGGTCCCCGACCGCCAGACCACCCGACCGAGCCAGCCGGGTCGCGTCCGCGTCCAGCCCCACCTGTCGCATGTACGTCTCGTACGAGGCGCACCAGCCGTGCTGCTGCTTGATCTTCCAGCCGACCCGCCAGGCCCGCGCCTTGAACTCGTTGACCGCCTCGGTGGTCGCCACGTCGTGGTTCTGCTCGACGAACCAGTCCGCGACCTGACCATCCGGAACCTGGCCCACGTGCAGCGGCAGTCCCACGAACCCCTGCTGCGCACCGAGCAGGTGCACCGGCTCACCCCCGCGTGGCTTCACGAACAGGCCGTAACCGTTGCCGTTGCCGTTCGCTGCCGCCAGGTCGCCCACGAAGAACAGCGAGCCGTCCGGCACCCGGTTCAGCGCGTGCCGGGACCGGAGCACCAGCCCCTCGCCGACCGGGAACATGTCCCAGGTCAGGCCCAGCCGCTCCATCCCGGTCTCCACGGTGCGCGCCTGCACCCCCGCCTGCTCGGCGGACATCCAGGCGTTGTCCAGCCACTTCCACTGCCACTGCCGCAGCGTCGGGTACGTCGCCTTGCCCCCCACCGGCATCGAGGCGAGGACGTTGTAGCCGTCGTAGGAGAAGTCCTGCGACAGGCAGGTGATGCCCCGCCAGTCCTGCCAGGTGCCGTCGTCCTGCTTGATGTAGAACCGCTGAGGGCTGTTCCGCACGTGGATGCGGGCCCCCGTCGGGAGCGCCTCCACCTGCTCCCACGTCATGATCGGCTCGCCGACCATCGGGATTACTGCGTTCACTGCCATGCTTGCCTTCCTGTCTTGGTCCGAAAAAAAGGGGACGGACGAGCAGATCGACAGTCTGTTCGTCCGTCCCCCGGTCCAGCACCTAGATTTTCTTCGGCCACTGCCTGACCAGCAGCCTCACCTCCTGCATCGCCGTGTTCATGTCGTCGCGGTCCTCGGCGTACCCGAGCGCCTGCACCGCGTTGAAGAACTGGTTGAGGTGCTCCTCGACAAACTCCCCCACCGCGTCGTCACCATCCGCTGCCGGTGGTGGACCGAACAGCGGGATCACGTCACCCATCGCTCTCCTCGTGGACTGCCGTACTGGCCGAGAGGGCGACCACGATGATGCCCAGCGCGTGCTCCACGCAGTAACCCTGGCCGTCCACCTTGCCCTTGCCGATTGCCGGAGCGCCGCACCGAGCGCAACGGATCATTCTGACCTCCGATGAATCACGTCACCTGGTTCATCCGGTGACGACCTGTGGTACTCCCGCTCGTGCCGACACTCGCGCCACCCCCACCAGTCGACGAGTTGCAGCGTGAGGATGCCGAGCGCGAGCGCGACCAACCCGACCCCGATCAGACCGAGGACGAGGTACCCGAGATTGATGTCCAGGTGGAGGATCACCCGACCGCCGCAAGGGCCGAGTGGAACGACACCTGCGCCTGACCCCAGGTGCCGCCGCCGTCCTGCGTCCCCTGCGCCGCGTTGATCGCGAGCCCGCGCGGGTTCGGCGCGAAGTGGCCGGAGCAGTCCATCGGGCAGTGTTCGGTGTGTACCTCCGACCCGAGCACCCCCTCGACCCCGGCGTCCCGGCAGACCGCCGCACCCGGCAGCCCCTCGTGACCGGACAGCCAGTCCAGCGGCACCCCGCACTTGGCCAGGGTCAGCCCGATGATGCACGCGGCCTGCCCGTCGCGCACGTACATGCACTGCCCGGAGTCCTCGTCGGTCGGGTCGGCCAGGTACATCCAGGACTTCGGGTAGGTGAAGTCCCGGCCTCGTTCGTTGACCGCATCGGTGAACGCATCCACGAAGTCGTTCCACAGGATCGTGCGCGGCGGGGCCATGATCCGATCGAGGTCGATCGGGGCAGTCATTCGGAGACCTCCTTGGTAAGCGGGTGGGTGTTCTCGTCCAGGTGCCGGACGGCCAGCACTCTGCCATCCACCACCGTCAGCAGGCCCTCGGTGAGCCAGAGTGCGAAGTCCTCGGTGAGCCAGGTCTGCGGCAGCGTGCTCAGTGCCAGCCTCCCCGCCTCCTCCTTGGGGTGCTCGTCGTCGAGCAGTTCGAGGAACAGGTCGGTGACCCTGGTCTCGCCGCCCGTCAACTCCCGGTCGAACGTCATGCTGGGATGCCCTTTCTCTCTGGGATGAACCAGGCTCCCTGGTTCATTGGGCCGACCACCACCCAGGGTGAGCGGAGTGGTGGCCGACTACTACTATATTACTACACTTGACATTGGTAGTCAAGTTGTCCTTGTGGTCAGCGGGGGAGCCGTGTCACCCGCCGGGTCCTGCGCGCCCGCTTCTTGTAGCAGGCGGGGCACAGGTCGTCGAAGCCCTTGCCGTTGCGGCACAACCGCCAGCCGTCCTGACGCAGCGCGACCCGCACACCCCGGAGCGGGATGAGCGGGTCGAACTGGCGCTCGTACTCGGTGCCGCAGGAGTCGCAGGTCACGGTCACCTGCACCACCACGCTCACGGCACGAACCACTTGCAGCGGCGACAGAACTGCGCGCCGTCGGGCAGGTCGTGGCCCCGCAGCGCACACCGGGCCAGCCGGAACGCCAGCCACACCTGCTCGGCCACGTCACCCCACGTCGGCACGTGCGGACCCTGCGGACGCAGCCGCTCGCGGACGTTCACGTGCCCGCCCCCTCCGGCTCCGGGTCCTGCAGCAGACGGGCGGTCTCCGCGTCCTCCCGCTTGTGGCGGGAGATTCTGCCGTTGATCGCGTCGAGGCGCTGCTGCTGCTCGTGCTCGTTCAGCGGCACCACCTCACGGAGCAACTCCATCGCCAGCCGGACCTTGGCCGAGGTGGACAGCCGGGTGGTCATGGCCCGCACCGTGTCCGGCAGGTCCTCGTCCAGCACGTACATCCGGTAGTCGTTCCAGCCGGTGCCGTAGCGGAGCCGGAACTCCGAGACCAGCGTGTGGCCGAGGCCCACGTGCGCGTTCACGCCCATCGGCTGGTCCTGCAGGTGCGGCTGGAAGATGTCCCCGCTCAGCGGCTTCACCTGCATCCTGACCCGGTTCATGCCCCCACCGCCTGACGCAGCAGCCGGTGCGCGTCGGACTCCGCCACACCGTGCTGCCGGACCATCGCCCGCGCGATCGCCGACGCCAGGTCAGGCAGGTCGTCCACCGAGACCGCCACCTGCACCTCGCGGAACCCCCGGCCCATCGGCTCGGAGTAGTGAGCCAGGACCAGCATCCCCTCCTCCGCCCTCGGGGCGAACTTCTGCTCGCTCGTCCAGGTCTCCGACGAGGCACCGCCGGTCCTGACCTGCACGATCTGCCGCTGTCTTGCCATGGTTCTGCTCCTCTCCCTTGATGAACCAGGCTCCCTGGTCCATCCGGTCACCGATCTGGCAACCCAAGACGAGGCACCTCCCCGGGAGGGCCGGGGAGGTGCCTCATGTTGAGTAGCCGAGAGCGACCTGCTCTCAGCCCTCCTTCTTCGCCGACGTGGACTCGGCCCGCTTGGCGGTGTTCACCGCCTTCCGGGTACGTCGCTTCGCGCCTCGGCTCGCCGACGAGGAGCGGCCCCGACCCACCGGGGGCTTCTCGTCCTTCTCCTCGTCGAGCATCCCCATCCCGCGAAGCAGCCGCTCCGCGTTCTTGGTGTACTCGTCGGTGGTGTCAGCCATGCTTTCTGCCTCCGTGTTGCAACTGCATGAACCAGGCAGCCTGGTTCATCGGGTGACGGTCACCCTCGACCACGCACCACCCACCCCCCCGGGAGGTGGTGCGGATCGGCTATGACCGTCTCGTCACAGCGGCCCCGACTTCCCGGGCATCCCTGTCGGGAGCCGGGGCGAGGACTGAAAGATTCTGGGTACGGCGGGGGACCGGGGTTCCTTCCCTCACGTGCA
>Ga0066905_100000403_pt1 | contig 11699 bp, 6 predicted proteins | sample PanSoiMetaPlot36_FD_67483 | JGI IMG/M metagenome (GOLD analysis project Ga0066905, IMG submission 67483) | Tropical forest soil microbial communities from Panama analyzed to predict greenhouse gas emissions - Panama Soil Plot 36 (version 2) | ecosystem: Environmental > Terrestrial > Soil >... | reverse complement strand
CGCACATTGGGTTGAAACGTCCTCTTCATGGAAAGTTCCCCTCTCGGTAAAAGAACCTGCACAGTCTACGGAGCGCCCATCGGCAAGTCAAGGAGCGCAAAGGTCTTGCGACGGTCTGCGACGCTGTGGTACGGTCGCCTCCCGCGTCAGGGATCGTGCGCGTCGAGCCGCTTCGGCGCACTCGGCATCCGGCACGGTGCAAGAACGCGCAGCGCCCGTCAGTCGCTGATGAGTGAATGAGACGTCGCTACCTGGTCAGCCGTCGTCGCGCTCCCGAGAACCAGGACCCCAGGAGCACTCCCGGTTATCCACACCTGTGGATAAGTTTGTGTGTAACTTCTTGCGGCGCCGACGACCAAGGGCTCGACAATGCTTGACTCTTTGTGGACCCGCGTTCTGGTCACGCTGGAAGGAAAGATACCCGAGACCGCCATCGATTCGTGGCTCCGGCCCTGTCGGGTCACCGCCATGGAGGGCGATCTCATCCGCGTGGCCGCTCCCAACAAGTACAGCCGCGACTGGCTCGTGCAGCACTACACCGACTCGATCCAGATCGCGGCGCGTGACGTACTCGGAGGAAACCCGGTGGTCTCCTTCGAGATCGATCGCGAGCCCGAGCGGGCGCCCGCTCCGCCGCGCGAGGCGCCGGCCGTTCCGCTCTCCAACGGTCTGTCGCCGCGCTACACCTTCGGCTCGTTCGTGGTCGGCAACTCCAATCAGTTCGCCCAGGCCGCCTGCCAGGCGGTCGCCGAGCTGCCATCGAAGGCGTACAACCCGCTCTTTCTCTACGGCGGGGTCGGCCTCGGCAAGACACACCTCCTACACGCGGTCGGCCACGAGATCGCCCGGCTCTATCCGTCGCTGCGGCTGCTGTACCTCTCGACCGAGCGCTTCACGAATGATCTGATCAACGCGATCCGCTACGACCGCACCGCCGAGTTCCGCGCCAAGTACCGCACGATCGACCTGCTCCTCATCGACGACATCCAGTTCATCTCCGGCAAGGAGCGGACCCAGGAAGAGTTCTTCCACACGTTCAACGATCTCTACGAAGCCCGGAAGCAGATCGTGGTGTCCTCCGACTCCGCGCCCAAGGAGATCCCCGAGATCGAGGAGCGGCTCCGGTCCCGATTCGAGTGGGGACTCATCGCCGACATCCAGCCTCCCGACTTCGAGACCCGCGTGGCCATTCTCAAGAAGAAGGCGGAGATCGAGCGCGTCCGGCTGCCTGACGACGTCGCCTACCTCATTGCCAGCCGCATCAAGGCGAACATTCGCGAGATCGAGGGATCCCTGACCCGCATGATCGCCTTCTGCTCGCTGAGCGGCCGCGAGATGAGCGTCGATCTCGCCCAGGAGGTTCTCTCGGACCTCTGGGGCGAAGAAGAGAAAATCATCACCATCGAGCACATCCAGCGGAAGGTGGCCGAGTTCTTCGGGGTCAAGCTCAGTGACATGCGGGCGAAGAACCGCACCAAGGCCGTCGCCTTCCCGCGACAGATCGCGATGTACCTGGCCCGGCAGCTGACCCACGCCTCGCTGACCGAGATCGGTCGCAACTTCGGAGGCAAGGATCACACCACGGTGCTGCACGCCGTGGAAAAGATCCAGAACATGCTGCAGGAAGATCCCAAGTTCAAGAAGACCATCGACACACTTACCCAGAGCATCTCGCTGTGACCGGCCGACCCGGCACGTCTGTCCACCGCGCCGTCCACCGCCGGCTCCGTCGTAACCCCCTGCATCGCGAGGCGCTTTCGCGCCCGGCTCCCTATCCACATCTCCGCCTATGCCTACGGCGACGAAGTTTTTTGTTTCCTTTCAATACCTAAACAACGGAGAGACTTATGGAAGTGCATGTGGATCGTGATGCGTTCATGCGAGGGCTGCAGATGGCCCACAACGTGGTCGAGCCGCGGCAGACGCTGCCAGTCCTGGCCAACGTGCTGCTCGAGGCCCAGGGCGACACGTTGCGCATGACCGCGACCGACCTCGAGGTGAGCGTGCGGGTGACCGGGCCAGCGAAGGTGGTGAAGCCGGGCACCATCACGATCTCGGCTCGCAAGCTGATGGAGATCGTCAAGGAGCTGCCCGCGGCGCCCTTGGCGCTCAAGGTGCAGGAGAACGCCTGGGTCGCGCTTCGCTGCGCGGGGGCGTCGTATCGGCTGGTCGGTCTCACTCCGGAGGAGTTTCCCGCGGTCGGGGATGGGGCGACGACCGGATGGCTGACCCTCGATGGCAAGGTGCTGCGGGACATGCTCGGCCAGACCACGTTTGCGATCTCCCACGACGAGAGCCGCTACGCGCTGAATGGCGTGCTCCTCGCCGTCCACGACAAGGAGATCCGAATGGTGGCGACGGACGGCCATCGCCTGGCCCTGGCCATTCGGCAGCTCCCGGCGGCGGGACCGGCCGTGTCGGGTATCGTCCCGCGGAAGGCGGTCCAGGAGGTCGCCCGCATTGTCGGCTCCGGGGAAGAGGTGCAGATCGCGATCAGCGACAACCAGTTCATGCTCCGGATGCCGAACGTCCTCCTGATGGCCCGCCTCATCGAGGGGACGTTCCCCAACTACGAGCAGGTCGTCCCACGCGCCCATCCCCATCGAGTGGCCCTCTCGCGGGCCGCGTTGACGGCCGCGCTGCGGCGCGTGTCGGTCCTCTCCGAGGAGCGCACCAAGCCGGTCCGCTTCCTGCTCTCGCCGGGCCAGCTCAAGCTCACCGCGAACAGCCCGGACTACGGAGAGGCCGAGGAGCAGATGGAGGCCGAGTTCGCTGGTGAAGAGATCGCGATCGGATTCAACTCGCGCTACGTGCTCGATGCGCTCGGCGCGCAGGGCGGCGAGCAAGTTTTGATCGAGATGAAGGACGGTTTGAGTCCCGGAGTGTTCAAAAGCTTCGAAGAGGACGGAACCCTGTGTGTTATCATGCCCATGAGGATTTAACCTCTCATGGGAGCGAAAATCGTTGGAGATTGACAGGGTAGAACTGTCCGATTTTCGCAACTATCGAAGACTGTCGCTCACGCCGTCGCCGCAGCTGAACATCCTCGCGGGACTCAATGCGCAGGGCAAGACCAACCTGCTCGAAGGGCTCGGTGTCCTGCTGGTCGGCCGCTCGTTTCGCGGGGCGAAGACGGTCGACATGCTCGCGTGGGGAGCGTCCACCGCGTGCGTGACCGGTGAGATCCGGCGCGTCGACACGGTCCGGACGATCCGCCGCACCCTCGTCCAGCGTGAGGATGGCCGCTGGGGAGTTGGCGGAGAAGGGTGTGCCTGGGCGAGGGCCATCGGCTTCGGCTGGGCCGATCTGGGCATCCTCACCGAGGGGCCGCAGGCACGGCGCAACTTCATCGACGGCTTCGCGGGCAAGCTGTACGCGGCCCATCTCAGTGGGCTGAGCCGGTACCGTCAGATCCTCGCGCGCCGGAACTATCTCCTGCAGAGTGGCCTCTCCGACCGAGCGCTGCGGAATGCGCTGGCGCCGTGGAACGAGCAGCTGGCTCGAGTGGGGCTCGAGCTGGTCGGCCGGCGGCGTGATGCGGCCTCGGCCCTCGAGGGTGAAGCACGTCACCTCTATCCGGCACTCGCGGGTGCAGGAGACGTACGGCTGCGGTATGCCGTGACCGCGGGCACGGGGGAAGGGCTGGCCGAGTTCCTGGCTGCACTGGAGGCCCGGTTCGGTGAAGAGGTTCGACGCGGCCAGAGCTTGGTCGGCCCGCACCGTGACGATCTGCTGATCGAGGTGGATGGCCGTGATCTGCGGCTCTATGGATCCCGGGGACAGCAGCGGTTGATGGCGTTGACCCTACGCCTGGCTGAGGCCGGGCCGGTCACGCGTGCCGTCGGGAGTGCGCCCGTCCTGCTGCTCGATGACGCGTTGTCCGAGCTGGATCCCGAGGTGCAGGCGCGCGTCCTGGCCCACGTAGGCGGCGCGGGGCAGGTGTTCCTGACCACGGCCGACGCGTCGGTCCCCGACGTGCAGCGGGTGACCTGGTGGGAGGTCAGCGACGGGCGGGTGACCGAGCCGCGACACACCACGATCCGAGGCGCTGCCTGATGGCCGATACGTACACAGCGAGCGACATCAAGGTCCTCGAGGGACTCGAGGCGGTGCGCAAGCGCCCGGCCATGTACATCGGCGACACGGCTGCCTATGGCCTGCACCATCTCGTGTACGAGGCGGTCGACAACTCGGTCGACGAGGCCCTCGCCGGCTACTGCGACAGCATCAAGGTGATTTTGCACTCCGACGGCTCATGCTCGGTGGGGGACAACGGCCGCGGCATCCCGGTCGATATCCACAAGGAGAGCGGCAAGACCGCGGCCGAAGTGGTGCTGACCGTGCTGCATGCGGGCGGCAAGTTCGAGCACTCGGCCTACAAGGTCTCGGGTGGCCTCCACGGGGTGGGCATCTCCGTGGTCAACGCGCTGTCGGAGTGGCTCGAGCTAGAGATCCGTCGCCAGGGTAAAGTGTGGACGCAGCGCTACGAGTATGGGGTGCCGCAGGGCGATCTGGCCGCCACCGACAAGACGACGAAGCACGGCACCATCGTGCGCTTCAAGCCGGACGCCAAGATCTTCGAGGAGACGACATTCTCCTTCGACACGCTCTCCAACCGGCTGCGCGAGCTCGCCTTCCTCAACAAGGGCCTCAAGATCGTCATCGAGGACGAGCGCGACGGGCGCAACCACACCTTCCTGTACAAGGGCGGCATCATCGAGTTCATCAAGCACCTCAACCAGAACAAGACGCCGATCCACCCGAAGGTTCTCTTCTTCGAGGGGAAGAAGGACAACATCGAGGTCGAGGTGGCCCTGCAGTACAACGACGGCTACCAGGAGAGTGTGTTCTCGTTCGCGAACAACATCAACACGCGCGAAGGCGGAACGCACCTCACCGGATTCCGCGCCGCGCTGACCGGCACCATCTCGAACTACGCCAAGGCCAACGGATTCCTGAAGAGCTTCAAGGGCGACGTCAGCGGCGAGGACGTGCGTGAAGGACTCACCGCGGTCGTCTCGGTGCGGATTCCCGATCCGCAGTTCGAGGGACAGACCAAGGCGAAGCTCGGCAACTCGGACGTCAAGGGCCTCGTCCAGCAGATCGTCAACGACCGGATCGGCGAGACGTTCGAGGAGGATCCCACCACCGCGCGCAAGATCGCCGACAAGTGTGTGCGCGCCGCGCAGGCCCGCGAGGCCGCGCGGAAGGCCCGCGAGCTGACCCGCAAGGGCGGCCGCGACGACGAGGGCCTCTCGGCCAAGCTCGCCGACTGCTCGGAGCGCGAGCCGCAGTTCCGCGAGATCTTCCTAGTCGAGGGCGATTCCGCGGGCGGCTCGGCCAAACAGGGACGCGACCGCAAGACGCAGGCGGTGCTCCCGCTGCGCGGCAAGATCATCAACGCCGAGAAGGCGCGCTACGACAAGGTCCTGTCCCACAATGAAATCCGGCTGCTGATCTCGGCGCTCGGGACCGGGATCGGCCCCGAGGAGTTCGACGTCAGCAAGCTGCGTTACCACAAGGTGATCCTGATGACGGACGCCGACGTGGACGGCGCGCACATCCGCACGCTGCTGCTGACCTTCTTCTTCCGTCACATGGTCCAGGTGATCGAGGCCGGGCATCTGTTCATCGCCCAGCCGCCGCTCTTCAAGGTGAAGAAGGGCCGGGCGGAGCGCTATCTGATGAGCGAGCGGGAGATGGAGGAGTTCCTGCTCGAGCAGTGGGTCGAGAAGGCGAGCATCAAGGTCCCCGGCAAGGCGGCCCCGCTGCGGGGCGAGACGCTGCTGGAAGCTCTCAAGCGCGTGCTCGAGTTCCGTGCCCTGCTCGCCAAGATCAGCCGCCGTGGCGTTCCGGCCGCCATCCTCGACGGCCTCGCCCGGCGCAAGTTCCGGGCGAGCAAGCGGGGCGTGGGTGATGGGGAGATCGCCGCCGCGGTGGCCGAGGTCGCCGCGGAGCTGCCCGGCTGGTCGAGTCAGCTCGTCGGCGGGGACAATGGTGACACGGCCGTCGTCCAGGTTGCGGGCCCGCACACGGCGCAGTTCAGCGTCGACGTGCTCAAGTCACCGGACTACGCGCAGCTCCTCGAGCTGCACGGCGAAATCGCGGGCATGCACAAGGGCCCGTGCACGATCGGCGACGCGTCCGAGAAAGAGGTCCAGACCAGGAGCCTCGACGAGATGATGGCCGTCATCATGGAGCAGGCCAAGGACGGGGCCACGCTGCAGCGGTACAAGGGGCTCGGGGAGATGAATCCCGAGCAGCTCTGGGAGACGACCATGAACCCGGAGACCCGCACGCTCCTGCGCGTGACCATGGAGGACGCGGTCGGCGCCGACGAGATGTTCACGGTGCTGATGGGCGACGCGGTAGAGCCGCGCCGCGACTTCATAGAGAAGAACGCCCTCGACGTGATCAACCTCGACATCTAGGAGCCGCCGGACCCGATCCATGAGCCCCGAGCGACAGGCGCCCGTTCCGATCGAAGAGGAGATGCGGAAGTCGTATCTCGACTACGCGATGTCCGTCATCGTCGGGCGCGCGCTGCCCGACATCCGCGACGGGCTGAAGCCGGTTCACCGGCGAGTGCTCTTCGCGATGCACGAGCTCGGGCTCAACTGGAACCGGGCCTACAAGAAGTCGGCCCGCGTGGTCGGCGAGGTGCTCGGCAAGTACCATCCGCACGGCGACGCCCCGGTATACGAGGCGCTCGTGCGCATGGTCCAGGAGTTCTCGCTGCGCTATCCGTTGGTGGACGGTCAGGGCAACTTCGGCTCGATCGACGGCGACCCGCCGGCGGCGATGCGCTATACCGAGGCGCGGCTGGCCAAGATCGCCCACGAGCTGCTGGCCGACATCGAGAAGGAGACCGTCGACTTCTCCCCGAACTTCGACGAGTCGCTCCAGGAGCCGGTGGTCCTGCCCACCAGAGTCCCGAACCTCCTCGTCAACGGCTCGGCGGGCATCGCGGTCGGTATGGCCACGAACATCCCGCCCCACAACCTCCGCGAGGTGGTGGACGGGCTCATCAAGGTCATCGACAACCCGGATGTCACCATCGACGAGCTGATCAAGCTGATTCCGGGGCCCGACTTCCCGACCCGCGGCTACATCTACGGGCGCGGCGGCATCCGCGAGGCCTACACCACCGGGCGGGGCATCATCACCCTACGGGCCAAGGCCCACGTCGAGAAGATGCGGGGCGGCCGCGAGGCGATCATCGTCACCGAGCTGCCGTACCAGGTGAACAAGGCGACCCTGATCGAGAAGATCGGCGAGCTGATCCGCGACAAGAAGATCGAGGGCATCAGCGAGCGCCGCGACGAGTCGAGCCGCGAGGGGATCCGTATCGTGCTGGAGCTGGGACGCGGCGAGATGCCGCAGATCGTGATCAATCAGCTCTACAAGCACACGCCCATGCAGACGACCTTCGGCGTCATCATGCTGGCCCTGGTGGGCCGCCGCCCGCAAGTGGTGAACCTCAAGCAGATGCTGCAGGAATTCATCGTTTTCCGCCGAGAAGTCGTCACGCGGCGGACGAAGTACGACCTGGCGCGCGCCGAGGAGCGGGCCCACATCCTCGAGGGCCTCCGCAAGGCGGTCGACCAGCTTGACCTGGTGATCCGGCTCATTCGCCAGGCCGAGAGCCCCGACGCGGCCAAGGACGCATTGATGCGCCAGCTGCAGCTCACCGAGATCCAGGCCAAGGCCATCCTGGACATGCGGCTGCAGCGGCTCACCCAGCTCGAGCGCCACAAGATCGTCGAGGAGCACGAGCAGACCCTCGCCCTCATCGCGGACCTCAAGGGCATCCTCGCCTCCGAGCAGCGCCTGCTCGGCATCATCAAGGAGGAGTTGGGCGCGCTGCGCGAGGAGTTCGGCGACGAGCGGCGCACCGAGATCCTCGCCGAGACCGCCGATCTCACCATTGAGGACCTGCTCGCCGACGAGGACATGGTGGTGACCATCACGCGCTCCGGCTACATCAAGCGGACGCACGTCGAGGCCTACCGCAGCCAGAAACGTGGCGGCAAGGGCGTGACCGGGATGGAGACCAAGGAGGAGGACATCGTCGAGGACCTGTTCGTCGCCTCGACCCACTCCTACCTTTTGTTCTTCACCAACAAGGGCAAGGTGCACTGGCTCAAGGTGCACGAGATTCCCGAGGGCGGCCGCCAGGCCAAGGGCAAGGCGATGGCCAACGTGCTGTCGCTGGCCGAGGGCGAGCGGGTCGCCACCTGCGTCCCGGTGCGCGACTTCGAGTCGGGTGGCTACATCCTCTTCGCCACCAAGCAGGGGAAGGTGAAGAAGACCGAGCTCTCCGCCTTCTCGCATCCGCGGGCAGGCGGCATCCTGGCCATCACGCTAGAAGAGGGCGACGAGGTGATGGGCGCCCGGCGAACCGACGGCCAGCGCGAGGTGTTGCTCTCGACCAAGCAGGGCATGATTATCCGCTTCCCGGAGGACGAGGTGCGGCCGATGGGGCGCACCGCCGCCGGAGTGCGCGGCATCGACGTGGAGGAAGGGGACCAGGTCATCGCGGCGGAGACGATCAAGGAAGGCGTCACCGTGCTGACCGTCACCGAGCGCGGCTACGGCAAGCGCACGCCGCTCGACGAGTACCGGCTGCAGGGCCGTGCGGGCAAGGGCATCATCGACATCAAGACCGCGGGCCGGAACGGCTCGGTGGTCGGGATGCTGCAGGTGCGCGAGGGCGACGACATCCTGGTGGTCACGACCAAGGGCAAGATCATCCGCGTCCACGCGGACGAGGTGACGAGCCAGGGCCGGAACACCATGGGCGTGCGGATCATCGATTTGGACGCCGAGGACCAGGTGGGGAACCTCGCCCGGGTCGAAGCCGATCAGGCGCCCCCGGAGGCGACCGAGTCGGAGTCGTCACCCTAGGCCCCGCCGGCCGCTGAGCCGGACGGGGTGAGAGAGGCCGCGCAGCTGCGGCCTCTTTTTTGTTACCTTTTCCTCCCCCTCTGGGGAGAAGGCAGGGTGAGGAGGTCGCGTCATGCTCGACATCAAGCTGATCCGGGACGACCCCGCGGGTGTGGAGCGCGCGCTGTCGACGCGCGGCGCCCCCGTCTCCCTCGCCCCCGTGTTGGCCGCGGACGCCGAGCGGCGGCGCCTCCTGACCGAGACCGAGGAGCTCAAGGCCGAGCGTAATCGCGCGTCGGAGGGGATCGGGCAGGCCAAGCGGCGCGGTGAGGACGCGCAGGCGGTGACGGCACGGATGCGCGAGGTCTCCGACCGGATCAAGGCGCTGGACGCCCACGTGAAGGAAGCCGACGCGCGGCTCGAGGGCCTGCTGCTGGAAATCCCGAACCTCCCGCACCCCAGCGTGCCGGTGGGACGCTTGGCCGACGACAACGTCGAGGTGCGCCGCTGGGGCACGCCGCGCGGGTTCGAGTTCGAGCCGAAGCAGCACTTCGAGATCGGCGAGGCGCTCGGCATCCTCGACTTCGACCGTGCGAGCAAGATCGCCAAAGCGCGCTTCACCGTGATGTGGGGCGCGGCGTCGCGCCTCAGCCGCGCGCTCGCCCAGTTCATGCTCGACCTGCACACGCGCGAGCACGGCTTCACCGAGCTCTGGGTGCCGCACCTGGTGAACCCCGAGACAATGATCGGCGTGGCGATGCTGCCGAAGTTCGAGGAGCAGATGTTCAAGACAGTCGAGCCCGACGCCGGACGGACGCTCTACATGATCCCGACCGCGGAGGTGGCCCTCACCGCGTTGCACGGCGGCGAGATCCTGTCGGAGGCCGAGCTGCCTCGGCGGTATTGCGCCTTCACCCCGTGCTACCGCCGCGAGGCCGGCACCTACGGCCAGGACACGAAGGGCATGATCCGACAGCACCAGTTCGACAAGGTCGAGATGGTGAAGGTGACGACGCCCGTGCAGTCCTACGACGAGCTGGAGACCATGGTGCGGAGCGCGGAGACGGTGCTGCAGCGGCTCGAGCTGCCCTATCGGGTGATGGCGCTCTGCACCGGCGACATGGGCTTCCACTCCGCCAAGACCTACGACCTGGAGGTGTGGCTGCCTGGGCAGGGCAAGTACCGCGAGATCTCGTCCTGCTCGAACTGCGAGGCCTACCAGGCGCGCCGGCTCGATCTCAAGTACCGGCCGGCGGGCGGAGGGCGCGTGGAGCTGTGCCACACGCTCAACGGGTCCGGCCTCGCGGTGGGGCGTACGCTGATCGCGGTGCTGGAGAACTACCAGCAGGCCGACGGGTCGGTCACGGTGCCGGACGCGCTGCGCCCGTACATGGGCGGGCTCGAGCGCATCGGCCCCGGGCGGACCTGAGCAGACGCGGAGGGGTGGCCGAGCGGTTGAAGGCGCCGGTCTTGAAAACCGGAATCCCGCAAGGGATCGGGGGTTCGAATCCCTCCCCCTCCGCCATTTCTCTCCTCGCCGCGTTCAGGCGGCGGACATCTCCTCCGCGACGGTAGCCGGGCCCAGGCCGTTCGGAGTCACCACAAGGCGGCGCGCGTGGAACGCGCGCAGCGTGCTGCGATGACCCACGCTCACGATGGTCGCGCCGGGTAGCCGATCTCGCAGCAGCGCGTAGAGCCGGGCTTCCGTGTCCTCGTCGAGCGCGGAGGTCGCCTCGTCGAGGAAGAGCCACTCCGGCTTCTGCACCAGTGCGCGCGCAAAGGCGATGCGTTGCTGCTCGCCCGGCGAGAGCGAGAGCGCCCAGTGGGCCGACTCGTCGAGGCGTCCCGTCAGCGCGCCCAGTCCCACCACCTCCAACGCTTCACGAAGCGCCGCGTCGTCGATGCCCTCGGGCGGCGCGGGATAGCTGGTCACCTCCCGCAGGGTCCCGATGGGCAAGTAGGGCTTCTGCGGGAGGAAGAGGACCCGCGCGCCGCGCGGCAGGCGGATCTGGCCGCGGCCGAATGGCCAGATGCCGGCGATGGCCCGGAAGAGCGTGCTCTTGCCGGCACCCGACGGCCCGCTGATGAGCGTGGTGTCCCCGGGCCGAATGGCGAGGTTGACGTCTTCCAGCAGGGGCCGCCCGCCCGGCAACTGGAGATTCACGCGATCCAGCGCGAGCCCGGCCTCGGCCCCGGCCTCGCGGTGGACGCCCTCCTGCGCCGCCTCCGTGCGCACCCGGCCCAGGGCGCGCTCGAAGCCGAGCAGGCGGAGGATCACCGCGCGCCACTCCGCCAGGTCGGTGTAGGAGTTCACGATGAAGGAGAGGGAGTCCTGCACCTGTCCAAAGGCCTGCGAGGTCTGCATGAGCGCGCCGAGCGGGATCTCGCCTCGGAAGTAGCGGGGCGCGGCCACCAGGAACGGGAAGATCACCGCGGCCTGTCCGTAGCCGGCGGTGAACCAGGTCAGCCGCTTCTGCCGCCGCATGATGTCCCACCAGTTGCGCACCACCCACGAGAACCGCTCGCGGAAATTCCGCATCTCGTCGGCCTCGCCCCGATAGAGCGCCACGCCCTCGGTGTTCTCCCGGAAGCGAACCAGATTGAATCGGAAATCGGCCTCGTACCGCTGCTGGTTGAAGTTGAGCCGCACGAGCGGCCGCCCGATGCGGTTGGTGAGCCAGGTGCCCGCGATCGCGTAGAGCAGGGCCGCCCACACCATGTAGCCCGGGATCGTGATCTGCGTGGTTCCGAGCGGAATCGTCGCCGAGCCCGAGAGCCCCCACAGGATGCCGAGGAACGAGACCAGCGTCACG
>Ga0066905_100000402_pt1 | contig 11705 bp, 6 predicted proteins | sample PanSoiMetaPlot36_FD_67483 | JGI IMG/M metagenome (GOLD analysis project Ga0066905, IMG submission 67483) | Tropical forest soil microbial communities from Panama analyzed to predict greenhouse gas emissions - Panama Soil Plot 36 (version 2) | ecosystem: Environmental > Terrestrial > Soil >... | reverse complement strand
GGCGAGATTGGCGGCGCGGTAGCCGGAGCGAACTGCGCTTTCAATCGTGGCCGGCAAGCCGGTCGCGGTCCAGTCCCCTGCGAGGAACAGATTATCCCATTTCGTTTCTGGCCTCGGACGCAGCGCATTCTGCTCCGGTGTGGCGGCAAACGTCGCACGGCGCTCACGAACGATCTGCCAGGGCGGCAACGCGGGCGGAAGGCCAGACACTTTCGCGACCTCGCCCCAGATCGTCTGCGCCAGGTCGGTGCGCGGTATACTAAAGTACTCGCCGCCGTCGCTGATGGTCACCGAAATCCGGCCCGGCAACGCGAAAATCCACTGACAGGTGCCGTTGATCACCCCCAGTATCGGTGGCAACTCAGCAGGGGGATCGACACGAAAATGCGCATTCACAATCCCACGGAATGAGGATGGAGCCCGCAAACCCGGCACAAAATTTTCTGCCACATAGGGCGGAACGGCAAGGATCACCGCATCGTTGATCCCGATATCGACGTTCCCTTTTGCAAATTCGAGGCGCAACGCGCGGCGACCGTCAAACTTGACTGCAGTCAATTCATCCTCAAACAGGACCGAGACGCCACGCTCGCTCAAATAGCGAATCGCAGGTTCAACAAATACGTTTGCCAAACCCTCGCGCGCGAGTAGTGGCCGGCACGCCTGCCCGGCGAGACCGAGCGTTTCACGGATAAGCACGCTGGCTAATTTCGCTGATCCCTGGCGGGGTTGGATATTGAGCGCAGCAAGCAGCAAAGGCTCGAGCAAACGCTCGTAAATCGGCCCCGAGCAGCTTATGACTTCTGCGATGGGCTTATCGGCCGAAGTCCAGAGGAGACGCGCCAGCGGCAGGTAATCGACGACGTCGGTCTGCGGCACGCGGCGGTCCTTGTCGAAAACCCACCACGGAAAACGGCCGTCGCCAAAACGTAAGGTCCACTTCTCGCCGCTCGGCAGATCAATGAATTCAAACTCCGCCTCGCTTGGACCTTGCAGGCCTGCGCTCGATCCGATGGTGTCAACAAAGGATCGGGCGGCATGATTTCCCGACAGCAGCAAATGTGCGCCGTTATCGATCATCATATCGGTGGCCTGGTCAAAATATGAACGGCACCGGCCACCCGCGTGCGCAGTCGCCTCGTGCACAACGACCCGACGGCGTAATCCGCAAAGGCGCACCGCGGCAGAAAGCCCCGCCAGTCCAGCGCCAATAATGTGTACTGTGCCGTCTTCAGACGAACGCATGCCGCAACGCAATCCACAATAAATAAGACTTTTTCACGTGAAGGCGGTTCCGTGGCGGGGTCCAGCCGCGCGATACCATGTCTTCGAGCTTCTGGCGATAGACCGCTCCCATGATTCTGGGCGCTCGCACGACCTGGCGCGGACAGCGCGCCATGATCGCGTCTGCTTTCGCAAAATGTGCGCGAGCCCGCTCGACAATGAAGCTACAGGCGGGCGCGAGGTGACGACTTGACGTGACTGCGCTTGGGTCGCTGGTATTGATATTGGCAAGCGCCAACGCCTCCCGCGGCAGGTATAGCCGCCCTACCCCCGCATCCTCGTCTATGTCACGCAAGATATTTGTCAATTGAAGCGCCCGACCAAGATGATGCGCGAGCAATTTCCCATCGGCGTCGCTCATGCCGAAAATGCGCACGCATAACCGCCCGACGGCACTGGCGACGCGATCGCAATAAAGCTCAAGCTGCTCGAGACTGGGGGCGCGAATATCTTCCCGCGCATCCATTTCCACGCCGTCAATAACTGCAAGGAAGTCCTCTTTAAGCAAACTAAAACGGGCAATGATCTTCGCAAGCCGCTCAAGTCCGTTTGGAATATTCCCGCAATAGAGCGCGTCAATGTTTTGTCGCCATACCGACAGCAGCGCGAGCCGCTGCGGACGCGGCGAGTTATTGTCGGCAATGTCGTCGACCTCCCGGCAAAACGAATACACTTCGAAAATCGCCTCCCTTTTTTCGCGGCTGAGGAGACGCATGGCGAGATAAAAAGAGCTCCCGCCGGCACGGCTGGCCGGCGATGACTGATCAGTTAAGGATTCTGGAACCTGGACGTTCATGGGGTCTGATATCGGTGCGTCGGCGCCACCGAGCGGAGCAGCCGGCGAACTATAGCCCGAGTGCCGCCACTGATAGCGGTCGAAAGCGCCTCGGCTTTGGTGAGGTGCACGCGCTCGGCCAATGGGTCGCGGATCATAAGAATTGCGATCAGGCGGGTGGCCAGCGATTGGATGACCGAGATCTCGAGCGCAAGCCGTGTATCGCTGACGCCAGCCTCAAGTCCACGGCTTTCGTCCAATAGACTTGCAGTGCGAGCCACCACCCCGCGAAGGCACTCTTTCAACGCGGGTGCCGTCTCCCTGCCGTCCAGCTGTTCGACACTGGCGCCACTCGCCGCCAGGGCATCGAGCGGAATATAGACCCGGTCAAGCGTACGGTAGTCCTTGGCACAGTCCTGCACATGATTGATGACCTGCAGCGCTGCGCAGAGGGCATCCGACGCCGGCCAGGTTGCCCGCGTTTCGCCATGCACGTCGAGCACAAAGCGACCGACCGGCATCGCCGAGCGCGAACAGTAGTCGATGAGTTCGTCCCAGCTGGCGTATCGATGCTTGGTCGCATCTTGACGGAAAGCGCTCAGCAAATCCTGAGCATGACGCGGAGACAGATTCCTCTCTTCAAGCATTGCACGGAGCCGCAGACCTTCAGAATCGTCGCCGCCTCTGCCAAGCAGGCTTGCCTCCAGTCGATCAAGCCGTGCAATTTTTTCGGTACTCGCAAGCTCAGGGTGGTCGGCAATATCGTCGGCAACCCGAACAAATTCGTAGAACGCCAGGATGACAGGCCGGTGTTGCCTCTTAATAAGGCGCGATGCGACCGGGAAATTCTCGTCGCGCGCACCCTTGCCCGATCGAAGTTGTCCGCTAGAACTCATTGCAGGCTCGTCGCATCGGCGTGAATGCGCCCCTTCCATTCACCCCCCTGCCCTTTGACAAACAGATAGGCCGAGCTGAGTGTGTAACAGAGGTATAATCCGGTAATTGCCGGGAGCCCGAGGCTCCATAAAGGTGACAGTCTATAAAACCGCAACGTCGGCAGAAAAGATATCGTCATCGCCAGCCAGGCTAGCAATCCCAAAAAACGCGGCCATCCGGCGGCAAAGATCGCAAGAAGCGGCGGAACCATGAAAGTTACCGCCATGCCGGCGAGCGTCGCTGCCAGCAGAACCGGTGAGTAACGAAGTTGCGCATAGGCGGACCGTGAGATCATGCGCCTCACGTCGGAAAAAGTTTCATAGGGCCGAATGCTGTGCACGCGGCCGCTGAGACCCAACCAAATTGGCCCCATTATTTTCATCTTGGCCGCTAATGAACAATCATCGATCAGTGCATTGCGAATGCTCGCAATGCCGCCAACACCCGCAAGGGCGTCGGCGCGCACGAGCATGCAGCCTCCTGCCGCGGCTGCGGTAGTCGATTCTGGTTGAGACACCCATGAAAATGGAAACAGCATTTGGAAAAAATATATGAACGCCGGCACATGAGTTCGTTCGGCCAAGCTCTCGCATCGCAGATTCGCCATCAGTGATGTCAACACAAATTGGCCGGCGGATGATTGTCTTACGAGCCAGCTCAGCGTATCGGGGGCATGCTCGATATCGGCGTCGGTAAGCAGAAGGTAATCGGGCCGCAGTTTTTCGGCCGCCGCGATGCCCTGGCTCTGCGCCCAGAGCTTTCCGGTCCAGCCCGGCGGCGGCACTTTGCTCTCGATCACCGCCATCCGGCGGGCCGGAAAGGATTCCGCAGAGTGCATTGCGTTCGCTGCTGTGCCATCGCTGCTATCGTCGTCCACCACGATAAGCTCAAACTCGCCCCTATAATCCTGCCCCAGCAGAGACCGCACGCTTGCTGCGATGTATTTCGACTCGTTGCGCGCGGGGACGACGGCAGCGACGACGGGCCAATGTTGCAATTCGAGCGTCGGTCCGCCAGTATCGCGTACGGGGCAAAGCCAGAACTTGCCGCGGCCCGCGATAAGATAAATCCACACAGCGACGCAAATGACTGCCAGCACACCGCTCATTGCAAGAATGTTTCTGGTTGCATAAGACCCCTGCTTTTAACATTGGAAACGGCTTGTTGGTTCGGCAGATTTGCCGGTTTTGAAGCAACCACCGCTGGATTAGCCTGAAAACTGGAGGAAAGTGAGGTTTTGCGCGGAAAAGCCCGGCCTTGGGCATCTCCTGCCCCAGCAGCGTCTTGCGGCTTGAGCAAACGCCGGTAGTCTTCGGCGCAACAAGAACGGATTTGAACTCATGCTTCCCTCCTCCAGCGATGTCGTGATTGTAGGTGCCGGAAATGCTGCCTTTTGCGCTGCCCATGCCGCGGCTGAGCATGGCGTTTCGGTCCTGATGCTCGAACGCGCGCCGGAAGAGGAGTCCGGCGGCAATAGCCGTTTCACTGCCGGTGCCTTTCGGTGCGTCTACGATGGCGTTGACGATTTGCGCGCGCTGATGCCCGACCTGACCGATGAAGAGATCTCCAATACCGATTTTGGCACCTACACCGAAGACAAGTTCTTCGACGACATGGGGCGCGTCACTGAATACCGTGCCGATCCCGATTTGTGCGAATTGCTTGTCACTCGCAGCAAGGAAACGATGCGCTGGATGCAAAGCAAAGGCATCCGTTTCATTCCGATCTACGGACGTCAGGCCTACAAGATCAACGGCAAGTTTAAATTTTGGGGCGGGCTGACGGTTGAAGCCTGGGGCGGCGGGCCCGGACTGGTCGACGCGCACGCCAAGATCGCTCGCAAGAATGGCGTTCATGTCGCTTATAACGCGCGGGCCGTCTCGCTGATTGCCGACGACGATGGCGTGAAAGGCGTGCGCGTGAAACACGATGGGCGCACGGTCGAGGTCAAAGCCAGGTGCGTGGTGTTGGCGGCGGGAGGCTTTCAGGCCAACGCCGAGATGCGCACGCGGTACCTTGGTCCAGGATGGGAACTCGCCAAGATACGCGGCACCCGTTTCAACACCGGCGACGGGATTCGCATGGCCCTTGATATCGGGGCCATGCCGACAGGCAACTGGTCCGGCTGTCACGCTGTCGGCTGGGATCGCAACGCGCCCGAATTCGGCGATCTTGCGGTCGGCGATAACTTTCAGAAGCACTCCTACCCATGGGGCATCATGATCAATGCCAATGGCGAGCGCTTTGTCGATGAGGGCGCGGATTTTCGTAATTACACCTATGCGAAATACGGGCGCGTAATCCTGATGCAGCCCGGTCAATTCGCGTGGCAGGTCTTCGATAAAAAGATTATCCCAATGCTGCGCGACGAATATCGCATCAAGCAGGTGACCAAAGCGCGGGCTGACACCCTCGAAGAACTGGTGAAGAAACTTGATGACGTCGATGCGAAGCGTGCGCTTGATACAATCAAGACGTACAACAAAGCTGTGCGTACAGATATAGTCTTCAATCCGAATGTTAAGGATGGGAGGCGGACCGAAGGCCTGGCTATCAATAAATCGAACTGGGCAAATACGATCGATGAGCCGCCGTTCGAAGCTTACGCGGTGACCTGCGGCATCACTTTTACCTTCGGCGGACTGAAGATCGATACAACGGGTCGCGTCCTGGATACTGACGGCGAGGCGATCGCCGGACTGCACGCGGCGGGAGAGCTGGTCGGCGGACTCTTTTACTTCAACTATCCGGGCGGCACCGGCCTCATGGCGGGCTCGGTATTCGGCAGGATTGCCGGTACCACGGCCGGCCAGCGCGCTGCACAGATGCCCGCGTAGCCGTTATCTCGCCGCCACGAAATGCGCACTGTTACTTCGCGTGCGCTTTCGCGGCACGTTCGCGCAGTCGATAGAATTGTATGGCAGACCGGGCTGTTTCTCGCCGCAGCTTATTATATCGATCGAGGTATTCTTCGGCATTGACGCCGCCATCCAGCATGAGAATGGCGCGGGTCGTTTTCCAAGAGAAATCGATCGATTTGGCCAATACCAGAATTTGATCGCCGGTATCGTGCACCAATGCACGCTCGACCGCTCCCATTGGCAGGTCCATCATCAAAGACATCGCTGCTGCAGTTTCGTCGAATTTGCGCATCTCGGCGAACTTGCAAACCTGTGCTTCGGAGAGCTCGCCGTGCTTGTGCAACTGCTCGACATATGCGCGGGCAGCCGCATATTTTGCCGAATGGTCGCGCAATTTTGTCTGAATCTGGTCGGCCGCCTGCTTGATCATTTCCCTTACCAGGTCCGCTTTGGCCCTATCCGTGGTCGCGAATTTGAGCCGTACGGTTTCCGATGCCGACTCGAACAAGGTCAACAAGAACTCGCGGGGAATTTCAGGACGCGCCCAAACCATCAATGCAAGCTCGGTATCGTTTTCAGATCGCGTGACGAGGGTGGAGTAGCCAAACTCAGAGAAGCGCGCGCCGGCATTGGCAGCAGTGCTGATAATCACTTTCTGGTTCCCACGCTCTACCAGCACGTCGGTGACACCTTCGCTCAGGCGAGCGCGCTGGGAGATTGCGAGCAGGTGTTCCTGGCCTTTGGTCTTCGCCCCCTCAATCAGAGTCTCGTCATCGAGACACTCTGACCGGCGAAGTACAGGGCCGGCCACGTCAATGGAATCGTCAAGCGCGAGCGTTTTGGTGACCTTGGGCGGTGAATTCGCCAGGCCGGCAAGCGTTTCCCCAAAGGCGACGCGGGCGGAATGGTCGATTTCGTTGACAAGACGATCCATGACATCGTCAAAGAGCGCCATTTGCTCGCCGTCGAAGTAACCGGAGCCGGCTACGAATAAATCCGTGATCTGGCGCAGGATTTCGGCCCGCGAGCCAATGTTCTTTTGCGAGATTGACGCTTCCAATTCGTCGATTAGCGACTGGTGGCCCGCCGTGCTCTTTTGCTCGACGGAAATACGATTCCGCCGATCGTCCAGAGCTTCCGGTTCCGGCTTCATATTAGGCGGCATCTTCGATCTCGGGAATGTTGTAGGTGCTGGCGAAGTCTATTTCGCTTGATGAGCAAGGCCGCTGAAACAGATAGCCCTGCAGCGATGTTACGCCGGCGAGTCTCAGAAGCCGATATTGTGCGACGGTTTCCACGCCTTCGGCGGTTGTTGCGATGTCCAGGCTTCGGGCCAGCGTCAGGGTTGCTGCAATAATGGCGGCGCATTCAGTGCGCTTCGTCAGGTTTTGCGTGAACGACCTGTCGACCTTGATCTTGTCGAACGGAAACATCATCAGCTGGCTCAGCGACGAGTATCCGGTTCCGAAATCGTCCAAGGCTACCGCGATCCCGAGATTCTTGAACTGCCGCAATACCGGCAGACATTCCGTCGCCGACTCGATGAGGGCGGTTTCAGTGATTTCAAGCTCTAGCCGCTCAGGCGGCAATCCAGTCTGGGCAAGCGCACACAGCACGACATCGACAAGGTTATTTTTTCGAAATTGCACAGCTGACAGATTTACAGCCACTTTGATGTCGACCGGCCAGCCGGCAGCGTCGGCGCAGGCGGTTTGCAGCAGCCACTCGCCTATCTGGGTTATCATTCCGGTTTCTTCCGCAAGCGGAATGAACTGGTCAGGCAATATGATGCCCTTTTTGGGGTGTCGCCACCTGATCAGCGCTTCCGCGCCGCAGATCTGGAGCGTTTTGGTGTCGACTATTGGCTGGTACTGAAGTTCCAATTCATCGTGCTGGAGCGCGCGGCGCAACTCGTTCTCCAGTTCGTGCCGCGCACTTGCGGCCATGCTCATTTCGGGATCAAAGAACCGATATCCGTTCCGACCCGCCGACTTCGCGCGATAGAGAGCCAAATCGGCCATTTTCATAAGGCTGTCGGAATTGGTCGCATGTTCGGGACCCAAGGCAATGCCGACACTTGTCGCGATGTTGACCTCGTTGCCTTCTATTTTGAACGGCCGGGAAACGATCTCGATGACGCGGTTTGCAAGCGTACCGGCGGCTTCGCGCTGGTTGCTCTCGCCGTCCTGAACGATGGCGAACTCGTCGCCGCCCAGCCTTGCCAATACGTCGGTTTCGCGGAGCGATGCCTTAAGCCGCGATGCCGTTTCCCGCAGCAGGGCGTCGCCTACGGCGTGACCAAGCGTATCGTTGACGTGTTTGAACCGGTCCAGATCCAACAACAATATGGCAAATGAATCGCCGCGCCTTCGATGCCGTGCGACCGCTTCCTCAATCTTCTCCATAACCGCCAAGCGATTTGGCAGACCCGTTAAAACGTCATGATGAGCCATGAAGGCAATGCGCTGCTCTGATTTTTTTCTTTCGGTAATATCGTCGATCACAACCACCAGATGCTTGGCGTGACCCTCGCTATCACGAACGACAATGCGATTTGTGGCAAGTATGCGTGACTCGCCGCCCGGCATTTCGATCTCATAGTCGTTGGAATGTGCCCCTATGTGTGCCGCGAGAGCAGCGTTGTCGGCGGCATCAATTCGTTCCGCATCCTTCGTGCAATAGATGTCGAACACCGTCTTTCCGAGAACTTCGGCTCGCGATACTTTTAGCATCGCCTCAAATGTTCTATTGATCAGAATAAATTTTCGTGTCGTTACGTCCTTCACGACGACGGCAATTGGAATATTTTCAATGATGGAATTGAGGAATTGCTTTGTTTCATTGAGTTCCTTTTCAGCATGCAGGTTCGCTGTGATGTCCTGATGAACTGCAACGGACCCACCATCCGGCATTGATCGACGGCTCACTGCCAGCGTGCGTCCGTCCTGAAGTTCATTGACGACATAACCCGGCTCGGCACGGAACGCCTCCGCCATCCGGTCATTGATGTATCTTTGGGAGTCCAGCGGACTGCACCCGGATGCGACCCGCGCTTCCAGAATCTGTGGCAGCGTCGTGCCGGCCTTCATTTTCTTCGGATCGAGCCCATACATCGTACTGTAGAGATCGTTGGCGAGAACGAGTCTTTTATCCGCACCAAACATGCAGATACCGTGGGGCATGTTTGCCAGCGTCGCGTTCAGCAGCATGTTGGCGTGCTCGAGACGCTTTTTCGCCGCATCACGCAAAACCTGCCCTCTCACACTGAAACCTGTAACGACCAGAATTATCAGTGACAGCGCTGCGGCGACCAAATAGCCAGATTGCCTTTGCGCTTCCAACCTCGCGAAAATCTCATGCGCCGCAAGTCCGACGGTAATCACCAGCGGATAGTCGGTCACTGAGCGATAGGCTATGAGGCGCCGGACATTGTCGCTCAGAGAGCTGCTCGTATAGAACCACCCGTCCGGCGCTGCAGAAAGTTTCTTGATGAGATCGGACCCCGAAAAGTCTTTTTCTAGAATGGAAAACGTGCGGCCACTTGTTGCGCGAACGGCCCCATCGAGACCGACGACCCGAATGTAGCCATTCTTGCCAATGTTGACCGAATTGTAGATGCGCGTGAGATAAGCCGGGTCGAGTGCAGCCACGATCACGCCGCTGAACGATCCGTGACTGTCATTAATTCGGCGAGAAAGCTGGAGAGACCAGCGCCCCGTTGCCGGATCGAGAACAGGCTTGCCTATAAAAAGGCGATCTTCAGGCGTGTCTGCGTGAGCTTTATAGGCTTCGCCCAAACGAGAAGCTGAAAGGGTTTGCGTTTCCCCCTTGACACCGCCGACCTTTACGTTTGCCTCGCGGTCAACAAGGGCAATCTGCAACACGTCATTTGTGAGGACCCTGTTCGACTTCAACCAATCAGCCAGTTTGAACTGGCCTGCATCGCGCGCCTGAAGAGTGCAAATTATCTTCAAAGATCGGTCAATTTCACTTAACGAGCGCGAGAGATGCTCTTCGAAGGCTCCAGCCAAATTCGTTGAATTCTGGATTGCAGCTCGCTCGGCGCTGTCGTGCTCGTTGCTCAGAAAAAATGACAAAGCCATCCAGACAAGGCTAATGAGGATCGCGCCAAGCACCACCGAACGATGCCTGATCGGCGTTTGCCAATTTCTTGGGACGTTCATCATTCGACGGATGTCACCGGTGCTTCAGAGCCATCATCATCAACAATTTCAAACAATTAGCGGACACCGATTGATTTTCCGTTAGTTGCATCAGCAGTACGCACACGCGAGACGCGCTTCAAACATGACTGGTCGGCGATTAATGATTTATTTTGCGTTACGTCGTTGACGCCTCTGAAGCAGGCGCAATCGCTGGTCAGGGAACCGAGAACAAGTTAATTCAAGCTGCAACGTTTACATCGCATTCACGATGCAAGACAGGCATATCGTAGAGACGGATATTCCATCGCGGCTTGATCAGCTGCCCTGGGGACGCTTTCACACGCTGGTTATTGCTGCGCTCGGCATCACGTGGATCCTTGATGGGCTGGAAGTGACGCTTGCCGGAAGCATCGCTGGGGCTCTGAAAGAAAGTTCTACGCTACGTTTTTCCAATACGGATATCGGGCTTGCCAGCAGTGCCTATCTGGCCGGAGCGGTGCTTGGTGCATTGTTTTTCGGTTGGCTGACCGATCGCCTGGGGCGAAAAAAACTGTTTTTTATCACGCTCGCCGTGTATCTCACGGCAACCGCAGCGACGGCGACTTCGTGGAACATCGAAAGCTTCGCCTTTTTCCGCTTTGTTACCGGGGCAGGAATCGGCGGCGAATACGCAGCGATCAATTCCGCAATTCAGGAGCTCATTCCGGCGCGCGTGCGCGGGTGGAGCGATCTTGTGGTCAATGGAAGCTTCTGGATCGGTGCCGCTATCGGAGCTCTCGGATCGCTGGTGCTGCTGGATCCAACCTTGATCGATCCTGATCTCGGCTGGCGACTCGCATTTCTGATTGGCGCCGCACTCGCCTGCGTGATTTTTTTGATGAGGTTCTGGATCCCCGAAAGCCCGCGCTGGCTGATGACTCACGGCTACGCCAATGAAGCTGAGCGTGTGGTCGCCAGCATCGAAAGCCGCTTTTCGCCCCCTCCTCAGACGCAAGGTTTGCCCCGCGTACGCCTGCGGAGTCGAAGGTCGACACCACTTCGTCTGGTGGTGCAGACACTGTTCAAACATCATCGCCGCCGAACGCTTGTTGGACTAAGTCTGATGGCGGCTCAGGCCTTTTTTTACAACGCGATCTTTTTCACCTATGCGCTAATTCTCACCGACTTCTACGGCGTCGCGGCCGACCAAGTCGGCTGGTACCTGCTCCCCTTTGCGATCGGAAATTTTCTTGGACCTGTGCTGCTAGGCCGTTTATTTGACACTCGCGGTCGCAGACCAATGATCGCATTTACCTATATCGTCTCAGGTCTCCTGCTGGCCCTGACCGGTTGGCTTTTCATGCGTAACGCTATTGACGCCACGACGCAGACCGCCTGCTGGACAATAATCTTTTTCTTCGCTTCGTGTGCGGCCAGCTCGGCCTATCTGACAGTCAGCGAAACCTTTCCGCTCGAGATTCGCGCGTTGGCGATCGCATTCTTTTATGCAGTCGGAACTGGGATTGGGGGCATCTTTGCACCGTCCTTGTTCGGACTCCTGATTGATACCGGATCTCGGGTAAGCGTGTTCTGGGGATATCTCCTTGGCTCAGCACTGATGATCATTGCTGGCTGGATTGCCTGGCGCTGGGGCGTCGACGCCGAGCGCAAGTCTCTGGAGGACGTCGCCCGCCCGCTCACATT
>Ga0066905_100000401_pt1 | contig 11707 bp, 8 predicted proteins | sample PanSoiMetaPlot36_FD_67483 | JGI IMG/M metagenome (GOLD analysis project Ga0066905, IMG submission 67483) | Tropical forest soil microbial communities from Panama analyzed to predict greenhouse gas emissions - Panama Soil Plot 36 (version 2) | ecosystem: Environmental > Terrestrial > Soil >... | reverse complement strand
TGGTGGTACCTCGACGCCGTGCCCAGCCATGCCTGGAACCGCTGGCGCTACCATTACCCGCAGTTTGCGTTTCCTTATGAGAAACTTAAGGAGGAGAACAGCCGGCGCGGAAAATCTGACCCGGAATATGAGCTGCTCGACACGGGGGTATTCGACGGCGACCGTTATTGGATCACCGAGGTCCACTACGCGAAGGCGAGCCCTGCCGAAGTGCTGATGGTCGTCACCGTGACCAACGCCGGCCCGGAAGCCGACACCCTGCACGTGCTGCCGACCGCGTGGTTCCGCAACACCTGGTCGTGGGACCTCGGCGCTCCCAAGCCGGTCATGGAGGCGGCGGACGCGACGTGCGCACGGGTGGAGCATCCGTTCGTCGGCACCCTGGAACTGCTCGCGGGCAGCGCGCCCGACGGCACCGCGCCGACCCTGCTCTTCTGCGAGAACGAGACCAACGTCAGCCGCTTGTACGGCGTGGCCCCGGCCACGCCGTACCCGAAGGACGGCATCAACGACCACGTGATCCACGGCGCGGCCACCGTCAACCCGCAGCGCCGCGGCACCAAGTGCGCCTTCTGGTACCGGCTGGAGGTGCCGGCGGGCGCCACCGTCGAACTGCGCCTCCGGATGCGCCCGGGGACGCCGGGTGGGGCCGCGCCGGAAGCGGCGGCAGCACTCGGCCAGCAGTTCGAGCGCGTCGTGGCCGCACGGCGCGCCGAGGCCGACGAGTTCTACGCCGAGCTGACGCCGATGCGGGCCAGCGCCGACGAGGCGGCGGTCATGCGCCAGGCGTTCGCCGGCATGCTGTGGAGCAAGCAGCTCTACAACTATGACGTGGCACGGTGGCTGGACGGGGACCCGGCGCAGCCGCCCCCGGCGCCCGCCCGCCGCGGCGGCCGCAACGCCCGGTGGCGCAACTTCAACTCCTTCGACATCATGTCGATGCCGGACAAGTGGGAGTACCCCTGGTTCGCCGCCTGGGACCTGGCCTTTCACTGCGTGGCTCTGGCGCACCTCGACCCGGCGTTCGCCAAGTACCAGCTGATCCTGCTGTGCCGGGAATGGTTCCAGCACCCGAACGGCGCGCTGCCCGCCTACGAGTGGGACTTCTCCGACGTCAACCCGCCCGTCCAGGCGTGGGCGGCGATGCAGGTGTTCGCCATCGACGGCGGCCGTGACCTGGACTTCCTCAGCAGGATCTTCGACAAGCTGCTGGTCAACTTCACCTGGTGGATCAACCGGGAGGACGCCGAGGGCAACAACCTGTTCGAGGGCGGGTTCCTCGGGCTCGACAACATCGGCCCGATCGACCGCTCGCATCTGCCGGTGGGCGGCACGCTGGAGCAGTCGGACGCCACCGGCTGGATGGCGTACTACGCGATCGCGATGGGCAGCATCGCGGCCGTGCTGAACCGCAGCGGCCGCCGGCCCGCCATCGATCTCGTCCTGAAGTTCCTTGAGCACTTCGCCGCCATCAGCGATGCGATCGACGGCCAGGGCATCTGGGATGACACCGATGGCATGTACTACGACCGGCTGCACATGCCGGGCAGGCCGGACGTCCCGGTGAAGGTCCGGTCGATGGTGGGCATGATCCCGATGCTGGCGGTCGCGGTCGTCGACGAGGGAATGCTCGACCAGTCGCTGACGGTAGGAAAGCATTTCGCGGACTTCCTGCAGCGCCAGGGCCTCATCGACCGGGAGAAGCTGCAGCAGCTCGGTGTGCTGCGCGGGGAGCCCGGCCACCAGCGGCTGCTGCTCAGCGTGGTGGGCATGGACCGGCTCGAGAGGCTCTTCGCCAGGCTGTTCGATGAGGGGGAGTTCCTCTCCCCGTACGGCCTGCGCGCCCTGTCCGCCTACCATCGCGACCACCCGTACACGCTCGACCTCGACGGCGTCGGCGCCACGATCGACTACGAGCCGGCCGAGTCGACGACCGCCATGTTCGGCGGGAACTCGAACTGGCGGGGGCCGCTCTGGTTCCCACTCAACTACCTGGTCATCGACAGCCTGGAGCGCTACCACCGGTTCTTCGGCGACGAACTCACGCTGGAGTACCCGGCGGGCTCCGGGCGCCGCCTGCCGCTGGACGCCATCGCGCTCGACCTGCAGGACCGGCTGATCTCGATCTTCCTCGTCGGCCCCGACGGCCGCCGGCCGTGCTTCGGGTGGGTGGAGCGCCTGCAGAACGACCCCGCATGGAAGGACAACCTCGTGTTCAGCGAGTACTTCCACGGCGACAACGCGGCCGGCCTCGGTGCCTCCCATCAGACCGGCTGGACGGGTGTGGTCGCGGACCTGATCCGCCGCCGTTACGGGGAGGTCCCCTCCGTGGGAGATGTGATCCGAATCCTGGCGCGGCAGGCCCAGCCATGACCACCGCGCAGGCCGCGGGCAAGCCGGCCGCTCTCCCGGGGAGCCAGTTCCCGCTCGGCGCAACCCCCCGCGATGGCGGAACGAACTTCGCGGTGGCATCCGGCATCGCCGACGCCATGACGCTGTGCCTGTTCGACGGCGCGGGCAACGAAACCCAGATCCCGCTGCGGGAGTACGACGCCGGCGTCTGGCACGGCTTCGTGCCCGGGGTCGGGCCCGGGCAGGCGTACGGGTACCGCGCCGCGGGCCCCTACGATCCTGCGCGGGGGCTGCGCTGCAACCCGGCGAAGCTGCTGCTGGACCCCTACGCCCGGGCGGTCAGCGGGGAGGTCACGTTCGGGCCGGAGGTGCTCGACTACGCGGCGGGCAACCCGGGCACGCCGAGCGCGCTCGACTCGGCCGGCCATGTGCCGCGCAGCGTCGTCGCCGGCGGGGAGTTCCGGTGGACCGACGATCCGCGGCCGCGGCGCGACTACGCGGACACGATCATCTACGAGGTGCACGTCAAGGGGTTCACCATGCGCCACCCGGGCGTGCCGGCGGAGCTGCGCGGTACCTACGCCGGGTTCGCGCACGAGGCGGCCGTCGGCTACCTGACCGACCTCGGCGTGACGGCCGTCGAGCTGCTGCCGGTGCACCAGAACGCCCCGGAGAGCTTCCTGGTCCAGCGCGGGCTGACGAACTACTGGGGCTACAACACGATCGGGTACTTCGCGCCGCACAACGGCTATTCCGCGGCGGTGCGGGCCGGGCGCCCCGGTGGTCAGGTCGCCGAGTTCAAGGGCATGGTGAACGCCCTGCACGCGGCGGGCCTGGAGGTGCTGCTCGACGTCGTCTTCAACCACACCTGCGAGGCCGGCCGCCTGGGCCCCACGCTCTGCTTCCGCGGCCTGGACAATCCCGCGTACTACCGGCTCGAACCGGGCGACCCCGGCCGTTACGTCGACACGACCGGCACCGGCAACTCGCTGAACGCGGGGGATCCCGTGACGCTTCAGCTGATCATGGACTCGCTGCGGTACTGGCTCATCGAGATGCACGTCGACGGCTACCGGTTCGACCTCGCGCCCACCCTCGCTCGCCAGGACGGCGGGTTCGACCAGGTGTCGGCCTTCTTCGATCTCGTCTCGCAGGACCCGGTGGTGTCGCGGGCGAAGCTCGTCGCCGAGCCGTGGGACGTGGGCCAGATGGACTCCTACGACCTGGGGCGCTTCCCGCCGCTGTGGCGGGAGTGGAACGGCAAGTACCGCGACAGCATGCGCGACTTCTGGCGCAGCCACCAGATCGGGATCGGCGAGTTCGCCACCCGGTTCGCCGGCTCGTCAGACCTCTACAGCGGCGCGCAGCGGCGGCGGCCCACCGCCTCGGTGAACCTGTTCACCGTGCACGACGGGTTCACCCTCGCCGACCTCGTCTCCTATAACGACAAGCACAACGAGGCCAACGGCGAGAACAACCGCGACGGGACCGACGACAACCGGTCCTGGAACTGCGGCGCGGAGGGGCCCACCACCGACCCGGCCATCCTGGCGCTGCGTGCGCGGCAGCGCAGGGCGATGCTCACCACCGAGCTACTGTCGTTCGGCGTGCCGCTGCTCCTCGGCGGGGACGAGCGCTGCCGCACCCAGCAGGGCAACAACAACGCCTACTGCCAGGACAACGAGATCACCTGGTTCGACTGGTCCAGCGCGGACGAGGAGCTGCTGGCCTACACCCGGCGCCTGATCGCGTTCCGCGAACAGCACCCGGTGTTCCGACGCCGCCGCTTCCTCGCCGGGAAGGAGGCGTCCGAACTCGGCTGGTTCACCTTTGCGGGCGCGCCGATGACGGCGGCCGACTGGGCCAACCCCGGCGCGCTGTCGCTGGCCGTCTACCTCGACGGATCCGACGACCCCGACCGGGCGGCCGACGGCGCCCCGCTGCTCGACGACGACTTCCTGGTCCTGTTCAACGCCTGGTGGGAACCGCTCGACTTCGTCATCCCGGAGACCCGCGCCGGGACGACCTGGCAGGCCGAGATCGACAGCTACGAACCCGCCGCGCCCGCGTCGGCGCCGCGGCGCCAGGCCGGTGACCGCGTCAGCGTCGGCTCCCGCTCGGTCGTCGTGCTTCGCGGGCCCCGTCCCCGGCCGCCGTCTTCCTGACGCGGCACGGCGGGGGCCGTGGCCGGGCCCGTCTCAGGTGGCCGGGCGGCCCAGCCCCTCGATGACCGTGGCGCCGGGCAGCCGGCCGAGCAGGCTGCCCGGCAGGGCCAGCTTGGAGCGCCGGACGCCGCTGCCCACCACGACGCGCGGCACCGCGGCGGCGCGGGCGTCGACGAGGACCCGCCAGTCGCCGGGAAGGCCGATCGGGGTGATCCCTCCGTACTCCATGCCGGTCGCGGCGACCGCGTCATCGACGGGCGCGAACGACGCCTTGCGGACGTCGAGCTCGCGCCGCGCCACCCCGTTCACGTCCGCGCGGGTCGTGGCCAGCACCACGCACGCCGCGTAGCGGATCTGGCCTTCCCGGCGGCCGGTGACGACGACGCAGTTGGCCGAGGCGGCCGGGCTGACGCCGTACCGTTCGCAGAACGCGGCCGTGTCGGCCTGCGCCGGATCGATCTCGGCCACGCCCACGGCGTCCGGCGGCAGGGTCCCATCCAGCGCCGCCAGCGCGGCGGCCACCGGCGGGGCCAGCAGGTCGGCCCGGGTCAGCGCCGGCACGACGTCCAGCTTGCCCATGCTCGTTTCCACGGCCCCATCCTGCCATCAGCCCTCATGCCGCCCGCCCGCGCGCCGGGCGACGGCGGCCGGCCGCGGCATCCGTTAAGCCGCCCACGCGGGCCGGTGCGGCCGCGGGCACCTTCCGGTCAGGACCCGGAGGCGCGGCGGGCCAGGCGCACCGCGTCGAGCGGCGGGGCGGGCAGGGGCGCCCCGCGGTAACCGTGGACATCACCGAAACGCCCGCCGCTCGACCACGCCCGTGCCGCCTCGATGATGTCGTCCGGGGTCCGCCCGACGAAGTTCCACCACATCAGCAGGGTCTCGCCCAGCGGCTCCCCGCCCAGGAGAAGCAGCCGGGCACCCTCCTGCCCGGTGAGGGTCAGCGCGTCGCGCCCGGTCCCCAGGTACAGCAGGCTGCCGGGGGAGACCGGGATGCCGCCGGCCACCGTCTGCCCGCGGGCCACGAAGATCACATGCTCGTGGCCGGGAACCAGCGGGATGATGCCGCTCCCGTCCCGGACGGCGTGGATCTCGGCGCCGACGAGCGGGGAGTACGTCCGGGCCGGGGAGGTGACGTCCGCCAGCGACCCGGCGAAGACGGTGACCTCGAAGCCGGGCAGGCCCAGCACCGGCAGCTGCGCGTGGTGCTCGAAGGCGGGCGCGGCCCGCCGGTCGGCGTCGGGCAGCGCCAGCCACAGCTGCACCCCGTGCAGGCCGGGATCGTGATCGGCCGGCGACTCCTCGGAGTGCGCGATCCCGCGCCCGGCGGTCATCAGGTTGAGCTGGCCCGGCCGGATCATCTGCTCGCTGCCGAGGCTGTCGCGGTGCAGGACGTTCCCGTCGAGCAGCCAGGTGACCGTCTGGAGCCCGATATGCGGGTGCGGCGGGACCTGTATCCCGCTCACGCCGTCCACCGACATCGGGCCGTGGTGATCCACGAAGCACCACGCACCCACGCTGCGGCGCCTGCGCAGCGGGAGCAGCCGCCGCACCTCGATGTCGCCGACGCGCGCCAACCGGGCGCTGGTCAGCTCGGTGTGCCCGGCCGGCGGGTCGCTCTCGCGGACCGGCGAGCCCGGGGTCTCCAGCTCCGCGTCCACCGTGCTCATGACGCCGTGCTCATAACCGCGCTCCCAGGATGCCGCTGGCCGGCGGGGAGTTGAATGGTCCCAACGTCCCGACCATAACCCAGGGAGCGCCCATGACCACGGCCCGCGAAACCCGCAATGAGCTGATCGGCCAGGGCCGCCGCCTGCGGCAGGCTATCCCCGGGGTGTACGCCGGCTATGCCCAGGTACACAACGCGGCCATGGGCGACGGCGCGCTGCCGGCCCGGGTCAAGGAACTGATCGCCCTGGCCATCGCGGTGACCAGGGAGTGCGACGGGTGCGTCCTCGCCCACGCCCGCGGCGCTGCCCGGCGCGGGGCGACCGCGCAGGAGGTGGCCGAGACGATGGGGGTGGCCATCCTCATGAACGGCGGTCCCGGCACCGTCTGGGGGCCGCGCGGCTACGCCGCCTTCGAGGAGTTCGCCGGCGAGGCAGGGACATGACCGCGTCGTCCGCGCCCGGGCCCGTGTGCCGGGCGCGGCCGGTGGTCCGGGTCAGCCGACCAGCGTCTTGACGGCGGCGGTCAGCTCGGTCAGCGCCGTCTTGCCGTCGGCGAAGTACATGCTGGTCTTGGGGTTTACATACAGCTCGTTGTCGATGCCGGCGTAGCCGGGCGCCATCGACCGCTTGATCACGATGATGCTCTTGGCCTGGTCCACGTCGAGGATCGGCATGCCCGAGATCGCGGTCCCCGGCCGCCGGGCGGCCGGGTTGGTGACGTCGTTCGCGCCGACCACCAGCGCCACATCGGCACGGGAGAACTCCGGGTTGATCTCGTCCATCTCCTTGAGCAGCGGGTAGGGCACGTTGGCCTCGGCCAGCAGCACGTTCATGTGACCGGGCATCCGCCCAGCCACGGGGTGAATCGCGTAGCTGACCTCGATCCCGCGCTGCTCGAGCACCGCGGCGAGCTCGGCCAGCTGGTGCTGGGCCTGGGCGGCGGCGAGGCCGTAGCCGGGCACGATGATGACCTTCTGGGCGTAGGCGAGCTGGATGGCCGCGTCGTCGGCGGCGATCGACCGCACGTCCCCGCCGGGCCCCTCCACCGCGGCGCCGCTGTCGCCTGTGCCGAACCCGCCGATCATGATGTTGCGCAGCGATCGGTTCATGGCGTCGGCCATCAGCTTGGTGAGGATGGCACCGGAGGCGCCGACCAGCGCCCCGGCGATGATCAGCGCCCAGTTGCCGATGACGAACCCGGCCATGGCGACCGCGGTCCCGGTGAAGGCGTTCAGCAGCGAGATGACCACCGGCATGTCCGCGCCGCCGATCGGCAGCACCATCGTCACGCCGAACACGAGCGCGGCGAGGATGACGATCAGCAGCACGGCGACGCTCGGGGTGACGATCAGGTAGATGGCGGCGCCGATGCCGACCAGGGCCGCTCCGGCGTTGACCAGCCGCGAGCCCGGGAAGATGATCGGCGCCCCGTTGATGAGCCCCTGCAGCTTCCCCGCGGCGATGATCGACCCGGAGAAGGTCACCGCGCCGATCATCACGTCGAGCAGCGTGGTCACGGTGGTCGACCCGGGCACGCCGGCGGGGGCGCCCGCCAGGTTGATGTACTCGTGGATCGCCACCAGCGCGGCCGCGCCGCCACCGACCGCGTTGAACACGCTGACCAGCTGTGGCATGGCTGTCATCTGCACGGTCCGGGCGCTGTAGAGGCCGGCCGCGGCGCCGACCAGCGCGCCGCCCAGCATGATGATCCAGCCGGTCACGCTGATGATCCCGGCGTGGATGATGATGGCGAGCGTGGCTGCCACGGCGGCGACCATGCCGCCGGTGGACAGCTGGTTCCCCCGCCGCGCGGTGGCCGGTGTGTTCATCAGGTGCAGGCCGAGCACGAAGCACGTGGCCGCTGCCACGTAGACAAGCTGGATGACCCAGTCGAAGGCGCTCATGACGTGGTCCCGCCGCGGCCAAGCTGGCTTGGCGCGCCGCCCCGGCCGACCTGCCCGTCCGGCGTGGCCTGCCCGTCCGGCGTGGCGGCCCCGTCCGGCGCGGCGGGCCCGGCCGGCCCGGCCTGGGCGGATGGGGCGGCTTGCACGGCCTGCCCGTCCTGGGTGGCCTGCCCGGCCGGGACCGGGGCGGGCCGGCGCCGGAACATCTTGAGCATCCGCCCGGTGACGACGTACCCGCCGACCACGTTCATGGCGGCGAACGCGGCGGCGATGAACGCCAGCGTGTAGCCGACCGCGTTGTTCGCGGCGGCGGCGATCAGCATGGCACCCACCAGGATGATGCCGTGGATCGAGTTGGCGGCCGACATCAGCGGCGTGTGCAGGGTCGCGGGCACCTTGCTGATCACCTCGAAGCCCACCAGCAGGGCGAGCACGAAGATCGTGATGTCAGTGAGCAGCGCGTCGGTCACTGGCCGGTACCTCCAGCGGGCTGGTCGGCGAGCAGAGCGGCGGTGGCCGGGTGGATCACGGACCCGCCGTGAGTGATGACGACCCCGGCCTGGATGTCGTCGCTCGGATCGATGGCGAGGGCGCCGTCGGCCACCATGTGGAGCAGCAGGGTGGCGACGTTGCGCGCGTAGGCGGTCGAGGCGGCGGTCGGCATGCTGGCGGGCAGGTTGGTCGCGCCGATCACCGTCACGCCGTTCCCGGTCACGATCGTCTCCCCAGGCACCGACCCGGCCACGTTCCCGCCGAGCGGGCCGGACGCGATGTCCACCACCACGGAGCCCGCGGGCATCGCCTTGATCGCGTCCTCGGTGAGCAGCAGCGGCGGCTTTCGCCCCGGCACCTGCGCGGTCGTGATGACCACGTCGTGCCGGGCGATGTGACCGATCAGCTCCGCCTGCTGCGCCTGCCGTTCGTCGTCCGTGAGCGCGCGCGCATAGCCGCCCTCGCCGACCGCCGGGCCGACCGAGGTCAGCTCGATGAAGGTGGCGCCCAGCGATTCCACCTCGGTCTTGCTCGACGGGCGCACGTCGTAGCCGGACACCACCGCACCGAGCCGGTGGGCCGTCCCAATCGCCTGCAGGCCCGCGACGCCCGCGCCGAGCACCAGGACCTTCGCCGGCCGCGCGGTGCCGGCCGCGGTGATGAGCATGGGGAAGAACCGGCCGAACGCGGTGGCCGCCACCAGCGCCGCCTTGTAGCCGGCGATGTTCGCCTGTGAGCTGAGGGCGTCCATCGGCTGCGTCTTGGACAGGGTGCGGGGAATCCCGTCGAGGCTGATCGCCGTGACCCCCTTGTGCGCGAGGTCGGCCGCGAGCCCCGGGTCGGCGAGGGGGTTGAGCATCCCGATCACCGCCTGCCCGGATCTGAGCCCGGCAAGCAGGGCGTCATCGGGCTTGGTGACGGTCAGGATGATGTCGGCGGCGGAGACAAGCTCCTGCCTGGTCACGATCGTGGCATCGGCCTGCGCGTAGGCCGCGTCGTCGAACCAGGCGCCGTCTCCCGCGCCGGACTCCACCAGCACGTCCAGTCCGGCGCCTCTCAGTCGGCTGATCATCTCGGGAACAAGGGCGACCCGGCGTTCGCCGGGCGCGGTCTCCTTTACGACAGCGACTTTCATTTGGCGCGACCTCATGTTTTCCGCGGACGTCGCCTGGAGGGCCGGATCGCGGCCAGGCAACGAGATGAGCAGCCGGACGTCCCGTTGTCAGCGGGGCGTGCGGTCATGATAGGCACAGCATCAGTGTGCACACGCCGGAACTGGGCGTAACCGAGGCGCCCCCGGGTGCCCCTCACCGTTGCCTGGGCGGTTGGGACCATCCCGCCGCCCGAACGTCAATTGTGATCATGACCTTGGTGCAGTTCTGGCTACATCAGCCTCATGATCACGATACCGCCCACCAGGACTGCCGCCGCACCGAACACCAGCCCCGAACGTGATCATGACTTCGGTGCACACCGGACTACATCCACGTCATGATCACCACCGGCGGCTTGGAGCTGGGGTGGGGAACCGCGGCTGGGACTGCGGCTGGGCTGGGACCGCGGCTGGGCCTGGGCTGTGGCTGAGGCTGGGACCGCGGCTGGGCCTGGGCCGCGGCTGGGGCTGAGGCCGCGGCTGGCCTGGGTTATGGCTGAGGCTGGGGACCGCGGCTGGGCCTGGGCTATGGCTGAGGCTGGGAACGCGGCTGAGATGAGCTGGTGGGCTTTGCTCGGCCGGGGGGGATAAGGCGTTGCGCCAGAGCAGCGCGCTGATCTTCTCCCCGGCGGAGACGACCGCGGCGGAATGCAGCCTGCCCGGCGACCGGGTCAGGCGCTCGATCGGCCCGGAGACGGAGATGGCGGCGATGATCTTGCCGCCCTGGCCGCGCACCGGCGCGGACACCGACGCCACGCCGGCCTCCCGCTCTGCGACGCTCGCCGCCCAGCCGCGGCGCCGGACCTGGGCCAGGGAGGAGGCCGTGAAGCGTGCCCCCTTCAGGCCCCGGTTCACCCGCTCCGGCTCCTCCCATGCCAGCAGGACCTGGGCGGCCGAACCCGCGCTCATGGGCAGCACGGACCCGACCGGGACGGTGTCGCGGAGTCCGGTCGCGCGTTCCGCCGCCGCGACGCAGATCCGCGAGTTTCCCTGCCGCCGGTACAGCTGCGCACTCTCCCCGGTCAGATCCCGCAGCTGGACCAGGATGGGCTGCGCGACGGCGAGCAGCCTGTCCTCACCGGCGGCCGTGGCGAGCTCGGCGATCCTCGGGCCCAGCACGAAGCGCCCCTGGGAGTCGCGGGTGACCATGCGGTGCCGCTCCAGCGCGACCGCGATCCGGTGTGCGGTCGGGCGGGCGAGGCCGGTGGCGGCCACCAGCTGGGCCAGCGAGGCGGGGCCGGATTCGAGGGTGGCAAGTACGGCCACCGTCTTGTCCAGGACCCCGACTCCGCTAGAGTTGTCCATGGTCCGATATTGCCGTCTCGATATGCGAGACGCAAGATGACCAGACGCCATCCGTGAGGGGTGAACGCCGATGGGGCGCACACTGGCACGCAAGATCTGGGACGCCCACGTGGTGCGGAGCGCCGAAGGCGAGCCTGACCTGCTCTATATCGATCTTCACCTGGTACACGAGGTGACCAGCCCGCAGGCGTTCGACGGCCTCCGGATGGGGGGCCGGACGGTCCGCCGGCCCGACCTCACCGTCGCGACCGAGGATCACAACGTGCCGACCACAGGGATCACCGGCCCGGACACCCCGCTGCGCGGTCCCGCCAGCCCGGTGACCGACCCGGTGTCGCGCGTCCAGGTGGAGACGCTGCGCAAGAACTGCGCCGACTTCGGCATCCGGCTGTACCCCATGGGCGACACGGGGCAGGGGATCGTCCACGTGATCAGCCCGCAGCAGGGACTGACGCAGCCGGGCATGACGATCGTCTGCGGCGACTCGCACACCAGCACCCACGGCGCCTTCGGCGCGCTCGCCTTCGGTATCGGCACCAGCGAGGTCGGGCACGTGCTCGCCACCCAGACGCTTCCGCAGGCCAGGCCGGCGGACATGGCCGTCAACGTGACCGGCGAGCTGCCGTACGGGGTCACGGCGAAGGACTTGATCCTGGCCGTCATCGC
>Ga0066905_100000400_pt1 | contig 11712 bp, 8 predicted proteins | sample PanSoiMetaPlot36_FD_67483 | JGI IMG/M metagenome (GOLD analysis project Ga0066905, IMG submission 67483) | Tropical forest soil microbial communities from Panama analyzed to predict greenhouse gas emissions - Panama Soil Plot 36 (version 2) | ecosystem: Environmental > Terrestrial > Soil >... | reverse complement strand
GGGGGATCTCATGATCCGCAGAACCATTCGTCGCGGCGTTCTGGCGCTTGCGGTCGTCATCGCCGCGCTCTTCGCGACAGTTCCGCTACAGGCCGCGGAAATGAACTCCTACACGGTTACGCCGCTCGTTTCGGACGTACCCGGCGCCGCACCGGTTCTCGACCCCAATCTCCAGAACGCGTGGGGCCTCACGGCTTCCTCGAGCAGCCCGTGGTGGGTCGCGGACAACGGGACCAGCGTCTCGACTCTCTACAACGGCGGCGGAGTCAAGCAGGCGCTCACCGTGACCGTGGGCACCGACACCGGGCCGACGGGAGTTGTCTTCAACACCCTGGGCTCGGGCTTCAACGTCTCGAACGGGACGACCAGTGGCTCGTCGAGGTTCATCTTCGACGGTGAGGACGGCGTCCTGCGCGGCTGGAGCCCGGGCGTCGACAGCACGCACGCCCTCGTCGGCGCGATGGGCGATCCGGGCGCCATCTTCAAGGGGCTCGCGATTGCGGACGGCAAGCTGTTCGCCGCCGACTTCCACAACAACGAGGTCGCGGTGTTCGACTCGAGCTGGAGCATCGTCGACCGCTTCACCGACACGAGCCTGCCCGACGGTTACGCGCCGTTCGGGATCCAAGCGATCGGCGGGCACGTCTTCGTGACGTTCGCGAAGCAGGACGCGGACGCCGAGGACGAGATCGCCGGCCAGGGGCGCGGGTTCGTGGACGAGTTCGACACCTCCGGGAACCTCGTCGCGCACGTCGCCCAGCACGGCCAGCTGAACGCTCCGTGGGGGCTCGCGTTCGCGCCGTCCGATTTCGGACGCTTCGGCGGCGATCTGCTCGTCGGCAACTTCGGCGACGGCCAGATCAACGCGTTCGAGCTCGGTGCGAACGGGCAGTACACGCACCAGGGCGAGCTCCGAGAGGGCGGTCACCAGATCACGATCGACGGGCTCTGGGCGCTCGAGTTCGGCAACGGCGGCAACGCCGGGCCGACGAGCACGCTGTTCTTCACCGCGGGCCCGAACGACGAGTCGCACGGCCTCTTCGGAAAAATAACCGGGTAAGAGGAAGCTGCGCGCAACGGGCGGGAGACGTCGCCCTCGCGGGCTCGTCTCCCGCCTTGCGACTAGATTGCCGGTGCAGGCAATCGAAGGGGGAGATTGTGACTCGCATGCGCTTCCGGGCCGTCGCGCTCATGCTCGGCGTGCTCGCACTCGTTCTCGTGTTCGCCGGCTCCGCCCAGGCCGCGCTCACGCCAGGCTCGTCCGGGCTCGGGGACCCGTTCTTCCCGCTCGCCGGCAACGGCGGATACGACGTCTCGCACTACTCGCTCGACCTGTCGTACGAGCCGTCCACGAACGACCTCGTCGGGACGGCCACGATCACGGCGACGGCGACACAGGGCCTGTCGAGGTTCGACCTCGATCTCCGTGGCTTCTCGATCTCGCGGCTCAAGGTCGACGGGCGCGACGCAACCTTCGCGCGAGAGGGTCAGGAGTTGGTCGTCACGCCGCGGACGGGCATCCACTCGGGCACCGAGTTCACCGTGGTCGTCGGCTACGCGGGCACGCCGACGGTCGTCACCGATCCGGACTCGTCGATCGAGGGCTGGGTGCCGACCGACGACGGCGCCTTCGTCGTCGGCGAGCCGCAGGGCTCACCGGGGTGGTATCCGGTCAACGACAACCCGCGCGACAAGGCGACCTACGACTTCAGCGTCAGCGTGCCGGCCGGGCTGACGGTGATGGCCAACGGTGTGCTCGTCTCGCACGTGACGAGCCGCGGCCGGACGGCCTGGGTCTGGCACGAGGCGGATCCGATGGCGCCGTACCTTGCGACCGCCACGCTGGGCCGCTTCGACCTGACGATCTCGACCGCGGGCGGAGTACCTTCCTATGTCGCGGTCGATCCGCAGCTCTCGTCGGGAAATGTGCTGCGCAAGCTGCCAGAGATCGTCGACTTCTACAGCTCGATCTACGGGCCGTATCCATTCGACGCCGCCGGGGCGATCGTCGATTCAGCCCGCGTCGTCGGCTACTCGCTCGAGACGCAGACGAAGCCGGTCTTCGACCGGGTGCCCGACGAGACGACGCTGGCGCACGAGCAGTCGCACATGTGGTTCGGCGACTCGGTGACGCTCACCCAATGGCCCGACATCTGGCTCCACGAAGGCTTCGCCACCTGGTCCGAGTGGATCTGGAGCGAGCACGAGGGCAACCGCTCCGCGCATCAGTTCTTCGAGCACTACTACAACACGCCGCCGCAGGACGTCCGCTTCTGGACGCCGCCGCCCGCGAATCCGGGGACGCCGCTCTTCCTGTTCAACGGGACGATCTACGTGCGGGGCGCGATGACGCTCCAGGCGCTGCGCGAGAAAGTCGGCGACTCCACCTTCTTCCAGATCATGCGCAGCTGGGCGGCGCTGAACCGCTACGGCAACGTGACGACGGCCCAGTTCATCGCGCTCTCGGAGCAGCTGAGCGGGATGGATCTCGAGAACTTCTTCGACGTCTGGTTGTACGAGCCGGACAAGCCGGTGTCGTGGTGACGAGCCCGAGGGGCGACGTTTCCCGCCTGTTGCGCGCAGCCTCCTCTATCCGCCGAGGCGTCGCCAGAACCCTGGCTTTGGCGCCTCGGCGGGCTCTTCTCCGATCGCGCGGGCACCGGCGAGGAAGTCCTCGGAGCGGAGCGTCATCAGCTCCTCGCGCTCGAGGTCGGCGAGCTGGTCGCCGGTCACCCGTGCGAGCCGGAGCGCCTGCGCGTTCAGCGCCTGCTCGAAGAGCGTCCGAGCGAAGCGCGCGTTCCCGAAGCCCTCGCCGCGCTCCGGCGCAGCGAGGATCCGGCGGACCGTGTCGACCGCCCCTTCGCCGAAGCGGTACTCGTTCTCCGCGAGGAACTTGGCCGTGATCGCGAGCAGCTCGTCGGTCGAGTAGTCGGGAAACGTGATCTCGCGCGAGAAGCGCGACCGGAGCCCCGGGTTCGAGTCCAGGAACCGGTTCATCAGCCGCGGGTAGCCGGCCACGATCACGACGAGGCGGTGGCGGTGGTCCTCCATGCGCTTGAGCAGCGTCTCGATCGCCTCGGCACCGAAGTCGAGGCGCTCCTCGGGCGCGGCGAGCGAGTACGCCTCGTCGATGAAGAGCACGCCGTCGAGTGCGCGGCGTACCGCCCGCTCGGTCTTGATCGCGGTCAGGCCCACGTACTGGCCCACGAGACCGGCGCGGTCGACCTCGACGAGATGGCCTCGCCGCAGGAGCCCCATCGAGCGGTACATCTCGGCGAGCAGTCGCGCGACCGTCGTCTTGCCGGTGCCAGGGTTACCCAGGAAGACGAGGTGCTGCGAGGTGGCGACCTCTGGCAGCCCGTGATCCGCGCGCCGGCCTTGCACCTGGAGGAAGGCGACGAGCGCGCGGACCTGTTCCTTCACGGTGTCGAGCCCGACGAGTGCGTCGAGCTCGGCCTGGAGCTCTTCCATGCTTCTTGGCGGTGGTGGCTTGCGCAGCAGGTCGAGCTGGTCTGCGATCCAGTCGGAGCCGCCGTCGCCGCCGCCGACGCGCAGGCGTTCCGTGATCACGCGCAGCCCGTGCTGGAGATCGTCGAGCGGTTTCCTCGGCATTGGAGCACCAAAGTACCCGCTCGTCCCGGGCTCGACGCGAGGAGGGCCCGCTCGCACAGGCCCTCCCGCATCGACGTTGCCTAGCTGGAAGCGATGCCCTCCTGGCCGACCGGCAGGCCTGTGACGCTGCCGATCGACGTCAGGGACCCGTTGCCGTTGATGCGAAACCCGTCGACCGTGCCCGCCGCGCCGGTCTGGGCGTAGAGATACCCACCTGAGGCAGTCATGTCGATCGGCCCCGAGCCCGTCGGCGCGGCGACGGCCGCGAGCAGGGCCGGCGTGCCGCCCGAACCGACGGTGAACGAGCTCAGGTTGTCGCTTCCCGTGTTGGAGACGTAGTAGAAACCGCCGACACGGACGATCCAGCAGAGCGCGGTCTGGCCCTCGCTCGCCGAGCGCGGATCGGACAGCGTTCCGTCACCGCCGAGGGCGTACGTCGTCAGCGAGCTGGCGCCCGCTTCGCCGGACGCGAGCCTGCCCTGGGGCGTGAACGTGAACGCGAACGGCACCGGCGTCGCCGAGCTGTTGACGACCGGAGTGGCCGACAGCGTTCCGTCTGGCCGCACGCCGAACACGTCGATCTTGCTGCCGCTCAGCTTCGTCGTCACGAGCAGCTGGCGGCCGTTCGGGCTGAAGCCGACCTGACCCGGAGAGGCCAGGAAGTTCGGCGGGTTCCCGTTCGCGAGCCCCAGCGACCTCGCCGAGCCGGCGATCGGGCGCAGGTGATGGCCGCGGATCCAGTACCCCTGGACGATCCCCGGACCGCCCGCATTCAGGACGTAGACGAGCCGGCCGGAGACCGCGACGCTCGCCGGGAACTGGCCGCCGGACGAGACGACCCTGGGGGCCTGCAGGCGATCACCGTTGACCTTGAACGTCGTCACGGTGTTGCTCCCCGCGTTGACGGCGATCAGCAGCGAGTGGCCCGCGTCGTAGACGAGCGAGTCCTGTGAGGCGAGGCGGTCGGACTCCGTGCCCGGAGTCGCCGCTCCGCCCTTGCCGCCCGTCGCGAAGACGCCGGCCTGCGAGAGGCTGCCGTCGTCCGCGCGGTCGTAGACGACGATCTTGTTGCCGTTCACCTCGTTCGTCTGGACCCAGACGACGGAGCCGCCACCCTGTCCCTGGCCGTTTCCGTGGTCCGGGTAGGCGGCCCCGGCGCCTGCGAGCGCCGCGAGCGCGGCCACGAGCACGACGAGTGCTGCGTGTCTCATGGGATGTCCTCCTTTGGATGGATCACCCAGGAGTACCCGCGTCGAACCGCAGCGAGCGGCCTTTTCGACGTTGTTACGACACTTGTAAGAAAAGAGCCCGACGCTTACGGCCTAAGCGCCGGGCCCCCGTGACCGCACAAACCGGTCATTCCCGCAGATCGGCAACGTCCGGCGTCGGCTTTAGCCATCAGATCAGGAGTCCGGTCACATACATGGTCGCGATCCCGGCGAGATAACCGCCGAGGACGTAGCCCGACGAGAGCCCGCCGGGCGCCTTGCGCGCGACGTAGCGGCCCACCTCGACCACGACCTCCAGCGCCGCCCCCGCCGCGCCCGCGAAAAAGAGCACGCCGAGGAGGTCGCTCGTCACGAAGCCGCCCAGCCACGCCCCGGGAATCGCCGGCGCGCCCGCGATCAGCGCGAGCGCGGCCAGCCGGCCTAACGTGACCGTGCCCCGCTCCGCGATCGGAGCCGCGATCCCGAGGCCCTCGGTCACGTTGTGCACCATGAAGCCGACGACAAAGAACGTCCCGAGCGCGAGCTCGCCGACCGCGAACGACGTCCCGATCGCGAGCCCCTCGCCGAGGTTGTGCAGCCCGATGCCGACCGCGACGAGCGTCGCCAGCGCCAGCCCGCCGGTCGCGCCGTCGCCGGGCGCGAGCCGCCGAGAGAGGAACGTCAGCAACAGGTACGTCGAGACGACTCCGAGCAGGACGATGCCGAGCCCGCCGATCCCACTCGGCAGGGTCGCCTGCAGCTCGAACGCCTCCGCCAGAGCCTCCAGCGCGAGGAACGTGAGCAGGCCCGCGGTCAAGGCGAGAAACGCAGCGAGCCAGTTCGGGCTCGCGCGCCGGAGCGACGGCAGCCATGCGAGGCCGAGCGCGATCGGCAGCACTCCGACGAGGAGCCCGATGAGCGCGTAGCCGAGGAAGCCCCGCGCCGATGCCTGCGGGGTCTCGACCGCGGCCGGGACGTCTTCCGTCGTCTGGACCCCCGTCGAGCTCGTGACCCCGACGCTCAGGGGCTCGCCGTCCACCCAGTCGTAGGGCACGACGATCGTCGCCGAGCGCAGCCGCCCGAGCGTCCGGTCGCCGTCGACGCGGAACGGGACGATCGCGTCGTCCACCGTCACGGACCCGATCGTGATCGACTCGCGCTGCGGGTTCGTGACCCGGACCTTGATCTCGCCCGGCCGGAACTCGACGCGGCGGACGCTCAGCTCGTCCTTCGGCGGCGGGCTCTGACCGACGAGCCGGAGCAGGCCGTCGCCGGCGGAGACGAAGATTGCGACCGCTCCGACGAGGGCGACCACCGGCAAGAGCGCCCAGAGCCGCCAGTGCCAGCCGCCGAGTCGGGTCGCGACCGAGCCCGATTCCATTACTCGCTCACCTCGAAGAAGCCCATCCAGCCGAGCTCGGCGAACTCGCTCTGGTGCGCGTGGAACATGAAGAGCCCGGCGTTGTGGAACTCGAGCTCGAGGATCCCGCGCTCCCCCTGGCAGAGCATGACCGTGTCCGTGTATTCGAATTGGTCGGTCGAGCCGGTCGGGTAGTAGCGAAAGAACTCGCCGTGCAGGTGGAGCGAGTTGATCAGGTCGAACTCCGTCAGGTTCGCGAGGTAGATCCGGACGAGCTCGCCCTTCTGCACCTTGATCGGGTACTTCGCGTAGTAGAAGGCGCGGCCATTGACGGTGTAGAAGTTGTTCTCCCCGTCGCCGTCCGTGTCGTAGCCGTTCATGACCATGACGAGCTCGCGCGCGGTCGGTCGCGGCTTCTTCGGATCGATGATGAACGCGCCGTAGAGGCCCTTGTGGATGTGCTTCTTGAGCGGCGTTGCATGGCAGTGGTAGAGCTGCATGCCATACGGCCGCGCGCGGAACTCGTACGTGAACGTCTCGCCTGGGAGGACGGTCTCGAAGACGCCGTCCATGCCGCTCGGGTGGATGCCGTGGAAGTGGATCGTGTGCGGGTGCGAGCCCTGGTTCGAGAAGTTGACCCGCAGGAGGTCGTCCTCGGTGGCGCGGATGATGGGGCCTGGAACCGTGCCGTTGTACGTCCACGCGTCGAAGAAGACGCCCTGCGCGACCTCGAGCTTCCGGTCGACCGCGGTGAGGTCGTACTCGCGGACACGGCCCGGCTGACTGTGGAGCGCCGGCGGCGGGATCAGGGCGGCGTCCTGGGCGTGCGGCCCGCCCGGTGCGGGCGCTTCGGGACCGATCATGGCGGCATGGCCGGCGTGCGGGACCTCGTTGCCGAGATGCGTGGCCGAGCTCTCTCCCCGCGCCGTGTTTGGCCAGGCGAGCTTCGCCAGAGGCGCGGCCGCGACCAGAGGGATCGAGCCGGCCAGAACCTGCTTCCTGGTCAGATTTTTAGCCACGTCGAACTTCTAAGTTAGAGTATATGCAGATGATTCGAGATTTGACAGACGCGATGCAGGACTACGTGAAGGAGATCTACAAGCTCCGCCTGGAGGGCAAGCGAGCAACCACGTCTGCGATCGCGCAGCGCATGGGCGTGCGACCCCCCTCGGTGACCGCGATGCTGAAGCGGCTCTCCGCGCTGGGGCTCGCCGAGCACGCGCCGTATCGCGGCGTCGAGCTGACCCCCGCCGGGGAGCGGGTCGCGCTCGAGGTGATCCGGCACCACCGGCTGCTCGAGCTCTACCTGGCGCAGGCGCTCGGGCTCAGCCTCGATGAGGTGCACTCGGAGGCCGACCGGCTCGAGCACGCGCTGTCCGAGGAGCTCGAGGCGCGGATCGACCGCTCGCTGGGCTACCCGACCCACGACCCGCACGGCGATCCGATCCCAGACGCCAAGCTCCGCCTCGACCGCGCGCGCCTGCGCACGCTGGCCAGTCTCGAGCCGGGCGATGAGGCGACGATCCGGCGCGTCCCGGACGGCGACGACGAGCTGCTGCGCTACCTGGCGAAGCTCGCGCTCGTTCCGGGCAAGAAGGTCAAGCTGCGCGCCGCTGAGCCCTTCGGCGGCCCACTCACGGTGCGCGTGGGGAAGGCCGAGCACGCCATCTCGCGAGAGCTCGCCGGCGGCATCGGCGTGACGTGACCTACGAGGGCCCGGCGGAGACAGCCCGTGCGGGCCGCGTCGTCCGCGTCGAGGACGCGCTGCCGGGAGAAGCCCGCGTGCTCGAGGCGGCGGAGCAGTCGCTCACGGGCAGGCGGCGCGGGCTCGGTGCGGTCCTGCCCTTCCTCGGGCCGGCGTTCATCGCCGCGGTTGCGTACGTCGACCCGGGCAACTTCGCGACGAACGTTGCCGCCGGGGCGAAGTTCGGCTACGCGCTGCTCTGGGTCGTGCTGGCAGCGAACCTGATGGCGATGATCGTCCAGTCGCTGTCCGCGAAGCTGGGCATCGCGACGGGCAAGAACCTGGCCGAGGTGTGCCGCGACCGCTTCCCGCGGCCCGTCACGTACTTCCTCTGGGTCCAGGCCGAGGCGGTCGCGATGGCGACGGACCTCGCCGAGTTCACGGGCGCCGCGCTGGGGCTCGCGATCCTCTTCGCCGTCCCGCTGTTCCTCGCCGGGCTGATCACCGCCGCGGCCGCGTTCGCCGTCCTCGCGCTCCAGGAGCGAGGCTGGCGGCGGGGCGAAGCCGTCATCACGGCGCTCGTCGGAGCGATCGTCGGCGCGTTCGCCATCGAGGTGCTCCTGTCGCCGGTCTCGGGCTCGGGGGTCGCGCACGGGATGTTCGTGCCGACGCTCCCGAACACCGAGGCGACGCTTCTCGCCGTGGGGATCATCGGCGCGACGGTCATGCCGCACGTGATCTACCTGCACTCGGCGCTGACCCAGCGGCGGATCGTCGGGGTCGACGAGGAGGCGCGGCGCCGGATCTTCCGCTTCGAGCTGGTCGACGTCGTGATCGCGATGGGCATCGCCGGTGCGATCAACATGGCGATGCTGGCGACCTCGGCCGCCGTCTTCCACAGGAGCGGGCTGGAGGACGTCGGAAGCGACCTGATCGAGGTCGCCAACCAGCTCGGGTCGCACCTGCACGCGCACGCGGGCACGATCTTCGGCATCGCCCTGCTCGCGTCCGGGATCTCCTCCTCGTCGGTCGGAACGATGGCCGGACAGGTCGTGATGCAAGGCTTCATCCGCCGCAAGATCCCGATCTTCGTCCGGCGCACGGTGACGATGCTGCCGGCGCTGACCCTGCTCGCGATCGGGGCGAGCCCCTCACGCGCGCTCGTCCTCAGCCAGGTGTTCCTGTCCTTCGGAATCCCGTTCGCGCTCATCCCGCTCGTGCTCTTCACGCGTGACCGCAAGCTCATGGGCGGACTGGTCAACCGCCGCGTCACGACCGTGGCGGCGAGCGTCGTCGCGACCGTGATCGTCTGCCTGAACGTGTACCTGCTCGAGCAGACCTTCTTCGGCTGAGCGGGGCCTAAACCGGGGGCGCTCCTGTGCCGATGAAAGTCTTCGTGACTTGCGACAGGGGCACCCGTAGACGCCCGGTCCTGATCGTGCTGGTGCTCGCCGGAACCGTTGCGGCGATCGCCGGTGGATCGGCCAACGCCGGTTCCCAGGTGGCGAACGGACGGATCGCGTACGTCAGCGACGGCGCCTGCCGCTTCGACCCGACGCTGAAGAACGAGGACATCTTCTCGATGGCGCCCGACGGGTCGGGTAGGGCGGATCTGACCAGGAGTGCGAACCCGGACGGCAGCCCTTCATGGTCCGCCGACGGATCGAGGCTCGCGTTCGTCCGGCCTGGCAAGGGCGACAACGACGACATCTTCGTCATGAACTCGAACGGCAGGGCCCAGCGCAACGTGACCAAGACCTCGCCCGACGACGCAAACCCGGACTGGATGCCCGACGGTTCGAAGATCACGTTCGACGTCAGCAGCACGCAGATCTTCCAGGCAAGTCCCGACGGCACCGGTCTGGCGTCGCTCCTGCCCGGCGGCTACGAGGGCGCCTGGTCTCCGAACGGTTCTCAGATCGCCTACACGCAGACGGTCGAGCCCTCGAACTCCGAGATTTTCGTCGCGAACAAGGACGGGAGTGGCGCCCGCAACCTGACGAAGGCGCCCGGGTACGACGACGACTCGGCCGTGTGGTCGCCCGACGGCGCGAAGATCGCCTTCACGCGCTACTACGGCGGGGCCGGCGAGATCTTCGTCATGAACGCCGACGGCAGCGGCCAGAGGAACCTGACGAGCGACCCCGCCGCCGACGATGACGCAACGTGGTCGCCGGACGGCACCAAGATCGCGTTCACCACGAACCGCGGGCCGACGGGCGACAACGAGATCTTCGTCATGAACGCCGACGGCAGCAGCCCGGTCGACGTCACGAACAGCCCGGCCAACGAGTCGGATCCGGACTGGCAGCCGATCGCCGGCGCGCCGCCGGTTGCGCCCGGCCCGCAGCGGATGTGCAAGGTGCCGAACCTGCTCGGTCAGAAGGTCAGATCGGCGCGGACGCGCGTCCGCAAGGCGGGGTGCGTCTTCGGCACCGTCAAGTACGCGCGGTCGAAGAAGCCGCGGGGCCGCATCGTCCGCCAGACACCGCGCGCCCGCCTGCGCCTCTGCTTCGGCGTCCGCGTGAACGTGGTCGTCAGCCGCGGGCTGCACTAAGCGCGTCACAGCCGTCGCCTAGCATTCCCGCTCGTGAGGAGGACTTGGCTTGCGGGGACGCTCGTCCTCCTTGTGCTCGCCGGCGTCGGCGGGGCCCGGGCTCAGCCGTCGGGCGGCTGGCTCGTGTACGGGAACGACGCCGCCCGGAGCTCGGCGACGGACACGTCGCTGTCGCCGCCCTCGGTGCGCCCAGCCTGGTACGCGCCCATCTCGGGACGCGTGAGCGCGCAGGCGCTCGTCGCACAGGACGTGCCGAGCCCGGGGCAGCGGACGGTGTACGTCGCCACGTCGAAGGGCGTCCTCTACGCGCTGGCCGAGAACGGCTATGTGCGCTGGCGGGCCGACCTCGGTCAGCTCGAGCGCATCTGCCAGCAGATCGACGGCTACGGCATCACCGGGACGCCTGCCATCGACCTGGCCACACATGCGATCTATGCCGCTGACGCCTTTGGGCGGATCCACTCGCTCGACCTCGCGACGGGCGCCGAGCGGCCGGGCTGGCCGGTGACGGCGTACGCGGACTTCCGGCGCGAGCTCGTCTGGGGCGCGCTGACGATCGTGGACGGCTCGGTCTACTTCGGGACCGGCTCGTACTGCGACCGCAAGATGGTCGGGAAGGTCGTCCGAGTCCAAATCGCGACTGGAAGCGTCTCGCAGTGGAAGGTGGTGCCGAAGCGCCTCGGCGGCGGAGGCGGGGTCTGGGGGTGGGGCGGCCTCGCCTACAGCGCCAGGCGCCACTCGCTGTACGCGGTCACGGGGAACGCGTTCGAGGGCGGCAGCAACGCGGGCAAGCGCTTTCGCGAGTTCGCGGGCTACGGCGAGCGAATCGTCGAGCTCGGGCCCGACCTGCGCGTGCGCGGCTCGAACCATCCGGCCGATATCCACCAGAAGGGCGACCTCGACTTCGTCGGCTCGCCGGTGCTCTTCCGGCACAGCGTGTGCGGAGAGGTCGCCGCCGCGCTGAACAAGAACGGCTTCCTGTACCTCTGGCGTACTCGGCGCCTGGGTGCCGGCCCCGTCTCGTCTCTGCGGCTGTCCAACCCGACGCTCGCAGCCCCGCTCCTCTCGCAGGCCGCGTACTCACCGCGGACGCGGGCGCTGTACGTCTCGACTCCCGGGCGCCTCGTGCGCGTCGACGTCGACGGCAGGTGCCGCGCGCGGATCGGCTGGAGCCGGAACGTCGGGAGCGGCCTCTTCAACGGCTCGCCGACGATCGCCGGGGACACTGTCTGGCTCGTCGAGAACGCGAACGCGGGCTCGTCGCTCGTCGCGTTCAGGGCGACCTCGGGAC
>Ga0066905_100000399_pt1 | contig 11715 bp, 9 predicted proteins | sample PanSoiMetaPlot36_FD_67483 | JGI IMG/M metagenome (GOLD analysis project Ga0066905, IMG submission 67483) | Tropical forest soil microbial communities from Panama analyzed to predict greenhouse gas emissions - Panama Soil Plot 36 (version 2) | ecosystem: Environmental > Terrestrial > Soil >... | reverse complement strand
AAGTGCCGGTGGATGAAACGGTTGAAAGCAAGGGACCGCAGGAACCTGGAGTCGACATTGTCGCGCAACCGCCCGGCAAACGATTGAAGAGCATCACCATGCTGTCCGGTGGCGAAAAGACGTTAACAGCCATGGCGCTGTTGTTCGCGAGTTTTCTGATCCGTCCCACGCCGTTCTGCATCCTTGACGAAATCGACGCACCACTCGACGAGGAGAACATCGGCAGATTTACCAGCGTCCTCTGTGAACTGGCCCAGGGTGCCCAGTTCATGGTGATCACTCACAACAAGCGGACCATGGGGGTTGCGGATTCGCTGTTCGGGGTCACGATGGAGGAACCAGGCATCTCCAAACTCGTCTCCGTGCGCCTGCATGACATGCAGCCGGCGTAACGCCGGACTGAAAAAACCTTCGTAGTTCAGAGGACTTCCGCATCTCTTTGCTTGACTTCGGGCAGACCGTCTGTTATATCCCGACAGCTTAGGACCACATCTCCATGCTTCGCACGCCCCTGTACTGCGGGGCCGATAAAACCGATCTCTCTGTCGGGTCCTCGCGGTACGGTTGTGTTTCTTTATCGAAAGCCGATGAAACTGATCCGATCCATTCTCGACCGATTGTCAGATAGTTTTTTTGTCTCTGTTTCAGAGAAAGTCAGACTGGCCATCGATCCTACCGGGGCCCCTTCTCTGCGGTTGGTTTCTGACAAATCCTCAGCACCTGTGGACACGATAAACCGTCGGACGCCGACTCAAGCTGGCAGTCAATTGGATGCAATCGACGACGCTGTTCGCCGGAGCCAGGCGTGGTTTTTGGCGCGGCAACACGCCACGGAAGGTTACTGGGTCGCCGAACTCGAGGCCGACACTACGCTGACCTCCGAATACCTCATGCTCCGGAGATTGTTAGACCGCGTCGATCCTGAACGTGAACGGAAGGCTGTGCGTTATCTGCGCTCGGCACAATTGCCGGATGGCGGATGGCCGATCTACTACGGTGGCCCTTCGGAGATCAGTGCGTCAGTGAAAGCCTATTTCGCCCTGAAGCTCAGCGGTGTTTCAGGAGACGAGCCATTTATGCTCCGCGCGCGCGATTGTATCCGCGCGAAGGGCGGCGCGGTGCAAACCAACGTGTTCACCAAAATCACCCTGGCCTTGTTCGACCAGTATGATTGGGAAGGCATCCCACACATGCCGGTCGAACTGATGTTCTTGCCAAAATGGTTCTACTTCAACATCTACGCCATTTCCTATTGGTCGCGCGCCGTCCTGATTCCCCTGCTGATCGTATTTGCCCATCGGCCCGTCTGCCGCCTTCCCAAAGAACAGGGGATCGAGGAACTCTACCTCACTCCCCGCAACGAAATTCGCTATTGGAAATATCCGCCGTTCAATAAGGACCAAAAATGGTTCACCCCGCATAATATCTTCGTCGCGTTGGACGCGATGCTCAAGTTGTACGACCGCATGCCGCTCATGTGGCTCCGGGAGAAAGCCTTACATCGCGCGGCGACCTGGACGCTGGAACACCTGAAGGGGAGTGGGGGCCTTGGTGCGATCTATCCCGCAATGGCCAACTCCATCATGGCCTTGCAATGCCTGGGCTATCACGTTGATGATCCGTTGGTCCGCAAGGCGCTTCAGGAAATCGAGGATTTGGAAATCTACGACACGGTGTCGATCGGCGATCAACGGCTTGAGGCCATGCATCTGCAACCTTGCCATTCACCGATTTGGGATACGTCGCTCTTGATGAACGCGTTGGTCGAAGCCGGAATGCCGCAGGACCATCCGGCCTTGCAACGGGGAGCTGCCTATCTGATGGCACGGCAGACGAAGACGGTCGGTGATTGGAAGGTCTCGTCCCCGCAAGCCGAACCAGGTGGGTGGTACTTCCAGCATGAAAATGAACTCTACCCCGACGTGGATGATTCGGCTGTCGTCTTGATGGCGTTGTCGAAAGTGAAGTTGGGACAGATGGCTGACCTGCAAGACTCCATCCGACGAGGCACAGCCTGGGTCGTGGCCATGCAAGGGTCGGATGGCGGTTGGGGTGCCTACGACAAAGACAACAACCGCATCGTCTTCAATTACATTCCGTTTGCGGACCATCACGCCTTGCTCGATCCGAGCACAGCCGATCTAACCGGGCGCTGTCTCGAGATGCTGGCGGCGCTGGGATACGATCAATCACATCCGGCTGTGGCGCCCGCCCTAGGGTTTCTCAGACATGAACAAGAACCTGATGGCAGTTGGTACGGTCGGTGGGGTGTGAACTATATTTATGGGACGTGGTCCGTCCTCGCCGGTCTTCGCGCCATTGGAGAGGATCTTTCTCAGCCGTATATTCGCCGAGCGGTTGCCTGGCTCGAGTCCAAACAGAATCCAGATGGCGGCTGGGGTGAGTCCTGCTTGTCCTACGGCGAATCGGCCTCGGCAGGCAAGGGCGAGAGTGCGCCGTCGCAGACCGCCTGGGCCCTGCTGGGTTTGATGTCGGCAGGGATGACCGATTCGTTCAGCGTGGCGCGTGGAATCCAATTTCTTCTCCGACATCAGATGAAAGATGGTTCGTGGGAAGAGGTTCGGCATACCGGCACCGGGTTCCCGCGTGTGTTCTACCTCCGCTATCACTGGTACTGTCAGTATTTCCCCCTGTGGGCACTCGGGATGTATCGGAATCTGAGGACTCGCAATAAGATGCGTGCCGATGAAGTGCGGCATCAGATTCTGGCGACCGGGTGCTATCGGTCTGATCGTTGACCCAGCGGCCGACGTCATCGCTTGGCGGCGCGCCATACCAAGGCCAACACTCTCTGAGCCCCGTCGCGTTGTTTGTCGCCACGCGATGGGAACTGGCGGCTGTGTGCGAGTCCTTGCCGATTGATCGCCAAATCGAGATCGACGGGGTAAGCTGTTTTATCGGGCAGCAAGCCGATCGATCGTATTGGCTGGTTTGTACAGGGATCGGACCGGAAGCGGCCAAATCAGCTGCCACTACGGTCTTGAGCCGGCAACCAATGGCCCTGGTGATCTCCACGGGCTTTGCGGGAGCGCTGGTACCAGCCTCAGTCGGGGATGTGATCGTCGGGACCAGCGTATCATCAGGGATGTTTGACGGTGCCTGGACACAGATCGCACAGGCGATCTCCTGCGATGCGGCAGTGGTCTCTGCCGTACGTTCAGTGGTGTCGCAGATTGGGATGACCATGCGTCTTGGCTCGATCGTCTCCCTGTCCACAGTGATCTGTCGGGCTTCGGAGAAACAGATGATCGGTCGGCTCACCGGCGCCGTGGCGCTCGACATGGAGAGCGCGGCGTTGGGGATGGTCGCAAGGGACAGAGAAGTGCCGTTTGTGGTGTTCCGGACTGTTTCAGATCTTGTGGATGAGGACCTTCCGCTGGATTTTAATCTGTTTCTCAGGCCGTTAAGCTGGGTCAAAGGTATGCTGGCAGTGATGAGCCGTCCATCCAGTCTGATCGGGCTGAATCGGCTTCGACGGCAAAGCCGATTGGCTGCCGACCGGTTGACGGCGGTGTGTTCCGCCTATGCGGGAGCGGGATTCGGACTCTTACCGGCTACGGGTGAAAAGGGGACATGATGGTCGAACGTTTGGGTGCATGGGCCATCGCGTTGATCCAGGAAATGGGTCGGATGCTCTTATTCGTACTTTCGTCTTTTGCGTGGCTGACGAGACCGCCGCTCCGATTCGTGCAGATTGTCAAACAGCTGCATTTCATCGGCTACAAGTCCACCTTCGTCGTCGTGCTCACCGCCGGATTTACCGGGATGGTGCTCGCCCTCCAAGGGTATTACACCTTGCGGAAATTCGGTTCCGAAGGGCTACTGGGCTCTGCAGTCGCACTGAGCATGATCAGAGAATTGGGGCCGGTTCTGGCGGCCTTGATGGTCACGGCACGGGCCGGGTCGGCCATGACGGCAGAAATCGGCATTATGCGGATCACCGAGCAGATCGACGCGTTAGACACCATGGCTATCAATCCGCTGCAGTATTTGATCGCGCCGAAATTGGTAGCGGGTCTGATCGGCGTGCCCTTGCTGGTGGCGATCTTCGATGTCGTCGGAATTTATGGAGGTTATCTCGTCGGTGTGGAACTCTTGGGTGGCAATGGTGGAGCCTACTGGAACTCCATCGAATCCGCCGTCGACTGGAAAGACGTCTATGGTGGGATTCTCAAATCGATCAGCTTCGGCCTGATCGTCAGTTGGGTGTGCTGCTACAAGGGATTTTTTACCAGGCACAGCGCCGAGGGATTGGGGAGAGCCACGACGGAAGCCGTGGTCTTGTCCTCAGTCTTGATCCTCGTCTGGGACTATTTCCTTACTTCCGTCTTGCTGTAAGGCCATGATCAAACTGGTTGGTGTGGAAAAGACGCTCGGTGGTCAGCCGGTCCTGCAGGGCGTTGACATTACAATCCCTACTGGCAAACTGACGACCGTCATCGGGAAGAGCGGTGAAGGCAAGAGCGTATTGCTTAAACACATGATCGGCCTTCTCCAACCTGATCGAGGCCAGGTTTGGGTCGGTGATGTGGAAATTTCGAGACTCAAGGGCAGAGCCCTCAATGATGTCCGTAAACGGTTCGCCATGCTGTTTCAGGGAGCAGCGCTGTTCGATTCTCTTTCGGTCTTCGAAAACGTCGCATTTCCGCTGCGAGAGAAATTACGGATGAAGGGTATGGAGGTGACCAGGCGGGTCGAGGAGAAGCTCGAGCAGGTGGGCTTGGAAGGCATGGGGCACAAATTTCCGGCCGAACTGAGCGGAGGGATGAAAAAACGGGCCGGATTGGCACGAGCATTGGTGATGGAGCCGGAGATCATTCTCTTCGACGAACCGACGACCGGGCTTGATCCCCTGATGGCGAAGTCCATTCACGATCTCATCGTAGCCATGCACCAACGCTTTAAATTCACCGCCGTCATGGTCAGTCACGAGATACCGGAGATTTTCGCCATCAGTGATTGGGTGGCAATGCTGCGCAAGGGGAAGATTGCCTTGATGGCACCGGCAGCAGAATTCGTCAAGACGACGGATCGGGAGATCCAGGAGTTTATTTCGGTCAGTGGACCGGTGGCGCTGAGCGGAACAGCCTCCCGGTAGGATCACGAAGGGGGAGCAGATGGAAAAGACCAAATTGGAACTGGTCGTTGGCGTGTTCGTGCTGATCGGTATTGTCTGCCTCGGGTATCTTTCGATCAAACTAGGCAAGCTCGAACTCATTGGCGGAGACGTCTACGAGGTCGTCGCTCAGTTCAACACAGCGTCGGGCTTGAAAGCCGGGTCTGCGATCGAGATTGCCGGGGTCGAAGTCGGGCGAGTACGGGGAATTAGTCTCAAGGACGATCGTGCCGCCGTGGTCCTGGCGGTCAGGAACTCGGTGAAGCTCTATACGGATACGATTGCATCGATTAAAACACGTGGCATAATCGGCGAGAAATTCCTCGCGCTGTCCCCCGGTGGCGGCGGGGACCCTTTGAAGCCCGGTGATACGATTCGCGACACTGAGTCCGGGCTCGATTTAGAGGAATTGGTGAGTCAGTACGTCCATGGTAATGTGAAATAATTTGCCGGCCCCGACCTGTCGGCCGGGTCAGTCAAACGGGGAGAGCTTATGAGAATCTGTGTTGTCGCAGGACGTCTCAATCGAGTCATGTGTCTGAGCCTCGTCATCGCAGCCTTTCTCTTCAGCTGGCTTGATCCGCTAGCGGCCCGCGCCGGAGAGCCAACGGAGGCGATGAAGGGCACGATCGACGAGGTGCTTCGCATCCTGGCTGATAAGGACCTCAAACAGCCGTCTAAGGCGAACGAGCGTCGGCAAATGCTGGAAAAGGCAGTCGGCGAGCGATTCGACTATCGCGAAATGTCCCGTCGCGCGCTCGGAGCACCTTGGAACAATCTCTCGGACAAAGACAAGGAGGAATTCGTCTCGCTGTTCCAGACCTTGCTCGTGAATACCTATGCGGACAAAATTGAATCTTATACCGGACAAGGTGTGCACTATATCAAGGAACAGACGGAAAAGGACTACGCCGAAGTCCGGACTAAAGTGTTGACCGGGAAGACGGACATTCCGCTCGACTATCGCTTGCTCCACAGGGATTCTACCTGGCGCGTCTACGACGTCGTCGTGGACGGGGTGAGCCTGGTGAACAATTACCGTGGCCAATTCACTAAGATCCTCCGGACGAGCAGTTACACCGACCTGGTGGATCAACTCCGCAAAAAATCCGATAAGATCAAAACCCCATCATAGCTTCTGAATCGAACGGTCATGACCACCCAGCGCGGCATCACAGTCTTTCTTGCATGCCTGTTCATGGGACTGACAGTGTGGACTTGTCCGGCCGCGGCCGATACACAGATCTTCCCCATCCCCTCCGTTTCGAGTACCAAGAACGATGGGAGCGATGCTGGACTAATCGTTCCTATCCTCGTCACCGATCCGGACGGGGAGCTGAAGTATCTGATGGCTCCGATGTTGATCAGAAATACCATTGTGGGATGGAGAGGCACCTTTAACCTGTTTCGCTACGATACGGGTGGCCGGACGATGCAGTTCATCGCCTCGCTCTCCGAGAAAATCGAACGCAAACTGCTCTTTAACTATACTGATCCGGCGTTCAGCGATGGTCGATATTTTCTCAACTTCGGCGGTACGTACTTCAAGAACGCGACGGCTCGATTTTTCGGCCTTGGTCAAACCACCGTTGAGGGAGATGAAACGAACTATACGGCCCGAGAAATCCGAGCGAACTGGCGCTTCGGCGTCTATGCCAACGAGGTCACGCAGATTGCGGTTAGCCAGCGTTTCCGCCAGGTGAGCCTGCAACAAGGCGCGACGGACCTGCCCTTCACCGGAGATGTCTTCCCGACCGTTCCCGGGGTGGAAGGCGAGACAATTATCGTTGGAACCCGCGCAACCTTTTACTACGACACGAGAAACCATTTGACGACACCAACCGATGGCATGGCCATCACGGCCTATGCCGAAATTAATAACAACGTGAACAACAACGATCACCCGGTGTATTCGCGCTATGAATTAGATATGAAGAAGCTCTTTCCAAGCGAATCCAAGCGCGCGATCCTCGTGATACGGGCCGATTTGCAGGTCACCCTCGGTGATCAAGTTCCATTTTTTGAACAGAGTTCGTTGGGGGGACAAAACAATCTTAGGGGCTACGGGGTCGATCGATTCATCGACAAAAACCTGGTCGCGGCGAGTATCGAAGAACGTATCCATATTGCCAGAACCAAGATTGCTGGTGTCGCGGCTGATTTTGAATTTGCGCCCTTCCTCGATACCGGACAGGTCTTTAACAGTTTTAAAGATGTCAGTTTCAAAGATTACCGCATGACACCCGGTCTTGGCTTTCGAGGCATTGTCCGACCGAATGTCGTCGGTCGAATTGACTATGGATTCAGCAAAGAAGGGGGCGCGGTCTTCGCCGGTCTCGACTTCCCCTACTGACAGAGATCCCCCGCCAAAACCATGACGCTCTCATTAGGATCCCGAGCTAGCGGACGTGCGGCGTGGCTGCCTTCAACCACCCGCTCGGTAGGCATTGGAACAGGCCGGTTTACGGGTGGCAGCCCTCCGGAATCCTGCCTGTTTTGGGCTTGAAAGCCGGCAGGACCGATGTGTGAAATGAGCTAACCGCTTGACAACATGGAAGTCTTGTGTGAGACTGACCGGACCAGCATCCAAACCGCTTGACTGCTTCGCCAAGCCTATCTGAGATCAGCCCGCTATTACAGGGCACATGAACTCTCATAAAGGAGTGTCGTATGTCGATTTTGAAGAATATTCACGGCCCCGCTGATTTAAAGCGGCTGTCGACGGCACAGTTTCCCGCCTTGTGCCAGGAAATTCGAGAGCAAATCATCAGCGCGGTCTCTAATGTCGGAGGGCACCTTGCTTCTAATCTGGGTGTGGTCGAGCTAACGGTCGCGCTGCAGTACTTGCTGAGTACCCCCAAGGATAAGATTGTATGGGACACCAGCAACCAGGCCTATGCGCATAAACTGCTCACAGGCCGGCGCGAGCAGTTCCACACTCTCCGGCAGTACGGGGGATTGAGCGGGTTCTGCAAGCGAGAGGAGAGCATATACGACACGTTTAATGCGGGCCATGCCGGAACCGGTGTGTCGGCCGCATATGGCATGGTAGAAGCCCGTGATCAGCAGGGCCAGAAGCATAAGGTCGTCTGCGTGGTCGGGGACGGTGCAATGACCGCTGGTATGACGCTCGAAGGACTGCACCATGCCGGCGGGCTCGGGAAGGATTTCCTCGTCATCTTGAACGATAATCAGATGTCCATCTCGAAAAACGTGGGTGCCATTTCCTCTTATCTCAACCGCACCTTTACGGGCGAATTTTACACAAAGATGCGTGAGGAAACAGGGCAATTGCTCCGGAAGATCCCCCACATCGGGTTCGATGTCGAAAAGCTTGCCCGGCGCGCCGAGGAACTGGCAAAGGGTGCGATTTTGCCCGGCCTGTTATTCGAAGAGCTGGGATTCACCTATGCCGGTCCGATCGACGGACATAACTTCGAGCATCTTCTCCCGACGCTGGAAAACGTGCTCAAGATGAAAGGTCCTGTCCTGCTTCATGTGATCACCAAGAAGGGCTTGGGCTACGAGCCAGCGGAAACGAACCCCGTGTGGTTCCATGCGTGCCCGCCGTTCGTGCGTGAAACCGGTGCACCGGCCAAGAAAGCCGCACGACCTTCCTATACCCAAATCGCCATTGATTCGTTGATCAAGCTGGCCCGTGAGGATAAGCGGATCATTGCGATCACGGCGGCAATGTGCGAGGGGACCGGACTAAACGCCTTTGAAAAGGAATTTCCCGACCGGATCTACGATGTCGGCATCGCCGAGCAGCATGCGGTGACATTTGCCGCCGGCCTGGCCGCTCAAGGAATGCGACCGGTCGTGGCCATGTACGCGACATTTTTGCAGCGCGCGTATGACCAGGTGGTGCACGATGTCGCGACGCAGAATCTGCCGGTGACCTTTTGCATCGATCGTGGCGGTCTCGTGGCGGAAGACGGGACGACGCACCATGGGGCGTTCGATTACGCCTACCTCCGGCACATGCCGAACATGGTGATCATGGCACCGAAAGATGAGAACGAATTACAGCACATGCTCAAGACCTGTGTGCAATACGACGGCCCGGCATCGGTGCGCTATCCACGGGGAGTGAGCCTGGGCAAGCAAATGGATTCCGCGCCGACGGCCCTTCCGATTGGACAAGGTGAGTTGTTACGAGACGGGACCGATGTCGCCATCGTCGCCATCGGTGCCCCAGTGTGGCAAGCGGTCAAGGCGGCTGAGCAACTCAGTCAAGAAGGCTTGTCAACGGCTGTGGTCAATGCCCGCTTTGTGAAACCCCTTGATCACGAGTTGATCGTGGGTCTGGCCAAACGAGTCCGCTATGTCGTCACTGTGGAAGAAGGCTGTAAGATGGGCGGGTTCGGTTCGGCGGTGCTCGAAGCGTTGTCCGATGCCGGCGTGACCAATGTGAAGACGAAGGTGCTCGGATTGCCGGATTGGTACATTGAGCAGGGTCCGCAAGACCTGTTGAGAGAACGGTATGGATTGACGACGGAAGGAATTTATCGCAGTGTGAAGGAACTGGTCAGCAAAAGTCCGGCTGCTCCTTCTGAACGCGAGCTCTATTCGACGATAATGCATCACCTGCCGCATGGGGATGAGCAGGGCAGCTGAGAAAAGCTGTGAGAGATAGGAACAGCTAGATCACATGCATATCTCAAGACGGAAAACACGGCAGGTTCAGGTCGGCAAGGTGAAGATCGGTGGTGATGCCCCGGTCTCCGTTCAGTCGATGTGTTCGACCGATACACGCGATGTTGCTGCCACGGTCGAGCAGATTCGGCAGCTCGAAACCGCCGGTTGTGAATTGATCCGTGTCGCCGTCCCCGATGACGAGGCCGCTGCAGCCCTTCCGAAAATTAAGGCGGCTATGACCGTCCCCTTGATTGCAGACATTCACTTTGACCATCGCCTGGCGCTGAAAGCTGCGAAGATCGTTGATTGCGTCCGCATCAATCCCGGTAACATCGGTGCCTGGTGGAAGGTCGAAGAGGTCATCAAGGCCGTGAACGAACGCGGGATTCCGCTGCGGGTCGGTGTGAACGGTGGTTCACTTGAACGGCCGCTCCTGGACAAGTATGGCTGGCCTTCACCCGAGGCCTTAGCCGAGTCCGCGTTGAATGCTGTGCACGCACTGGAGGACGTCGGCTTCACCAACATGAAGGTGTCGCTGAAGGCCTCAGACGTCCACCATGCCATCGACGCCTATTGGCTGTTTGCCCACCAATCCAATTATCCATTGCACATTGGCATCACCGAAGCGGGAACTGCCATGACCGGTGCTGTGAAATCCGCAATGGGACTGGGCTATTTGCTCTCGCAGGGGATCGGTGACACCTTGCGCGTTTCGCTTGCTGCGGATCCGGTGGAAGAGGTCAAGGTTGGGTATGAAATATTGAAGTCATTGGAACTCCGCCATCGCGGGATTAACGTCATTGCTTGTCCAACCTGTGGCCGTGTCGAAATCGACGTGGTGCGGATGGCCAATGAACTGGAGAAGAAACTGGGCCACATCAAGGCACCTCTCAATGTGTCCGTGCTGGGGTGCGTGGTCAACGGCATCGGCGAAGGCAAGGAAGCCGACATTGGCATCGCCGGCGGTGAGGGCAAGGGGATTTTGTTCAAGAAGGGCAAGCTCGTGCGCAAAGTACCGATGGAAGAGTTGATGGATACGCTGATTCACGAAGTTGAACTGCTCGCCAAAGAAAAGGAAGCGGAAGCCAACGGTGAGGCGTCCGCCGCTTCGAAAGACGGGTGGGAACCGGTGAACCCACAGTCAGACCAACCCTCCACACTTGGAAAGGAGATTCCTCTCCTCTCCAATCGTCGCTGAATTGCCGCTATCTTTCGCCTAGCCTCTGGGGTTATGACCGGACTATAATACCGCTTCTCGCGGGGCGCCGTACCCAAGTGGCTAAGGGAGCAGTCTGCAAAACTGCGATGCAGCGGTTCGAACCCGCTCGGCGCCTCCACGCGCGTGCGGGTCGCGAATGGAAGAAAGTTTCCTCCTCGCAAGAAATTGACTGGCTGATAAATGGAGTGTAGAATCCCCTACGTTTACAACCTACTAGCCTAGCGGTGGTTCACCGCAGTTACCACCCAAATCAACCGCAAGGAGCGCGGAATGGCCGTTCCGGTATCTCAAATGTTTACCGTTGCCAGCTACGTGCTGGCGCAGAAGTTCAAGGGAGTGAAGCGGTATCCATTGGTGTTAATGTTGGAGCCGTTATTCCGCTGTAATCTGGCGTGTGCCGGCTGCGGCAAGATTCAGTACCCCGACCATGTGCTGGACAAGCGGCTGACGCCGGAGCAGTGTTGGGCTGCAGCTGAGGAGTGCGGTGCGCCGATCGTCAGTATTCCGGGTGGCGAGCCGCTCATTCATCCAGAAATGGCGAAGATTGTCGAAGGACTGGTTGCGCAGAAGCGCTATGTCTACCTCTGTACGAATGCGATTCTCTTGGAGCGAAAGCTGGATGAATACAAACCTTCCAAGTACCTGACATTCAGTATTCACATGGATGGCCTCAAAGAGGAGCACGATCTGGCCGTCTGCCGTGACGGAGTCTATGACG
>Ga0066905_100000398_pt1 | contig 11715 bp, 10 predicted proteins | sample PanSoiMetaPlot36_FD_67483 | JGI IMG/M metagenome (GOLD analysis project Ga0066905, IMG submission 67483) | Tropical forest soil microbial communities from Panama analyzed to predict greenhouse gas emissions - Panama Soil Plot 36 (version 2) | ecosystem: Environmental > Terrestrial > Soil >... | reverse complement strand
CTCCTGTCGTTCGGCCACGCGGTGTTCTTCGGGCTCGGCGGCTACTGCACGGCGCACGTGCTCAACGCGGTGAAGGACGGGATGTTCTGGCTGCCCACGGAGCTGGTGCCGCTGGCCGGCGGCCTCGGCGGCCTCGCCTTCGCCATGGTCTTCGGCTACGTCGCCACCAAGCAGCGGGCGACCGCCTTCGCGATGATCACCCTCGGCATCGGCGAGCTGGTGACCGCGTGCGCGCTCATGTTCAAGACCTTCTTCGGGGGCGAAGGCGGCGTGAGCACCAATCGGATGATCGGGACCAGCCTCTTCGGCCTCGGCTACGGCCCCGGGATCCAGGTCTACTACCTGATCGTCGCATGGACGGTGATCGCCATCGTCCTCATGCGCCTGCTCACCCGCACGCCGCTCGGAAGCATGGCCAACGCGTGCCGGGACAACTACGAGCGCGCGCAGTTCGTGGGCTACGACCCGAGCATGGTGCGCTTCGTCCAGTTCACCCTGTCGGGGTTCTTCGCGGGAATCGCCGGCGCCCTCTACGCGCTCACCTACGAGATCGTCACCTTCGACGCCGTGGCGGGAGCGGTGTCCGCGAACGCGCTCCTCATGACCTACATCGGAGGCGTCGGCGCCTTCGCGGGTCCGGTGCTGGGCGCCGTGCTGATCACCCTCCTCCAGAGCTGGGTGAGTCTCCTGTCGAACTCCTGGCTGGTCTACGTCGGCCTCCTCTTCATTCTGATGGTCACCTTCGCGCCCGGCGGCATCGCGGGGATCATCGCCATGCACGACCCCATATGGCGCTCGAAGCGCCTGGGCCGCCTGGCCGTCCCCTACGCGCGCGTCCTGGCGCCCGGGCTGCTCGCCGTCGCCGGCTTCGTGCTGCTCGTCGAGCTCTGCTCCTTCCTGACCATCGGCGCAGCCCAGGGCAAGTCCTTCAAGCTGTCCGGGCTGACCATCGATCCCCAGCGTCCAGGCTCGTGGCTCGTGGGCGGGGCTGCGCTGGCCCTGGGTGGGCTCGCGCTCTGGCGCGAGGGGCGCCGTTTCCGCGCAGTGTGGGAGACGCTGATGGAAGAGATCAAGGCGGCGGGGCGCGCATGAGCGACGTGGCGATCCGCCTCACCGACGTGCACAAGAGCTTCGGGCCGACGCCGATCATCATGGGCGTGAGCCTCGACATCGCTCCCGGCCAGCGGCACGCCATCATCGGCCCCAACGGCGCAGGCAAGACCACGCTGTTCAATCTGATCAGCGGGCGATTGCCCGTCACGCGAGGCCGCATCGAGCTCGACGGGCAATCGATCGATGGGCTGCCCGCCCACCGCATCAACCGCCTCGGCCTCTCGCGGAGCTTTCAAATCACCTCGATCTTCCCGCGGATGACGGTGTTCGAGAACGTTCGCTGCGGGCTCCTCTGGTCGATGGGTTACCGCTATGCCTTCTGGCGTCTCCTCGGACGCGAACGCCGGCTGAACGAGGCGGCCGAGCGCCTCCTCGCCGACGTCAACCTCGAGTCGCGGCGCAACCTGCCCGCCGGTCTTCTCTCGTACGCCGAGCAGCGCGCCTTAGAGATCGGCATCACCATCGCGGGCGGCGCCCGCACCATCCTCCTCGACGAGCCCACGGCGGGGATGAGCCGGAGCGAGGCCAACCACGCGGTGGCGCTGATCCGCCGGGTCACGGAGGGCAAGACACTCGTCATGGTCGAGCACGACATGAGCGTGGTCTTCGACCTGGCCGATGTCATCACCGTGCTCGTCTACGGCCGCGTCATCGCCTCCGGCCCGCCCGCCGCCATCCGCGCCAACCGCTCGGTGCAGGACGCCTACCTTGGAGCCGTGGCCTCCTGATGCTCGCCGTTCACGATCTGCACGCGTTCTACGGCAAGAGCCACATCCTCCAGGGGGTCGACCTCCGCGTCGGCCAGGGAGAGATCGTGAGCCTCCTCGGCCGCAACGGCGTCGGCCGCTCGACGACCTGCAAGGCGATCATGGGGCTGGTGCCGCCCGTGGGCCGCATCGTCTTCAAGGATCGCGACATCGCGGGGCTCCGCCCCGACGTCATCGCCCACGCCGGCATCGGCTACGTGCCCGAGGACCGGCAGATCTTCCCGACCCTCACCGTGCACCAGAATCTCGAGCTGGGCCTGAAGCGGGCCGGCCGCTTCGGCCGCTGGAACTTCGACGACACCTACGCGCTGTTCCCGAACCTGGCCGAGCGCCAAGCCAATTCCGCCGGCGTCCTGTCGGGCGGCGAGCAGCAGATGCTCACGATGTGCCGCACCCTGATGGGCGATCCCGAGCTGGTGATCATCGACGAGCCCACCGAGGGCCTCGCCCCCATGCTGGTGGAGCAGGTGGCCCGGCTTCTCGACGAAATCGCGCGCCGCGGCGTTGCCATCCTTCTCGTCGAGCAGAAGCTCACCATCGCGCTCAAGATCTCGCACCGGCTCTACGTGATGGGGCACGGGCGTATCGTCTTCGAGGGCACGCCGGCCGAGCTCGAGGCCAACGAGACGGTCCGCCGAGAGCGCCTCGAGGTGTAACGCCGTCTCGACGGTACGGTCGGCGGGCCCCTACAGGACCGAGCGGATAGCCGCCAGGATGTCGTCGCGGGACGGGATCGTCGCCACCTCGAGCTTGTCGTTGTAAGGCATGGGCACGTTGCGCGCCCCCAGGCGCGCGATGGGCGCGTCGAGAAGGTCCAAGCCCTTTTCCGCCACCAGCGCCGCGATCTCGGCTCCGAACCCGCCGCGCTTCACCGCCTCGTGGGCGATGACGAGCCGATTGGTCTTGGCTACGGAGGTGAGGATGGCCTCCTCGTCGAGCGGGACGAGGGTGCGCGGATCGATCACCTCGACTGAGATGCCCTCCTTCTCCAGGTCCCCCGCCACCTGCAGCGCGCGCTGCACCATCATCTGCGTCGCCACCACCGTCACGTCGGTGCCCGCGCGCTTCACGTCCGCCTTGCCCAGCGGGATCACGTAGTCACCCTCGGGCACCTCGCCCTTGGTCGGGTAGAGCATCTTGTGCTCGAGGAAGATCACCGGGTTGTCGTCGCGGATGGCCGCGGCGAGGAGGCCCTTGGCGTCATAGGGCGTGGAGGGCGCCACCACCACGAGCCCCGGCACGTGGGCGAACCACGCCTCCAGGCTCTGCGAGTGCTGGGCGGCCAGGCGGATGCCGCCGCCCTGCGGGCCGCGGATGACCAGGGGCACGGTGGCGCGCCCGCCGAGCATGTACCGGATCTTCGCCGCCTGGTTCACGATCTGATCCATGGTCATGGCGATGAAGTCCCAGATCTGGATCTCCACGATGGGACGCATCCCCGCCACCGCCGCCCCCACCCCCATGCCCACGAACGACGGCTCCGAAATGGGCGTGTCGCGCACGCGATCCTCACCGAAGCGGTCGCGCAGGCCCTTCGATACCTGGAAGATGCCGCCGATCAGCCCCACGTCCTCGCCCATGAGGAACACGCGCTCGTCGCGCGCCATCTCGCCGTGGAGCGCGGCGTTGAGCGCCTCCGCGAAGGTCTGCTCGCGGCCGGCACGGCTCGCGGGCTCCGGCACCTTGGCGTGAGAAGCGTAGACGGCGGCCTCCATCGCCTCCACCGTGGGCTCGGGACTTTCGATGCCGTAGGCCACGGCGGCTTCCAGCTCGCCCTCTACTCGCTGGCGCAGCTCCTTGACCTCGAGCTCGCTCGCCCCCATGTCCATGAGGTGGCGCTCCACGCGCGCCACCGGGTCCTTCTCCATCCACTCGAGCTCTTCCTGCTTGGTCCGATACTCGGGGAGATTGGCGCGCATGCTGTGCCCGCCCCAGCGATAGGTCACCGCTTCCACACAGCTTGGCCCCTCGCCGCGGCGCGCTCTCGCTACCGCCTCGCCCACCGCCGCGTGCACGGCGAGCAGGTCGTTGCCATCCACGCGCGTGGCGGGAATGCCGTAGGCACGGGCGCGGGCCGTCACACCCTCCCCCGCCGTGGTGCGCGACTGGTCGGTACTGAGCGCATACTTGTTGTTCTCGCACACGAAGATGAAGGGCAGCTTCCACACCGCGGCCAGGTTCATGGTCTCGTGCACCACGCCCTGGTTCGCGCCGCCGTCGCCGAAGAAGGAGAGGACCACGCGGTCGGCCTTGCGCAGCTTGTTGGCCAGCGCGGCCCCCGCCCCGATGGGCACGCCGGCGGCCACGATGCCGTTGGCCCCCAGCATGTTCAGATCGAGGGCAGCGATGTGCATGGAACCGCCCAGGCCACGGCAGTAGCCGTCCTCGCGTCCCATCAGCTCCGCCATCATGAGGTCGAGGCGCGCGCCCTTGGCGATGCAGTGGCCGTGGCCCCGGTGGTTGCTAATAACTGAGTCATCCTTGGTCAAGTGCGCGCAGGCCCCGGTGGCCACCGCCTCCTGGCCCACGTAGCTGTGAGCCGTGCCCTTGACGTGGCCGGCGTTGAAGAGCTCCACCGTGCGCTCGTCGAAGCGGCGGATGCGCAGCATGGTCTGGTACAGGGTCTCGAGGGACTGGCGGCTCAAGGGCATGGCTCTGCCTCCCGAAGATGGCGCGCGAGGGCCACGCGCCTAGTGCCGGCCCAACTTGACTTCGCCATACTTCGTTCTCGGTCGGCCGCAGCCCTCAACGTACACCCTCGTACGCCTCGGGCTGCGGCCTCCCTCGGGCCTCGTCTGGCTCGCAATTTGGCCCGGCACTCTGCGGGGCCACCCGGCATGTCGCCAATACTCGTTGGAGGCGCACTAGATGTCGAGTGCGTCGCGCAAGAGCTGCGCCGGGTGCCGCGCGCGCCGGCCCGCGAGATGCTCGATCTGCTGCCGGCAGGAAATGCCGGGAGCGACCACTTCCGTGTCGGCGGTCGCCGCCTGCACCGCGGGGGCGAGGCGCCGGCGACCCAGCGTCACCGAGATGTCGTAGTGCTCCTTCTCGAAGCCGAAGGAGCCCGCCATGCCGCAGCAGCCGGAATCGACCTCGCTCACCTCGTAGCCCGCCCAGCCGAGGGCGGCCACCGTCGGCGCGGTGCCGACCATGGCCTTCTGGTGGCAGTGGCCGTGGAGGAGCGCACGACGCGGCCCGGCCTTGAAGCGGAGCTCGAGCCCACGGGCTCGCTCGCGCAGCAGGAACTCCTCGAGGAGGAAGCTCCCGCGCGCCACGTCCTGCGCGGCGTCGGTGCGGAGGAGCTCGACCCACTCGTCACGCAGGGTGAGCAGGCAGGACGGCTCCAGTCCCACGATGGGCACGCCACGCGCCACGAAAGGATGCAGGCGCTCCACGTTCCAGCGCGCGTGCTCGCGCGCCTCGTCGAGCATGCCCTTGGAGATGAGCGGCCGCCCGCAGCATTTCCGGTCCACCAGCTCCACGCTATAACCGGCAGCCTCCAGGAACTCCACGGCGGCGCGCCCGATCTCCGGCGTGTTGTAGGTGACGAAGGTGTCGTCGAAGAGAACGACGGCGCCGCGCGAAGCGGCCGCTGGCTTGGCGCGCGCCGCGAACCAGTCCGTGAAAGTCTGACGGGCAAAGGCGGGCAGCGGCCGTCGACGATCGATTCCCGCCACCTTCTCCATGAGCCACCGGTTGGGTGCGGAGCCCGCGATCCAGTTCGAGAGCGGCGCGAGCTTGGATCCCCACCAGGACAGCCGGCCGATGTGGCCGAAGATGCGATTGCGCAGCGGAAGCCCATTGGCCTGGTGATAGTGGTAGAGGAACTCGTACTTCATCTTGGCCATGTCCACGTTGGACGGACACTCCGCCTTGCAGCCCTTGCACTCGAGACAGAGATCCATCACCTCGTAGAGACGCTTGCCCGCGAAGTCCGCGGCGGGGACCTTGCCCGAGAGCACGGCGCGCAGCGCGTTGGCCCGCCCCCGCGTGGAGTGCTCCTCGTCGCGCGTGGCCATGTACGAGGGGCACATGGTGCCTTCGAGCTTCTTCCGGCACACGCCCACGCCGTTGCACATCTCCACCGCCGCCGCGAAGCCGCCCTGCGCGGAAAAGTCCAGCAGGGTCTTGGGCTCCCACGTCGTGTACTCGGCGCCGTAGCGGAGGTGCTCGGTGACCGGCGGGCTCGCCACGATGTTGCCCGGATTCATGCGTCCCTTGGGGTCGAAGGCGGACTTGAACTCGCGGAAAGCCTGGAAGACCTCGGGGCCGAACACGCGCTCGAGGAAGGGGCTCCGGGCGCGCCCATCGCCGTGCTCGCTCGAGATGGCGCCGCCGTACTCGAGGACGAGGTCGAAGATCTCGTCGGCCATGTTCCGCACCTGCTCGAGCCCGCGCGCCGTCTTGAGATTGATCAACGGGCGGATGTGCAGGCACCCGACGGAGCAGTGGCCGTAGTAGGCGCCCTCGGCCCCGTGCTTGGCCATGATGTCGCGGAAGCGCGGCACGAAGACAGGCAGGTATTCGGGATCGACCGCGGTGTCCTCGATGAAGGCGATGGGCTTGGCCTCGCCCTTGGTGCCGAGGAGGAGCCCGAGGCCCGCCTTGCGGAGCTTCCAGATCGATTGCTGCTCGGCGGCATCCAGCGCCACGTGTCCCGCGTAGCCGAAGCGCGCCTTGGCGCGCTTGGCCTCGAGCGCCTCGACCTTGGCCTTGACCTCCCCCGGCGTGTCCCCCGCGTACTCCACGATGAGGATCGCTCCCGGATCCCCCTGGACGAAGCCCATGCGCTTGGACTGCTCGATGTTGTTCCGCGCGAGGTCGAGGATCATCTTGTCGGTGAGCTCGACCGCGTAGGGCCCGGTCTCCAGGATGGCCTGCGAGGACTCGAGGGCTTCCTGGATGTCCTGGTAGTGGATCACGTCGACGGCGGTGGCCTTCGGACGCGTCACCAAACGCATCTTCGCCTCGACGATGCTGAGCAGCGTGCCTTCCGAGCCGACCACGAGCCGCGCCATGTTCAGCGGGCGGTCCTTCATCAACTCGTCTAGGTTGTAGCCGCACACTCGTCGCCAGTGCTTCGGATAGCCCCGACGGATGGCGTCCCCGTGCTGGTCGCGGATGCGCGCTACCTCACGATAGATCTGGCCTTCCAGACCGGAGGCGCGCTGCTTGGCCCGGAAGGCCTCGGGGGTAACCTCTCCGAACACCACGCGGCTGCCGTCGGCGAGCAGCGCGGTGAGCTCGATGACGTGATCGATGGTGAGGCCGTACGCGATGGAGTGCGAGCCGCCGGAGTTGTTCCCTAGCATGCCCCCGATGGTCGCCCGGTTCGACGTCGAGGTATCCGGCCCGAAGAGGAGGCCCATGGGCCGCACGTGCGCGTTGAGCTCGTCCTGGACCACGCCGGGCTGCACGCGCGCCCACATCTCCTCGCGATTCACTTCGAGGATGTTCTGCATCCAGCGCGAAAAGTCCATGACCACTGCGCGATTGACCGTCTGCCCGGTGAGCGAGGTGCCGCCGCCCCGGGGCAGCACCGCCACGTTCTCGCGATCGGCAAGCTCGAGCACGGCTTGCACGTCGCCCGCGTGGCGCGGGATGACCACGCCGATCGGCTCCATCTGGTACATCGACGCGTCGGTGGAGTACAGCAGGCGGGAGTATTGATCGAAGCGGACGTCGCCTTCGACGACGCGCCGCAATTCCCGTTCGAGATCGGTCATGGCGGCGATTATACTATGCGCCGTGAACCGCATTGTGCCCGCGGTCGCCCTCGCCGCCCTCCTCGTGGTGCCCGCTCCCGGAGTCGCCGCGCCGGCGGCCCCGGCTGTGCACGTACCGCTCATCACAGGCGGGGAGCCCTTCGACTCACGCTCCCTCATCGGCAAGAAGGTGCTCGTCTTGCGCTTCCAGGCCTCGTGGTGTAAGTCGTGCGCGAGCCAGGCCGCCGGCATCGAGCGGATCTACGAGCGCTACAAGGAGCGCGGAGTCGAGCTGCTCGCCATCCAGGTGGACGATCCTGAGAAGGAGGCGCGCGCCTTCCTCAAGGCCCACGGCGCCACCTATCCCGCCGCCCTCGATCCGAGCCTGCGCGTCGCCAATCGCTTCGGATTCAAGCGCGCGCCCTATACCGTCGTGGTCAACAAGCGCGGGGAGATCGTGGCTCGCCTCGAGGCCACTACGGACGAGGCGCATCTCACCGCAGCCATCGACTCCGCCCTCAAGCCGCCGGCCAAACGCCGGGCCCCCGCGAAAGCGTCCTAGCCTCGGTGGATTCCGCCACCTTCCTCCGGGGCCTGATCATCGGCTTCTCCATCGCCGCGCCCGTCGGGCCCATCGGCGTGCTGTGCATCCGTCGTACCCTGGCCGATGGACGCGCCATCGGCTTCGCCTCGGGGCTCGGCGCCGCCACCGCCGACGCGCTCTACGGCGCGGTGGCCGCCTTCGGCCTCTCCCTGGTGACGAACGCGCTCGTGGAGCAGCGCCTCTGGCTTCAAGTCGTGGGCGGCATGTTTCTCCTCTACCTGGGCGTGCGAACGTGGACGGCCGTGCCGCGCGACGCGGCGGGAACGGCCGTCAGCCCGGGCGGGCTCGCGGCGGCGTGGGCGTCGACCTTCGCGCTCACCCTCACGAACCCCACCACGATCATCTCCTTCGCGGCGATCTTCGCGGGCCTCGGGCTGGGACGGAACGTGAGCGGCTATGGTGCCGCGTCGGTGATGGTGCTGGGCGTCTTTCTCGGCTCCGCGATCTGGTGGCTCTTTCTCAGCCTGGGCGTGGGACTGGTGCGCTCGTCGCTGACTCCCGCGCGACTCGGTTGGGTGAATCGCGGCGCGGGCGCCATCATCGCGACCTTCGGCGTGGTGGCGCTGGCCAGCCTGCTCTGGTGACGATTCGGCCTTGACGTGGCTTGGCGCCGAGCATAGAGTGCCGCCCTATGCTGAGCGAGCGAACTCGCGTCAAGGATACGTTGACGCTCAGGCTCCACGGTCACCGCGAACGCGGAAGCGCTGTCACCCAGCCGACGCTTGGCGCTCCCATCGCGGTCAAGAAGTCGGCGCGGGGCACCGTTGCCCGACTCGCCGTCGCGCTGTTCGGCCTCGGGCTCTTCGCGGCAACCTTCGTCACCTTCCACTTCACCGAGATCCCGCCGGAAGGCCCCTGGGCGCTGCTCCTCGAGATCGCCGGCTGGATCGGGATGCTCGCCGCTGCCCGCATCGTGACGGATCGGTGGCTCGCCCCGAGTCTCGTCATCTCCGCCTGGTTGCTGCTCGTGATGAGCAACGCCTTCGGTGCGCGCCTGATCGAGCGCGGCACCGACACGGGGCTCGCCCTTGGCTTCAATTACGTGACGGCTCTCATCACCCTCGAGGCGGGAGCCTGGGTGCTCCTGGCCCTGCTCATGCTCGAGGGCACCGCCCGGCTCTGGCGAGACGACGCGCAGCGGATCTAGCCAGCGGCCGCGTGGCCTGCGGTCGGCCGTCGCCTCTTGACGTTCGCATAGCGCCAGCTTAGCCTCAGCCCACGCTGAGCCACCATGTCGAGCTTGCCGAGACAGGAGTGACCACCGGCGCGCCCATCGTCGTCGAGAGCGTGAGCAAGCGCTACGAGACGCCGAGCGGCCCTGTCCCCGCTGTCGAGACCGTCAGCCTCACCGTGCGCCCGCGGGAATTCGTCTCCCTCCTGGGCCCCAGCGGCTGCGGGAAGTCGACCCTGCTCGCGATGATCGGCGGTCTCGTGGCTGCCGACGCTGGCCGCATCCTCATCGAGGGCACGCCGGTCTCCGGCCCCACGCCGAGCAAGGTCGCCCTGGTCTTCCAGGACCCGGGGCTCTTCCCGTGGCGGACCGCCCTCGACAACGTGGGCTTCGGTCTCGAGCTCACCGGCGTCGCCGCCGCGCGCCGGCGCGAGATCGCCCTGAGCCTCCTCGAGCCCATGGGCCTCAAGGGCTTCGAGTCGAAGTACCCGCGCGAGCTCTCCGGCGGCATGCGACAACGCGTGGCCATCGCCCGTGCCCTCGCTCTCGACACGCCCATCCTCCTCATGGACGAGCCCTTCGGCGCCCTCGACGAGCAGACGCGACTTCTGATGGGCGAGTGGCTGGTCGAGGTGCGCCACCGCACGCAGCGGACAGTCGTCTTCGTCACCCACAGCCTGCACGAGGCCATCGCGCTCTCGGACCGCATCGCGGTGATGACGGCGCGACCGGGCCGGATCAAAGACGTGGTTGACGTGCCGCTGGCCTATCCGCGCGCCCTCGACGGCCCCGACGCGGTGGCGCTCCATACCAAGCTCTGGGCACAGATCCGCGAGGAATCGCTGCGCGCCATGGAAGGCCGGCGGTGAGGATCTGGCTTTGGCGCCTCGGCCTGCTCCTGATCGCGCTCACGCTGTGGGAAGCCGTGGCACGCATGCTCAACCCCATCCTCTACGTTGGTCCCTCGCAGCTGCCCGGCGCTCTCGCGCGCGTCCTTGCCACGCGCGATCTCCCTCCCCTGCCTGGCCATGCGTGGCTCACCGTGAGCGAGATCGCGGCGGCCTACGTGCTGGCGGTGGCGGGTGGGCTCTGGGTCGGCTTCCTCCTGGGCCTGCGGCAAACCGTGGGGCGCATCTACGAGCCGCTCCTCGCCACGCTCTACGCCGTCCCGAGCGTGGTCTGGTATCCCTCGCTCATGCTCTTCTTCGGCCTCGGTCCCGCTTCCAAGATCGCCTTCGGATTCTTCCTGGGCTTCTTCCCCGTGACCCTCGCCGTGCTCGCGGGCATCCGCCAGGTGCCGGCCACCCTCGTCACCGTGGCGGTGTCGATGGGCGCCAAGCCGTGGACGATCTTCCGCAAGGTGATGCTGCCCGCCATGGCCTCGACCATGGTCGGCGGCCTACGCACGGGGCTCGCGCTCTCGGTGGTCGGCGTGCTCGTAGGCGAGCTCCTGGGGGCCCGGGCCGGCCTCGGCTACGTGATCAACTACGCCTACGGCCTCATGATGACGGCGGAGTACGCCGCCCTCGTGGTGCTCGTGGCGGCGGCGGTGCTCCTCCTGGACGGCGCGGGTGCGCTCATCGAAGCGCGGGTGAAGCAGTGGGCGGGCTGAAGATCGCCGCCTGCCAGGCTCTCTCGGTGGCGGCGATCCTCATTGCCTGGGAAGCCGCCGTGCGGTGGGGCCTGCTCGACCCGGTTTTCGTGCCCGCGCCGTCGTCGATTCTACAGGTCCTCGGCGTCACCGGCGCGGAGGCGCTGCCCCGCCTGGGTGAGACGCTTCTGAAGACTCTCCTCGGCTATGCGCTGGCCATCCTGGCGGGTGTGCCCGCCGGCCTCGTGCTGGGCTCGCGGCCGACCGCGCACGCCATCGCCATGCCCTACGTGGTCGCGCTCTACGGCGTGCCGAAGATCCTCGTCCTGCCCTGGATCGCGCTGATCTTCGGTATCGGGCTGTCGACGGCGGTGCTCTCGGCCGCTGTCTTCGCCCTCTTCCCAGTGGTCGTGCTCGTGGCTGCGGGCACGCGCGACGTCGATCCCGCCCTCGTCACGGTGGCCACGTCGATGGGGGCGAGCCGCGCGCAGATCATCCGCAAGGTGCTCCTGCCCACGGTGCTTCCCTCGGTGCTGACGGCCATGCGCGTGGCCATGGTCTTCGCCCTTCTCGGCGCCCTGATCGCCGAGATGCTCGCGGGCAACCGCGGCATGGGCTTCCAGATGCAGCGCGCGGCGCTGGCCTTCCGCGCGCCCGAGCTCTTCGCGGCCACCGCCATCGTGTCGGTGGTGTCGATCTCCGTCGTGCTGTTCCTCGAGCATCTCAACGCGCGCCTGGGCCGCTGGCGATGAGACCGGGAGCGC
>Ga0066905_100000397_pt1 | contig 11745 bp, 8 predicted proteins | sample PanSoiMetaPlot36_FD_67483 | JGI IMG/M metagenome (GOLD analysis project Ga0066905, IMG submission 67483) | Tropical forest soil microbial communities from Panama analyzed to predict greenhouse gas emissions - Panama Soil Plot 36 (version 2) | ecosystem: Environmental > Terrestrial > Soil >... | reverse complement strand
GACAGAACAGACACTTCGGTGGGACCGGTCGCTGGGCGTGCTGCCCGGGGGCGAAGCCGGGAGAGGCGTCCCAGATCTGCATTTCGGAGAACCAGCTCACCCCGGTCTGCCACAGCGACCCGTCGCGGGCCGTCAGGTAGGACCGGCCGCGGGTCCCGGACCCGATCCCGGCCACGACCTCGGCGGGCGTGACCACCGCGGGCTGCCCGTCCGGCCCGCGGACCGTCTCGGTGTGGACCCACGTATCCCCCTTGCGATCCACCCGATACTCGTGCCCGAAGGCCGTGAACCGCGGCAGCCCCTGAGGCCCGAACTTCTCCACCCCGTCGGCCGGCTCGGTCGGCAGGATGGCCGACCGGCCCATGGCGTGTTGGTGGTAGCTGTCGCACAGCTTCGCGTGGCAGCCGGCGCAAACGGCGTCGCCGGTGTAAGCCACGTCCGGGCGGACGTTGCGGAACGGGGTGTCGAACACCAACCGCGGGTCCGGCGGCGGGGCGTCGGCATCTTCGGTCGGCCCGGGCGTGTCCTCCCGCGGGGGCCAATAGAAGTAAGCGACTGCCCCGGCCCCGGCCAGCAGGGCGGCAGCGACTAGCACGAGACGCACGCGGGCGGGCCGGACCATCAGACGGCTCTTGGCATGGGTACGGTTCAAGATAACGCAATCGGGGTCCCGGGGTATGGCACGACGGCTACCGCGTGCGGTCGCGGAACCAGGCTCGAAGGTCGGCCGCCCGACGCGGGTCCAGAGTGATGGCGCGCTCCAGTTCCGTTTGCGCGACCCGGTCCCGACCCAGGTGCTGGAGGCAGACGGCCAGATGGGCGTGCGCCTGCGGGTGATTCGGGACGTCCGTCACGACCGCCTGCAGTTCGACTTCCGCTTCGGCGTACGCCCCGCCCGCGGCCAGGGCGATGCCGAACCGGAGCCGAGCCTGCGGATTGGCCGGGTCCCCTTCGAGGGCCTTGCGGGCGAACTCTCGGGCCGCGTCCGCCGAGCCCTCCCCGAGAGCCGCCTCGGCGGCCAGGCCGAGGGCCGTGCATCGGTCCGGCCGGACGGCCAGAACCGCTTCCGCCGCCCGCCGCGCGTCGGCGAACTCGCCCCGCCCGAGCCGGAGCCGGCCGAGTGCCTCCCAGGCGTCCACGTCTCCCGGGTGCCAGGCCGTGGCCGCGACCAGTCGGTCCGCCGCGGCGGCCGCCTGGGCTGAGTCGCCCGACTTCTCGGCCCACTGTCGGGCCAGCGCGATGCCGAGATCGCGATCGACCTCCGCCGCCTCGGGCGCCCGGCGGCCTTCACCCGTGAACAGGCGGATCGGCAACTCGCCCGCGCCGAGGGTGTGCGTCACCGCTTTCGGCGCACCCGGCCAACGTGGTACCCGATGATCCGAGACCGCAACGTGGCCGACCCCGGTGCTCGGAGCCTTGGGCATGTGGCAGGCGGCGCAAGCGTCCTTCTTCGGCCGACGCTGGGGCTCCGGCAGGCTGCAGCCCTTCCTCTGGTGGCAGGCCAGGCACCGCTCTCGGTAGAAGGCGTCCCGCGCCTCCGCGGCGGGGTCCAGGTGCGGGTCGTGGCAGGACGTGCATCCGAGCCGGCCTCCACTCCCAAGGAAGCACTTGCTCACCACCATTTGCTCCACGTGGCCGACCAGTTTATGGTGGTCGGTCAGAGTGGGGTGGGCGACGAAGGTAGTCAGAAACAGGTCGAGCGGCAGGCCGGGCCGGTAGTCGAACTCGGCCCGGCCGCGGCGGACGACGCGTTGCTCCCCCTGCAGGTGGCATTGGCGGCAGACGTCCTCCCGCAATTCCGCCGACAAGTGCCTCGGATTCACGATGCTCGTGTCGACTCCTTCGACCGGCCCGCGGCCGTCCGTCTGCTCCTGCACGTGGAGGGCGCCCGGGCCGTGGCACCGCTCGCAGCCGATGGCGGCTTGGCGCGCGAACCAGGGCTTCCGGTACCGGTTGATGTTCCCGGGCATCGCATCCAGATTATCCACGTGGCAGAACAGGCAGTTCGGGCCGATCGGCCGGCGGCCGTGGCCGCCGGGGGCGAAGCTCGGGGAGAGGTCCCAGGCACCTTTGCCCGTGTACCAGGTCATCCCGGACTCCCACAGGGTGTCTCCGCGAAAGCCCAGGTACGTCCGGGCGTGTGTCCCCGACCCGACGGCCACGGTGGCCGGCAGGGTGGTGACCGCGGCCGGCAGCCCGTCCGGCCCGCGGATCGTCTCGACGTGGACCATCTGGCCGTCGCGACGCTCGACGCGGTAATCCGCAACCCCGGCCGTGAACCCAGCCGCATCGGGCCGGCCCGTCTCGTCCGGGGCCGGCATGACGAACGCCGACCGCCCCATCGGGTGTCGGTGGAAGCTGTGGTCGATATCCCGGTGGCACGCAGCGCACGCGGTGTCGCCGACGTAGGCCACGTCCGGCCGGACGTTGCGGAACGGGGTGTCGAACGTGAGGCGGGGGTCGGGTGGCGACTCATCCGGGTGTCCGGTCCGTTCCGGGTCGCTCCCGCGCGATGGCCAGTATAGGTAAGCGGCCGCCCCGGCCCCGGCGAGGAGGACGGCGGCGACCAGCAGGAGGCGCACGCGGGCGTGACGGAGCATGAGTTCAGGATAATGCAAAATCGGTCGGGACAAATGCCACGTGGTTTGTGTCCGCCGGCCGATTTTCGTTCTTCCCGACCGGCGTTTGCGTTACAACAGAGGCCGAATCGCCCGCGAATCCTTGCCAATCGGTCCGCCATGAAGCTCGGGCTCATCAACTCTGCGTGGGCACAGGCCGGCCGGGACACGGCCTACGGCATCCGCATGACCAAGGAAATCGGGTTCGACACCATCGACATCTTCGCCGACCCGCTCGACATCGACGCCAAGGAGCGGCGCCTGATCCGCCAGGAGTGCGAAAAGGCCAAACTGCCGGTCGTCAGCGTCGCCTGCGTGGCCGTGGGGCTCATCGACTTCAATCCGAGCGTCCAGAGGTTCCACATCGACCGCTGCGAGGCGTACCTGGACTTTTGCCACGAGCTGGAGGCCAAGAACCTGCTCCTCGTCCTCGGCGAGTACATCTGGGAGAAGCAGGTGATCCCGCCGGCCGAGCAGTGGCAGACCGCCGTCCGCAACTGCCGGCAACTGGGCAACTACGCGGCCGACCTCAGCCTCCAGATCGCCCTCGAGCTGGAGCCGTTCAAGCTGTCGCTGCTTAACAACGTGGACAGCATGGCGCGGTTCATCGACGAGGTGAACCACCCGGCGGTCCGGGCGAACATCGACGTGTCGCACCTGCATTTGGCTAAGGTGGCCCCGGAGGAGTTGCGGTGGCTGAAGGGGAAAGCGATCCACGTCCACATCTCGGACTGTGACGGGAAGGTGCACGGCGACCTGCCCCCCGGCCGCGGGGTAGTAAACTTCGCCCCATACCTGAAGGAGATCAAGGAGCTGGGGATCGACGGGGCAATCAGTATCGAGCTGGAGTACTCTCCGGAGCCGGCCAAGATCGCCGAGTGGGTAAAGGAGGCGTACTCCGCGACGGACAAGCTGATGAAGGCGGCCAACCTGCGGGGGTAATGGAGCATGGCTTTCACCTTCCCCCGCTGCGAAGTCGTTCCGCTTCCGGACCACCAGGCGTCGTTCCGGATCGACGGCAGCGAGCGCCTGCGCTGGCACTTCGGCCCGGACTACCCGCGGCCGTTTTTCTTCCCGCTCGTTGCCCCGTCGGGCACACCGCTCACGCGTATGGGTCACCCCGGCGACCCGGGGCACGACCATCATCGCTCGATCTGGTTCGCCCACGAGAAGGTCCTGGGCATCAACTTCTGGGGCGACCGGACGACGGCCCGCGTCCGCCAGAAGAACTGGCTCTGCTACAAGGATGGGGCGGACGAGGCGGTGATGGCCGCGAGTCTCGGCTGGTACGACGGGCACGACCCGAAGGAACTACTCGACCAGGAGCTAATTGCGGCCGTCCGGCCCGGCCCGGATGGCGAGACGTTTGTCGAGGTCCAGGCCACGTTCCGCCCGCCCGCCGAATCGCTCGAATTTGGCAAGACAAACTTCGGGTTCCTGGCTGTGCGCGTGGCCAAACACATCTCCGCCCACTTCGGCGACGGCACGCTGACTAATAGCGTCGGGGCGACCGGTGAGCCGGCCATCTTCGGCAAGGCGGCGACCTGGGTGGATTACTCCGGCCCGAGCCTGAAGGGTGGCCGGGAGGGGATCACCTACTTCGACCACCCGTCCAACCCCGGGCATCCGACCAAGTGGCACGTCCGCGAGGACGGCTGGATGGGAGCGTCCGTCTGCTTCGACGGGCCGGTGACGACGACCAGGAAGTCCCCGCTCATCCTGCGCTACCTGTTGCATGCCCACGCCGGGCCGGTGTCGCCGGACCGGGCGGCCGCGGTGCTCAAGGACTTTGCCGGACGGCCGAAGTTCGAGGTAGTCAAGGCCACCGCCAAGCACCTGACCTGGGACGTGCGCCGCGTCGAGTAACCCCCGCTCTACAATGGCCGCATGGCCGACACGCCGGACCGTACCGCCCCGACCAGCGAGCCCGCTACCCCGCCGGAGGACTATTCCGGGCGGGTCCTGGGCGACTTCGAGCTGATCCGCCGCATCGGTGTGGGCGGCATGGGCCAGGTCTACCTCGCCCGCCAGAAGAGTCTGAAACGGCAGGTGGCGATCAAGGTCCTCAAAGGCGATCTGGCGGCCAACCCGACGGCCCTCAGGCGCTTCCAGGCCGAGGCCGAGGCGGTCGCGAACCTGACGCACGCCCACATCGTCCAGGTGTACGCCATCGACGAGGCCGACGGCCTCCACTTCATGGCCCTGGAGTACGTGGACGGCCGCAACCTCCGCGACTTCCTCGAAAAGAAAGGCGTCCCCGAGCTGCCGCTCGCCCTGGAGATCATGCGCCAGGTGGCCAGCGCCCTGGAGCGCGCTGGGGAACTCGGCTTCGTCCACCGGGACATCAAGCCGGAGAACATCCTGCTCTCCAAGAAGGGGGAGGTAAAGGTCACCGACTTCGGCCTGTCGCGGTGCTTCGCGGCCGACGCCCCGCTGAACCTGACCCAGAGCGGGGTGACCATGGGCACCCCGCTGTACATGTCCCCGGAGCAGGTCCGCGGGCAGGCGGTGGACCCGCGGTCGGACATCTATTCGTTCGGGGTGACCTGCTACCACATGCTCGGGGGGGAGCCGCCGTTCCGGGCGGCCACGGCGTTCGACGTGGCGCTCCAGCACGTCCAGGGCACTGCCCGGCCGCTCGGTGACCTGCGGCCCGACCTGCCCCGGGAGTTGAGCGCCATCGTCCACAAGATGATGGCCCGGCGGCCGGAGGACCGGTACCAATCGTCCCGCGAGATCCTCACCGACCTGGCCCGGTTCAAGGACGGCCTCGGCCCGGCCGCGGCACTCCCGGCCGGGACCACGGCCTTCGCCCCGGCCTTCGGCAACAGCTCGACCAGCGTCCCGACCGTCGGCTCGACCCAGGTGCTCACACCGTCGGTCCCGGCCCGCGGCGGGTCGTGGCGGTACGTCTTGGTCGGCGTGCTGGCCCTGGCCGCGGCCGGGGCCGGGGCGGCGATCCACTGGGCCCGGACTTCGGCCGCCCCGGCGGCCAACCCGGACGACGCCCTGGCCGACATTGACCCGGCCCCGAGCGTCCTCCGCGAGAAGGAGCTGAAGCGGCACATCGCCGACGACGGCCGGCAGCCGGACCGGGTGCTCAACGACTTGCTCGACCTGGCCGAACTGTACATCGAGGAGCGGCGGGCGGACGAGGCACTGAAGCTCTTCGACCCGGGGGAGTTGCGAAAGGTCGGGGCCCTCCGGGCGATCGGCAAAGAGCTGCCCCGCGACCGCGAGCTGCTCATCATCCTGTCTGGGCTGGGCCGCGGGGTCGTCCTGGCCTACCAGGACAAGGCCGAGCAATCGAATGCAGAGTTCCTGGCCCTGGCCAAAAACTACCCGGCGCCGGCCAAGGCGGACGTGGCTCCGAAGGCGAAGCTCGGCGGCCGGGGGGGCCAGCTCGAAGTGTTTTTCAACCGGCCGATCGCCGGGCTGCACTGGCGGCGGGCCGTTGGGGAAGCGCTCGACCGAAACGAGAAGAACCTGGGCGCGAAGGTCCCGGACGAGTTGCGCCGGCTCCGCATCCTCCCGGCCAAGGGGCCGCTGGCGGGGCGGAAGGGGGAATGACCGACTATTCGGCGGGGAAGACTTTTTCCGGCCGAAGCATCCCGCCGACGACCCGGCCGACACCGATCAGATCGTCGGCCTCCCCCATCACCGCCACTTCACCACTCCCGGTCGCCGCGACGGTCTGACCGTGCCGCAGCCGGCGCGCCTCGTCCACCGTCACCCGCACCACGGGCAGCCCGCTCACCGCCATCGCCATCGGCAAGAGTTTGCTGCGGGCGGCGGCTGGGTCCGCGTCGAGCGGCACAGCATCTTCCACCGCGAACGGCCCGATCCGCAGCCGCCGCAGGACAGTCACGTACCCGCCGACCCCGAGCGCCGCCCCCAGGTCGCGAGCGATCGATCGGATGTACGTTCCCTTCCCGCAGTGGAAGTCCAGCTCCAGCTCAGGCCACGAATACTCCCGCACCTCAACCCGGTCGATGCGCACCCGACGGGAGGCCAGCGTCACGTCTGCCCCGCCGCGGGCCAGGTCGTACGCCCGGCGGCCATCGACCCGGGCCGCCGAGAACGCCGGCGGGACCTGATCGACCTCGCCGACGAAGCGGGCGAGAGCGGCCCGCACCGCCGACTCAGCGACCGCGGCGGCGGCCGGGTTCCGGGTGACCCTGCCGTCGGCGTCGTCCGTGTCGCTGGTGGCCCCGAGGCGGATTCGCGTCCGGTAGACCTTGGGCATCGCCTGGACATATTCGACCAAGCGCGTCGCGTGGCCGACCGCCAGGACCAGCACGCCAGTGGCGAGCGGGTCGAGGGTCCCGGCGTGGCCGATCTTGGTCTTGCGCGGAAACCACTTGGCGGCGCGGTCGAGCGCGTCGCGGGAGGTGATGCCTGGGGGCTTGTCGAGAACGAGGAGGCCGTGGGTCATGGAAATGGGGGCGCGAGACGTAAACGGCCAGTTTACGTCTCGCGCCCGTCGGGCCGACTTACTGGTCCTTCCCCTTCTGGGCGGACCCGACCTCGGCCAGGAAGCGGATCGCCTTCCCCTTGGCCGCGGCCTTTACCTTCAGGCTGTCCCCGCCCTCGATCGAGAACCGGATGGTGTCGGCCTGGGACCCGCCCTTGCCGAACACCTTTTCGGCCGCCGCCTTGGCCGCGGCCAGCTCCTGGGCGTTGTCCCCCATGATCGGGACAATCCGGCTGAGCGCCACCTGGACGTTCAAGACGCCGACGTCGGCCGGCTGGCTGGCGATCGCCCGCTTGATGGCGTCCTTGGCGCCGGGACCGACAGCCGCGACCAGCAGGTCCTCCCGGAACGCAAGGTACAAGTCGCTCTTCCCGAGCACCTTCTGCCCCTTCTCGTCGATCTGGTCGGCGATTTTGACCACGTGCAGGCTCGCCCCGCCGGCCAGCTTTTCCGTGTCGAATTGGACTAGCCCGCTATACTCCGGCGGGAGGTCCTTTTTGACGCTGTCTTTGATGGTGGCCTCGAGCTTCCGGCCGTCCACCAGCTTCAGCCCGGCGACGAACGTGTAGTGGTCGTCCTTGTCCGGCCCGATCATCGCCACCCCGAGGTCCAGCTCCCCGCCCTTGACCGTCGGCAAGAGGGCCTTGACCAGCGGCTCGGCCTTCGTCTGGATCTCGCCGGGGATCTTCCCCTCCTTCTTCACCTGCTCCAACACGTCATCGACCACTGGGGGAAGGAGCGGCTTCAGGCTGGCCGGCAGGCCGACGCTCAGGTTGACGGTGAGGGCCGCGTCCTTGGACGCCAGGGCCCCGCCGACCACGCTCTTGTGCTCCCGGATGGACATGATGTCCTTGGCCAGCTTTGACCCCTTCTTCCCACTCAGCTCGATCTCGAACGCGACCTCCTCGGCCTTTGCGTCCACGTTGAGTCGGAGGGCCACCTGTTCGCCGCCGTCGAGCAGCTCCTTCAGGTTGGTGGCCAGCTCGTCGATCCCTTTTTCCTTGAACTCCTTGACGGCCTTGGTCTCGTTCGGGATGGGCTGTTCCTTACCCTGGGCGAGGGCGTTCTCGATCCCGGCCAGGGCCATCTTCTTCATGGCGTCCGGCAGCCGGTCGATCCGGAAGGTAGCGGAGATCAGATGCTCCGGCCGGCCGCCCAGGACGTCGGCCGGTTTGGGCAGGGCCTTCGGGTCGATGTTCTGCGGGTCCCCGAGGGTGACGTACGCGTACTTGTTGGCGAACCGGAAATAGACCGGGAGCGGGATGTTGGGCAGCTCCGCGACCTTGTAGACGTCGTCCTTCTCCTTCTCGACCTTCAGCATGAGCCGCTCTTTGAGGGCGGCCAGGATCGCGTCCTGGTCGGCGATCGGGACGAGAAGGACGGCCGGCGGGGTGGCCAGGTTCAACTCTTCACCGAAGGTGACGTACAGGCCGATCGGGTTCTTGACGTCGATCCCCTCGATCGACCCCTTGTCCTTGTCGATGAACGCCTCGAGGGCCTTGTACCCGAGTTCGAACTGGTCGCCCTGCTCGCCCGGGATCAGGGTGCGGACGTATTCGGCGGTCTTGAGCAGGTCGTTGATGGCCTGGACGCGGATGAGCAGGGCCGGCTCGCCGGGCTTGGCGTCGGCCTTCTTGTCGTCGGCCCGGGCCGCCGGGACGGCGAGCACCAGCGCCAGGGCCGAGAGCCGGACTAGTCGCGAGAACATGGGACCTCCTGGATTCGTGGACGGGGGTATTACCCGCGCGGTCCGTGCCGGGTGTCAGGAACGGGCAGTTTATCCGCCGGGCAAACGGGCGGCCCCGTTTTCCTCAAGTTCCGGCGCAAGCCCGCCGACGGGGCACGTCCCCCAGTCGACGAAGTCATTGGAAGCGAGTACTCGACGGTCTTTTCTCACTATCGGGCACCAACTCTTTCCCAAGAGTTCGGGGCCGCCCAGGGCGTTCCTGGTCGGCCCTTTTTTTGCGCGCCGCCGGCCCGCGGCCGTTTTCCGGGCCGGACTAAAATGGGGAGAACTTGCCGGCCGGCCGGGGTGTCCGTCCGCGACAAGTCTCCTCCGGAATCCGTGCATGTCCGAGACCGTCTCCCGCTCCCTCACCCTCGACAGCCGAGACGAGGCCATCCTGCTCTTCGGTAACCGCGACCAGTTCCTGCGGCTGGTCCGCGACGCCCTCGGGGTGCGCGTCGTGGCCCGCGGCGACACCGTGCAGATCGACGGCCCGGAGGAGGCTGTCGGCCAGGCCGAGCGGGCGTTCGCCCAGTTGCGCTCCGTCCTGCGGGCCAACGGCCAGCTCACGAGCGAGGACGTCAAGACGGTCGTGGAGGTGGTCCGGGCCGGGTCGGAGCGGCTCAGCCCGCAGAACCTGACCATGATGGACGGGGGCAAATACCTCCGCCCTCGGACGGACGGCCAGGGGCGGTACGTTCAGGCCCTGCGCGACAACGACGTGACCGTCTGCGTGGGCCCGGCCGGGACGGGCAAGACGTTCCTCGCGGTCGGCATGGCGGTCACGCTCTTGCGCCAGGGGGCGGTCAAGAAGATCGTGCTCGTTCGCCCGGCTGTGGAGGCCGGGGAGCGGCTCGGGTTCCTGCCCGGCGATCTCGTTGCGAAGATCAACCCGTACCTGCGGCCGCTGCTGGACGCCCTGAACGACCTGATCGAGTACGAGCAGGTCAAGAAGTACATGGAGAACGACATCATCGAGATCGTCCCACTGGCTTATATGCGCGGGAGGACGTTGTCGAACGCGGTGATCATTCTGGACGAGGGGCAGAACGCGTCGATCTCGCAAATGAAGATGTTCCTCACGCGCATGGGCATGAACTCAAAGATCATCGTGACCGGGGACATCACGCAGATCGACCTGCCACCGACGGTGAAGAGTGGGCTGGTGGACGCGGTTCACCGGCTCCGGGGCATCCCGCGGCTCGCCGTAATTCAGCTGGACGAGACGGACATCGTCCGCCACGCTCTGGTCCAGCAGATCGTCAAGGCCTACGAGGAGGGCGGTCACAAGCGGCGGTAAAGCGGTTCATCACGAAGGACGCAGAGACCACAAAGAAGGCATCTAAGACAAATCGATCTTTGATCGTTATTGTCTTCTTCGTGGCCTTCGTGCCCTTGGTGGCGAAACACCCATGCTTACCCGTCGCGAACTCCTCCGCCGCTCCCCCGCCGCCCTCCTGGCTGGCGGCATGTGGCCCGGCGCCCTCGCCGCCGGCGACCCCGACGCCGGGGCGTTCACATTCCTGGTCGTCAACGACCTGCACTCGCTCGACAAGAAATGCCGGCCGTGGTTCGAGAAAGTGGTCCAGCAGATGGCGAGCCACGCGGAGAGACCGGAGCTGCTCCTGATCGCCGGCGACCTCGCCGAGGACGGCACGGCTGCCCAGATTGGCGCGGTCAAGGAGATCTTCGCCAGCGTCAAGGTCCCCATGTACGTGGTGCCGGGGAACCACGACTACACGGCGGCCAACAGCCGCAACGCCTACGACGACCTGTTCCCGGACCGGCTCAACTACGTCTTCGACCACCGCGGCTGGCAATTCGTGGCCCTCGACACGACCGAGTGGACCAAGGCGCAGAACACGATCATCTCCGGCACCACTTTGAAGTGGCTCGACGATCAGTTGCCGAAGCTGGACCAGAAGAAGCCGCTCGTCGCCTTCACGCACTTCCCGCTCGGCGAAGGGGTGCGGATGCGGCCGAAGAACGCCGACGAGGTGCTGAAGCGGCTGACCGGCCACAACCTGCGGGCTGCGTACAGCGGGCACTACCACGCGTTCACCGCGAAGACGGCCGGCGAAGCCGTCCTGACGACGAACAAGTGCTGCGCCTTCAGCAAGGGGAACCACGACGGGACGAAGGAGAAGGGATACTTTCTGGTAACGGCCAAGGACGGGAAGCTGGAGCGGCGGTTCGTGGAAGTCAAGGCAGGGTGAGTAGGCCGCCTACTCGATGTCGGAATGCACCCCATTCCCCTCGAACGATCGCACCTCCCCGCCCTCGGACCGCACGTGGCGCACCAAGTACCGCGGCAGCCGGCAGCGGATTACTACCTGGCCGTCCTTGAATTCCTGCCGGTACACCTCCGCGTGGGCGGCGAGATAGGCCTGCACCTTCCCGTTCGCCGCGTCCGCTGAAACTTCCGCCTCCACGAAGTCCGCGGTCAGGGCCTCGACCACCGCCGCGGTCAAGTCGTCGATCCCCTCCCCGGTCGCCCCACTGACCGCCACCGCTTTCGGGTGCTGGGCCAGGAGGACGTGCAGGTCCCCGCGGTCGGAGACCCTGTCGATCTTGTTCAGGACCAGGATCGTCGGCTTCTGGTCGCACTCCAGTTCGGCCAGGACCGCGTTCACCGCCTTGATCTGCTCCTCCGCCTGCGAGTTCGACGCGTCCACCACGTGCAGAAGGAGCCGCGCTTGGCGGGCCTCCTCGAGCGTTGCCTTGAACGACGCCACCAGGTGGTGCGGCAGGTCGCGGATGAACCCGACCGTGTCGCTCAAAAGCACCCGCCCCCAGTCCTTGAGGTGCCACTGCCTTGTCCGCGTGTCCAAAGTCGAGAACAGCTTGTCCTCGACGTACACCCCCGCCCCGGTCAGGGCGTTCATGAGCGTGCTCTTGCCGGCGTTGGTGTAGCCGACCAGCGAGAC
>Ga0066905_100000396_pt1 | contig 11746 bp, 11 predicted proteins | sample PanSoiMetaPlot36_FD_67483 | JGI IMG/M metagenome (GOLD analysis project Ga0066905, IMG submission 67483) | Tropical forest soil microbial communities from Panama analyzed to predict greenhouse gas emissions - Panama Soil Plot 36 (version 2) | ecosystem: Environmental > Terrestrial > Soil >... | reverse complement strand
GCATCTCCAAGCGGTTCGCGGGGAGCCTACGGCCACCGCACGGGTAGCCACGAGGTGCGGCCGGGAGGACTGGCCTCGAACGGCAACCAAAGATTCACAGTCAGGGCCGGCCGCATCGACGCCTCGGGTCTTCAGCCGACCGCGGGTTTGACAACCGGTGGCTCATGAGCATAGCTTTTTAGCTATGGGACGTAGCTTTCTGGGGATCGGCGGCCGTGCCTAGGGCAGGGCTCAGCACCGACGGGGTGGTCGATGTCGCCCTGGCCATCGTCGATGAGCAAGGGCCTCAGGCGCTGTCGCTGTCGGTGGTCGCCGCCCGGGCCGGGGTTGCCGCGCCGTCGCTGTACAAGCATGTGGCGAGCCTGGCCGAGCTGCGGTCACGGGTGGCCGCCCGGGTCCTGGCCGAGATGACCGAGGTTGCGACCACAGCCGTGCTGGGGCTGAGCAGGGACGCAGCGATCGCCGCGCTGATGAGACGGCTGCGCGCCTACGGCGCAGAACATCCCGCCCGCTACCTGGCGGTGCCGCCGGACCCGGTGCACGACCCGGCGCTGGCGCAGCCAGCGGCCCGCTTTATCGAGGTATTCCTGGCCGTGTTGCGCGGCTACGGCCTGCATGGCGCCGCCGCGATCCACGCCACCCGGTGCCTGCGCGTGATCGTCCACGGCTTCGTCTCGATCGAATCCAGCGGCGGCTTCGGCCTGGCCGAGGACCCAGCCGAGACCTACGAACAGCTCATCCAGATGTACCTCGCATCGTTGCCCCGGCACTGACCCGCCGCGGCTCACAACCACAGGAGACGCACATGTCCACCTCCGCGACCCGCATCCGCGCAGGCGCCATCGCCCTGGCCGCTGCCGGCGTGTTGTTCCTCGCCTACCCAGCGCTGCGGCCCTGGCACGACGAAGGCACGATCGCCGGGGCAACCGCCTCGATGAGCTCGACTGCCTGGGTGACTGCTCATTTCTTCGCGATGCTCGGGTTCATCCTGATACCGCTGGGGCTGCTGGCCCTGCGCTCGGCGCTCGCACCCACCAGGGCCGAGCCGCTGGCCCTGACCGCGGCGGTGCTGGCTTGGATCGGCTCCGGGCTGGTGCTGCCCTACTACGGGGCTGAAGACTTCGGGCTGCACGCGATCGCCGGGTCCGCTGGATCCAGGGCCGACCTTCTCAGCCTCGTCCACGCGGTGCGCTACCAGCCGCTGGCGGTGACGATTTTCGGAACCGGGCTGCTGCTGCTGGCTGCCGCAGCCATGATGGCGGCGATCGCGGTGTGGCGCTCAAACGTCCTGCCCCGCGCCAGCGCCATCCTCTTCGCCACCGGAATGGCCCTGTTCCTTCCGCAGTTCTTCAGCCCCGCCACAGTCCGGATCGCTCACGGCATCCTGCTTGCCGCAGGCTCGATCACCCTCGCCGCCGCACTATGGGCATCGGCCGGCCGGCCCCGCGCCGCCGTCACCCCGCTCGCCGATCGTCCTTCCGCCGATGTCAGCGGCGCGGCCCCGCACCCAGCGGCGCGGCCCTCATGACAGCCCGCACCCGGCGGCCTCAAGAGCCCTGCGAGTCAGATCACCGCACGTTTTCGCTGGGCGGCAACGGCGCCACACAGGCCGCCCACTACCCTGCCGAGTGGAGGATCTCACCATGAAGATTGCGCCGGGCATCAACCGGATCGGCGACAACAGCATGATCAACGCATACCTCATCGAGCAGGCCGGCGAGGTAACGATCATCGATGCCGGGGTGTCCGGCTTCTACAAGGACATCGACCGGGAGCTCGCCACGATGGGCCGCACACCCGCAGACGTCCGGGCGCTGGTCCTCACCCACGGGCACACCGACCACATCGGCTTCGCGGAGCGGCTGCGCCGCGAGCGGCGGGTCCCGGTGTCGGTGCACGAAGCCGACGCCGCCCTGGCCCGCGGCGAGGTGCCGAACCCATCGAAGGGCTACGGCCCCATCAAGCTCGGACCCCTCCTCGGGTTTCTGTGGTTCAGCGCCCTGCATGGCGGGCTCCGCACCCCCAAGCTGCACGAGGTCGCGACCTTCGGCGATGGGGCAACCCTGGACGTCCCGGGCAGCCCGCGGGTCATCTTGACACCCGGCCACACCCCCGGCAGCGCCGCCATGCACGTCGAATCGCTCGGCGCCCTGTTCGCTGGCGACGCATTCGCCACCTACGCGGTGACCACGGGGGCGCGCGGCCCCCAGGTCGCGCCGTTCACCGCGGACGCCGCCCAGGCGGTCGAGTCGCTGGCACGTCTCGACGCAATCTCCGCCGATCACGTGCTTCCTGGGCACGGCGACCCCTGGACGGGTGGCATCCAAGAAGCGATCCGCCAGGTACGCCAGCGGCACGACAGCCGCGGCTGACCGCGGCGACGTAAGACAACGAGGCCCCTCGCCCGAGCCGTTGGGTTAAACGGGGCGAGGTGTGTGCTGCGCCGCCTGGTGATCGGCTACTAACGTCAGGACACCGGCTTGGGCCGGCCTGCGACAGCCGAGCCTGCGGACCCGCTGGGGGCGATCGATGAGGAAGTTGCCGGATCGGGTGTGGAAGCTGCCGCGGCACGAGGACGACGAGGCGGCGGAAGAGGGCATGGGCCGGATCCTGGCGCTGTCCGATGGCGTGTTCGCCATCGCCATCACCCTGCTGATCCTTGAGATCGCCGTCCCGGCCACCACGGGCGACGCCGGCCTGCCGAGAGCGCTGCTGGGGCTTTGGCCGCGGTACCTGGCCTATGTGCTGAGCTTCGTGGTGATCGCCAGGTTCTGGGTGACCCATCACCTGGCATTTCGGCTCATCGGCCGCTACGACGCCGCGCTGGTGTGGCTCAACCTGCTGTTGCTCATGTTCGTGGTGTTCTTGCCGTTTCCCACCGCCGTTCTGGGAGCGCACAACGGATCACCCGCGGCAGCGGTCTTGTACGCGGCCGCGGTGGTCTTGGCCGGAACAGCCTCCGCGGCCTACTGGTGGTACGCATCCGGGCGGGGAGGCCTGCTGAGGCCGGACGTCGGACGCGCGCAGGCAAGGGCCCTGCGCGCGCGGCCTGTCGGGACCGGTGTTCTTCGCGCTGACGCTGCCGGTCGCTGCGTTCGCTCCTTATGCCGCGGAAATACTGTGGTTCCTCGTATTCCCACTAACCCGGATCACGTACGCCTGGTTCTTTGGCGGAGAAGACTCACAGCAGGCTTAATCCCGCAAGCACGCGCATCATGCCGGGTGGCGAGAGGCGAGGCCCAACAACCCCTAATGCTCTGGTCGCCGTATCTTTTCAACGGATCGGGTGATTGCGTTAGGCGGGCGTGCGCGCGATCAGCTGGGTCAGCAGATGAGTGCTCGCCCGGGGCCCGTTGATCTCGAGCCAGGAGACCTTCCGGCCCTTGGCGAGCACGCCGACGAGCAACGGGGTGGCCATGTGGCACGCGCACGACGGCGGCCGGATGACCCATCCGGACCGTCCTGCCATCTTGAGCGGGCTGGTGAGGGCGAAGGGATAGAAGCGTCCCACATGCTGGTGCATATACGCGACGAAGGCTGCGGCTCCGGGCGAGGTCTGGAATTGCAGGGAGCGGCTGACGACGAGCGTCAGCCGCCGGGACTCACCCTGGAAGGTACGCTGCCACCCGCCGACGTAACCCCAGCCAGCCAGCCTGGCGGCCAGATGCGGCACGTTCGAGTCCTTCTGTATGTCCTGGCCGGTGAGCGGCCGTGTGGTGACAGCCAGCCCGGTGACAGCCGCGACCGGCAGGACACCGCTCGGGGTGGCGGCACGGCCCGGTGAACCCCCGCACGCGGTGATGGCAAGAGTCAGCGCCAGCGCCGCAGCGCCTGCTGTCGTGACGACCGTCTTCACGTCACGGCGCCAGAATGCTGCTGATTCGCGGTCACCCCGTCACCGAGCACGCGCAGGGCGTTCGCCGGCAGTTGGCACGTGACTGCAAGTCCGGGAGACCACGCCGACGCGGTGCTGTCATCGCTGTTCGGTACCAGGGCGGTGACGGTATCCCCGCTGGCAAGGTGCACCGCGAGCTGTATTCCGCTGCCCAGGTAGACGACATTCGTCACCATCCCCGGTATCCGGTTCGGCCCGGTGACGTCAGCGGCCTCGACAATGATCCGTTCCGGCCGTATCACGACCTTCACCGCGCCTCGCCGCGTGATATCGCCGCGTCGCACGTCCATAGCGATCCCGTTCGCCAGCCGTACCTCGGTGGCATCGCCGGACGGACCGACGGCGGAGGCGTCCATCAGGTTCGAGATGCCGAGGAAGTCGGCGACGAAGGCGTTGGCGGGTTCCTCGTACAGGTCCCGTGGCGATGCCGCCTGCTCGACGCGGCCATGGTTGATGACGGCGATGCGGTCGCTCATCGTCAGCGCTTCCTCCTGGTCGTGGGTCACATAAACGAACGTGATCCCGACGTGTGTCTGCAGCTGTTTCAGCTCGACCTGCAACTGGCGGCGGAGCTTGGCGTCGAGCGCGCCGAGCGGCTCGTCAAGCAGCAGCACCGCGGGCCTCAGCACCAGGGCGCGCGCCAGCGCGACCCGCTGCTGCTGCCCGCCAGACAGCTGGCCAGGCTTTCGCGCCGCGAGGTCGGAGAGCTGCACAAGCTCCAGCGCCTCGCCAACCCGGCGCCGGACCTCGTCCCGGGGCACATGCGCCCTCCGGAGGCCGAATGCCACGTTGTCGAAGACCCGCAGGTGCGGGAACAGTGCGTAGCTCTGGAACACCGTGTTGACCGGCCGTTTGCTGGGGGGCGTCTTCGCCATGTCCCGGCCGTCGAGGAGTACCCGGCCGGAGGTCGGTTGTTCGAAACCAGCGATCAGCCGCAACGTCGTGGTCTTGCCGCATCCGGAGGGGCCGAGCAGCGAGAAGAACCCGCCCGACGGGATCTCGAGGTCGATGGAGTCCACGGCGGCGAGCTGCCCGAAGTGCTTCGTCAGCGAGACCAGGCTGATGTGCCCCTTTCCCTGTTTCTGGCCCTGCGCCGCCATGGTGTCTGTCATCTAGCCCCCCCTAGCTCGGCCCGGCAGTCGCGAACATAGGCTCGGCGGCCTCGCCGTCCGGGCCGGCCAGCTCGCCGGCAGGGCTGGCGTTTGCCCCCACCAGCCTGCGCTCGGCCCATCGGCGTCCCCCTTCTGCCAGCACAACGAGCAGCAGTGATCCCGCGATGATGATGGCACCGATGGCGATGACCTCCGGCAGCAGCGCCGGAGTCCGGGCGCTGGCGTACAGGAAAATCGGGTACGTCGGCTGGCCGGAGGGTGCCAGGAACGACGCGATGGCAAACTCGTCGAAGCTCGTCACAAAGCAGATGATGGCGCTCGAGACGAGAGCGGGGGTGAGCAGCGGCAGCGTGATGTAGCGCAGGGCCGCGAAGCCGGAGGCACCGAGATCGAGAGCCGCCTCGTTCATCGCCGGGTCAAGCGACCGAAGCCGGGGCAAGATCACAAGGATCGCGAAGGGCAGGGCTATCACGGAGTGCCCAAGGACCACCGCGACCAGGGTCGGCTGGGCGCTGACCTCCTGCACCAGGATCAGGAGCCCGACCGCGAGACAGATGTACGGCACCACCAGCGGCAGCAGCAGCACCGCCAGCGCAAGCGAGAGCGTGCGCCCGCGCAGGGCCAGCAGGCCCAGCGACGCCATGATCCCGAACGCGGTGGCGAGCACCGCGGCGACCAGCGCGATGACGACGCTTCTGACGAGCGCCGTCGTGAGTTCGCCATTGCTGAACGCCTGCCGGAACCAGTGCGTGGTGAAGCCGGACAGCGGCAGGGCCGGGATCGTGCTCTTGTTCACCGAGAAGATGACCAGTACGACCAGCGGAATAAACAGGAACGTGACGAAGGCCCAGAAATAGATGCCGAGCCCCACGGTCGCGAGGCGGCTGACCGGTCTCACTGCCCAGCCCCCGTCCCGGTGCGCAGGTCTGTTCTGAGAAAGCGGCCGAACACGAGCGTGAGGACGACCACGACCACGATCAGCGTCATGGCCAAGACCGAGCCGTAGTTCCATGCGGGCGAGTTGCTGAAGAACGCCTGGATTGAGTTACCAAACAGCTGGTTGTTGGGCCCGCCGACGAGCAGCGGTGCGATGAACTCTCCGGTGGTCGGGATGAGCACGAACACAAAGCCCGCGATGACGCCCGGGAGGCTGAGCGGGAACGTGACCCTCCAGAATGTCGCGGACCGGCTGGCGCCGAGGTCGGCGGCCGCCTCGGGCAGCCGGTGATCCATGTTCTCAAGCACGACGAAGATCGGCAGGGCGACGAAAGGGATCCAGGTGTAGAACAGGACGAGCGCGATGGAAAAGTTCGAGTAGATCAACCAGGAGATCGCATCGCCGTGGGGGCGCAGGTGCAGCGTCCACAGCAATGAATTGATGACGCCGTTATTGTTCAGCATGATCTGCCACGCGATGACGCGGAGGAGGTAGCTGGTGAAGAACGGCGCCAGCAAGACAAGCAGCAGGGCATAGCGGCGCCGCCGGGCCACGAACGACAGGTAGTAGGCGAGCGGGTAGGCCGCGGCGGTGGTGATCACGGAGACAAACAGCGTGATCTCCATGGAGTACACAAAACGGCTGCGGAATGCACCCCCGCCGCCGGTCAGGAAGTCTTTCCAGTCCATCAGGGAGAACGCAGTCGGTACGCCGGGGATGTTCGTTCGCAACCCCACGCTGTAGAGACCCACGAAGGCTACGGGCAGGATCAGCAGCACCGCTACAAAGAGCAGCGGGGGCAGCACAAGCGCGCCCTTGCCCGGGAGCTGCCATACTCTCCCCCGAGACCGGCCGCCGGGAGCGGCGCGCCCGTCAGCAGTCATTACACGCACCGGTGCCGCTGTTCAGCCAGCCTGCACCTCCTGCCAGGCCACTTCGAGCTCGGCCCGGTTCGGCGACCAGCTCTGCAGATGGACGTCCGGCGCCGCGATCGCCCGCGGGTCGCCGAGCTTCAGCGCCGCGACCAGCGTCTTGTCATGGATCTCGGACGGCTTCACCGTGTCGTTTGCCGTCCCGTAATAATAGAGGTTGGTCATCTGCGCGCACGCGTTGTGATTGATAAACGACTCCACATAGTTGTGCGCGTGGTAGTAGTTCTTGGTGTGTGCGCCCAGCATGAATCCGCACAGCCACGACAGCCGGCCTTGGCTCGGGTTCATGAACGAGACAGGAAGGCCTGCCTTCTTCATTGCCACCTGGGTGTCCTGCCAGGAATAAGCGATCCAGATCGTGCCCGATTTGAACGCGGGCTGCATCTGGCTGTACTCGCTTTCCCAGTAGAATTTGTTCAGTGGCTTCTGCGTCATCAGAGAAGCCTTCGCCTGCTGCACCTGGCTGGAGCTGAGCTGGTCCATGTGCGGGAACCCCAGCTTCAGCGCGGCGACCTCGAACGCGGTCGAGGCTCCGGACCACAGCGAAATCCGCCCCGAGTACTTGGGATTCCAGGCCAGTTCCCAGCCGGTGGCGTCAGCAGAGGCGACCTTGTCCGTCCGGTAGCTCAGGCTCCCGTACCCCCAATCCCATGGGATCAGGTACTGCTTGCCGTTCATCTGGCCCTTGCTGACCAGGTACGGATTGAGCTGGTGGAAGCTTGGCAGGAGCGAGGTGTCCCAGGGCTGGACGAGGCCCCGCGACACATAGTCGGGCAGGTTCTCGTGGCACGGGTGCATGATGTCGAACGGCCCGGCTGCCGTCGCCTTCTGCAGCGCCTGGTCGTCGTTCGTGATGTAGGTGTAGGTGAGCGAATTTGCGCCGAACCTGGCCGTGTAGGTCTTTCCGGCCGCCAGCCCATTGCTCTGCGCCTTCGTCCCGGCCGCCTCGTAGCCACCCCATTCAAGAATCGACAGATTGCCCGGCTCCTTGCTGAGCGGCGGTCGTTTGGTTGGGGAACTGGCAGAAGACGGCGCGCCTGACGACCCACATGCGTCAAGCGCGACGGCGCCGCCAAGGATCGCGGCGCCAACAGAAAGGAAATGCCGCCGGTCGATCCGCCGGCCGGACTGATGGTGCTCGGTGGCCATCATTGCCTCCGTTGCTCTCCATGCAGCGGCCACTCCCCCCGCTGACCTGGCAGGATGGCTGTTGTCTACACCCGGTACGCAAGGCTGTCAATAACGAGCCGCCCGCGGCTTACCGAAACGCTGCCTACGTCCGCGCTTCACCGGCGAGCTCCGCTCGGGGGTTCGCAGCCTCGTCGGCGTCTTCGGCGGGATCCTCGCGGGCCCGCGCCGCGCCTGCCTGCCTTGCTATCTGGCCAGATTGCGGAGGAATTCGGTGAGTGCCCGGTAGTAGGGGGCGATGGTGGTGGTGTCGGCGTACTCGCGCGGGCCGTGGAGGCCGTCGCCGCCGACGCCGAAGATGACGGCATCGGTGCCCTGCTGGTAGTAGAAGCGCCCGTCCGCGGCGCCGTGCTTGCGCAGGAAATCGGGGCGGTATCCCTGATTGGCCACGGCCTGCTGGAGGCTGCGAATCTCTGGCCGGTGCAGGTCGGCGTGGTGTGGTGGGTCGGCGTGTTCGATCACCACGGTGACGCCGGGTTCGCAAAACGACGACAGGTGGGCGGCGATCTCGGGGATGGTCTTGCCGTTCAGGCTCGTGTCGTCGGGCGGGAAGCGGATGTCAAGCAATGCCTCGGCCAGGTCCGGGATCTGGTTGCGGGCCTGGTTGGGGGTCTGGATCCGGGAGAGGTTGACGGTGGTCCGCCAGGCTTCTTCGGTGGCGGGCGGGTAGGCGGCGAGCAGGCTGGCCAGGCTGGTCTGCAACTTGACCAGGGCATTGTCGCCCCGCCACGGGTAGGCGCTGTGGCCGCTGCGGCCGACCGCGCGCAGGGTGGCGGTGATCATGCCCTTGGAGTCGGTCACGATCCGCAGCCCGCTGTGCTCGCCGACAATGACGAACTCACCGCTGACACCCCGGTTGATCTGGTGCAAGGTGCCGTTGCGCCCGCCGACCTCCTCGTCGGTGACCAGCTGCAGCGCGAGCGGGTAGGGCAGGGCACCAGCGAGCTCGCGGAAAACCTGCGCCTGGACCAATGCCGACACCTTCATGTCCTGAGCGCCGCGCGCAAATAAGCGATCCCCCTCCAGGCGCGGCCGGAACTGGGCCGCCGGGGCCGGCACCACGTCCAGGTGCGCATTGAGGATGATCTGGAAACGTCGCCGGTGCGCACCGCGGTAAAGCAGCGCGCTGGGCTTGCCGCCGGACTCGAACCGGTCCACCGTGAACCCGGGCCCGGCGAAGTCCACCACGAAACCCAGTGCCCTGCGCAGGTCAGCGGGCCGGTCAGCGGTCGAGCGCACCGCGAGCAGCTCGCACGCCGCGGCGAAGAACCGCTCAATATCCATCCACCATCTTCTCCTGGCTCGGGCCAGGTCGGCAGCTGATGGTTCGCCTATTGCCGTTGCTGTGCGGGCACTTCAGCCATCGCGCGGGGCCCTGGCGCACGGCACCGCATGATCTTATGAGGTCTTCCGCGCCGGGGGGCCGCTGGGGCAGACTCGGTGCTGGGGGGATGGTATGAGGGGGCTGACTGCGCGTTTGGTGGCCGGCTGCCTGGCGGCGGCATCGGCCGCGCTGATGGCCGGCACGCTGGCACTGGTGTACGCGGACCGGCATCTGCTTCCCGCCCCGCTGACGGGCTGGGACTTTTCCGATGTCTTCGGCGGGGTGGCGAACCTGGCCGTGCCGGTGGTGGGCTTTGTCCTGGCCTCCAAGCGGCCCAGCAACCGCGTCGGCTGGCTGTTCCTGGTAGCGGGCGTGGCGCTGGGGCTGGGTGGCTTCGCGTCCGTTTACGGGCTGCATGCCCTGGTCGCAGACCCCGGGTCCTGGCCCGCCGGGCGGGCGGCCGCCTGGCTGTCCGACTGGATCTGGGCGATCCCGATCGCCATGCTCGCGTTTGTGTTCCTGCTGTTCCCGACCGGGCGGCTGCGCTCGCGGCGGTGGCGCCCGGCGGCGTGGTTCGTGGGCGGGGCGTTCGCTCTTATCGAGGTGGATCTGCTGGTGAACGCGGCCCGCATCTGGCCGGACCCGTTCAGCCCGGCCAGCCAGGCCGGCGACCCCCTGGTGCTGCTTCCCACGCTCATCTTGCTGCCCGCCGCGCTGGTGGTGAGCGTGGCTGCGGTGGTGGTGAGGTTCGCCGGGTCGGCCGGTGAGGAGCGGCTGCAGCTGAAGTGGTTCACCGCGGCCGCGGTGCTGGTGGTCGCCACGTTCATCGCATCGGTCCCGGTTAACTCGGTGGCCGTAAACGTGCTCCAGAACGTGGCGTTCCTGTGCCTGTGGGCGGCGATCGGTATCGCCGTGCTGAAGTACCGGCTGTACGACATCGACATCGTGATCGGCAAGGCCGTGCTGTACGGGTCGCTGGCCGTGTTCATCACCGCCGTCTACGCCGGGCTGGTCGTCGGCGTGGGGACGCTCGCGGGCGGCCGGGACCGCCCGCTGCTGGCGGCGCTGGCGGCGGCGGTGGTGGCGGTGGCGTTCCAGCCTGTGCGCCAGTGGGCGGGGCGGCTGGCCAACCGGGTCGTGTACGGCCGGCGTGCCAGCCCGTACCAGGTGCTGTCGGACTTCGCCCAGCGCATCGGCAGCGCATACTCATACCAGGACGTGTTGCCGCAGATGGCGCGCGCCGTTGCCGCGGGCACCGGCGCAGAGCAGGTCGTGGTGTGGCTGCGCGTAGGTGACGAACTCCGCCCGGCGGCTTCGTCAAAGGGCAGCCCGAAGACCGCTCCGCTGGCCGTCGATGGCCACGCGCTGCCAGCCTTGCCCGACACTGACCTGAGCGTGCCGGTGATGCACGGGGGCGACCTGCTGGGCGCGATCTCGATCCAGATGCCCCGGAGGGAGTCACTGCGCCCGGCCGGGCAGCAGCTGGTCGCAGACGTCGCCTCCCAGGCGGGCCTGGTGCTCGCGAATGTCAGCCTGGTCGAAGACCTGCGTGCCTCACGGCAGCGGCTGGTCGCCGCGCAGGATGAGGCGCGGCGGCGGCTTGAACGCAACATCCACGACGGCGCCCAGCAGGACCTGGTGGCCCTGGCCATCAAGCTCCAGCTCGGGGCCACCGTCGAGGACCTGGCGCAGGCCCAACAGATCTTCGGCGAGCTGCACGCCGACGCCGCAGGCGCGCTGGACAACCTGCGCGAGCTCGCCCGGGGCATCTACCCGCCGCTGCTGGCCGACCTGGGCCTGGCCGCCGCGCTGGGCGCCCAGGCCAGCAAGTCCGCCCTGCCGGTGGCGGTCGAGGCGGACGGCATCGAGCGGTTCGGCCAAGACACCGAGGCGGCCGTGTACTTCTGCTGCCTCGAAGCCTTGCAGAACACCAGCAAGTACGCCCACGCGACACATGCCCGCATCGCCGTTCAGGCCCAAGACGGAACCCTGCGCTTCACCGTCTCCGACGACGGCACCGGCTACGACACCCGCCACACCCCGATCGGATCGGGCCTGCGGAACATGGCCGACCGGCTCGCCGCGCTCGGCGGCCGGCTCGAAGTCTCCTCCGGCCCCAGCTGTGGCACCACCATCACCGGGCACCTCCCCCTCTCTGTAGCCAGCAGCGGTCCTTGAGCGCACGCCAGTCGCTGATGGCATCAACAGCTGGCCGCGGCGCCGCGCTGACCGGTGCCAGGAGCGCTGTCACCGGTACCGCCGGCCCGCTCCCCTGCTTGCCCGCCGCCCGGTTGCCGTTAAGACTGACAGGTGAGCTGGGTGCGCGCCGTGGGCGGCTGCCGCGGCTGAACCGGGGGG
>Ga0066905_100000395_pt1 | contig 11761 bp, 10 predicted proteins | sample PanSoiMetaPlot36_FD_67483 | JGI IMG/M metagenome (GOLD analysis project Ga0066905, IMG submission 67483) | Tropical forest soil microbial communities from Panama analyzed to predict greenhouse gas emissions - Panama Soil Plot 36 (version 2) | ecosystem: Environmental > Terrestrial > Soil >... | reverse complement strand
TCGGTCATCGTGAACCTTGCGATGCGCACCGACCGCTCACCCTTTCACCGCACGGCTCTGGACGAACACGAGGAAGACGACGAAGACGACGAAGACGCGGCCGGCGATTCGGCTGAGGCTAGCCTAACCGGGCGCGATCCGGCCGGGGTCGGCATACACGTTGAACCGCCGTCCGCGCACGAACCCGACCAGTGTCATGTCGAAGTCCCTGGCCAACGCCACCGCCAGCGAGGACGGGGCGGACACGGCGGCTACCGCCGGGATCCGCGCGGCCAGCGCCTTCTGCATGATCTCGTAGCTGGCCCGGCCGCTGACCATCAGCAGGCATTCGTCCAGCGGCAGCCGACGGTCCAGAAATGCCCAGCCGACGAGCTTGTCGACCGCGTTGTGCCGGCCGACATCTTCGCGCCCCCCGAGCAGTTCCCCGGCCGCGCTGAACAATCCGGCGGCGTGCAGCCCGCCGGTCCGGGCGAACACCGCCTGGGCCGACCGCAACCGGTCCGGCAGCTCCCAGAACAGGTCGGGCCGCAGCACCGGACCGGCCCCGAGCGGCACGCACCCACGCAGCCGCAATGCCTCCAGGCTCTCCTTGCCGCACACCCCGCAGGCGCTGTTGATCATGAAGTGCCGCTCCAGCGCCGGCAGCTCGGGCAGCGGTCCGGTCAGGTCGACCGTGACCACGTTGTAGCGCTCCTCCTCGGTCAGCTCCGGGTCGGCGCAGTAGCTGATCCGGCGGACCTCATCGGGATCGGCGAGCACGCCCTCCCCGTACAGGAACCCGGCGGCGAGCTCGAAGTCCCGCCCGGGCGTCCGCATGGTTACCGCGACCGTGCGCTGCGACCCGTCCGGCGCCTGCAGCCGGATCTCCATCGGCTCCTCGGTGGCCAGCAGGTCGGCGCGGTCCTGGAACCCGTCGGCGGTCAGCACCCGGACCCGTGCCCTGGTGCTCGGACCGGGCCGCGGCGCGACCTCGGAGGTGTCGGACGTCATCGCCGTGCGATCCGGACCACGGCGTTGTAGTCGGGGATCCGGGCCTGCGGCGACCGGCGCCGCCGATCCAGTAGCACCTCGGCCTCCGGCCAGTGCACCTGCACGTTCCCCGGAGCCATCGGGGCGACCAGGATGCGGCCTGGCATCGACCCGGCCGGGCTGCTGACGGTCACCGGGTCGCCGTCGGCGAACCCGAGCCGGCCCGCGTCGGCTGCGTTGATGAGCACGCTGTCCCTGGCCGCCCCGGTAAGCGCGTCCCGGCGCTCCTGAACCATGCTGTTGAACTGCTTGCCGCGGCGGGTCGCTAGCACGAACTGGTCCGGCTCACGGGCAGCCCGCCTGGGCAGCGGCACGGCACTGAAATGCGCCTTGCCATCGGCGGTCGGGAACTGCCAGCCGGCGCACAGGTGCGGGCCGCCGTACTGGACGGACTCGCCGAATCGGCGCAGTGTCTCGATCCCCGCATACATCGGCACCACCTGCGCGATCTCCCGCCGGATCGCGTCCGTGCCGGCGAACCGCACCGACTCGGCGAGCTCCGGCCGGGCCCTGGCGGCGATCTCGGTGAAGATCTGCCATTCGGGGCGAGCGGCGGGCACCATCGGCGACGGCGCCTCCACCTGCGGGCTGAAAATGATCCGGCGCTCGGTCGAGGTCTCGGTGACCCCACCGGCGACCTCGTACCTGGTCTGGGCCGGCAGCACGATCACCTCCGCACCCGGTTCGGTGAGCATCTGGCTGGACAGGCAGATATCGATGTGCACCCGCAGCGGCATCCGGGACAGCGCGGTCGCGCAGTAGTCCGGATCGGGCAGCACCTCGAGGAAGTTGCCACCCGAGCTGATGAACACGTCGAGCTCGCCGGCGAACGCGGCGTCGATCATCTCCGGCGCGGTCCGGCCCGGCCGGTCCGGCACCTCGAATCCCCAGACTCCGCCCAGCTGCGCCGCGGTCTGCGCGGTGACCGGGAGCCCACCGGGCAGCGCGGTCGCGTACGCGCCCATCTCCGCCCCGCCCTGCACCCCCGAGTGGCCGCGGATCGGCATCAGCCCGCAGCCCTCGCGGCCGACGTACCCCTTGGCCAGTCCGAGGTTGATGATGGCGCGGACGGTGTCTTCCGCCTCGGCATGCTGGGTCACTCCCATGCTCCACACCAGCACCGCGCGGTCGGCTTCGTGCAGCATCCGGGCGAAGGCGTACATCTCGTCGCTGCTGGTGCCGGCCAGCGCGGCCATCTCCTCCCAGGATTGGCCGGCCAGCACGGCCACCAGCTGCTCGTAGCCCGAAGTGTGCCGGTCGATGAACCGGTCGTCGATCCAGCCGTTCTCGATCATGTGCTTGAGCGTGCCGTTGAGGAAGCCGATGTCGCCGCCAGTGCCGATGAGGAAGAACCGATCGGTGATCCTGGTGCCGAAGACGGCGCTCTCGATGTTGGACGGCACCCAGTACCGCTCCATGCCGGGCTCGCGGTAGGTGTTGACCGAAACGACCTTCGTGCCCGCCTTCTTCGCGTGGTAGAGGTACTTCATCGAGACCGGCTGGTTGTTGGCCGGGTTGGAACCGATGAACACCACCAGGTCGGAGCCGATCCAGTCGGTGTACGAACAGGTGGTCGCGGCCACCCCGAGCGCTTCCTTGAGCCCGAACGTGCTCGGCGAGTGACAGATCCGGGCCGCGTTGTCGATCGAACCGACGCCGATCGCGCGCATCGCCTTCTGGGCGGCGTAGTAGGTCTCGTTGACGGTGCCCCGGCTGGTCAGGTAGGCGCCGACCCGATCCGGCCCGGCGGTCCGGATGGCGGCCGCGATCCGGTCCAGCGCCTCGTCCCAGGAGATCCCGGTGAATCCTGGCTCGCCGCGGCGCCGAACCATCGGGCAGGGCACCCGGCCGAGCGCCCGCAATTGGGCGCCGCGCATCCGGTGCAGCGGCGCGACGTCGGCGAGCACGCCCGGCTCGATCGGCGGCATGGTGTTGAGCCGCAGCAGGCGCAGCCGCACGTTGCAGAGGTGGATCTCCCGCATCGTCCAGTCCCGCAGGCCCTTGGTGCCGAGCGCGCAGCCGTCGCAGGTGCCGCGTCGCAGGATCCGCCAGGCGTACCGGAGCTGCCCGCGGTTCTCCTTGGCCGCCAGCCACAGCTCCCGGTAGTTGTTCGGCCGGCCCTCCCCCATCCCGAACGGCTTTCGGCTGGCCCAGTTGGCCGGGTCGATCAGTTTCCTCCGCCGCCGCGTGCGCATACGTTGACCTCCCTGCCGGTGAGGCTACGCCGCGACCTGCCGTCCGGCGGAACCGATCGGGCCCCACCGCCGTACCGGACACATGACGACGATGCGGCGGCTTGTCTCGGTGTTGTCCGCTACCGCAGTGGGGACGGCGGGCCTGCTGCTTGGCTCCGGCCCGGTCGCGTGGGCGAAGGGACCGACCGAGGCCACGGTGGCCGGACCAGGTCTGGCCGAACCGGTCAAGCTCGAGCTCGGCATGCACGGGGAGGCGGCCCCAAGGTACGCGGACTTCATCGAGGCGACCGGGGTCTTCCACCTCGGCGCTCGGCAGTTCTGCCGGCTGGCCCGGCCACCGGCGACACTCGGCCCGGAGTACCGGCTGACCTGGCGGCTATCGTCGCTGAGCGAGTACCTCAGAGTGGATCGGCAGGCGCTGCAAGATCCGATCGAGCAGCGGTTCTACCCCGATGCGACGGGCGGCGCGGTGACCCGGCTGGCCGGCTCGCAGACCTGGATCCGCGGCGCGACCGGCACCCGGCTCGGGTGGCGGCAGCTGGTGGACGACCTGCGCCGCGGCAGTGACTCGGCGCGGGCGCGGCCGGACCGGGTGAGCGTCCGCGGTGCCGAGCTCGCGGGTGACGTGCCGATCGACCACCTGTCCGCTGACCGCAGCAGCGCGGTGGAGTTCTTCAACGAGTCGGGGATGGCGCAGTCGGTGTTGTACGACGGCACCCCGCCGTGCCGGGAGTCGGCGCCGCCGGCCGGCGAACTGGGTCCGCACTACACGGTGACCTGGTCGATGGAGTCCGACCAGTGGGGCGTGCAGGAGGTCTACCCGTACGCGGCCGGTGGCCCGGTCATCCACGACCGGGAAGCCGCGTTCGACCGGGACGCGCCGGGCGGCTGGTTCCGGGCCGATCGCAGACTGCTCACGGTCTGGACGAGGCTCGGGATGCCCACCCAGGCGCAAGCGATCGCAGACAGCGCGCGGGCTGCCGGTCCCGCGGCTGCGGCTGCGGACTCGGCCGCGGTTGCGGCCACCCGTACCGCCGGCACCACCGATGGCAAGCCTGGCGCCTGGCTCCTTGCGCTCGGAGGCGCGGCGGTGCTGGTAATCGGGGGTGCGGTGTTGCTCGCAACCAGCGGCCGGTCCGGCATACGCTGGCGGCGCCATGGACACGCCGACCTACACCGTCACCGTCCGCGCGGCCCGGCCGGATGACGCGGAGTACGTCCGGTCGGTTCTGATCGCTAGCTGGGATTCGACGAAGGTCGTCGCCCGCGGTGAGCTCATCGACGCTGCGGAGTGTCCGACCCTGATCGCCGAGGCCGACGGCACCCCGGCGGGCGTGCTCACCTACCGGATCGACGACCGCGGCATCGAGGTGGTCTCGATCGACAGCCAGCTCAGCAGGGCCGGCGTGGGCACCGCACTGCTGGCGGCCGCGGCCGAGATCGGCCGGAAGGCAGGCGCGGCCCGGCTTTGGCTGGTCACGAGCAACGACAACACCGCGGCGCTGCGGTTCTACCAGCGGCGCGGCCTGGACCTGGTGGCGCTCCGCCGCAACGCGTGGGCGGCTGCACGGCGGCTCAAGCCCCAGATCCCGGAGCTGGGGATGCACGGCATCCCGATCAGGCACGAGCTCGAGCTGGAGCTGCCACTCACCCCGTCAGTCGATCATTAGACCCGCTGGTGACCGACAAAGCACCCCAAACTGGGTGATCAACTCCGTCCAACGCGACTAATGATCGATCTCAGGCTCTGGCCAGCGGGTAGATCCAGCCATGCAGGTCGGGCGTCACGCCGTACTGGATGTCCAGTAGCGCCTCGCGCAGCCGCGCGGTCACCGGCCCGATCTCCCCGTCGCCCACCGTCCACTCGCCGCTGGCGCACTTGACCTGCGCGATCGGTGTGATCACGGCGGCGGTGCCGCACGCGAACACCTCGCTGATCGCGCCGCTCGCGTTGCCGGCGCGCCATTCGTCGGTGGAGATCCGGCCCTCCTCGGCGGCATAGCCGAGGTCCTTTGCCAGCGTGAGCAGCGAGTCCCTGGTGACGCCGGGCAGCAGCGTTCCGGTCAGCGATGGGGTCATGAGGCGCGCGTTCGGGCCCGACCCGTACACGAAGTACAGGTTCATCCCGCCCATCTCCTCGACCCAGCGGTGCTCCAGAGCGTCGAGCCATACCACCTGATCGCAGCCCTGCTCGGCAGCCTGCGCCTGGGCTACCAGGGAGGCGGCATAGTTACCCGCGCATTTGGCCTCACCGGTGCCGCCGGGCGCGGCCCTGGTGTACTCCTCCGACAGCCATACCGACACCGGCGCCAGGCCGCGCGGGAAGTAGGCCCCGGCCGGTGAGGCCAGCAGCATGTACAGGTAGCTCGCCGAGGGCCGGACGCCGAGGCCGACCTCGGTAGCGATCATGAACGGGCGCAGGTAGAGGCTGTGCTCGCGGTTCTCCGGGACCCACGCGCCGTCCTGCCTAACCAGTGCCTCGATGGCGCCGACGAACACCGACTCGGGCAGTGGCGGCATCGCCAGCCGGACCGCCGAGCGCTGGAACCTCGCGGCGTTCTCCCACGGCCGGAACAGCACCAGCGAGCCGTCGACCTGGCGGTACGCCTTGAGACCCTCGAACACGGCCTGGGCGTAGTGCAAGGTCATCACCGCGGGATCGAGCTCGAGCGGCTGGTAGGCATGCAGTGCGGCGTCATGCCAGCCGCGCTCGGTTGTCCAGCGAATGCTCACCACATTGTCGGTGAAGTAGCGGCCGAATCCCGGTTCGGCCACCCGGCGCGCCCGTTCGTCGGCAGGCAGCGGGGTCTGGGTGGGGCGGAGATCGATCTCGAGATCGCTATCGGGTTCCTGGGTCATGGGTTCGCATCCTTTGTCCCGAGTTACCGTTGCCAGCCGGCCGCGCCGGAGGACGGGCCGCTGCGGAACCACAACTCCTGCTGGAACGGTAGCCGACCCTGTCCAAATTGTGGACGCTGCTACGGCCCGGCGGGTTCCGGCCGGTTGGAGGTTACCCGCGCGGCGATCGCCGCACCGATCTCGGCAGTAGTCCGCCGGGCGTTTCCCCGGGTCGCAAGATCGGCGGCCACCGCGGTCTCGACATCCGCCGCGGCCTCGGACAGTCCCATGTGGTCAAGCAGCAGGGCGACCGACAGGATGGCCGCGGTCGGGTCCGCAATGCCGCGCCCGGCGATGTCCGGAGCGGATCCGTGCACCGGCTCGAACATGGCCGGGTGCTGCCGACTCGGGTCGATATTCGCACTCGCTGCCAGCCCGATCCCACCGGCGATCGCCGCGCCCAGGTCGGTGAGGATGTCCCCGAACAGGTTGTCGGTGACGACGACGTCGAACCGCCCGGGATTGGTGACCAGGTACATCGCGGCCGCGTCCGCGTGGCAGTAGTCGACGGCCACCGCGGGGTAGTCGGCGGCGACCGCGGCAACGGTCCGCTGCCACAGGTCGCCGGCATGGACCAGCACGTTGGTCTTGTGCACCAGCGTCAGGCGGCCGCGCGGCCGGACTACGGCCCGCCGGAACGCATCGCGTACCACCCGTTCCACCCCGAACGCGGTGTTGATGCTCTCCTCGGTGGCGATCTCGTGCCGGCTCCCCCGGCGGAGCGCGCCGCCGGCGCCGGTGTACGGGCCCTCGGTGCTCTCCCTGACCACGATCAGGTCGATGTCGTCGGGATCGACCCCGGCCAGCAGGCTGCGCACGCCGGGATAGAGCCGGATCGGACGCAGGTTCACGTGCTGGTCGAGCTCGAACCGCAGCCGCAGCAGCAGTCCGCGCTCGAGAATCCCGCTCGGCACGCCGGGATCGCCGATCGCGCCGAGCAGGATCGCGTCATGTCCGCGCAGCTCGTCCAGCACCGAGTCGGGCAGCGTCTCCCCGGTCGCGCGCCAGCGCCGGGCGCCCAGATCGTAGCCGGTGGGCTCGACCCTGGTGCCATACTTGCCGGCCGCGGCCTCGAGCACCGCCCGTCCCTGCGCGATGACCTCGGGGCCGATCCCGTCGCCCGGAATGACCGCCAGCCGGATCGTGCCCTGGGCGTTAGCTGCTTGTTCGGGAGCTCTCGAGGTCACTCGCCGCCCTGGTCGCGGCGATCCATCGACTCCTGGATCGCCTGGCGGAACCTCTCCCGCTCGTCGGCGTCCTGGACTGTTGCAGTGCTAGCTGTCATGGTTTCGGCTCCTGCTTCTCGTCTCATCGCTGGTCTGGGCCGGCACAGCACCGCCACCGCGACGAGGAGCCGACCGATCAGGCCTCGTCGCGGCGGCGAAGGACGAGTACGAACCGCATAAGGTCTTCGACCCTAACCCGGCCCGGCTTCGCTGTCTCGATGTGCGGCCAGCCGTCTCGGATATCGAGATGCGACTGTGCCTCGACTGAGACAGAATCCGGCAGTGGACCTGGTCGAGTACGGATGTCGGGTGCTCGCCGATCGGCTCGGGTTTGACCCGTCCGCTGCGATCGATCTGCTGGCGATCGCAGCCGGAGAGCGCGCGGTCTTCGGAACCTCGCTCGCCGACGGAGCCGACGTGGTCGTCAAGGTCGACGTAGCGCATCATCGGCTGGCCAGGGAGGTGCGGGCACTTCGGGCCGCCACAGTGGTCGGCGTTCCGGCGCCGACCGTGCTCGCGGTCTCGGCCGAAGCATCCGAGCCGGCCGGGGTCGCGGTTCTCACCCGGGTGGCGGGGCGGCCGCTGACCTCGGACAGCCCTGATCAGGACTGGCGAACGGTGGGCGCTCAGGTGCGGCGGCTGCACGACCGGATCCCGGTCGACGGCTGGCCACCCTTCATATCCGGCGCGGACCACGGCTGGTGGGCGTGGTTTCGGCGCTGGGCAACCGAGGAGTGCGACCTTGCGGTGGCCGACGGCCAGCTCTCGCGCACGGTCGCGGATCTCCTGCACAGTCGGATGTCGGCCGCCTTCGACCGGCAGCGTGACCCGGAGCTTCGGGTGCTGCATGGCGACTGCACGCCGTACCACTGGCTGCTGGACGCCGGCTCGGTCACCGCCGCGGTCGACTTCGGCGATGCGGGACTCGGCGACCCGGCGTGGGATCTGGTCGTGCTCACTCACTGGCACGAACACCGGCTGCCCGCCGTCCTGGACGGCTACGACGCGGCCGTGGGCCTCCGCGCGCACCTTGCCGGCACCTACGACGGCTACCGGATCATCCGGCATCTGGCGGCGCGCAGCTGGCGAGTGGGGCACGGCGTCGATCCGGCGCCGACGATCGCCGAGCTCGTCCGGCTGGCCGGATCGGCGGGTTAGGACAGGTCGACGGTCCGACCGTAGTCGGCGCCCACCTCTGCGATCACTGCCGCGGCCACGTCCGGCGGGATCGCCGAGTCCACGGTCATCCCGAGCAGCGCCAGGCCGCCCCTGGTGACCCGGGACACCTGCATGCCCGCGATGTTGACCCCGGCGTCGCCAAGATGCCGCCCGACAATGCCGACCACGCCCGGCCGGTCCTCGTACTTGAGGAACATCATGTGATCGGTCGGCTCAAGCTCCAGGTCGAATCCATCCAGCGCGACAAGCTTCTCGACGTGCCGCGGACCGGACAGCGTGCCGGACACACTGACCCGCTGGCCGGTGGCCAGTGTGCCGTGCACGGTGACCAGATTGCGCCAGTCCGGGCTCTCCGAGCTTGTGGTCAGCCGCACCTCGACGCCGCGTTCGGCGGCAAGCAGCGGCCCGTTCACGTAGGACACGGTGGCGCTTTCCACCACGTCGGTGAACACGCCTTTGAGCGCCGCCAGCTCGAGCACCTTCACGTCGTGCTGCGTGATCTCGCCGCGCACCTCGATATCGAGCTGTGCGGCCACCCCGCCGGCGAGCGCGGTGAAGATCCGTCCCAGCCGCTCGGCCAGCGGGACACCCGGCCGGACATCCTCGGCGATCGTGCCGCCCTGGACGTTGACCGCGTCCGGGACCAGCTCACCGGCCAACGCGAGCGCGACCGAACGCGCGACCGCGGTCCCGGCCTTCTCCTGCGCCTCGTGCGTGCTGGCGCCCAGGTGCGGGGTCACCACGACGCTGTCGAACTCGAACAGCGGCGACTCGGTGCACGGCTCGGTGGCGAACACGTCGATGCCGGCGCCGGCCACCCGGCCGTCCTTGAGCGCCTGGTAGAGCGCGTGCTCATCGACGATGCCGCCGCGCGCCGCGTTGACGATCCGCACCGTCGGCTTGACCAGGCGCAGCTGCTCCTCGCCGATCAGACCCGTCGTCTCGGCGGTCTTGGGCAGGTGGATGGAGACGAAGTCGGACACCCGCAGTAACTCGTCCAGCGGAACCAGCTGAACCCCCAGCTGAGCCGCGCGGGCCGCCGGGATGTACGGGTCGTAGGCGATCAGTTCCACCCCGAAGCCCGCCAGCCGGGTCGCGACCAGCACTCCGATCCGGCCGAGACCGACGATGCCAACGACCTTGCCGTGCAGCTCGATACCGGTGTACTCGGACCGCTGCCAGCGCCCCCCCTTGAGTGTCTGGTCCGCGGCCGCGACATTGCGGGCAGTAGCCAGCAGCAGGGCTACCGCGTGCTCGGCGGCCGACACGGCGTTGGACTGGGGCGCGTTCACCACCATGACGCCGGCCCTGGTGGCGGCCGGCACGTCCACGTTGTCCAGGCCCACGCCGGCCCGCGCGATCACCCGGAGCAGGGGTGCGGCCACGATCGCCTCGGCATCCATCCGGGTGGCACTGCGGATGATCACCGCGGCGGCATCGGCCAGCGCGGGCAGCAGCGCGGCGCGGTCGGCGCCGTCCACGTGCCGGACCTCGAACTCGCCTTCGAGCAGCTCGAGCCCGGCCCGGGACAGCTCCTCGGCAACGAGCACGACAGGCTTACTCACTGATCACGATCCTTACTTGGGGAAGGCACCAGTTTAGTGGGCGAGCGAGTGCCGGCCGCACGACCAGCGGACCGGCTCGCATCCAGGCGTGAAGGATCCGAGTGATAACTCACGCGGCTAGCCGGATCTTTCAGTGGATAGTGGGCCGCTGGCCCGACCGCAATCCTCGAAAACTCCCACCTGTGGACATCGACGGCACGCGATCACCGGGACGACGCGATGACGCCAGGAAACGGCAGTCACGGTCCCCGCTCGGTACCGGCGGCAACGATCGATCATTGGACGCGAAATCGCGACACGCCGAGCGCGACACGCCGTGAGCAGCGCTCTCACTGCCCAACGATCGATCATTGCCGGCGCCGACGCCGGGCTTCCAGTGCCCGATGGAGCGCTATCAGGCGACCGGACGGATGATCAGGAACACGCTGGAGCGACGCTGGCTGGATCTGGTGTGAAGGATTCGAGTAATAAGACCGCGGACAAGTCCGGCATGTCGCGTCAACCCCGACATTGGCGCGCCGTTAGTACTCGTATCCTTCACGACTGCGGCCGGCTAGTCCTTGATCCAGCTCATCATCGCGCGTAGCTGAGCGCCGATCTGCTCGATCGGATGCGCGGCATGCTCGTCCGCGTGCCGCTTGTAGTTCGGCAGGCCCGCGTCGTACTCGTCGACCCACCGTGTCGCGAACGAACCGTCGCGGACCTCGGCCAGGATCTGGCGCAGCTCCATCCTGGTCTGGTCGGTTACCACCCGGGGGCCGGCCAGATAGCCGCCGTACTCGGCGGTCTGCGACGCCGATGAGCGCAGTTTCGACAGCCCGCCCTCGGACAGGAGGTCCACGATCAGCTTCAGCTGGTGCAGGCACGCGAAGTAGGCGACCTCGGGCTGGTAGCCGGCCTCGACCAGCGTGTCGAAGCCGGCCTCGATCAGATGCAGGACGCCGCCGATCCGCACCGCCTGATCGCCGAACAGCTCGGTTTCGGTCTCCTCGGCGAAGGTGGTCCGGATGGCGCCGGCCCGCGTTCCACCGATAGCGGCGGCGTAGGACAGGGCCAGGTCCAACGCTTCGCCGGACGCATCCTGCGCGACTGCAACGAGCACCGGCACCCCCTTGCCCTCGGTGAACAGCCGGCGCACCAGCTCACCGGGCCCCTTCGGCGCCACCAGACAGACATCCACCTGGGCCGGCGGGCTGACCAGGCCGAACCTGAGGTTGAAGCCGTGCCCGAAGAACAGCGCGTCGCCCCGGACCAGGTTGGGCGCGATCGCCTCGGGGTAGAGCGCGCGCTGCGCCGGATCCGGCGCGAGCACCATGACGAGATCCGCTTCCTCGCAGGCCTCGTACGGGTTGACCACCCGCAGCCCTTCGTCCTCGGCCCGGCCTCGGCTGGCCGACGTCTCCGGCAGCCCGACCCGGACGTCGACTCCGCTGTCCCGAAGTGACAGCGCGTGCGCCTGGCCCTGGCTGCCGTACCCGAGCACGGCGACGTTCCGGCCCTGCACCAGGGACAGGTCCGCGTCGTCGTCGTAGTACAGCTCAGCCATCCCGAACCTTTCGAGCGGTCAGGCGCTCAACGCGCGCAGGGCCCGGTCGGAGATCGAACGCGAGCCCCGGCCGATCGCGACCAGGCCGGACTGGACCAGCTCCTTGATCCCGAACGGCTCCAG
>Ga0066905_100000394_pt1 | contig 11767 bp, 13 predicted proteins | sample PanSoiMetaPlot36_FD_67483 | JGI IMG/M metagenome (GOLD analysis project Ga0066905, IMG submission 67483) | Tropical forest soil microbial communities from Panama analyzed to predict greenhouse gas emissions - Panama Soil Plot 36 (version 2) | ecosystem: Environmental > Terrestrial > Soil >... | reverse complement strand
GGGTCGTGCGAACTATGTTTGGTCGACCACGGGTTGGCCAGCGAGGTCGCCAAACGTGCTAAACTGGCGATCGGACCGGCGCCAGCGCTGTTTTCCCCGAAATTCACGCAAGAAAACCCGATCACGCCCGCGGCCGGCGGCGCAAGGCGGGCTCGCCGTGCTGGCATCAAGCTGGCCGCCCTTGGCGACGCGCCACAGTCGGATGCGTTCTGAGGATCACGTCGCGTTGATCAGGTCGGGGATCCGGGAGCCTCAAAATTTGGTGGGGGCGTTGAACGGTGCATGCTAGTCTATCAAGGTCGCAGGTACGCTTGGCAACAACTGGTCGGAGGCGTTGCGATGTGGACCCTTATCCTCGTGCTCGCGGCAGTGGCCGCAATGTCACTTGCCGGGCATATGGCTGGTACGCGGCGTCGATCCGTGAGGGCTTGGGTATGGATCAGCTTCGTTGTTGGGCCGCTCGGACCTCTGTTGCTCTACCTGCTCGGCCATCGCAGCCAGCGTGCCGGCTAAATCCTCCCATCCGATCCCCGGTGTGGAAGCTTGCGACATGCGCGATAGCGACGACCACATACCTCGCATCTACCTGAGCCGTGGCGATGCGCCAGGCCGCCCTCTCACTTGGATGTTCGTCCTCGGTGCGCTTGCGATCGCCTATGGTGTCCCCGCCTTGCTGATCTGGTTGCTGGGCCATTAATGGCAAAAGCCAACGCTTTGTCGCGGCGATGGCACGGCGGCCAACCCTGCCGTTGGGGCATTGCCGGACATATCGCTTCCTGAGCCGCCGTCAACCGTCGCGCGGCAACCGGTTGAGCCGTTAGCTTGGAAAGCGCGCGGCGTACGCCTCGAGCGGTAAGCGTAAAGCATTTGTGATGTAGCTAATGGTCCTGTAGTAGCCCGCCAACATCAGTATTTCGAGCAGGGCCTCGTCCGTGAAATGCTGGCGGAGGTCCTGCCAGGTTGCATCATCGATATCGCAGGTGTGGTGGAGCTGATCGCAGGCAGCAAGCAGCGCGCGCTCGCTATCACACCAGACCGGATCGTCTTTGCCGCCCTTGGCGGTTGATGCAACTTGGGCTTGGTCAAAACCGGCCCGCTTGGCGAAAAACGCGATATGCACACCCCACTCATACTCCGACCCGCACAATGCCGTGACCCTGTCGATCACGATCTCGCGCTGGCGCAGCGTTAGATGTCCCGCATCGAGCAGTCCGCCGGCCATAAGCTTCGCAAACAGCCGCTGGTCTCGGGCCAAGGTCGTGAACAGCACCAACGGTGGTACGCCGCTGGGCATAAGCCGATCCAATCGCGCTTGTATTTCGCTGGCAAAGGGCGGTTCAGCCGGTGCGATACGCATTGCTGATCTCCATGCTATCAATTCTGTAGCAAGAACTGATCCATGCTATGGAAACAATAGCATGTCAAGTTTCACCCCAGCTCGTCGTGTTCGCGGCTCGCGGTCGGGTCGGCCAATCATGGTCTTGCTCGATCTACTCGGCCGCCGCATGGCGCTGAGAATCCTGTGGGAACTGTCGATTGCCGAAGGCCCGCTAACCTTCCGGGGCCTGCTGGCGGCGGCGCAAACCAATCCGAGCGTACTCAACAAGCGCCTCAAGGAGCTGCGCGACGCGCACTTAGTCGCGCACAACGGCCAGGGCTATGAGCTCAGCGCCATGGGAAAGGAGCTCGTGGCGCTGGTGTTACCCTTGCACGTTTGGGCCGATGCATGGGCACCGCAGCTGATGCGCGAGCGCCGCAATCGAGTGCCGGTCGGACCCAGGCGTTGATGGGTGAAAAACGCACCGGGTCATTGCACCACCCGCCTCGCCGAGACCACCGGCGTCAGGCGCGATCATGGGGTCACAGCGCTAACACTTGGTCGCGACTCATGCATAAGCAGCGAGGAAGTTAGGCACGGCGATCCAATCCATCATGGCGCCCGGCTCCTGCAGCCGAGCGTGCATGGCTCGGTCTTCGTCATTCAGCAAATTGACACCCATGTAGGTGCCAAGCTTGCGACTGTGCCGGACAATGAGCTCGCCCACCGGCTGGCGAATGCGGTTGTATTCGGCCAGCGCCCGGTCGATGTCATCGTGGGCGGCAAGCGCCGCCGCCAGCGCCTCAGCGTCGCAGGCTGCCTTCGAGACACCAAAACCCATGTGTGGGCGCGCGTTGGAGGCGGCGTCACCCACCAGCGCCACGCGGCCATCGACAATGCGCGGGGCAATGAAGTCGTAGATCGGCGTAAAGAACGGTTGGCCGATCGCACGCAGGCAATCATTGAGCACCGGCGGCAGCGCCGCCTCGCCTTCGCGGCGCAGGCCCGCGATCAACTCCTTGCGGATCCGGCCGGGGGGTACCGAATAGTCGTGCTGATGGCCCGCGTCGTCGACGCACATCTGGCGCAGCTGGCTCGCTTCGGCCACGCGATACCAGATAAAGTTGAACCGCCGGTGTCCTGGCCGCAGGTCGTCGTCGAAGCCGGCGATTGGGTAGCAGATGACTTGCTGCTGCGGGGGCAGAAAGAACGAGAAATAAGGAAACAGCTCGCGGCGCGCGCGCGGCGTGAGATCCGCTTCCATCGGCGCACCGCGCCAGATGTAATATCCGGCGTAGATCGGCTGTACGGCCGGCAGGATGGAAGAGCGCACGGCGGAGCGAATGCCATCGCCGCCGACGAGGATATCGCCATGCTCGATACGGCCGCCGGAAAAATGCACGCTCACCCCCGACCCGTCTTGCTCGACGCCTTCGAAAGTCCACCCCAGATGGTAGCGTGCGGGATCGATGGTGGTGCGCAGCAGCCGCTGCAGTCGGTCCCAGGAGGTGAGGATTTGCGGCAGGTGCCGTGCAGCGATCACCCGCCCGTCGCGGTCGAGAACAATGCGCCGCTCAACCGCGACGCCGAGCTCGCGTACGCCGGCACCGCTTGTCTCCAGAGCCTGCAATAGTTCCGGATGCGTGGTGATGCCGGCGCCGCGGCCGACCAGCTCGACCCGCGAGCGCTCATAGACGTCGGCATCCCACCCGATCAGCTTCAGGAATGCCGCCGCAAAGAGGCCAGACATCGACCCGCCGATAATGATGGCACGGCGTGTTCGCCGTTGAGCTGGCAAGGCATTCGGCAATGTCGAACATCCGATTATCAATTGGCCGCGACGCGGGATCATACCTCGTGCGGCACATGCCGAACAGGCGCGCTGGGCGCCCACCGGCGGCACGACCGGCATCTTGCGCGGCCTTGGGGAGGCCGGTTGCGCGGGCAGGAGCCGGGCGCCGCCGCCACTGGATGGGTGCGATCCACCGCTGCTAGAGTGGCTCTACCGAGATTGATCCAAGGGGGCGCCATGCTGCCGAACGAACGATTGCGCTATTCGCCGATCTCAGAGCGCGCCCCGTTGCTGCTGCCGCAGCGCAAACGGCTCGCGGTGTGGGTAATCGTCAACGTCGAGGAATGGGATATTCGCGCGCCAATGCCCCGCACTGTGCTGAGCCCGCCCGCCGGCGGTTCGCCGATGCCCGATATTCCCAACTGGGCCTGGCACGAGTACGGCAACCGCGTTGGCTTCTGGCGGCTGCTGGAAGTGTTCGACGAGTTCCAGATTCCGGCTTGCCTTGCCGTCAATGGCTGCGCGATCACCGCCTACGAGCCGATTGCGCGTGCCGCCCGCGACCGCAACTGGGAATTCATGGGCCATGGTTTCACGCAGAAAAACATGCAGAAAGTTGAGAACGAAGCCGCCGATATCGCACGCACGACCGAGACGATTGCCAGCTACGCGGGCCGGCGCCCGCGCGGCTGGCTTGGACCCGGCCTGACGGAGACCTGGGAAACGCCCGATCTATTGGTCGAAGCCGGATACGAATACGTCTGCGACTGGGTGCTGGATGACCAGCCGGTTGTGCTCAAGACCCGCTCGGGTCCCATCGTCAGCATTCCCTATACGCAAGAGTGCAACGACGTGGCGATGATGCTGATCCAGCACCATAAGGCGTCGGAATATTACGATCGCGCGGTCGACCAGTTCGAACAATTGCGCCGCGACGCCCGAGACGCCGCGCGCGTGATGGCCGTCGTCATCCATCCCTATATCATGGGGGCACCGCACCGCCTTAAATACTTTCGCAACGTGATCAAACACATTCGGGCCTCGCAGGATGCGCTGTTTTGGACCGGCGAGCAGATCCTTGACTGGTATCGGGCCGCGGCAAAACCGGACCAATGAGGCATCACCGAGGAGCCTTGGATCGCTGACGATTGTCCGCTTCAATGTCCCTCCGCGGCATGCGTGCGGCAAGCCGCGACGGCAGGCACCCCATTGGGTCGGGTGTGCGGGTGATTGCGAACGGGGAGGGTCATGGGCTGGGCCGGCATTAGCAGGGCCGGGTGCGGCAGGACTGGGCCGCACTTTGCGGCCGGTCCCCTGCGGCGAGGTGCCCTGGTTGGGGCAGGAGGCGGTGGTGATGCAGGCTTCGCCTCGGTGCAGCGCGGGCGAGGCGACATAGGGTTGGCAGCGGCCGTGGTGGTGCCCCACCAACTCTGCCGACACCTAAGGCCTTGGCCAAGCGAGATGAATTGGCCTAGGGTCGGGAGCCCCCTTGGCGCCGCGCCGCGCATTTGCTAGGGCGCGCCCCGTGCCTATCCTGAGCAGCGCTGTCGACGGAGACCAAAAGCATGACGGCAGTCGAGACGGCCACCCGCGAGCCGGGGCAGGACTTCATTCGCGATATCGTCGCGGCGGACCTCGAGGCGCACCGGCACACCAGCGTGGTGACGCGCTTTCCTCCCGAGCCCAACGGCTATCTGCACATCGGCCATGCCAAGTCGATCTGTCTCAACTTCGGCGTCGCCGAGGAATTTGGCGGTCGCTGCCATCTGCGCTTCGACGATACCAACCCGACCAAGGAGGAGCAGCAGTACATCGATGCCATCGAGTGCGACGTACGCTGGCTTGGTTTTGATTGGGGCACGCACCTCTATCACGCGTCTGACTATTTCGAGCAGCTCTATGATTGGGCGGAGCATCTGATCAAGGTCGGCAAGGCCTACGTCGATGATCAGAGCCAGGAGGAGATGCGGGCCAGCCGCGGCACCCTGACGGAGCCGGGCAAGGACAGCCCATACCGCGGTCGCAGCGTCGAGGAAAACCTCGATCTTTTCCGCCGCATGCGGGCCGGCGAGTTTCGCAACGGCGAGCGAGTGCTGCGCGCCAAGATCGACATGCGGTCGGGCAACATCAATCTACGCGATCCGGCGCTCTACCGCATCCTGCATGCGCCGCATCCGCGGACCGCGACCAGCTGGTGCATTTACCCGAGCTACGATTTCGCGCACGGTCAGTCGGATGCCATCGAGGGCATCACGCACTCGATCTGTACGCTCGAATTCGAAGATCATCGCCCACTCTACGACTGGTTTCTCGACAATCTGCCGGTGCCGTCACGGCCGCGGCAGTACGAGTTCGCGCGCCTCAACATGAGCCACACCATACTGTCCAAGCGCGTGCTAACCGAGCTGGTGCGCGGAGGTTACGTCACAGGCTGGGACGATCCGCGCATGCCGACCCTGGCCGGCCTGCGCCGCCGCGGCGTGCCGGCGGCGGCGGTGCGCGACTTCGTCAAGCGCATCGGCGTCGCCAAGGCCAACAGCGTGGTCGATGCGGCGATGTTTGATTTTTCGGTACGCGAAGTGCTGAACAAGACGGCGCAGCGGCGCATGGCTGTGCTCAGGCCGTTGAAGATTGTGATCGAGAACTACCCAGAAGGGCAAATCGAGGAGCTCGATGCGGTCAACAATCCGGAGGCGCCGGCGGCCGGCAGCCGCAAGATCCGATTTGGACGCGAGCTCTACGTCGAACAGGACGACTTTATGGAGCATCCGCCCAAGAAATTCTATCGGCTGTCGCCAGGTAAGGAAGTGCGGCTGCGCTACGCCTATTTCGTCACCTGCCGCGAGGTCGTGAAAAATGCGGCCGGCGAGGTGGTGGAGCTGCGCTGCAGCTACGATCCAGCGACCCGCGGCGGCAACACGCCACCCGACGGTCGCAAGGTGCAGGCGACACTGCATTGGGTGTCGGCCGTGGATGCGGTCGATGCCGAGGTCCGGCTCTATAATCCATTGTTCCTCAACCCGAGCCCGAACGCGGCCGCCTTTGCCGCCGAGATCAATCCGAAATCACTCGAGGTTTTGCGCGATTGCAAGCTTGAGTCGGCGGCGGTGGCGGACAATACGGTCGAGGCGGTGCAGTTCGAGCGGCTCGGCTATTTCTGCCGCGACCCGGATGCCCTGCCCGGCCGCCCGGTGTTCAATCGCACGGTGAGCTTGCGCGATACCTGGGCAAAGGTGCAGGCCGGCACGGGATAAGCCGCTTGGGTCGGCCGCTTGCCGGCGCGCGCCCCATGGTGCTGGCGACACCGGCTCGGCATTAAACCCCGTCTGGATCCTACACGCGGCGGATGCGCCATGATCCGCGCTGCAGCACGAGGCCGTGTATTGGGCGGGCGCGAACCCGCCTGCCATGGCCGAGCAACCCTGGCCCGATGGCGGAGCGGTGCATCCGTTCGCGATGCAGCCGGCGTCAGAAGCGGCGGATCAACGCCACCAGCCGCCCCTGGATGTCGACTTGGTCGGGACCGAAGATGCGCGTTTCATAGTTCGGATTGGCGGCCTCGAGGGCAATCGAGGCCCCCTTCTTGCGCAACCGCTTGAGGGTCGCCTCTTCTTTCTCGACCAGGGCCACCACGATGTCGCCGTTGTCGGCGGTGTCGCAGCGCTTGACGATGATGATGTCGCCCTCGTTGATGCCGGCATCGATCATCGAATCGCCCTTCACCTCCAGCGCAAAATGCTCGCCATTTGCGACCAGATCCGGTGGCACGCCGATGTCCTGGGAATGGTCCTGAATGGCGCTGATCGGCACGCCGGCGGCGATGCGACCCATCAACGGCACGGTGGTGGCGCCGTGGGCGGCAACCATGGGCGGGGCAAGCTGCGCCGGGCGACGGCCGCTGCCCTCGATGACACTGGGATTGAAACCACCGCGGCGCTGCTGCTGCGCGCCCTCGGCCATGGCGTCGGGGAGCTTGATGATCTCGATGGCGCGGGCACGGTGCGGCAGCCGGCGGATGAAGCCGCGCTCCTCGAGCGCGATGATGAGCCTGTGTACGCCGGATTTGGACTGCAGCTCCAGAGCTTCCTTCATTTCGTCGAACGACGGGGGAATGCCGGTTGCCTGCAAGCGGGCATTGATGAACACCAGCAGCTCTTTTTGCTTTTCCGTGAGCATGGGCTTTGCAAAATCCTGTCGTTTTGTTCCGTATGGCTTCGGCGGCTCGGACCCCATTCCCTCAGGTTTCAATCCCCGACCTGTCGATCCTGAGAGGTGTCAACAGTCAGGGACCTCGATCCCTTGGGCACCTTGGGCCGCGATCCCTTCCGATCGCATGACCCGTAGGCCTTGATCCTTGCGGCGCCTCAATCCTCTGCAGGACGCGATCCCTTCGCGTGGTGGTTGAGATGCTAGGGACTGGCGTCTCGTGAGCGACTCGGGAGCTGCGCTACGTACAAAGCAAGAACAGCATAGGTGTTCCCGTGATGTTCTGCAAGCGCAACTTTACCGAGACCCTATGAGAGACCAGCAAGCATCCTCAGAAGTCGAGCGGCAAAATCGAAACCAGTCCACCGGCTGGCACCACCGGCGCCTCGGGCGGCCGAATGACGAGGCAATCGGCTTCTGCCAGCGGCGAAAGCAGGGAACTGTCCTGAGAGCGCACGGGGGTGATGAGCGCCAGGCCATCTTCGCCCCGGCGCGCGGTGGCGCGCATGTAGTGCTCGCGCGCGCCGTTGGCCTCAAGCGGCACGGCGGTGCGGGCCGTGGTCGGCGTCGCATCCGGTGCGGCGTGGCCGATCAGCGCCCGGACCAGGGGCACGACAAAAAGCCGGGCGCAGACGAGCGCAGACACTGGATTGCCGGGCAGGCCGAGGATGCGGGTTGGTCCAAGGCGTCCGAACATCAAGGGCTTGCCGGGCCGCATCGCGATCTTCCAGAAGGTCAATGCCATACCCTTGGCCTTCAGCACGGGTGCGACGAGGTCGTGGTCGCCCACCGATGCTCCGCCAATGGTGACGAGCACGTCCGGCTCGCCGGCCTTCTCGAAATGCGCGGCCAGGCTGTCGGGTAGATCGCGGGCGATGCCCAGGAATTCGACCTCGGCGCCGGCCGCCTCCGCCATCGCCACCACGCCGAGGTGATTGCTGGAGACGATTTGCGATGCTGCCGGCGTCTCGCCGGGCGCCACCAATTCGTCGCCGGTCGACAGCACCTTGAGGCGCGGGCGGCGGCGTACGCTTACCTGCCCATAGCCCATGGCGGCCGCCAGCGATACTTCGCGTGGGCCGAGGCGCCGGCCGCTGCCGAGCAAGGCGGCGCCGGCGGTGAAGTCGAAACCGCGGTGGCGAATGTTACTGCGATCGATGTCACCAGTACGGATCGTCAGCTTACTGCCGATGCGTTCCACGTCCTCTTGGATGACGACGATGTCGGCTCCGGAGGGAACGGGAGCACCGGTCAAGATGCGAACCGCTTGCCCCGGACCCACCCGGCCGGAGAACGGGTGTCCGGCCGCGGCCTCGCCCACGACCTCGAGCGTCGCTGGCAGCTCACCGAGGTCGGCCACGCGCAACGCATAGCCGTCCATGGCGGAAGCATCGAACGGCGGCTGCGTCAGGCGCGCGCTCAGCGGCTGCGCCAGGACGCGTCCGTGCGCGGCTTCAATCTCGACCACCTCGGCCGGCGTCGGCGCGACGCCATCCAAAATCCTGCTGAGGGCCTCGGCAACGGACAGTAGCGACATGGCTCAAGGGTTACTCCCGCGCTCGGCACGAAAACTGCCGGAGCGTCCACCATGCTTCTCCAGAAGACGAATGCCCGACACGGTCATGGTCTTATCGGCGGCCTTGAGCATGTCGTAGATCGTCAGCGCGGCGATACTGACCGCGGTCAAGGCCTCCATCTCGACGCCCGTCTGGCCCTGCACTTTGACCTCGGCAGTAACGTGCACGCCGCACGGCTCGCGCTTCAGTTCACACTCAACGCCAGCGCTGGTGATGGCCAGCGGATGGCACAGGGGAATGAGCTCGTGCGTCTTCTTGGCCGCCATGATGCCGGCGATCCGCGCGGCAGCGAGCACATCGCCTTTTTTGGCGCCGCCGGTTTCCACCAGGGCCAATGTGGCGGGAGCCATGCTCACGAACGCTTCGGCGAGCGCCGAGCGCTGGGTTACGCTCTTGCTCGAGACGTCGACCATGTGTGCTTCGCCGTGTTGGTTGAGATGCGAAAGCCGCGTCATGGCTGTATGCCCCGGTTGCCCTCTCTGGTCAGGCCGTTGTTCATAGCCTGAGGACTTGGTGCGCGATACCCGGTCCACGGCCGCGCCGTTCGTCGCGACCCAGGCCGCCGCCATCGCGGCCGCGCCGAGCCGCCGCATCGGCGCGCGCGAGCCGATGCCCCGGCCTCGATCGCCGCCATCATGGCCGGCCCAGGAGCGCGCGCGTCGCGGCAGCGACGTCGTGCTCGCGCATCAAGCTTTCGCCGACCAGAAAGGCGTGCACCCCGGCTTTGGCCAACAGCGCCAGATCGGCCGGCGCGGCAATCCCACTCTCGGCCACGACGATGCGATTGTCGGGGATGCCCGGGGCCAGCCTCAGCGTCGTCTCGAGCGTCGTCTTGAAGGTCTTCAGGTCGCGATTGTTGATGCCGATTAGCCGGCAGTCGAGCCGCAGCGCGCGGTCAAGCTCGTGCGCATCGTGTACCTCGGCGATCGCGTCCATATTCCAGGCCTTGGCGTAGGCACAAAGGGTGCCGGCGACGACGTCGTCGACGGCGGCCATGATGATCAATATGCAATCGGCACCCAGCGCCCGCGCCTCGGCGACTTGATAGCGGTCGACCATGAAATCCTTGCGCAGCACCGGCAGGGTACTTGCCGCCCGCGCCTGTCTGAGGTGCTCCGGCGCACCCTGAAACGAGGGCGTGTCGGTCAGGACGGAAAGACAGGCGGCACCCCCCGCAGCGTAGGCCTGCGCCAAGGCCGGAGGATCGAATTCGGGTCGAATGAGGCCCTTCGACGGGCTCGCCTTCTTGATTTCCCCGATCAGGGCAAAACTACCGCTGTGGATCTTTTGCTCGAGGGCCTCGGCAAAGCGCCGCACCGGTGGGGCCGCGTGCGCGGCCACCTCAAGGTCATGGAAGGGTCGCGCCGCCTCGGCAGCGGCGATCTCCGCACGCTTATAGCCAATGATGTGGGTGAGGATGTCGGTCATCGGCAAACCATACGCTCCGCGCTCGGGAACGGCTACTGCCACCAAGCCTTGCTAAAGGAAAACGCTGGCCCGATCCAAGCCGATCGGGCGGCGCCGATCGCCGCGGCCGAGGTGTGGCCTAGCCCGAATGCCATGGCCCTTGCCCAGCCGGGGCGGCGCGACGCTTCCGAAGCCAAGGCGCAACCGGCAGTGCTCGCGTGTGCCGTTTGCCCCAAGCCAAGCCGCACCACAGCCACCGCCGCCGGTTGGTCGGGTTGCCGATCGCGCGGCCTCGAACGAGCGATGCGTCATGACGCGTTGTCGCTGCTGGCGCAGGCGGCTAACCTGCGTGGCCAAGGGACCCGTCAATGCTACGCATGGCCAGGTCCGCCGGCAGTCCGGCGGGGGGCAATTTCAAGAACCTTAAAGCACCCACCAACATGGCCAATGCAATGCTCCTGCCAACGCCCGCGCCAGGCTGCCCGGTGGGGCCGCCCGTCCTCGCCGCGCAGTGCGGCGGCGCCAGGGCGCCGGCATCGGGGGCCGCCTAGATGCTCGCGCCGGACGTCTTGGCCCTGGTCGCGGTGGCGGTCGTCGCCACCTCGTTCATCTCCGGTATGTTCGGCATGGCCGGCGGCATGCTCTTGCTCGGGCTGCTCTTGGTTTTCATGGATGTGGCACCGGCGATGGTGCTGTTCGGCATCATCCAGATGGCGGCCAACGGCTGGCGCGCGGTGCTTTGGCACCGCCACGTCGCCTGGAGCATCGTTTGGCGCTTCCTGGTGGGATCGACAGCGATGTTCTTGCTCATGCGCACGATCGCGATCCTGCCGAGCAAGGCCGCGCTCTACCTCGGTCTCGGCCTCATTCCGTTTGCGGCCTACGCGCTGCCGCGGCGATGGACCCCGGACATCACGCGGCCCGGCGCGCCCTACCTGTGCGGCGCCTTTATCATCGTGCTGCAGCTTCTGGCCGGGGCTGCCGGGCACGTCCTCGACATTTTTTTCCAGAAGAGCGCGCTCGATCGGCGCACCATCGTCGGCACCAAGGCAGTCACCCAGGTGATGGGCCACGTCTATCGCATCGCCTACTTTGGCTCGTTCGAGGTCGCCTTCGACACCCGAATTCCGGTCTGGGAGTACCTCGCTGCCATCGTATTGGCGTTTGCCGGTACCTCGCTTGCCGGTCTCGTCCTCGTGCGCATGACCGAAACCGGCTTCCGGCTCTGGAGCCGACGGCTGACCATCGGCGTCGCGCTCAGCTATCTGCTGCGCGGACTATGGCTGGTTGCGGCGCCGTGATGCCGCGCGGGTGCCGGGCCGTCATTGGCCCGGCAAGCCTCGGCGGTGTAAGGACCGACAGCGCTAGCGGCCGCCGCCCGAGTTCAGCGAAACGAAGTGGTGGCCGACATCGACGTGGATGTGGCTCATGCCGCGATAGGTCATGGTGCCGCCGGACTTGTGATTG
>Ga0066905_100000393_pt1 | contig 11771 bp, 23 predicted proteins | sample PanSoiMetaPlot36_FD_67483 | JGI IMG/M metagenome (GOLD analysis project Ga0066905, IMG submission 67483) | Tropical forest soil microbial communities from Panama analyzed to predict greenhouse gas emissions - Panama Soil Plot 36 (version 2) | ecosystem: Environmental > Terrestrial > Soil >... | reverse complement strand
GATCTGGCGCGCCGTCGAGCGCGGTTTCACAGCTCGCGACACCTGGGGCTTGCCGCGCTCGGCGCAGTTCTATCAGCACTGTCGCCGGCGAGCTGCAGCCTGGCTCGTCGGCTGGTGGATCGCGCACGCCATCACGGGCACGCTGCTGCGCGACACACGGCGCCACGGAGCATTCAACGCAAGCCGAGACCTGCAGCGCGAGCGCGCTCGGCGGCAACGATGAACGGTTGCTCAAGCGGCTCGCCGGCGAGCGTCGGATTCCAAGTATCGTAGTCGGCTGGGTGCTGAGCCCAGCGAGCGACGAGCGTGGGCGGGTAAGGCGGGTGCTGCGGGCAGTGGTACAGATCCCAGCGCTCGAACTGCCCGAGGTACGTGCAGCGCTCGCAGTGGTGCGGGTAACGTGCGGCGAGCTCGGTCATCCGACGTCGACCACGAATGGCTTGAGCGCATCGTTGAGGCCGCACATGGCCTCCTCGAGCACGTCAAAGTCGCACCGATCCATGCCCTCGCGCAGCAACTCGCCGTACATTTCTTGCGACGCGTAGTCGCGCCAGAGCTGGAATACAACGTTGGCCGTGCGCAGCACCTCGGGCATGTCGGCGACGTTGAGGGCGAGCGTCGGGCGCTCGGCCGCAACCCGCTCAAGCTTGGCCACGATGCCCTCGACGCCATCCTGCAGGTGCCCGAGCAGGGCCCGGATCGCTGCAAGGCGCGTTTGCAGTTCCTCGCGCGCGGCCATGCGCTCGGCCTTGAACCATAGCGCTAACTCCGTGTCGCAGACCTCGCGCACACGTTCGGCGCCGATGTATCGCTTGGCGCGCGCCTCGCAGTACACATCCTCGGCGAGCGCGAGGTCGATGGTGAGCGGCGCATCCATCCTCATACCTTGGCAGCCAGGTGTGGTTGCGTCAATGGGGCCGCGGAGCGATGCTGGCTTGATGAGTCCGATGAGTTGCGTTGTAGTAAACACGGGATCCAGCCTCGACGGTCTGCGTTGCGAGTACGTGCGGCGTGGCCGCAAGTGGTGCGTCGTGCGGCTGCTCGAGGGCGCGCCAGCCAAGCTCGCGGGCACGGGCTGGTCGGTCGGCGACGAGGTCAAGCTGCTCGTGCAGCAGGTGCAGGAGGTCTGATGGGCGGTGACAGCTACAGGTGCGACGCATGCCGTCGCAAGGTCAGCCGCTGCAGCGACTGCGCCGCGCGCCGAGCTGAGATCCAACGGGCGCGGCGCGCGCGCTACCGCAAGGCGGGCTTGTGCAGCGAGTGCGGCCGCAAGGCTGTCGCCGGGCAGAGCCGCTGCGCCGAGCATCGTGACGAAAACAACACACGTTCTGGCGCCGCGCATGCCGCACGGCGCGCTGATGAGGAGTAAGCAGTGCAGATTTGGGTACAAGACAGGCATCTCGTGACGATGGTAATGATTGAGCGGCTCGGCACGCTCGAGGACGTGCGGCACCTCGCTGGCGTCGAGCCCGATGACCGCGACAGCGAGAACGTCGCCAACGAGCAGTACATCATCGTGCGCGAGGCCAATGGTACGCGGCACATCACCAACCGCGTGTTCCTGCGCGTCGAGTCGGGCAAGCTCGAGGACATCGACGCGGCGATCGAGGCGACCAAGCGCCCGCGCAACGCACGCACCGAGGCCTTCCTCGACGCCATCGACGAGGTCTGCCGTCGGCATGGCATGACCTGCGACGACCTGCTTGCCGCGTTGTGCGAGGTCAAGCGCGACTAGGCGGCCGAGGGCCCGTCGCTCAGCGGGCCCTCGTACCTGCAGCCTGATGTGCAGGTCTCGCGGATCACCACGGCGCACAACCCAGGCAACGATGCCTGCAGGCGCGCCCAGATCCAGCGGGCCAGGTTCTCGCTCGTCGGGTTCTCGAGGCCCTCGACCTCGTTCAGGTAGTGGTGGTCGAGCTGGGCCCGCAGCGGCTCAACGGCGACTTGGATGTCGGCGAAATCCATCACCCAGCCAGCGTCGTTGATGCGCCCGCGCACGTAGACCTCGCAGGTGTACGAGTGGCCATGCAGCCGACCGCATTTGTGCCCGGGCGCCACGTGCGGCAGCCGATGCGCGGCCTCGAACTGCACGATGCGCCAGATGGTTGCTATGGGATGCCGAGGATCTTGTGGGTCTGCAGGCTCAGTTGCCATCGTGGGTGGTCCTTGCAGTAGGCGACCGCGCGCGTCGTGTTCTCGTATCGGTTCGGGCCATCCATGGGCTGCAGTGAGAACCGAGCGAAATCCAACTCAGCAAACGACTCAGGGTCGACGCCGAGTTGAGGGTAAACCAGTTTGAGCTCGTCGCCTCGGTGCACGACGAGCGGCGCGCCGGCCTTGGGCGACACACACACCCAGTCGATCCCGGGCAGCACGGCGCGCGTGCCATTCGTCTCGATGGCGACCTTGAATCCATACAGGTGCAGCGCCTCGAGCAGCGCCGCGTCGACCTGCAGCAGCGGCTCGCCGCCCGTCAGTACCACGAAGCGCCGGCGTGGCTCGGTGTGAGGCCAGTGCGTCGCGATGGCCGCTGCGAGCGACGTCGGGCCCGGAAACTTGGATCCGTGCGCAAAATCCGTGTCGCACCACTCGCATGCGAGGTTGCAACCGGCGAACCTGCAAAACACAGCAGCGCGCCCAGCGTGCGCGCCCTCGCCTTGCAGCGTGTAGAAGATCTCCTTGACGGTATAGCTGCTCATCTGTATGTCGCTGGGTCGCGCAGGCCTGCGGCGGCAAAGCCTGCGAGTCGGATCCTGCACGAGTCGCACGCGCCGCACGCACCGGCGGGCGTCGGGTCGTAGCACGAACTGGTCGCGGCAAAGTCGACGCCGAGGCCTTGGCCCGTGAGGATGATCTGCCGCTTGGTCATGTTGATGAGCGGCGCTTGAATGGTGACGCCGTGGCCCTCGATGCCGGCCTTGGTGGCGAGGTTCGCCATTGCGGCAAACGCAGCGAGGTACTCGGGCCTGCAGTCGGGATACCCGCTGTAGTCGACCGCGTTGACACCGATGAAAATGTCGCGCGCCTTGAGCACCTCGGCGAGCGCGAGTGCGTACGACAGAAAGATGGTGTTGCGAGCTGGCACGTAGGTCGGCGGGATGCCCGTGGTCGGGCCGCCCTTGGGCACGGGCGAGCTGCCGAGCAACGCCGAGCCGCCGAACGATGACATCCGTACGACGGTGTGGATCGCTCGAGCAGCTGCGGCTTGGCGCGCAGCGCACGCCAGCTCGCTCAGGTGGCGCTGCCCGTAGTCAAACGACAACGCATACAACTCGTAGCGCTCGTGTCGTGCAACGGCGAGCGCCGTCGCTGAGTCAACCCCGCCGCTGAGCAGCACGATGGCCTTGGTCATATCGCGAGAGAATACTGTTTTTCTGGCTCGAGGAGACGGGCTTGCACCTGCGCGCGCCACATCAGCGCCCACTCGAGACAGTTGTTGCAGGCCTTGTGCTTGCCGACGTGCGCAGGGATGAGCGGCGGCTCGCCGTGCCTCGCCGCGTTGCGAGCACGGGTGCTCCATGCCTGCGAGTCGGCTGACGCGAGGTAACCAGCCACACGCTGCAGGCCTTGCAGCTTGACGCCGAACCCATGCAGGTGCAGGCCTTGGCGCGTCAGCGCGAGCACCGTGCCCGCGACCATGCCCGTGCGCTGACGTCGGCAGACCGTGCCGATCCCGACCAGCGGTCGAGCGGCGAGGTCGATGCCGGCGCGCGCATACTGGTTGACGTGGCGGTGGTAGTCGGCCTCGGTCCAGCCCTGCAGCACGGGCACCCAGGGCATCTCGGGCGCGAGGTGTTGCAGCTCGAGGAAATTGTCGAGCGTGCGCTGCTGGTGCTCGGCCACCGTCAAGCCCGTGCGGCGCAGCATCTTGGGCTCACACATCCAGTCCTGCGGCGCGGCCCAGCTCAGCAGGCCCACATCGTCGCGGTAGCGCCGCGCCTCGGCAACGTAGTCGCGCTCACTCAGCGCCCAGCAGCCATGCAGCGCAATCTCGGTGAAACCGCCTGAGTCGAGCGCCCAGGCATGCGACGCACGTGGTAGTCGCCTGTACTTGGCAAGACGCCGGCGGCTCACGAACAGTGGGACGCCCGCCTTGGTCAACCAGTTGACGTGATGCACGCCGAGGAAAAACTGGGTCATGAGGGCGGCCCCATTGTGCTAGTTTTGGCGGCTCAGTTGGGAGGGAAAACGAATGACACGTGATGAAAAAATCGAATTGTTCGGCGAGGGCCCTTGGGTCGACGAGGTCGATCGACTGGAGTGGCGAGCGTACGGGCTGCCGTGTTTGATGCGACGCAACGACCTGCTTGGATTTTGGTGCGGCTACGTTGCCGTGCCGCCCGAGCATGCGCTGCACGGCATGAAATACGAGCTGGCGAACCGACTCGCGCAACTCAAGGTGCACGGCGGCTGCAACTACAGCAAGCCGTGCGCCGATGAGGTGTGCCACGTGCCCGAGCCCGGCGAGCCCGATGACGTGTGGTGGTTCGGGTTTCACTGCGGCTACGGGTTCGACGGCATCCCGGCCTACCAGACGCAACACGCACCTTTTGACATCGCGAATTACCGCGACCTCAACTACGTGCGGATTGAGACCGAGGTGCTGGCCTCGCAGCTCGCGGCGGTCACGCGCCACCGCGTCACGGTGCAGCAATGACAGCAGCGACCGTAGGGCAGTACGAGCGTGCGGCGCAGGCCGTGCTCGCGGCGTGCCATCAGTGGGCCGCTGCCAACCCAGGTGCGCGGTTGAGGTTCCAGCCGATGCTGCCGCCGGGCGACCAGGGCGGCGCCATCATGTCGCTCAAGTGCGCGCGGCTCGTGCACAACGTCGCAGGGAACAGCACGACGCGCAGGCTGCTCGAGGCCATGGATCGAGCGGTGACCGACTGCGGCGGCGCGACAGTGCTCATGGCCGAGGCTGCCTTGTATTGCGTCTACAAGCTGCCGAGCGCGCTCACGATGCCGAGGGCGTCATGAGGCCACGACCTGGGCTCGACGTGGTCGCGCGGCTCGTCATGAAGCACCGAGGCAACTGCCCGCAGCCTTGCGACGGCTGCGAGCTGGCGGCCGAGGTCGTCGGGTTGCTGCGCGTGCTGCGCTACGTGACAAGGCTGCCGAGTACGTCGATCAAGCCCTCCGCAACCTGGCCCGAGGGCACCGTGGCCCTCGTCATCATCAAGGGCGAGGAATGACCGGCTACGTCATCACGCTGCGGCCGAGCGGTCGCAGGACCATCACGTGCCTGCGCTGCGGGCTGCAGTCGTGGCATCCCGTCGACGTTGCCGAGCGCTACTGCGCGCGCTGCCACGGCTGGCATGACCCGAGCATGTACGGCGGCGACTGGTGCATCCGACCCGAGGATGACGAGTGACGCCCCAGCAACAGTTTCGGTGGCTTCTCATCGCCTGCATCGTGTGCGTGGTCGTCGGCACGGGCCTCGTCACGCACGCGGTTACGAAATTTTTGGAACTGTCCCCCCTGGTCGAGCCCAACCCGTCCGAGGATAGGGATTGATCTCACCTGGGAGCACAGTGAGGTTCGGGCTCGGGAAACCACTTGTTTTATAGGGTTTCCCGAGCCCGAGTACGCACTGGCAGTGCGGAGGTCGGCGGTTCGATCCCGCCTGGCTCCACCGAGAAAACGCTTGTTTTTGGCTGAATTCGACGCGACGGATCCGAGCCCGACCCTGTCGTAAACGTCACCAAAGTCGCCGTTTTGATCTCACGTAGGAGCACACCAACATGAATTCCGCACTAACGCCCCAATTCGATAGCGCCGGTTGAGGACTAGGCCTTTTTCGCCTTGGTTTTGGCCTTGGCGCGCTTGGCTGCTGCCTGTCGGTTGAGCACGGGCACGCCCTTGGCGACGGCGGCGTGCTGGTGGTCGCCGAGCACCTCGAGGCGGGCATACACGGTCTCGAGCATCTTGACCGAGGTGCCCATCAGCTTGGCGAGCTGCAACGCATCGACGCCAGCCCGGGCCATATGCGTTGCATAGGTGCGTCGCAGGCCGTTGGGCCCGACGGGTTTGATCTCGGCCTTCTTGCACGCGACCAGCAGGTCACGCCGCACGTTGAGCCACCGAGGCAGCCAGCCCTCGAGGTTTTCACCGACCCACTCGTCGCGATACGGCAGCATCGCCTCGAACAGTTCATCAGGGATCGGCACCCAGCGGTTGCTGCCCTCGGTCTTGGTGCCCGCGACGTGGGCGAAGCGTGTGTCCCACTTGATCTCGACGACGACCTCGGCCTCGCACTTGCGCATGCCACCGAGCTGCAAGTAGGCGAGCAGGTTGAGCCTGCGCTTGGGTGAGATGGCGACCAGCAGCTTGCGTTGCTCGTCGACCTCGAGAAACCGATCCTGGCTGGGCGGCGGCTCGCCGATGTCGGGCATCTTGGGCGGCTCGAGGCCAATGGCGTCGAAGGCCATCTTGAGCACGAGCAACTCGCGCAGCACCGTTGCGATCGAGCGGCCGCGCTTGGGCGCCTTGCGACCTGGTGCCACGGGCCTCGGCGCAAACACGCCCTTGCCATACCGCGCTGCAGTCGCATAGCCCTTGACGGCGTCGTCGTCGATCGAGCCCATCGAGCGGCTCGACCCAAAGTACAGCACGAGGTTGGCGGCCTTCTCGGTGATGATCTCGATTGAGGCCGCCGACTTGTCGGCGAGTTCCTGCGCCTCAATCAAGTCGGCGATGGCTTTTTGCAGCGTTCGACTCGTGCCGCGTTTGCGCGCTGGGCTACCGCCTCCCAGCGCGATATCGCCCTGGTGCTGCTGGCCGATCTTGTAAGCTGCCTCGTAGTTGGCCTTGGATCCGTCGTCCTCGATGCCGGTTGACTTGCGTCGGAACTTGCGCTTGCCAGCCTTGTCGAAATAGACGCATCGGGCGTAGTGGATTCGTTTTCCGTCGACGGTTCTTGTGTACAGTTCCACAACTCACCTGCCTCAAGCTGCCGCAAGTACGCAAGCAGCTTGCGTTCTGAGACTCGCCAGCCGACACCATCAACGTGCCCGCCACCGAGTCTCGACATCACCTCGTACGCTGTCGCACGGCTGCAGCTCAACGCTCGACAGACCACGTGCGGCCCGACCATGCGGATCGTGCTGATGCGTACGGTGCTCATCGGTCATCCCTCATTCGTATCGGACCACCCAGGCAAAGCCAGCCCGGGCCGATGAATTCATTTCAGTCTTTTCGAGGTTCGCCGCCGTCAGCTTCGGCCTCGGCTGCCTTTTTGGTGCGCCACTGCGGGCACGTATCGAAATGGCTTGTGTACCGGCGCCCAGGCGCGTCGTCGGTGCGCGCGCGTCGCACAGCAAACTGCACGCGCCCTGCGTGCGTGCCCTTGGCCTCGAGCACGTACTCGCCGCGGTTGCTCGGGTTCGGATCGAGGCACATGTTGGCGCCGCGCTGCGTCGTGGCCCACACGATGGCGCGGTCGCAAAACCTGCAGGTGCTGCTGCCGCTCATGACAACCCAACGATGTGCTCAAGTTTTCCCTCGAGGAACTCGTCGACGAGTGCGCCGCGTGACCACTGCCTGAATGGCACGTAGTTTGATCGACGCACGCGCCGGAGCTCGCCCTCCGGTGGCATGTACAGCACGGTAAACAGGTCGCGGTGTAGTCGTCTCGCTTGTCGCATTGTCATGATCATCCTCGAGAGATTTGATGTGAGCCGCCATGATGACGGCGTCGACGTCCTCGCTCGTGTCGATGCAGGCATCGATGCACTGCAGAATGATGGTTGCGCTCGCTCGGTCGATGCGCGCGTCGTGCCTGAGCAGGTCGGCGACCGTGTGCACGATGGCCTCGTACATGCACAACGTTCGGATGCAGCCGCCCTCGCGACCGATCGCCTCGTCGTACATCACCTCGACCGGCGTGTGGGCCAACTCGAGGCGCTCGATTTCGCGCAGCGACGTTGCGAGTAACTCGATGGCGTGCGGGCATAGTGCAGGGTTCAAGCTCATCGTCATCCTCCAAAACTGTGCAGCCAGTCATCGAGCGCATCGCCGGCGGCCTCGCGCTCAAGCTGGGCAGTGAGCCAGCCGTCGTTGAGAAACCGAACCTCGTAGGCCCAGCCGTCGCGCGTGCACACGTTGCGCGAGTGCACCATTTCATCCGACCAGCCCAAGTCGCTGTAGAACACGGTGCGCTCGGCGTACTGCCGCCATACCACCTTCGCCTGCAGCCCGAGCTGGCGCTCCTCGATGTAGTCGTGTCGCAGCACGCCGGGCGCTGCATACAGGTGGGCCCAGGCGAATGGTGCCTCGTTGCGCAGCAGGCAGTCGCGCATGCACGCGCGCAGGTAGCGCAAGTGCAGCGCGACCTCGCCTTGGTACGGCGCCTCGAGGATCACCGGCATCATGGCGCAGCGACCGAGCGAAACCAGTGCATCAGCGCATCGCCGCGCGACTCGCGCGCGAGTTGATCCTCGAGCCAGTGGGGCCCGAGCAGGCGCACCTCGAACGGTTGCACGAGCTGGGCCGCCGACTCGCGCCCGTCGAGCATGCCCGACGACCAGCCATAGTCGATGTAGAACACTGTCTTGTGCGCGAGCGCGCGCCACGCAAAGCCCGCCCGGATCCCGTGCTCGCGCTCGCTCGGGATCTCATCGCGCAGCACGCCGGGCGCGGTGTATTGATGGTGGCTGGCGAACGGCGCCTCGCCGCGCATCAAGCAGTCGCGCATGCACGCGCGCAGGTAGCGCAGGTGCAGCGGCACGGCGCCGCTGTACGGCGTCTCGAGGACGACTGGGATGAACAGGTGCATCATGACTCGCTCCGCAGCTCGCGCAGCGCGTCGTCGCGCGCGCGGTTGACAGCGATGAGCGCCTCGTGGCTGCCGCCCTTGTCGGGATGCACGGCGCGCGCGCGCTGCCGATACGCGGCCTCGACCGCAGCGAGAGTGACTTGCTGGTCGGCTGGGATCTCGAGCACCGAGCGCCAGCTGCTGCCGCCGGCATCAGCTGGCAGCGCCGCAAAACCAGTGAAAGCCCGCTCGAGCAACTGCGATGCGCCGCTGCGCTCGATCTGCCTGAGCGCGTTGATGGTCACTGCGATGGCTCGCACGTTGCCCCTGACGCTATCCCACGCATCGCACGCCATGACGCGCGGCCGACCTTGCAGATCTTCCCAGTAAACAGCCACGCCGCAGTCGTTTGCTGCAGCGGGCCCTCGAGGCAGGCCTGCAAGCCGTGGCTCGACGTTCGAGCTCACGACGAAATCCTTGGCTCGGAACAGCCGCAGCTCGGTCGTGAGTTCCTGCAGCGCACGCTCGAGGGGCAGCTTGTACGGCGAGCGGCGCTGCACCTTGGTGCGCGCCCAGCCGACGGGCCACTGCAGCGGGTAGGCTTGGATGTGCTTGAGGTTGGTGACCTTCACGGCTTGTTTCCTTTGGGCTCGGTGGTTTCGTCCTCGTCGTTGTCAGCGGGCAGCGTGATGGGCAGGCCCAGCGGGTTGCAGATTCTGCGTTTGCGCGGCAGCGGCCCCAGCTCGTCGACGGCCTTCTGGCGTTCCATCGCTATCAGCAGCGCGATGTGCTGCACCTGGCCGAGCGTCATGTGTGGGAAGGGCTTGCTGCACCACTTGACGACGACCTCGCGCGCGTAGGCCAGTTCATCCTCGGGCACGATGCGCACGCTCATCGCACGCACCGCAGGATGATGGCCTCGTCGACGGCGCAGCGATCCGCTGGGCCATCGGGCACGACGGCCTCATAGCGGTCACGTAGCTTGTGCTTCTCGAGCACGTGGTTGATGGCGTACTTGACCTCGGTGCGCGAGCGCACGCGCCATGTCTTGGTGCCCTTGACGAATACGCGGCAGTGGTTGCGCGCGTACATGTACTCGACCAGCAGCACGCGAAAGTGGGTGCCCGGCGCGCCTCGGTTGAGTTGCGACACGCCCACCTGCGATTCGATGAGCTTGGTGAGGTTCTTGTGCTTGTGCTGCGCCCACAACTCGAGGTTGATGTCGTGCTGCGACTTGGCGGGCGGCGGCGGTGGCAGCGCGGGCGCGGGCGGCTTGTTGAGCGGCAGCTGCGTTTGCGCGGGCCTGATGTGGCCGTTGCTGCCGTGGCCGTACTGCTGTTTGAGGTTGGCGAGGCGCGCAACCTGCTCGTCGGTCCAGCCTTTGTCAATCAGCGCAACTAACTCGTCAGTTGTTAGCTCCATGGGTTTAGTCCTTGTGTATGCGTATGTTTGGCGGTAACGGATTGATTCGCAGGCGCCGGCGCTCGGCCAGTTCCAACTCGAGGGCCTTGGTGGCGCCCCAGATCCCGCCGATGATGAGTACGACGATGCAGCCAGCGGGCGTCAGCATCGGGCAAGGGTTGAGTATGCGTGGCCCAAAGTACGGCCAGCCAAAGCGTGCTGCGAGCCACCAGCCCGCAGCACCTAACACTGTGAACACTGCACGACTAATGTAGGGTTGGCGCGCCATCTGCATCGGTTTCCAATAGGCTGTATTGCCCGACCGGCTCGATGCTGTCGTCGAGCCGATCGACGAGGGATGTGTTGCGCTCATCGGTGCGCTTGTTGGTGACCGCGCGCTCGAGGCCTTTGCGGTCGCCCACCAGCACGACGCCCTGCTTGGCGCGCGTGACTGCCGTGTACAGCAGCTGGCGCGACAGCATGAAGGCCATGCACGAGTGACACACGATGATGGCCCAGGGAAACTCTGAGCCCTGGGTGCGGTGGATCGTCAGGGCATACGCGAGCTGCAGCGCGCCGATGGTGTTGGCCGTGTACATCGAGCGCTCGGTGTGGCCCTGGTAGTCGACCTCGAGCACGTCGATGAGCTTGCCGTTGCCGTCGAGCACCTGCCTGATGGCGGCCACGGTGCCGAGCTCACCGTTGAATACCTCGAGGTTGTAGTCGTTGCGCGTGTTGATGACGATGTCGCCGACGCGCAACTCCCAGTTGCCCTCGTCGCCCTCGCGCTCGCGCTTGGTCTTGCGGCCGCGCTGCCAGACCTTGTCGCCCTCGGCGCGCGGGTTGAGGGCGTCCTGCAGCGCCGGGTTGGCGACATCGATGCCGGCGATGCCCGGGCGCTGCGGGATGAGCACCTGCGCCTCGGCGTCGACCTTGCCGCCCTTGTTGAATACCTCGGTCACGAGGCGCTTGAGCTTGGGCATAATCCAACGCGGATCGTTGACCTCGACCCAGCGGAAATCCGGGCGCGCCTCGAGGTCGGGCATCTGCCCGTGCAAAAGGTCCTGCGCAGCGATGTGGATCCACGACGTCAGCGCCGTGCGATGCAGCACCTCGAGCCGCACCGTCGGCATGTGGCCCCACTCGACCAGGTCGCCGAACGGTCGCCCGGGCCCAACTGGTGGCAGCTGGTTGGCGTCGCCGACCAAGATCAACCGCGTGCGGTGGGGCGCGATTGCCCTCAGCAGCGAGGCAAACAGCAGCGTGTCGACCATCGACGACTCGTCGACGATGACGACGTCGCACTCGAGGGGATTCGACTCGTTGCGCATGAAACCCTGCACTGCTGGGCTGTACGACAACAGGCGATGGATGGTTTGAGCTCGGCGGTTTTTGGTCGCCTCGCTCAGGCGCTTGGCCGCCTTGCCCGTCGGCGCACACAACTCGTAGCGCACGCCGCGCCGGTCGAGCCTGTCGAGTGCGACGCTCAGGCAGGTCGACTTGCCCGTGCCTGGGCCGCCCGTGATGATGCCGACGCGTGCCGAGCATACCAGCTCGACGGCGCGCTCTTGTGAGGCGTCGAGGATGAGATCCGTCATTGCACACCGTGAGCTGCGAG
>Ga0066905_100000392_pt1 | contig 11774 bp, 9 predicted proteins | sample PanSoiMetaPlot36_FD_67483 | JGI IMG/M metagenome (GOLD analysis project Ga0066905, IMG submission 67483) | Tropical forest soil microbial communities from Panama analyzed to predict greenhouse gas emissions - Panama Soil Plot 36 (version 2) | ecosystem: Environmental > Terrestrial > Soil >... | reverse complement strand
ACAAGATCGTCGGCCAGCCGATCCCGCGCGAGGACATTGCCCCGAAAGTTTATGCGCAGGAGGACTTCTGCACCGACGTCAAGGTGCCGGACATGGTGCACGGCCGCATGATCCGCCCGGCGATCGCCGGCGCGGTGCCGGTCAAGGTCGATGAAAGCTCGATCAAGGACATCCCGGGCGCCCAGGTCGTCTGGGAGAAGGGCTTCCTCGGCGTCGTCGCCGACAAGGAATGGGATGCGATCAAGGCCAGCCAGGCGCTCAAGGTCGAATGGTCGGACGTCAAAGCGCCCTTCCCCGACCAGACCGCGCTCTACGACCACATCCGCAAGGCGCCGGTGCGCAAGCGCGAGATCGGCGGCAAGGAGGCCGGCAACGTCGACGAGGCTTTCAAGACCGCCGCCCGCGTGATCGAGCACGAGTACGAATGGCCGTTCCAGTCCCATGCCTGCATGGGACCGGCCTGCGCGCTGGTCGAGATCAAGAACGGCAACGTCACCTGCTGGACCGGCTCGCAGAAGCCGCACTTCGTGCGGAACGGCATCGCCGCCACCATCGGCGTGCCGGTGGAGAACGTGCGCTCGATCTGGGTGGTCGGACCCGGCTCCTACGGCCGCAGCGACGCCGACGACGCGGCGATGGACGCCGCGGTGCTGGCGAAGGCGGTCGGCAAGCCCGTGCGCGTGCAGTACACGCGCGACCAGGCGACCGGATGGGACCCGAAAGGCCCCGCCTCGGTCCACCGCGCCCGCGCGGCGATCGACGCCGCCGGCAACGTCGTCGCCTACGAGTTCCACAGCAAGGGGTTCTCGCGCATCGACGTGAACACCACCGGCGGCAAGCCGGAAGACACGCTGGCGGGACATTTCCGCGGCATCGAGCTCAAATCCGGCGACAATTTCGGGGTGCCGGCGGAATCCTACGAATTCGTCAACAAGCGGATGTCGTGGGAGACCATCCCGCCGCTGCTCGACCGCGCCTCGCCGCTACGCGGCGCCCACCTGCGCGATCCGGTCGGTCCGCAGATCCACTTCGCGAGCGAATCGTTCATGGACGAGCTCGCCGCGATGCTCAACGTGGATCCGGTCGAGTTCCGCCTGCGCCACGTCAAGGACCCGCGCGACATCGCGGTGCTCAAGGCCGCGGCCGAGAAGGCGGGCTGGCAGACGCGGCCTTCGCCGCGCAAGGACCAGACCGGCAGCAAGGTGAGCGGCCGCGGCATTGCCTATTCGCAACGCAACGGCACGCGCTGCGCCATCGTGGCCGAGGTCGATATCGACCGCACCACCGGCCGGATCTGGGGACGCAAGTTCACCGTCGCCCACGACTGCGGTCAGGTCATCAATCCCGACGGCCTCAAGCACACCATCGAGGGCAACATCGTCCAGGGGCTCAGCCGCACGCTGTGGGAGGAGGTCAAGTTCGACGCCAAGAACGTGACCAGCGTCGACTGGATGACCTATCCGATCCTCGACATCATGGAGACGCCGCAGACGATCGAGGTGGTGATCATCAACCGGCCCGAGGTCGCGCCGACCGGCGCCGGCGAGCCGTCGATGCGGCCGCTCTCCGCGGCCATCGCCAACGCGATCTTCGACGCGACCGGCGTGCGCATCCGCCGCGTGCCGTTCTCGCCGGATCGGGTGAAGCAGGCGCTGTCGTAAGTTCTGCCAGAGACGACCTGAAAAGAGCCGGCACACCTGCTAAGGTGTGCCGGTTCGATTTGAGGCACACATGATCGTTCGCACCCTCGACGAGGCCATTGCCCCCATCACCGACGGCTGCGTGCTGGCGGTGCCGCGCGACGTCTCGGGCGTCGCGATGGCGGCGACGCGCGCGCTGATCCGGCGCGGCGTCAAGCGATTGCATCTCGTCGCGGTGCCGACCACGAGCCTGCAGGGGGATCTGCTGATCGGCGCCGGCTGCGTCGCGACGATCGAGACATCCGCCGTGAGCCTCGGCGAGTTCGGCCCGGCGCCGCGCTTCACGGCGGCGGCGACCGCGGGCAGCATCGCCATCAAGGACGCCACCTGCCCGGCGATCCATGCAGCTTTCCAGGCGGCGGAGAAGGGCGTGCCGTTCATGCCGATGCGCGGGCTGATCGGCTCCGACGTGCTGGCGCATCGTCCCGACTGGAAGGTCGTCGACAACCCGTTCGGCAATGACGATCCGATCGTGGTCCTGCCCGCGATCAAGCCCGATGTCGCGCTGTTCCACGCCCCGCTCGCCGACCGCGACGGCAATGTCTGGATCGGGCGCGACCGCGAGCTCGCCATGATGGCGCACGCCGCGGGCAAGACCGTGGTGACGGTCGAGCGGCTGCACGACGGCAGCCTGCTCGACGATCCCATCCTCGCGGCCGGCACGCTCGGCGGCTTCTACGTCGAGGCGATCGCGCTGGCGCCGAAAGGCGCCTGGCCGCTTGCGCTCGCCGACCACTATGGCGTCGACACCGCGCATCTCGCCGAATACGCGCGGTTGGCGACGAGCGCCGAAGGCTTTGCCGCCTACCTCGATCGGCACGTGCATGACCGGCGCGCCGCCTGACGGCTTCCGCAACGAGGAGCTGCTCGCCGACACCATCGCCGGCCTGATCGGTGATTCCCGCCACGCCGCTATCGGCGCGGCGTCGCCGATCCCGGCGGCGGCGGCGATGCTGGCGCGCGAGCGCGGCAACGGCCGTCCTTACGTCTCGCTGCTCGGCAGCCGCCGGCAGAACTTCTTCACCGACGGCGGGCGCGAGCTGTTCGACTGCGCCGGCCAGGGCCGCATCGACGTGTTCTTCCTCTCGGGCGGGCAGATCGACGGCGAGGGCAACATCAACCTGGTCAGCGTCGGCGAGTATGCGCATCCGAAGGTGCGCTTCCCCGGCTCGTTCGGCTCCGCCTACATGTATTACGTCGTGCCGAAGGTGATCCTGTTCCGCCTCGAGCACACGCGCCGCACCCTGGTCGAGAAGGTCGATTTCATCAGCGCGCCCGGCGTGAGCGCGGACAACGTCCACCGCCCGGGCGGCCCGATCGCGCTCATCACCAACCGCTGCTTGTTCGCCTTCGACCGCACCCGCAAACGCTTCCGGCTCAAGAGCGTGCATCCGGGGCATACCGCCGCCGAGGTCACCGAGCATACCGGCTTCGATTTCGACCGCCCGGCCGAGGTGCCGGTGACGGCGGCGCCCTCCCCCGAGACCCTGCGGCTGCTGCGGACCGTGATCGCGCCGCAGCTCACCGAGGTCTACCCGCAGTTCGCCGCCGAGGTATTCGGAATTGCACGCTAGGTTATGCGTTCCCTAATGGGCGGATCAGAGCCCCCGCGTCAATATCTCCGGAGACTCCGCGTAAAATTCGGATATTCTCGCCGCCGTTTCGTGTGCTCGCCGGGCCTGACATGCCGTTCCATGAACTAAGACGCCGTGAATTCATCACACTGCTCGCGGGGGCCGCGGCGTGGCCGCACGCGGCGCGCGCGCAGCTGCCCGAGCGTGTACGGCGCATCGGCATGCTGATGAACCTCTCCTCCGAGGACCAGGAATCGCGCATCCGCAATGCCACGTTCCTCCAGGCGCTGCAGCAGCGCGGCTGGACCGACGGCCGCAATGTGCAGATCGACTATCGCTGGGCCGCGGGCAACAACGAGCTTTTTCGCAAATATGCGGAGGAGCTGGTTGCGCTCAAGCCGGACATCATCCTGGCCAGCACCAGCCCGGCGGTGGCGGCGCTGCAGCAGGCGACCCGATCGATCCCGATCGTGTTCGTGATCGTCATCGACCCGGTCGGCGCCGGTTTCGTCGCGAGCCTGGCGCGGCCGGGCGGCAATACGACCGGATTCACGTTGTTCGAATACGGCATCGGCGCGAAATGGCTGGAGCTGCTCAAGGAGATTGCGCCGGGCGTCACGCGGGTGGCCGTCCTGCGCGATCCCGCGATCGCCGCCGGGGTTGGTCAGTTGGGCGCCGTCCAGGCGGTGGCCACTTCGTTCCGGGTGGAGGTGACCCCGGTCGATATCCGCGATGCCGGCGAGATCGAGCGCGCCGTCGGGGTTTTCGCGCGCACCCCGAACGGGGGCATGATCGTGACGGGAAGTCCCTCGCAGGGGATTCATCGCGAGCTCCTCATCTCGCTGGCGGCCAAGCACCGGCTCCCCGCGATCTACCCCTTCGTGTACATGGCCCGCGGCGGCGGCATGATCGGTTACGGGCCCGATCAAGTGGACCAATATCGACAGGCGGCCGGCTACGTCGATCGCATCCTCAAGGGGGAGAAGCCGGCCGACTTGCCGGTACAGGCCTCCACCAAGTACGAGCTGGGCATCAATCTCAAGACCGCCAAGGAGCTCGGCTTCGCCGTCCCGCCGACGCTGCACGCGCGCGCCAACGCGTTGTTCGAATAGGCACCCGGGGCAGCATTTAGCACCCGTTTGTCCGCCGAGCCGGGCGGCAAAGACCAATTGCAGAGAGCCCCGCGGCATGGTCTTTATGCGCCGCCACGGCCGGTCCGGCCGACAAGAACAAGGGGTAGATTCGTGAAACAAGTCGAAGTCGCCGTGATCGGCACCGGCTGGTGCGGCGGCATCCGTGCCGAAACGCTGTCGCGCTCCGCGCTGGTGGACAAGCTGCACATCTGCGAGATCCGGCCGGACCGCCTGGCCGAGGTCAAGGCGCTGACCCGGCCCGCCACCGCGACGCTCGACTACCAGGACATCCTGAAGAACCCCAACATCTCGGTGGTCTATGTCTGCACCACGCCGGAGCAGAACCACTATCCGATCACGCGCGACTGCCTCAAAGCCGGCAAGCACGTGCTGCTGGAGAAGCCGATCGCGCTCGAGCTGTGGGAGGCCGACGAGTTGATCACGCTTGCGAGGCGCGGCAGGCTCAAGTTCACCATCGGCTATTCGCAACGCTTCAACACGAAATTCGCCTACGCCAAGAAGAAGATCACCGACGGCACGCTCGGCAAGGTGGTCTCGGTGATGGTCAGCCGGCACCTGAGCCGCGGCCTCGGCAGCAAGATCGCCAAGCGGGTGAAGCTCTCGCCGGTGGTGATGGAATCGACCCACGACCTCGACTTCGTGTTCTGGCTGCTCGAGCCGGCGAAGCCGGTGCGGGTCTATTCGCAGGGCGCCTATGGCTACATGCAGCCGGTCAACGGCTCCTACGACGTCATGTGGTCGATCGTGACCATGGACAACGGCATGCTGGTCACCATCGGCGGCGGCTGGAACGTGCCGCCGGGCTATCCCAACTACTGCTCGACCTGGGTCGAGATCACCGGCACCGAGGGCGCGCTCATCCTCGACGACACGCATCGTGACGTGTGGTTGAATACCGTGGCCGAGGGCACGCGCTTTCCGATGTCGACCATGCCGGGCGAGCAGGTCGACCATGTATTCGCCGGCCAGATGGGACCGGAGACCCTCCACTTTCTCGAGTCCTGCATCCTCGATCGCCCGGTCATGGTCACGCCCGAGAGCGCGCGCATGGTGATGGAAACCTACACCGCCGCCGATCTCTCAGCCGAGCGCAACGAGCCGATCGACCTGCCGCTCTCGAACCAGTCGCTGTCGCAGGTCGCCGAGATGGTGGGAGCGAAGCGATGAGACGGCAGGCCAAGGACATCGGGCTCGCGATCATCGGCGCCGGCCGCGTCGGCCTGTTCCGCGGCGAGGTGGCGGCGCGCCATCCCGCGGTGAAGTGGATCGGCATCGCCGAGAAGAACCACAACCGCGGCCTCTACGTCGCGGAGAAGATCGGCGCCGATTTCGTCACCCAGGATTATCGCGAGCTGCTCAAGCGGCCCGAGGTCACCTGTGTCATCGTCGCTACCGACGAGCACCTGCATGTCGATCCGGTGCTGGGCGCGGTCGAGCGCGGCGTGCCGATGCTGATCGAGAAGCCGCTGGCGACCGATCTCGGCGAGTCGGCGCGCGTGCTCAAGGCGATCACCGACGCCAAGCTCGACGCGGTCGTCGGCTATACCCAGCGCTTCCGCCGCAAATGGCTGGGCGCCAAGGAGAAGGTGCGCACCGGCGCGCTCGGCGACGTGACGCTCGTCACCTCGCGCGCGTTCATGAACCGCCTGGTCGCGATCGACAACTACAAGCGCACCGACGACCCCAAGACGATCTCGCCGATGGTGATCTCGGGCACGCACGCGCTCGACATCGTCATGTGGTACATGGAGGCGAAGACGCCGGTCGAGTGCTACGCCCGCTCGATCGACAAGGTCCTGGGCCCGACCTATCAGGGCATCGACGCCACCGCCGGCATGATCATGTTCAGCGACGGCAGCGTCTATCATCTCAACATCTCCTGGGCGCTGCCGGTGACCTGGCCGGGCGCGGTTTACAGCCTCGAGGTCGGCATCAACGGCACCGACGGCGTGCTCACCATCGACGACACCCATCGCGATATGGTGCTCGCCGTTTCCGCGCCGCAGGAGGAAGGCTACGCGCCGGACAAGAGCCGCCTGGTCGATTTCATGGGCAGCTATCCGCCCGGCGACATGGCGCTGGGCGAATTGCGCGGGCCGATGCGCGACGAGACCGAATCCTGGCTCAACCGCATCGCCATGGGCGTGCCGACGCAGGCGGCGACCGCCGCCGAGGCGCACAACCGGCTGATGCTGACCAAGGCATTGGACCTGTCGGCGCGCCGCAAGCAGCCGGTGAAGCTGCCACTCGAGCCGGGCGAGGAACGCGCTGCGGCATAATGCACGTTTGGATTTGAGCGGGAGCTTGCCATGCTGTTCATGGTGATCGAGGAATTCCGCGACCAGGACGCCAAGTCGGTCTACCAGCGTTTCCACCAGAAGGGCCGTCTCATGCCGGAGGGCCTGAAATTCCACAACAGCTGGGTCAGCGCCGATCTCGGCCGTTGCTTTCAATTGATGGAATGCGACGACATCACGCTGTTTCAGCGCTGGGTCGTCGAATGGTCCGATCTCATCGGCTTCGAGATCGTGCCGGTCGTTGCCGGCAAGGAGACCGCGGCAGCGCTGGAGAATCAGCTCTAGGGAAGGAAACGCGTCGATGAAGAAGGTATTGATCGCTGTCGCGGCGCTTCTCGCGAGTTCGCCCGCATTCGCCCAGGAGGACGTCGCCGCCTTCTTCAAGGGCAAGACCATCCGGCTCGTGGTCGGCATCGGCGTCGGCTCCGGCTACGACATCAATGCGCGGCTGCTCGCGCGCCACATGGCCGCGCATATTCCGGGCCAACCGACCATCATCGTGCAGAACCAGCCCGGCGCCGGCAGCCTCACGATGACCAATGCGCTCTACAACAACGGGCCGTTCGACGGCACCGTCATCGGCGCCTCGTTCAACGGCATGCCGACCACGCCGCTGTTGCAGCCCGGCGGTGCCCGCTTCGATCCGGTGAAGCTCAACTGGCTCGGCAGCACCAATCGTGAAACCCAGGCGATGTATGTCTGGCACACCGCGCCGGCGCAGCGGCTCGAGGACGCCAAGACCAAGGAGATCGTGATGGGCGGCCAGGCGCCCGGCTCGACCCAGTACGACTATCCCGTGCTCGCCAATCACCTGTTCGGCTTCAAGTTCAAGGTCGTCACCGGCTACGAGAGCACGCCGAAGATCCATCTGGCGATGGAAAGCGGCGAGGTGCACGGCACCATCGCCAACTGGTCGACGCTCAAGGCGATCAACCCCGCCTGGATCACCGAGAAGAAGATCCGCATCCTGGCGCAGTGGACCTTCACCAAGAACCCGGAGCTGCCCGACGTGCCGATGTTCCTCAGCGTCGCCAAGACCGAGGAGGAACGCGCGGCGCTGCGGCTGATGCTGGCGCGGCTCGAATATGGCCGGCCGTTCTTCCTGCCGCCAAACGTGCCGCCGGCGCGCCTGCAGGCGCTGCGCCGCGCGTTCGATGCCACGATGAAGGACCCGGCTTATTTGGCGGAAGCCGAGAAGCTCAAGATCGAGGTCGAGCCGCTGACCGGCGAGGAGGTCGCGTCGTTCGTCGAGCAGGTCATGCGCACGCCCGCCGAAACGGTGGCCCGCGTGCGGACTGCAATGGAGAACAAGTGATGCGCTTGCGCGTCATCCCCGCGAAAGCGGGGATCTCGCGCCAGCCGCCCGCATCATCACCGCTCGCCCAACCGCCTCACCCCCATCTCCCCCGCCAGCTTGTCGAGCTGCGCGATCAGCTCCGGCAGCATGGGCACGCCGTTCGCAACACGGTCTGCGCGGCGGGCGCGGCGCTCGGCGCCGGGCAGACGGATCGCGTCGACGCCGGGCAGGCGTTGCGAGCTGCGGAGATCCCGCATGTGGCGGTCGATCTCGGCACGGAATGACGCCAGCGGAACAAAGCGCGCGATATCGAGCGCGATGATGAAGTGGCCGTTGTCGCAGGCGCTCTTGTCGTCGTGGTTGAAGTCGATGACGTCGCGCCCGAAGGCGGCGCCGTTGAGCGTGCCGGCGAGCAGCCCCAGCACCAGCGCGAGCCCGCTGCCCTTGTAGCCGCCGATCGGCAGCAGCAGGCCGTCGTCGCTTTGCTGCGGATCGGTGAGCGGACCGCCATCGGCGCGGCTCACCATCCATCCCGGCGGCATCGGCTTGTCCTGCAGGCGATAGTTCTTCACCGTGCCGTACGACACGACAGTGGTGGCGATGTCGAGCACGACAGGCGCCTCCTCGCCGGCCGGGATCGCGACCGCCAGCGGATTGGTGCCGAGCAGCGTCTCGGCGCCGCCCCACATCGCCATGTGGTTGGCGCTGGCGACCACCGAATAGACCCCGATCATGTCCGCCGCCAGCGGCAGCGCGGCATAGACTCCGGCGGCGCCGGCGTGGTTCGAGCGCCGTGCGCCGACCCAGGCCACGCCGCTATCGCGCGCGAGCTCGATCGCGGTCGCGGCCGCGCGCGCCATCACCAGGTGGCCCATGCCGTTGTCGCCGTCGATCAGCGCGGTGGCCGGCGCAGTCTTCGTCACCTGGATGTCGGGCTTCGGGTTGACGCCACCCGCGCGCAAACGTCGCACATATTGCGGCAGCCGGAACACGCCGTGGGCATCGGCGCCGGTGAGGTCGGCCTCAGTCATGAGTTCCGCGACCTTGGCGGCGTCGGCCGCCGGCAGGCCAGCCTCGACCAGCGCATCCTCGATCAGCCCCGCGATGGCCGCGGCCGGTATGCGTGTTCGTTCTTGGTTCATGTCCGAAAACCGCCCTACCCCTCCCCGCTGTATGGGCTATAAACAGCCTCCCGCAAAGACCCCAGCCCCAAGCCCCCGGACATCGTCATGGATTCGAAGACCGTCGAAAGCCGCGCGCCCCATCAGCCCCGCCTGGAGGATGATCCGCTGGTGCGCGGGCTCGGCCGCTATGCCGCCGACGCGCCGATGGCCGGCCAGCTGCAGGCCTATTTCGTGCGCTCCCCGCATGCCTTCGCCGACATCAAGTCGATCGACACGGCGGCCGCGAAGGCGGTCAAGGGCGTGCTCGCGGTGCTCACCGCCGCCGACATGGAGGGGATCGGCAACGTCTCCCAGCACCCGCCGCTCGCCGGCCGCAACGGCACCAAGCTGATCATTCCGCACCGCCCCTCGCTCGCCGGCAAGACCGTGCGGCACGTGGGCGAGCCGGTCGCCGTCGTGGTCGCCGAGACCCTGACCGCGGCGCAGGACGCCGCCGAGCTGGTCACGGTCGACTACGAGGAGCGCACGCCGGCGGTGGACGTGCGCGAGGCGGTGCGCGAGGGCGCCCCGCAGGTCTGGCCGGAGGCGCCCGGCAACATCGCGGTGGACTGGCTGGGCATGGCCGCCGATCCCGCGGCCAACAGCAAGCAGGTCGATGAGGCCTTCGCATCGGCCAAGCACGTCGCCAAGGCGGCGGTGCTGCATCAGCGCATCATGGTGCATTCGATGGAGCCGCGCGGCGCCACCGCGAGCTTCGATCCCGCGAGCGAGACCTATCATCTGCGCTGCTGCTCGCAGAGCGCGCGGGCGCTGCGCGACGGCCTCGCCCCCATCCTCGGCGTTCCCAATCCGCGGCTGCGCGTCACCACCGAGGACGTCGGCGGCGCGTTCGGCCTCAAGACCGGCCCCTATCCGGAATACCTCGCCATCCTGGTGGCGGCGCGCAAGATCGGCCGCCCCGTGCACTGGATGTCGAACCGCGCCGAGGCGTTCCTCAGCGACAACCACGCCCGCGATGCCTTCTCCGACGTCGAGCTGGCACTCGACGAGAAGGGCAAGTTCCTCGCGCTGCGCATCCGCCACCTCGGCAACATGGGTGCCTATATCGGCGCGGTCGGCGCCAACATCCAGACCGTCAATCTCGCGCGCTGCCTGCCCGGCATGTACGACATCAAGCTGATCGACATCGGCACGCGCTGCGTCTTCACCAACACCACCACCACGGCGCCCTATCGCGGCGCCGGCCGGCCAGAGGCGAACTACATCCTCGAGCGCGTGATCGACGAGGCGGCGCGCGTCACCGGCATCGATCCGGTCAAGCTGCGCCGGCGCAACCTGATCAAGCCCAAGGCGATGCCGTACAAGACCGCGGTCGGCACCACCATCGACAGCGGCGAGTTCGAGACCGTGCTCGACAAGGCGCTGCAGCTCGCCGACTACGACGGCTTCAAGCAGCGCCGGCGCGAGGCGGGCAAGCGTGGCAAGTATCGCGGCATCGGCATCTCCTGCATGCTGGAGCACGCCGGCGGCTTTCCGCTCGAAGGCACCGAGATCAGGTTTCCCGGCGGCGAGAAGCTGTTCCTGAATCTCAACGTGCAATCGACCGGCCAGGGCCATGCCACCGTGTTCAACCCGATGCTGGCGGAACGGCTGGGCATCAAGCCTGAGCTGATCACGCACCAGCACGGCGATTCCGCGATGGAGATCGCGGGCTATGCCTCGGTCGGCTCGCGCTCGGCCATGACCGTGAGTCATGCCCTGATCAAGACCGTCGAGGCGCTGCTCACCAAGGGCAAGGCGATCGCCGCGAGCGTGCTGGAAACCGCCGAGGCCGACATCGAATATCGCAACGGCCGCTTCAGCGTGGTCGGCACCGATCGCAACATTTCTCTTTTTGAATTGGCAGGGCGCGCCAAGGAGATGAAGCAACGCGGCGAGATCACGGACGATCTCGACACCAAGGTCAATGCCGAGACGCCGTTGACCTTTCCCAACGGCTGCCACATCGCCGAGGTGGAGATCGATCCGGCGACCGGCCGCCTCGCGCTCGTCGCCTATGCCGCGGTGGACGATTGCGGCAACGCGCTCAACCGCATGATCGTCGAAGGCCAGACGCACGGCTCGATTGCGCAGGGGCTCGGCCAAGCGATGATGGAGAACGCGGTGTACGATGCATCCGGCGGGCAGCTCGTCACCGGATCGTTCATGGATTACGGCATGCCGCGCGCCGACGACATGCCCGATTTCAAGGATGCCCTGCACCTGGTGCCGGCCAAGACCAATCCGCTCGGAGTGAAAGGGGCCGGCGAAGCCGGCACCACCGCCGCGATCTCGGCGCTCATGAACGCCATCGCCGATGCGATCCCGGGCGGCGCCGGCGCCCATCTCGACATGCCGGCGACGCCGGAGAAGCTGTGGCAGGCGTGCCAGAAGGCCGGGCAGAAGTAGCGGTGATTTCTCGCCGCGGGCGCGGTGGCGCCGCTTGTGCCCTCTCCCCCTGCGGGAGAGGGCTGCTCGGTGGTTCCACGTGCGAGAATGGGTGAGGGGTTCTTCTTTCACAAGGTACGCACCCCTCACCCCGTCTTGATTCGTTTCACTATCGTCCTGCCCTCTCCCGCAAGGGGAGAG
>Ga0066905_100000390_pt1 | contig 11796 bp, 14 predicted proteins | sample PanSoiMetaPlot36_FD_67483 | JGI IMG/M metagenome (GOLD analysis project Ga0066905, IMG submission 67483) | Tropical forest soil microbial communities from Panama analyzed to predict greenhouse gas emissions - Panama Soil Plot 36 (version 2) | ecosystem: Environmental > Terrestrial > Soil >... | reverse complement strand
GCGGCGGCGGCGAGGGCGCTGACCTGGGAGTGGATGCTGTTTGCCACCACGGTCCAGGCCACGGTGCCGAGCAGGGCGAGGCCGATCGACCCGCCGACCTGCTGCCCAGTGTTGAGCAGGCTGGAGGCGAGGCCGGCGTCCCGGTCATCCACCTTGGACAGGGCGACCAGGGTGAGCGGCATGAACAGCATGCCCAGGCCGGCGGCGGTGACGATCATGGGGCCGAGCAGACCGCCGGCGTAGGTGCTGTTCTCGCTGATCTGGGACAGCCAGATCATGCCGCCGGCGGCGATCGCGGTGCCGGCCAGCAGCAGCGGCCGGGCGCCTATCCGGGGGACGAGCTGGGCGCTGACCCCGGCCATGAGCATGATCATGCCGACCATCGGCAGGTAGGCCACGCCGGTCTTCAGCGCGCTGTAGCCCCAGACGTTCTGCAGGAACAGCGTCAGGAAGAAGAACATCCCGAACAGCGCGGTGCCCACGCACAGCATGATCAGGTTGGCGCCGGACCGGTTGCGGTCGCGGAAGATCCGCAGCGGTACCAGGGCGTGCGTGCTGCGTGCCTCGATGAGGACGAACAAGGAGAGCAGCACCACGGATGCGGCCAGGGAGGCCACCACCTTGGTGTCGCCCCAGTGCGAGACGCCGTTCGGGCTGGTGGCCGCGTTGGACAGGCCGTAGACCAGCGCCGCGAGCCCGAGCGAGCCGGTGATCGCCCCGGGCAGGTCGAACCGGCCTGGGTGCCGCTTGGAGTCCCCGAGCGCGCGCGGCGCCGCCAGTGCGACGGCGATCCCGATCGGCACGTTGACGAAGAACACCCACCGCCACGACAGGTACGTGGTCAGCAGGCCGCCGGCGATAAGGCCGACCGCGGCGCCCGCGATGCTCATCGCGGCGTAGACCGCCATCGCCCGGTTGCGCGGCCGTCCCTCCGGGAACGTGGTCGCGACCAGCGACAGCGCGGTCGGGGCGACGATAGCCCCGCCGACACCCTGCAAAGCACGGGCGCCGAGCAGCCATGCCTGGCTGGTGGCGAACCCGCCGAGCAGCGATGCCGCCGAGAACAGGATGACCCCGGCGATGAAGACCCGGCGCCTGCCGAGGATGTCACCTGCCCGCCCACCGAGCAGCAGCAGGCCGCCGAAGGTGAGCGCGTAGGCGTTGACCACCCACTCCAGGCCGGCCCCGGTGAAGCCGAGGGCCCGCTGGATGTCGGGGAGCGCGACGTTGACGATCGTCGCGTCGAGAATCACCATCAGCTGGGCGGTGGCGATGACCAGCAACGCCAGGCCGAGGTGGCGGGAACCGGGCCCAGCGCCGGCGGTGCCGGTGCCGGTCCGCCCGGCGAGGGGCTGTGCGGATGACATGGCATCCTCCTTGTTTGAGGCCGTACTGAACCCGCGCCGCGGCATCGGTGCTGCCGCGCACGGAAGCTTGGTGTGAGAGGAGGGAGCAGCCACGTGCGGTTTCGGTAACCGCCGGGGTGGTGGCTGTCGCCGGAAGGCTCTGGCCCCGTTAGCCGTCCGCGCCGGTGGCCGGCGCGCTGACCAGGACCTCGGTCACCTCCCCTCCATACTTGGCGGCTTCAAGCTTGGCGGACAGGCGCGATGCGCTCCCCGCCTGTGCGGCCGCGGCCGGGACGATCTTGCGGAGCAAACCCAGCAGGCGGCCGCGCTCATCGGGGTCGAGCGCCTGGCGCCAGGGCAGGTTCGCCATGATCTCGTTCTCCAGCCGCTGCCTCAGCTCCATCCCGGCCGGGGTGAGCACGATCCGCTTGACCCGTCGGTCGGCCGGATCGCTCTCCCGGGAGGCCAGCCCCCGCTTTTCCAGCATGTCGGCGATGCTGGTGACGAAGGATGGGTCACAGTGCATCCGCTGGCCGAGCTCCTTCATCGCCATCGGGCAATCCAGCCGCTGCAGTGCCTTGAGGAAGAAGATCGGCACACCGAACTGCTGTGCTACCTCTTCCGCCCGCGTGAGCATCGAGGCGAACAGCTCGGCCATGGACTCGAGGATCTCGGTATCCATCTGGTCGCTGGCGCTGTCCCCGGTTCCCATCAGCACCCTCCGTGTCCAGACAGTTACACTTAGACATCACATGCCTAAGATCCTCAATAGTTGAGCAACTCAACCTTAAGCCTGCCTGCTTGAGGGAGTCAACTCTTTATCGGCTCAATTCTTGAGCAGCTAAAGTTATCTGGGGTCACATCGAGGCCGGCAGGCGGCTTGCGGGCGGACGGAGAGGCCGGCCAGCAGGATAGACGCCTGCGAGCGGGGGAGATATTCCCGCCTCCTAGCCGCGGACCAGCGCGCTCAGGAAGAGCAGGGTGAGCACGATCAGGGCCACTGACCACAGGCCGGCGCGGTTGCGCGCCGCGCGGGAGGCGGGGAGCCTGCCCTTGAGCATCTTGACATCGCTGTTGGCGCCCCGGGCGCTGCGCGCGTTCCAGCCGACAATGACTCCGACGACGCCGATGATGATCGCCAGACCGGCCGCGGTGGACCCCACTAACTCCTGTCCTTCCCGGGAGTTGACTGCCATTGGCCTCGCACCCCGAGCATCTCGCATGGCGTAGCGGTGTTCCAGCACATCGTTACGTTCAGCGCTGTTATGCCGACGGAACCTCGCTGGAGGCGGCCCAGATGTTGAGGTGGCCCTCGGTCGCGTACCGGTCGATCGCGGCGAGCTCGGACTCGCTGAACCCGGGCTGGCGGGTGGCCGCCAGGTTCTCCTCCAGCTGGGCCGCGCTGCTCGCGCCGATCAGCGCTGAGGTGACCCGCGGGTCGCGTAGCACCCAGCTCAGCGCCATCTGCGCGAGCGACTGGCCGCGGGCGAGGGCGATGTCGTTCAGCCCGGAGACCCGCGCCATGTTCTCCTCGCTCAGCTGATCCCGCGTCAGGGAGCCGTCCTCGCTCGCGCGCGAGCCGGTCGGCACGCCAGCCAGATACTTCCCGGTGAGCACGCCTTGCGCGAGCGGCGAGAACACGATGCACCCCACGCCCTCGGCGTCCAGCGTGTCCAGCAGGCCATGCTCGATCCACCGGTTGAGCATCGAGTACGACGGCTGGTGGATCAGCAGCGGCGTGCCGAGCTGGCGCAAGATGGCGGCCGCCTGCGCGGTCCGCTCGGCGGAATAGGACGAGATCCCCGCGTACAGCGCCCTGCCCGAGGTGACCGCGGTGGCCAGCGCGCCCATGGTCTCCTCCAGCGGCGTGTCCGGGTCGGCGCGGTGGCTGTAGAAGATGTCCACGTACTCCAGGCCCATCCGGGCCAGCGACTGGTCCAGGCTCGCCAGCAGGTACTTGCGGGACCCCCAGTCCCCGTAGGGGCCCGGCCACATGTCGTAGCCCGCCTTGGTGGAGATGATCAGCTCGTCGCGGTAGGGCCGCAGGTCCTCGCGCAGGATCCGGCCGAAGTTACGTTCGGCCGAGCCATAAGGCGGTCCGTAGTTGTTCGCCAGGTCGAAATGGGTGACGCCCAGGTCGAACGCCCGCCGGATGATCGCCCGCTGGTTGTCGAGCGGCCGTTCGTCTCCGAAGTTCTGCCAGAGGCCGAGCGAGATCTCCGGCAGCTTGACCCCGCTGCGCCCGCAGCGGCGGTATCCGAGATGCTGGTAGCGGTCGGCGGCGGCGAGGTATCCCATGCGGCAAGTCTTGCACCTCCGTCCGGCGCTACACGCGCCCCTTGGCCGGTTGCGCCACCGTGGCTGGCACTATTAGCACCGGACAAGCAACTATCTGGCCACAGGCCGGGCGGGAGGAAGGCGAGCGATGTACGACGCGATGATGGCCGAGACCATCAGCATCATCGGGCACGGCGGGGACCAGATCGAGGCCTATCTGGCTCGCCCGCTCGGGCCGGGCCCGTTCGGCGGGGTGGTCGTGATTCATCACATGCCCGGCTACGACGCGGGTACCAAGGAGATAACCCGGACCTTCGCCGTCCACGGCTACCTGGCGCTGTGCCCGAACCTCTACTCCCGCGAGGCGCCCGGCGCCAGCCCGGACGACGCCGCGGCGACGGCCCGCGCCCAGGGCGGCGTGCCCGACGAGCGCCTGGTGGGCGATGTCGGGGGAGCGGCGGCCCACCTGCGGGCCATGCCCGCGTCCAACGGGAAGGCGGGCGTGATCGGTTACTGCTCCGGCGGCCGGCAGGCGTTCCTGGCCGCCTGCAGCCTGCCACTGGATGCCGCCGTCGACTGTTACGGCGCGTTCGTTGTCGGCACGCCGCCCGAGGGCATGCCGCTCAAGGTCGGCCCGATCGTGCATCTGTGCAAGGATCTGTCCGGCCCGCTGCTCGGGCTCTTCGGCGCCGATGACCAGCATCCCTCGCCGGACCAGGTCGCCGAGCTGGACAAGGCGCTGACCGAGGCCGGAAAGGAGCACGAGTTCCACATCTACCCGGGCGCCGGGCACGCCTTCTTCTCGGTGAACCGGCCCGCCTACCGCCCGGAGGCCGCTACCGACGGGTGGCAGAAGATCTGGGACTTCTACGGCCGCCACCTGGCGGGCTGAGCGGAGGCCGGCGATGTGCACCTACCTGACGGAGAAACTGGGCGTCGAGGGCAGCGGGAAGGGGGCGGCCGGCTGGTTCGCGCTGAGCCAGGCGACGGTGTACGTCGACCATCCGCAGCACGCCCCGGCGGACCACACGCTCAACATCGACTTCCTCGACCCCCAGCAGGGGCCGGCGGCCAGGGTCGCGGTGGAACTCACCGCGCAGTCCGCCCGCGCGCTGGCCGCGGCCATCGAGTCGGCTCTGGCAGCCGTGCCGCCGGGGCTGATCTGACCCGCCCGGCCCGGCACCGCAGGGCACGAGCGCGGAAAATGTCGGTGGTCCGTGCCAGGATCGAGGTCTGAGGAAGGCGGTGGCATGAAGTTCCGGGTCGAGCATGACGAGCTGGCGGACGTGGTGGCATGGGTGGCGCGAGCGCTGCCGTCACGGCCGGTGGTGCCGGTCCTGGCCGGGCTCCGGCTGGAGGCGGGCGACGGGCTGACGCTGTCGTGCTTCGACTACGATCTGGCGGCCACGGCGCGGGTGGCGGCGGATGTCGCCGAGCCGGGCACGGCGCTGGTGCCAGGGCGGCTGCTCGCAGAGATCATCCGGAGCCTGCCCGGCCAGCCTGCCGAGTTCGCCGCCGATGGTGATGTGGTGAGCCTGACGTGCGGCAGCGCCGAGTTCGCGCTGGTCTCGCTGCCGCTCGCGGACTATCCCGAGCTGCCGCAGACGCCGCCGGTGGCCGGCACGATCGATGGTGGTGAACTGGCCGCCGCCGTGGCGCAGGTCCTGCCGGCGGCTAGCCGCGATGACACGCTGCCGATGCTCACCGCCGTCTGCCTGGACATCCGCGGCGAGTCGATGACGCTGGCCGCGACCGACCGCTACCGGCTGGCGGTGCGGGAGGTGCGGTGGGAGCCGGCCGAGCCCGGCGTGCGGGCGATCGCCCTGGTCCCGGCGCGCACACTCGCCGACGCGGCCAAGACGATGGCACCGGGCGAGCCGGTCCCGGTGGCGTTCACCCCAGCGGAGGCGCCTGCCGCGGGCCGGGACCCGCACCCGGTCGAGGGGATGATCAGCTTCGAGTGCCGTGGGCGCCGCCTGACGGGCCGCCTGATCGGGGGAGAGTTCATCCGCTACCGGTCCCGGTTCCCGGACGGGTACAGCTGCCGGGCAGAGATGCCGGCCGGCCCGTTCATCGAGGCCGTCCGGCGGGTGTCCCTTGTCGCCGACCGGGTCAGCCCGGTCCGGCTCACGTTCGGCCAGGGCCAGGTGGTGGTCGAGGCGCAGACCGAGGGCAGGGCACGGGCCGCCGAGGCCGTGACCGCGAGTTTCGAGGGCGACGAGCGGGTCATCGCCTTCAACCCGCACTACCTGCTCGACGGGCTGACGGCCGCGGCCGGGCCCGGAGCGGGCCGGCTTGCTGCCGACCCAGAAGGCACGTCGGATCGGGCCGCGGTCTCCGCGATCAGGCTGGAGTTCACCAGCCCCGCCAAGCCGGCTCTCATCACCCCGCTCGGCGACGGCGGGGGAGAGGGGACAGGCGCCGACCCCTCGTTCCGCTACCTGGTGGTGCCGCTGAGGTCGCCCACCCGCGCCTGATGCCACGGCCCGCCCGTGGTGCGCTGGTAGTGGGCGTAGCCGTGACGGTGGTAACGCCCGTGGCGGGAACGCAGCGGCCGGCTGACCCGCTCACCGGCCCGCCAGAACGCCCTGCCCACCAGGACGGCGCGCGCCAGCCAGACCACGCGGCCCAGCCACGGCATACCCGCCGCGATCGGCAGCGCCTCCAGCCAGGCACCGCTCCGCCAGGCGCGGAGCCCGATCCAGACCAGGGCGCCGGCGAGCGCAGCCAGCAGCGTGACCGGCACCAGCACGAGCAGCAGCGCCAGAACGAGCAGGCCGCCATGGGGCAGCGAGCCGAGGGCGAGCACGCTCGCCGTCACCAGGCCGGCGAAGATCAGCAGGCCGGCGGGCCCCGCCCAGCGGCGGCGCAGGCCAGGCGCTCGGCGGCGGCGGGCGGCGCGGGTGCCTTCCCAGGCCGAGCCCGCGGCTGGCCCACGGCCGGGCACGGGGAGGTCGGCGGTGACCCGGCCCAGGTCTCTCGCGGTCGCGGCCGAGTAGGCCGCGTCCAGCCGGGCCCGGAACTCGTCTATGGTGAGCCGCCCGGCGGCGTAATGCTCGCGGAGCTGCCCCGCCACGTCCTCGCGCTCGGCGTCGCCAGCTCGCCAGTCGGCCCCCGTCGCCATCTCCACCTCCGCGTGCACTCGCCGGCGTGCGGTTAGCCGACAGCAGATGGCGCCACGATATATCTCGAACGCCCCGCAGGCAAACGCCCGATTTCCGGCGCGCCGGGCGCTCGCTCGCCGCCCGAGTGGGGAGGCGGGCGTCCGAGCTCGGCCTGGGAGGGGAGCGGCGGGGGAGAGGCTGACCAGGAGCGGACGGGCAGCCCGGAGACCGCGCCTGGCTTCGCCTGACTCATGCTGGGTCGACCCGGCGGCGCAGCAGGCAGAACTCGTTGCCTTCCGGGTCCGCGAGCACGTACCAGCTGACCTCGCCCTGGCCAATGTCGGCCGGCTTCGCGCCGAGATCGAGCAGCCGGCGCAGCTCGGCGTCCTGCTCGCGGTCGGTGGCGTTGAGATCCAGGTGCAGCCGGTTCTTGATGCGCTTCGGCTCGGGAACCTTGACGAAGTCGATGCCGAACGGCGCGGTCGGCGCCCCGATTGACACGAGGTCGCCGTCCCGGTCGGTGATCTGCCAGCCAAGAACGGCCGTCCAGAAACCGGCGAGCAGCTCGGGGTCCGCACAATCGATCGCGATCGCTGTGATCCGGTTAGCCATGGCCCGACCCTAATCCCACCCTGGGACAGCCTGGCGCGCTAGCCGCGCAGTGACCTTCCGCCGTCAGGCCCGGGCGGCCGGTGCCTGCCCGGAGCGCTGCCGCGCCGTGGCCAGGCTGCGCTCGGTCAGCGCGCCGAATAGGAGACCCAGGGTCGCCCACAGGACGGCCTGTGTGCCGAGCGAGGCGAGCCTGAACCGCCACAGCACCACGGCGGGGAAGTCCCTGGGTACCTCGTTGACGGCGGGCAGCGCCAGGTAGGCGATCGTCACAAGGGCGATGAAGGCGGCGGCCGCGAGCAGGGAGGCGTTCCAGTTCCCGAACCGAGGGGCGAGACGCCGGCCGAGCTGGATCGTGGCGATTGCTGCGGCGACGCCGATGGCGATCATCGTGAAGTACAGCACCGTGCGGTGGCCGATCGTGGCCGGGTTGCCGACCGAGGGCGGGTTGGCCGGGTATTTCAGGAACGGCACGAGTTCGACCGCGACGAACGCGCCCGCGGCCACCAGCGCGGAGGTCGCCCGCGGGCCGAACCGCCCGATCCGGCCGTAGCAGATCGCGAACGCTATGGAGAACAGGCCGCCGAGGGCCAAGCCGACCAGGCCGACCGCGACCGCGAGGCCGAAGGTCTCCTGCACGGTCCGGGAGACCAGCTCCGGCGCGGGCGCGGCGCCCGCCAGCCGGGCCTGCTGGTCTTCGAAGGCGATCGCGTGCCCGATCTGCGGCTCGCCCAAGATCCACGCGAAGATGAGCGCGAGAGCTGCCGCGGCGAGCCCGGCGAGCATCCCGCGCACGAGCAGGGTTCTCATCAGCATGGGGCGGCGAATCCCCGCGCGGTCAGTGGCAGGGGAAGCCGAGCAGGTGACGGCCGTCGTGCACGAACTCGTGCACGTAGTGCCCGCCGATGAGGGACGTCGCGCCCTGCTCGGCGCCAACGAAATAGAGCACCAGCAGCCCCAGAACAGCGGCGAACACGGCCCACGGGAGGATCTCCCGCAGCGGAATGCTGACCGGAACGGGCCGGGGCCGGGCGACGGGCACGGCTGCTTGGGCCATGGGCGAGCCTCCTTCGGGATACGCGCGTCCCGGCCGGTCGGGCCGCGACACCCAGCGTCTGACTAGAACAGCACGGATCCGCCATAAAAGCCAGATAAGACGGATCCGCCATAAAGCCAGATAAGAAGGCACGATCAGTGAGAGAGGACAGGACACGCGTGGTTCGCCCCTCACCGGGCGCGTCATTGGCCGTCTTGCTCAGTCCGCTGGGTGGACAGCTCCGCCACCGGTTACGAGCGCTGAGCCAGGCTGGCGGCGAGTTCAGCGTTGCGCTGTGTGAAGTCGCGCCAGGCAGGCGGGGTGGCAGCCAGCGCTGCCGCGGCGCTGGACTGGCTGCTTGGTCGCTGTGACCAGTGGCAGAGCCGCCCGCCATGGATCAGGAACCGGACCAGCATCCCGCCGGACCAGCCGGCAATGGTCAGGTTTGTGGCATCCATGGTGGTGACCCGTTGCGGGCAGCTGACCCAGGCAAGCGCGTCGATCTCGTAGTGGATACGGGCGGCGAACTCGTAGGCGAGTGTGGCAGCCGCGTGGTCCCGCAACTGCTCCAGCTGCCGGCGAGCCCAGCTGACCGCGGCAGGCTGACGTTCCAGGATCGCCGTGAGCGAACCGATAAGCGCGATGCGATCGTCACCCGCAACGCCCCGCATGCGCGCCAGTTCACGTTCCGCGCTGGCCAGCCGGGTTCCGGCGTAAGGCAGCGGCAGGATTCTGTGCAGCGCGGTGACCGCTTGCCGGACCTTCAGGCCGCCAAGGTAAGGGCCGAAGTAGCACACCTGGTCAGCGGGCTCCGCCTTGTAGACGACGGAAAGGCCCGGGTTCGCCGGCTCGGCATCCATCCGGATATAGACGGCGCTTTCCTGACCACCGGGCGTCCGGTTCCACGGCGGCAGTGTCGTCTCCAGCAGGTTGCGCTCCAGCCAGGCAGCTTCATGGACAGAGTCGCAACCGACCGCTTCTATCCGGGCAATCCGGGCCACCATCGGGCGCAGGTGACCACGATCACGCAGGTCCGACCAGTACGACGCCACCCTGGTGCGCAAAGCGGTGGCCCGGCCGATGTATAGCACCCGGTCACGGGCGTCCCGGAACCGGTAGACGCCGGGCGAGCCGGGCAGCCTTGGTATCACGGTCGGCCCGTTGGGCGGCATCAGGCCGCTCCGCCCACCATCCAGACTGACGCCACATGGCAAGTATCCGCTCGGGACGCTGTTGACCGGGGCAGCTCAGGCGAAGTCGGCCTCGGTCATGCCGTCGGCATGGCCGGCCGGCCATTGGACCAATTCGATCCGGTAGCCGTCCGGGTCGGTGATCCAGCTGGTCCGCGGTCCGTCCGTACCGGCGGGCAGTGCGGGCAGTTCGGCCACGATCCCCTGCGCGGCAAGATCGGCGAGGGTCGTGTCCAGCGATTCGACCTGGACGACAAGGTGGTTAATGCCGGTGCCGAGATCGACTGCGCCCCTTGCCGGGTCGTAAGTCAGCTCGATAGTGACGAAGCTGTCGTCCGGCAGTTGGAGCATCGCCAGGCTGCCGAAGGCCGTCCCTTCGACGGTCCCGACGACCGCGTAGCCGACGGTGGTGTAGAACGCAAGTGACCGCTCGAGATCACTGACGCGCAGGCCGACGTGCAGGGTGCGCATGGTGGGCAACCCTAGTCGACCACTCAGATCAACGGCTCTGGCGGGCGTTGAGCCGGGCAGCCTGCCGCATGAGGTAGTCGCGCTCGGGGAGGTTCGGCGCGTGCTGGGCCGCTTCGGCGTAGAGACGTGCCGATGTGGCCAGGTCCCCGTCCCGCTCGTGGAGGTACGCGGCTACCGCGGCGTGGCGCGGCAGGGAGGGGTCGAGTCCCGCCAGGGCCGCAAGGCCGGCCCGGGCGCCGTCTGCCTCGCCGACGGCCACGGCGCGGTTGAGCCGGACGACCGGGCTGTCGGTCAGGCGCGCGAGCTCGTCGTACCACTCGACGATCTGCACCCAGTCAGTCTCCCCGGCGGTGGGCGCGTCAGCGTGGAGTGCCGCGATGGCGGCCTGGGCCTGGAACTCGCCCAGCCGGTCCCGGGCCAGGGCCGCCTGCAGGATCTCGACGCCCTCGGCGATCGACTGAGTGTCCCACCGGCCGCGGTCCTGCTCGGCGAGCGGCACCAGGCTGCCGTCGGGGGCGGTTCGGGCGGCGCGCCGCGCGTGGTGGAGCAGCATGAGGGCGAGCAGCCCCGCCACCTCGGGGTGGTCGATTGCGGCCGCGAGCTGCCGGGTGAGCCGGATGGCCTCGGCGGCGAGGTCGACGTCGCCGGAGTAGCCCTCGTTGAAGACCAAATAGAGGACGCGCAGCACGGTGGCGACGTCGCCGGGCTGGTCGAACCGCACGCCGGAGACGGTGCGCTTGGCCCGGCTGATGCGCTGTGCCATGGTCGCTTCGGGCACCAGGTAGGCCTGGGCGATCTGGCGGGTGGTCAGACCGCCGACGGCGCGCAGCGTGAGCGCGACCGCGGACGCCGGCGTCAGAGACGGGTGGGCGCACAGGAAGTAGAGCTGGAGCGTGTCGTCCACCGCGGGCGCGGGCCCTGGCGCCGGTTCCTCGTCGACGAGGTCCTCACGCCGGCGGCGGGCGGCGTCCGCCCGGGTCGCGTCGAGGAACCGGCGCCAGGCCACGGTGACCAGCCAGCCCTTCGGGTCCCGCGGCGGGTCGGCCGGCCAGACGCGGACCGCCTCGACCAGCGCGTCCTGCACGGCATCCTCGGCCGCCGCGAAGTCGGCTCCGCGGCGGACGAGGATCCCGAGGACGTTTGGCGTGAGGCTCCGGAGCAGGACCTCGTTCACCCGAGAGGTCACTCCGTGATGGTGGGCGGCGCGGTCAGGAACGGGCGCACCTCGAGCCACTCGTGGATCGGCTTGCCGCCCGCCCCGGGGGCGGCCGACAGATCCCCGGCGAGCTCGATGGCGCGCTCGTAGCTGTCGACGTCGATCACCATCCAGCCGGCGATGAGGTCCTTGGTCTCGGCGAACGGGCCGTCGGTGACCGGCGGGCGACCCTCGCCGTCGTACCGGACGAACGTCCCCTCCGGGGCGAGCGCCTGACCGTCGACGAACTCTCCGGTTTCCTCGAGCCGGGCCGCGAAGTCGTGCATGTACTGCATGTGGGCCGAGATCTCCTCCGGCGTCCACCTGTCCATCGGCACGTCGTTGACCGCGGCCGGTGCACCGCGGTAGTGCTTGAGCAGCAAGTACTTAGCCATCGTGGTTCTCCTAGGTGCGGTACGACCCATTGTGGTCGTGTTCGCTGCGGGGACGGAGCCGCCCGCGGTTTCTCGACATCCTGCTGCGAGAAAGTCGCGTCATCTTGGCCCGCCCTGGCCGCCTCCCGCGCGATCAAGGGTGACACTCATGCCCTCAGGCGTGTCGTCGACGA
>Ga0066905_100000389_pt1 | contig 11805 bp, 11 predicted proteins | sample PanSoiMetaPlot36_FD_67483 | JGI IMG/M metagenome (GOLD analysis project Ga0066905, IMG submission 67483) | Tropical forest soil microbial communities from Panama analyzed to predict greenhouse gas emissions - Panama Soil Plot 36 (version 2) | ecosystem: Environmental > Terrestrial > Soil >... | reverse complement strand
TTCAGCGACGAGGACGAGGCGCTGAAGTGGGCCAACGGGACGCAGTACGGGCTGGCCTCCTCGGTGTGGACCAAGGACCACGGCCGCGCGATGCGGATGGCCCGGCGGCTCGACTTCGGCTGCGTGTGGATCAACACCCACATCCCGCTCGTGGCCGAGATGCCCCACGGCGGCTTCAAGCACTCCGGCTACGGCAAGGACCTGTCCATGTACGGGTTCGAGGACTACACCCGCGTCAAGCATGTGATGTCCTCACTGGACTGAGCGCGGACCGCGGTGGCCGCCGCCCGGCCGGGCGGCGGCCACCACTCCCCATTCAGGCGCGGCAGTCGTCGCGCCGCCCGCGCCGGGCGGCCGGGACTGAGCCCGGAGGTGCGATGGGAAACGGCCTCACGTGGTACGACGTTCTCGAGGTGCAGCCGGGCGCGTCGCCCGGCGAGATCCAGTACGCGTACGGCGCCAAGGCGAGCCTGCTGCGGCCGGAAATGGTTGCGGGTGCGCCCCCGACGGTCCTGGACGCGGTTGCTCGCGGGCAGCGAATCCTTGACGAGGCCCTCCGGGTCCTCGGTGACCCCGGCAACCGGGAACGCTACGACGCCGGTCTGCGCGCCGGCGGCAGCGGTCTCGCAGAATCGGCGCGCCCCAACCTCGGGGCCGACTGGATGGCGGCGCCACACCACGACTGGGGGCGGCGTGTCACGGTGCCTGACCTGCGTGGGCTGTTCTACAGCGTGTGCCTGGACTTCGTGAGCCGGCTGGATCTCCGGCTCAAAGAGGTGCGGCTGACAGAGCGTCCGATGCCGGTCGACGGGCTCGTCGTCGGCCAGTCGCCGGCGCCGCTGGCCAAGGCGCACCGGTCAAGCGAGCTGACGATTCAGGTGTGGCATCCACCGGAGCGGCCGCAAGACAGCTGACCGGCGGGCTTGGGCAGTGATCCTGTTCTGGTCCGCGGGTGGAAGGGTGCCGGGCCGTGCTGCGCCGCCGACCATAGGATCGGGCCATGGCCGACAATTCCGAGATCCACCGGATCCTTGCGATCAGCGCCCACCCAGATGACGTGGACTTCACCGCGGGCACGATCGCGCTGTGGACCGACGCCGGGATCGAGGTCACCTACTGCATCGTCACCGACGGCGACGCGGGCGGGTACGACGAGAGCGTGCCCAGGCCCGAGATGGCGCAGTTGCGCCGCGCCGAGCAGGCCGCCGCAGCCAAGCACGTGGGCGTCCACGACCTGAGGTTTCTCGGTTACCCCGACGGCCGGGTGGAAGCCACCCTCGCGCTGCGCAAGGACCTCGTCCGGGTGATCAGGCAGGCACGGCCCGACCGGCTGCTGTGCCAATCACCGGAGCGGAACTATGCCCGGATCCGCGCCAGCCATCCCGACCACCGGGCCGTGGGCTCGGCGGCGCTCGACGCCGTGTACCCCGATGCCCGCAACCCCTTCGCGTTCCCGGACCTGCTCGCCGCCGAAGGGCTCGAGCCCTGGACCGTCCGCGAGGTCTGGCTGGCTGCCGCGCCCACCCCGGACCACTACGTGGACATCACCGGGACCTTCCCCCGCAAGATCGCCGCGCTGCGGGCGCACGAAAGCCAGACCGGGCAGATGGAGGGGCTGGAGGAGTTCGTGCGCGACTGGGGCACCCGCGTGGCTGCCCAGGCAGGCCTTCCCGAGGGCAGGCTCGCGGAGGCATTCCAGGTCGTTGACACCGCCTGACCGCGGCGCCGCGGGCCGCTGATCCTTCTGCCTCCGGGCCGTGCCCCGCCTTTCGGCTCCGGCCCGATCTTGGCTTCAGTCTCAAATACCACCGTGCATTACTGAAGTCGTGAGAGATTTCAGCTACATCACGATGGGTCTGGTGCGCCTGCGCCCACCGGCCTAGGTTGGCAGTCAGGCGCATCTGCCGGATCCGGGGAGGGAGACCTCACATGGCCAGCATCACCGTCACGGTTGACGGGGTCCAATACTCAGATGAGGTGGAGCCCAGACTGCTCCTCGTCCATTACCTCAGGGAAAGACTCGGTAAGACCGGCACCCCCGTCGGCTGCGACACTTCCAACTGCGGCGCCTGCACGGTGTTCATGAACGGCGTGTCGGTCAAGAGCTGCGCCGTGCTCGCGGTTCAGGCCGACGGCGCCGAGATCACCACCATCGAGGGCCTCGGGAACGGGGAATGGCACCCGTTGCAGGAGGCCTTCAAGACCGAGCACGCGCTGCAATGCGGCTACTGCACGCCTGGCATGATCATGGCCGCGGCCGACCTGCTCCGGAGCAACCCGCGCCCCAGCGACGAGGAGATCCGCTACGGGCTGGAGGGCAACCTCTGCCGGTGCACGGGATATGAGAACATCGTCCGCGCCGTCCGGCGCGCGGCCGAGACGGGAGTGACGCCATGACCACCGACACCCAGGCCGCGGCGCCCGAGCTCGGCAAGGCGCGCCTCCGCAAGGAGGACGCCCGGCTGCTCGCCGGCCAGACCAACTGGACCGACAACATCATCCTGCCCGGCATGCTGCACATGTGCTTCGTGCGCAGCCCGTTCGCGCACGCGCGGATCACCTCGGTGGACGTCAGCGCCGCCCGGAGCATGCCCGGTGTTATCGCCGCGTTCTCCGGCGCCGACTTCGCGGACGAGCAGGCCAGCCTGCCCTGCGGCTGGCCGGTCACCGAAGACATCGTCGTGCCGCCGCACCCGCCGATGGCGACCGACGAGGTCCGCTACGTGGGCGAAGCGGTCGCGGTCGTGATCGCCAGAGACCGCTACGAGGCCGCCGACGCCATCGCCGCCGTGGATGTCAACTACGAGCCGTTGCCGCCGGTGCTCGACATGCGGGCCGCCCTCGAGGACGGCTCGCCCAAGGTGCACGAGGCCGGCAACAAGTGCTATGTGTGGCCCTTCGTGCAGGGCGACATCGACGCCGCTTTCCGCGACGCACCGGTGGTGGTCGAGCGGACCTACCGTCAGCAGCGCCTGATCCCGTGCGCGATGGAACCGCGCGCGGTCATCGCGACCTGCGTGGCCGGTGAGGAGATCACCCTGTGGTCGTCCACCCAGATCCCGCACGTGCTCCGGTTCGCGCTGTCGGCCTTCTTCGGCATCCCGGAGCAGAACATCCGGGTCATCGCGCCCGACGTGGGCGGCGGCTTCGGCTCCAAGCTTCAAGTCACCGCCGAGGAAGTGCTCGCAGTGCTGGTGGCGCGCAAGCTGGGCAGGCCGGTCAAGTGGACCGAGTCCCGCAGCGAGGGGAACCTGACCGTTCACCACGGCCGCGACCAGTGGCAGCGGATCAGGGTGGCGGCCGACCGGGATGGCCGCGTGCGTGGCCTGGACGTCGACCTGCTGGCCGACATGGGCGCCTATCTCATGCTGGTCACGCCGGGCGTGCCGCTGCTCGGGGCGTTCATGTACCCCGCCATCTACAAGATGGACGCGTACTCGTTCCGCTGCACCGGCGTGTTCACAACCAAGATGCCGACCGACGCCTACCGCGGCGCCGGCCGCCCGGAGGCTACGTTCGCCATTGAGCGGATCATGGACGAGCTCGCCACCGAGCTCGGCATGGACCCGCTGGCGCTGAGGGAGCGGAACTGGATCAAGCACGAGGAGTTCCCCTACACCACGATCGCCACGCTGGTCTACGACAGCGGGAACTACGAGGCCGCCACCGCCAGGGCCAAGGAGCTGTTCGGCTACGACGAGCTGCGCGCCGAGCAGCAGGCCAGGCGGGAGTCGGATGATCCGGTCCAGCTGGGCATCGGGATCTCCACCTTCACCGAGATGTGCGGGCTCGCGCCCTCCCGTGTGGTCGGCTCGCTGAGATACGGGGTCGGCGGCTGGGAAAACGCCACGGTACGGGTGCTGCCCACCGGCAAGGTCGAGGTGGTCACAGGGTCCAGCGCCCACGGCCAGGGCCACGAGACCGCCTGGAGCCAGATAGTGGCGGACAAGCTCGGTGTGCCGTTCGATGACATCCGGGTGCTGCACGGTGACACCCAGGTGTCGGCGAAGGGGATGGACACCTACGGCTCCCGCTCGCTGACCGTCGGCGGGATCGCCCTCGTCGGGGCCTGCGAGAAGGTGATCGACAAGGCCAAGCGGGTGGCGGCGCACCTCATGGAAGCCAGCGAAAACGACATCGAGTTCACATCCGGCCGGCTTCATGTGCGCGGGGACCCGCAGCAGGGGCCCACCATCCAGGAGGTGGCGCTCGCCACCTTCACCGCGCACAACTTCCCCGACGGTGTGGAGCCCTCGCTCGACTCCGAGCACACCTACGACCCGGAGAACTTCTCCTTCCCGCACGGCACCCACCTGTGCGCGACCGAGGTCGACACCGAGACCGGGCGGGTCACCATCCGCTCGTACGTGGCCGTGGACGATGTGGGCAAGGTCGTGAACCCGCTTATCGTCGAGGGCCAGGTGCACGGCGGCATCGCCCAGGGCATCGCGCAGGCGCTGTACGAGGAGGCCGTCTACGACGACGACGGCAACCTGCTGACCACCACCCTGGCCGACTACCTGATCCCGTCCGCCGCCGACCTGCCGTCTATCACCACCGACCGGACCGAGACGCCGGCCACCACCAACCCGCTCGGTGTCAAGGGCGTCGGCGAGGCCGGCACGATCGCGTCCACCCCGGCGGTGGTGAACGCCATCGTCGATGCGCTGCGCCCGATGGGCATCCACGACGTCCCGATGCCATGTACGCCCGAACGCGTCTGGCGGGCGATCCAGATCGCCCGCGATAGCGGCGCGGGAGAGAACGGGGGCGGGCAATGATCCCGGCGAAGTTCGATTACACCAGGCCATGGTCGCTGGATGAGGCGGTCAGCGCCCTCGCCGACGGAGGCGAGGACGCCAAGGTGATCGCCGGCGGGCAGAGCCTGCTGCCGCTGCTGCGGCTGCGGCTCTCCTTCCCCGACCTGCTCGTCGACGTGGGAGGGCTCGGGGAGCTGCGCGGCGTCCGCGACGAGGGCGAGACATTGTGGATCGGGGCGCTCACCACGCTCGACGACGCGGTGCGCGACCCGGTCATCGGCCAGCACTGCGGCCTGCTCGCCCAGGCGGCCGCGCTGATCGCCGACCCCGCCGTCCGCCACCGCGGCACGGTGGGCGGTGCTCTCGCGCACGCCGACGCGGCCGGGGACCTCCCGGCCGTGGCGACGGCGCTGGATGCGACGATGATCGCCCGCGGCCCCGCCGGGGAACGGGCGATCGGCGCGGGCGAGTTCTTCCTGGACTACCTGACCACCACGCTGGCGCCGAGTGAGATCCTCACCGGGATCCGGGTGCCCAAGCTCGGCCCGGGATGGGGATATCGTTACGAGAAGTTCCATCTCACCGCTCAGGCCTGGGCGATCGTCGGCGTGGCCGCCCTGGCTCGCCGTGCGGACGGGCACGTCGCGGAAGCCAGGATCGGGCTGACTAACATGGGCCTGGTCCCCGTCCGGGCCCGGGCCGCGGAGGAGGCCGCAGCCGGGACCGAGGCCAGCACGCAGGCCCTGCGGGCGGCCGCCGAGCGGGCGGACGAGGGAACGCAGCCGCCGTCTGACCTGCACGGCGGGTCCGACTACCGGCGCCACCTGGCGCGGGTACTGACCGCCAGAGCGCTGGCGGTGGCATCAGGAGTCTGACTATGGAACTGGAGCACTCGTTCACCATCCCGGTCCCCCCGGAGCGGGCGTGGCAGGTGCTGCTTGACGTCGAACAAGTGGCGCCCTGCATGCCGGGCGCCACCGTCGACTCGGTCGACGACGACGTGGTGACCGGCCGGGTCAAGGTCAAGGTCGGGCCGGTCGCCCTCACCTACGCGGGCAAGGCGCGGTTCACCGAGCGGGACGAGCAGGCCCGTTCCATCACGCTGGAGGCGTCGGGCAAGGAGACGCGCGGCGCCGGCACGGCCTCGGCCAAGGTTCGCTCGTGGCTGGAGGAGGAGGGCGACCATACCCGGGTGATGGTGCGCACGACGATGAACGTCACCGGCCGGCCCGCGCAGTTCGGCCGCGGCGTCATGGCCGACGTCGGCGGCCGGATCATCGAGAAGTTCGCCAGCAACCTCGCGACGCAGTGTGCCGCTGGCGCGGCAGGTGCCGCCGCGGCCGACGGCACCGCTGACGCCGGCGCCGCGCTGACAGCGGCCGGGTCCGGCGCTGGTGCCGCGGCGGCCTCCGGCGGTGGTTCCGCAGCGTCCGGCGGTGGTGCGGCGGCGTCCGGCGCTGGTTCCCTCGCGGCGTCCGGCGACGGCGCGGAGCCGACAGCAACCGGTAGCGGGGCACTGCCGCTCCCGATCGAGGACCTCCAGCTCCCGGTGCGCGCCTTCAACAGCCTGCGGCGGGAAGGCATCCACACGATAGGCGACCTGTCCGCCCGCAACGAGGCCGACCTGCTTGCGATCCCGAACCTGGGCCCGCAATCGGTCAGCGAGATAAGGCAGAAGCTGGCGGAACGAGGGCTCGGGCTCGGCAGGACCGCCGCGGAGGCGGGGCCGGCGGCGGTTGGCTCGGCCGACGGAGCGGCGGCTGCCCCGCCAATCCAGGCCGCACCCCCGCAGGCCGCACGCCCTCCGGACGAGGACGCGATCGACCTGCTGAGCGTCGCTGGCTTCCCGGTGCTCAAGCGGGCGCTTCCCGCCGCCGGCGCAATCGTGGCCTTCGTAATGCTGGTCCTGCTCGGCCGCAGGCGCCGCCGTCGGCGGGCTCCCGGCGCCTGATCCCAGCGGTCCCGCCGCGCCCGGCGCACCCGGCGCGGTCCTGGCGGGTCCCGGCGCGAACCGCGCCCGGCGGCTCACGGCCAGCCCTCGCGCCTCCGGCGCCGCGCCGCTTGGTGCCGCGCCTTTCCGTGCTCTCGTTCCGTGCTGCTCTCCCGTTGCCGATGCCCCCGGCCGATGAACCCGGGCCGGGCCTTCCGGCCGGGCGCTGTCGATTCCACGACCGACCGTTCGTCGGTTAGGTAGGGCGCGCCACCGGGGCGCGCTCAGTGGGGGAAGACCGGCGCTCGCTGGCCGATTCTCCGGCATCGAGAGAGGACCAACCGTGAGCAAGTACCTGCTGCTGTACCGCGGCCCCGCGACTCCGATGGAGGACTTCACGCCCGAGCAGTCCGAAGAGCAGATGCGCGCCTGGGGCGACTGGATGGGCAAGGTCGGTTCGGCGCTGGCGGACGGCGGTGCGCCGTTCGGTCAGCGGACCGCAGTCAGCGACGACGGAACGAGCCCCGCACCCAGTGACCAGAACGGCTACACGATCGTCGAGGCCGACTCGCTCGACGGTGCTCGCGCGCTCACCGACGGGCACCCCTTCCTGTCCGAAGGCAAGGGCCGGTTCACGATCGAGATCTTCGAACTCACGCCCATGTAGGACGGCCAGGCCGGCGGCCCGCAAGGCCGCCGCGACGGGCGGCCTTCAGGCAGTGGAGGGGACCGGCTGAAGGCTGCCTCGCGGCGGCCTCGCTGTCACGCCGGAGCGGCCTAGCGTGTCTCAAGGGGTAGAGGCATCTCGAGGCACACAGAAGGAACCCCCTGACATGGCGCGCATCTCGCTCGACCCACCCAAGACACTCGGATACCGGCTCGGTTCCTGGTTCTCCCGCCGCAGGTATGGTGTCATGCTCGATCCGGGCGCCGCTATCGGGCACAACATGCAGGTAGGCCGCTCGTACACGATCTTCGAACTGCAGGCGGAGCGCTGGCATACGCTCGACCGTGGCCTGAAGGACCTCGCCATGACGGCCGCGGCCGCCAAGATCCGCTGTGCGCGGTGCATGGACTTCGGGTTCTGGGCGGCGACGATCGACCACGCCGTTCCCCGGGCGAAGATCGAGGCCGTGCCGGCCTGGCGGGACAGTGACCTGTTCAGCCGGCTGGAACTGCTCGTCGTCGCGTACGCCGAGGCGATGACGGCCACCCCGCCGGAGGTCACGGACGATCTGGTGGCGGAGCTCCGCAAGCATCTCAGCGAGGCGCAGCTGGTCGAGCTGACCGCGGTCATCGCCGTGGAGAACATCCGGTCGCGGATGAATTCCGCGCTGGGGCTGACCGCGCAGGGGTTCAAGGAGCGGCGCGATCAGGACACGGCCGCCAGCCGCGTGACGGTCGGGCCATGAGTCCGTCCGGGGCCGCCATGACCGACGATGAGGCGTTCGAGGCCAACCGCGAGCTGCTGTTCTCCGTGGCCTACCGAATGCTCGGCACGGTCGCCGATGCCGAGGACGCCGTCCAGGACGCCTGGCTGCGCTGGTCCGCAGCGCCGCGGTCGGACGTCGCCGAGCCGCGGGCGTACCTGGCCAGGACCGTCACCCACATCGCGCTGAACAAGCTGCGGTCCGCCCGCACCCGCCGGGAGACCTATATCGGCCCGTGGCTGCCCGAGCCGCTGCTGACCGATACCGCCCCGGACAGCGCGGGCCGGGCGGAACTGGCCGAATCGGTGTCGCTGGCCATGCTGGTGGTGCTCGAGTCGCTGACGCCCGAGGAGCGTGCGGTCTTCGTCCTGCATGAGGTATTCGGCTTCACCCATGCCGAGATCGCCGCCGCGATCGGACGCACCGACGCATCGACCCGGCAGCTGATGCACCGGGCGCGCGAACATGTCCAGGCGCGCAGGCCACGATTCGACGTGGACGCCGCCCAGCAGCGCGAGGTGACCCAGCGGTTCCTCGCCGCAGCCATGGGCGGCGACATCGACGAGCTGATGATGGTCCTCGCGCCTGACGTCACCCTGGTCGCGGACGGCGGTGGAAAGGTCCAGGCACCGCCGCGCCCGATCACCGGGGCCTCCAAGGTGGCGCGCTTCCTGACGGGCGCCGCCGCCCGGCCGTATCGGGGGATCAGCATCTCCGACGTGACGTTCGAAGCGGCGGAGATCAACGGCGGCCCGGGGACGCTGGCCATGGTGGGCGGAAAGCCGCTCGCGGCGGTGATCATGGACGTCGCCGACGGCCGGATCGCAGCGATCCAGATCGTCGTCAACCCGGACAAGCTGCGGAGCGTCAGCGTCGGCCGCACCCTGTCCCTGTGACCTGGCCCTCTCTGGGGCGGCTCACCGGGACCGGGCGAAGTCCAGCGCCTCGCGGGCGAGTTCCAGCCAGTCCTGGCCCGAGTCGGGGCCGAGGCTGAGCCACTCCCTCATCGGCGTGCCCTTGTTCGCGTCAAAACGGACACCATCGCCCGCCTCGATGAGCTCGTCGACCCGCTCCGCCGGGAGCTTCACCACCAGCCGGCCGCGGACCAGCATCGCGAAGATCCTGCCGTGGAAGCGGAGGGCGCTGCGGCCGAAACCGCCGCCGCCCCTTGGGGGCGTCACGCCCGCGGCGCCGACAAGCTCGTCGACCAGGTCCTGGTACCGCTCGTCACCGGCGTCCTCCCCGCGCATGGCCCCAGCCTAGATGCTGGGCCCGACAAGCCGCGGGATCCGGCGCGGCCATCCGCGGACCCGCCGGATGCGGCGCGGAAAGCGCTGCCGTCGGGCACCGGAGCTTCCGCTCGACGGCGGTACCGGTAACGGGAGCTACTGTTGGGCCGTGGCGAACTCCCTGCTCGATCGGTCCTTCGCGCAGGAATGCGATGCCGCCGACCCGCTGGCAGGCTTCCGCGACCGCTTCGTGCGTGATGAGCCATCGCTGATCTACCTGGACGGGAACTCGCTGGGCATGCTGCCGGCGGCCACCGCCGAGCGGATCAGCAAGGTGGTCCGCCGTGGCTGGGGCCGCGGGCTGATCCGGTCCTGGGGTCACTGGCTCGACCTGCCGCGCCGGGTGGGCGACCTGCTCGGCCACCACCTGCTCGGCGCGGCGCCGGGCCAGCTGACGGTCTGCGACAACACCACGGTCAACCTCTACAAGCTGGCCCGGGCGGCCCTGGACGCGCGCCCCGGCCGCGGCGTGATCGTGACCGACGACGACAACTTCCCCACCGACCGGTACGTGCTGGCCGGCATCGCGGCCGAGCGCGGCGCGGACCTGCGCATGATCCACACCGACATCGATCACGGGGTCAGCGCGGAGACGGTCAGCGCCGCCGTGGACGCGGACACCGCGCTGGTCTGCCTGTCCCACGTGGCCTACCGCAGCGGCGCCATCGCGGATATGGCGCAGATCACCCGCATCGTCCACGACCGCGGCGCGCTGGCGCTCTGGGATCTGTGCCATTCCGCCGGCGCCGTACCGGTGGACCTCGACGGCTGCGGCGTCGACCTGGCGGTCGGGTGCACCTACAAGTACCTCAACGCCGGCCCGGGTGCGCCAGCGTTCCTTTTTGTGCGCAACGACCTGCAGGAGCAACTGCACCAGCCGGTGCAGGGCTGGTTCGGCCAGCGGGACCAGTTCACGATGGGGCCGGCCTACGACCCGGTCCCCGGCATCGGCCGGTTCATGACCGGCACCCCTGACATCATCGGGACCGCTGCCGTCGCCGAAGGCGTCAGCCTGCTGGCCGAGGCGGGAATCGAGGCGTTGCGGGACAAGGGCGTGCGGCTCACCGACTACCTGATCAGCCTGTCGGACGCCTGGCTGGCCCCGCTGGGCTTCAGCATCGCCTCGCCGCGTGATGCCGCGCGCCGCGGCTCGCACGTGTGCCTGCATCACCCGGAAGCCGCCCGGCTCGGTGACGCGCTGATCGAGGTCGGGGTGATCGGCGATTACCGGACCCCGGACCGGCTGCGGCTGGGGCCGGCGCCGATCACCAGCCGCTTCACCGATGTCTGGGATGCCGTCGACACCATCCGCCGGCTCGCCCGCGGCGATGACGTCACCCGGCCGCGCAGCAGGTCCGGGTGGACGGCCATCGCGCACGGCGGGGGCGGGATGTCGGGCACTGGCAGCGGGGCAACGGACGGCCCCGGCGACGGGGACGGCGTGCGGGGCGGCGTCAGCGACACCAGGCCGGAGCGGGTGCCCTCGTGCTCGTTCTGCGGCCAGGTGCCCGGCCAAGGCCAGAAGATCATGGCCGGCCCGGGCGCCCACATCTGCGACGGATGCGTCGCAGCGGCCGCGATGCTGCTCACAACGGCCGGGCAGGGCACGACCGCGGCGACCGCCGCGACCGCGAGCATCGTCAAGCTGGACTCCCACGCCACGGGTCAGCGGTGCAGCTTCTGCGGCGAGCCCTTCTACCGGGTTGCCGGGCTCGCGGCCGCCGGCGACGCGCGGATCTGCGTCGAGTGCCTCGAACTGTTCCAGGAGGTCTTCGCGGAGGAGCCGGCCTGAGGCCCGCGGCTCCCGGCGGCTACTCCCATTCGATGGTGGCCGGCGGCTTGCTCGTTATGTCGATGACGACCCGGTTGATCTGGGCCACCTCGTTGGTGATCCGGGTAGAGATCGTGGCCAGCAGCGGGTCTGGCAGCCGCGCCCAGTCGGCGGTCATCGCGTCCTCGCTGGTCACAGGGCGCAGCACGACCGGGTGGCCATAGGTGCGGAGGTCCCCCTGCACCCCGACCGAGCGGATATCGGCCAGCAGCACCACCGGGCACTGCCAGATGTCCAGATCGAGGCCCGCGCGGGACAGCTCCTCGCGGACGATCGCGTCGGCCTCGCGCAGGATCTGGAGCCGCTCCCGGGTGATCTCACCGATGATGCGGATGCCAAGGCCCGGTCCGGGGAACGGCTGGCGCCAGACGATCTCCGGCGGCAGGCCCAGCTCCTGGCCGATCCGGCGCACCTCGTCCTTGAACAGGTCACGCAGCGGTTCGACCAGCTTGAAGCCGAGATCCGCCGGCAATCCCCCGACGTTGTGATGGGACTTGATGCTGGCGGTGCCGGTGCCGCCGCCGGACTCCACCACATCCGGGTACAGCGTGCCCTGCACCAGGAA
>Ga0066905_100000386_pt1 | contig 11809 bp, 9 predicted proteins | sample PanSoiMetaPlot36_FD_67483 | JGI IMG/M metagenome (GOLD analysis project Ga0066905, IMG submission 67483) | Tropical forest soil microbial communities from Panama analyzed to predict greenhouse gas emissions - Panama Soil Plot 36 (version 2) | ecosystem: Environmental > Terrestrial > Soil >... | reverse complement strand
GGATCAGACCTCGCACACGCACCGCCTACCGCGAGCCCTTCAGATTGATGAAAATCAATATTGATAAATGTAGAGAGAGGTGTCAAGGTGCGAGAGAGTCCACACGATCCGTTACATGAACGCGAACGATGACATGCGAATCCCTAACGCCGCAGCCGGAGATCACGAGGACAGCCGATGCCAACGATTCATTTTCTTGATGTGACCAATCGCGACGGTGTGCAGACGGCGCGTACGGGGTTGTCGAAATTCGGCAAAACGATGGTCAACTTCTACCTTTCGCGCCTGGGCGTTGCGCAGTCAGAAATCGGGTTCCCGTTCCTCTTCCACGAGGTCCCGTACGTACGGGCAAATGTCGCGTTGGCGGAGGCCGGCGCGCTCGGTCCGCTGCGGCTCTCCGGCTGGTGCCGGGCGGTAACCGGCGACGTGGAGTCCGCCCTCCCGCACGGCCTGCGCCACTACAACCTGTCCATCTCGACTTCGGACCAGATGATCCAGAACAAGTTCCGCGGACGGCTGGATCGAGATGCAGTCATCCGCGAAATGGTCGCCGCCGTACAGACGGCGAAGAATGCCGGCGCAGAGACCATTGGCGTGAACGCTGAGGACGGTTCGCGAACGGACGACGGATTCCTCACCGACTTCGCCCTCGCTGCCAAGGAGGCGGGCGCCGATCGAGTGCGTTATTGCGACACCATCGGCGGTGACACGCCTGAGCGGATCCGCGAGCGCTTTGCCAAGCTCGCTGCCGTTGCCGGTCTGCCGATCGAAACGCACTGTCACAACGACCTTGGGCTGGCCGTCGCAAACTCGCTGTGGGGTGCGCTCGGCGACCTGGACGCGGGACAAGACGCCTGGATCAACACCTGTATCAACGGGATCGGTGAGCGAGCGGGCAACGCGGATCTGCTCTCGTGCATTCTCGCGCTCCAGCACGGCTTCGGTCTCACCGGCGAGACCGAGATCGGCGATCCCGTCGACCTGTCCTGGGCGCGGCGGTTCGCTTGGTGGGCCAGCTACGCGTTTGGCCAGGCATTGCCGCTGAACCAGCCGGGTGTGGGCGGGAACGCCTTCGCGCACGAGTCCGGCATCCACGCCGATGGAGCGCTCAAGGACCGACACAACTACGAGTTGTACGATGACGCGGCGCTCGGCCCGTTCCCGCAGGACTGGCACTCTCGCACCGGCCGGGTGGTTCTCACCGGAGAGTACGGCGGCAAGGCGGGCTTCAGGCACGTGATCGAGGGCCTGGGCATTGACGTGCCGGGAGCGGACGAGGACCTGGTGTTCCAGCTCGTCCAGCTATGCGCCGCGTCCACCGGCCGGTCATTGACAGACGACGAACTGCGGCTGATCGTCCGCTACCCGCGCCAACTCGCTCTGCTCTACCCGGGGTACGTCTCCTGAGCCAGTGGCAGGGCTGGCGAGGTCAGCGTCAGCCACAGACAGCGTTGACCAGTCAGACAGCGTTGACCAGTCACACAGAGGGCCAGTTGGAGCTGAGGGCTAGAAGCCCCAGGTGTGGTAAGAGTCAACGTCCAACCACGCGCTCACTCGGTGCTGGGTTCGGTCGGTCCACGCCCCACCCGTGTAGTGCCGAGTAAGGAGGTCAACGTCCTGGTAGTCGGTGTCGTCAACGAGCGTCACGGACCCTAGGACGCTGACGTGCCGATACCAGTTGTCGCCGTCGAGCACGGTCACCGATACACGTGGATTGACGCGCATGTATGACAGGCGCCGACGGCTGGCATCGAGGTTGAGCAAAACCCGGCCACTGTCGTCCCACAGGTACCACGTCGCGACAGTGACGGGCGTGCCGTCGGGACGGACCGTGGCCATGACCGCCGGGTTTGGCCGCTTGAGCACCTCGATGAACTGCGCAGGGATGGGTGGCTCGGGCATGGGTGCGACGCTACCTAACCCTCCCGCGGTGAGATGTGGCAAGCCGCCGCCAGGCCTGCTGGAGAGGAAGCGTGGGGAGCGGCGATGCCGCTCCCCACGCTGACTAGCTCCTCCTATGCGAAAGAAGAGCAGCTTAGGACGGTGCTCCGTACACCTCCATCTCTGACATGTCCATGAAGGCGCATGCGGAGAACGGGCCTGGACACGTCCCGCCGGCCTCTGCAAGCTGCGTGCCGAGCATCGTGAAGCGGACGAACTGCACGTTGGCCGTGGTGCCTGAGTTGAGCGGCACGCCATTGAGACGGTGCCGGTCTGCGATACCGAAGTGGCCACTCGCGGCGGTCACGAAGGTTTGGCCGTCCGTTGAGGTCTCGATCCGGAAGTCGCCAGTCGATGCGCTACCTCCATCGCCGCAGGTGTTGCCCGGATCGACAGCGACCTCGCTGATGTTGACGGCGCGTGGCAGCTTGACGGTCACGAACTTCGGCGTTTCGACGCCGTTCACGAAGTCGCTGGTGCTGCCCCAGCCATTGCCGAGAGACTGATCGATCGCGCCGGTCGGACCGCAACCAAACGGGGTGAAGTCTGGACCGTTGAACGCGGCGACCGTGCCTCCACCGCTGAGCGCCGCCCAGTCGCGGCGCAGCTGCCAGTTCGCCACGTTCTCGCCTGGTGTGACACGGACAGCTGCGACGGCCGAATCGAATCCGTTGGCCCTGGCGAACACCTTCGCGTATTTGCCGGCGAAGACGTTATTGATCGTGTAGTGGCCGTCCGAGTCGGTGACGGCAGAGAAATCGCCGGGGAAGCCAGACGTGTGACCGCCGAAGCCGACGATCGCACCAGCAATCGGGGCCTGCGTCGCGTCATCGGCTACCGTCCCGGTCAGGCTGCCCCGCTGGGCGTTCGGACCGGGTGGCATTGAGAAGTCCTCGACCGGCTGGGTGTCGTCACCATCGACCGCGGCCGCGAAGAAGCCCATGCCACGGTTGGCGAAGACGTGCCAGATCGTCTGGTTGGCCGCGCCGTTGTTGACCACCTGATCGGCCTGCAGGATCGAGTTGCGCATGTCGAGGAACGATGGGTTGCCGGGTGACAGCTCCATCGCCCTGGTGACCAGCGACTCGGCCAGGTCGGATCCAAGCGCGGTGCGAAGGTCCCAAAGCGTCTCGCCCCAGATCTCACCGTCGTCGTGAACGTCAGGAGCGCCACGGATGTGGCCGAAGTCGCCGTAGGTGTATCCGCCGCTGCCGGCACCGGGGGTGCCGTGGCAGGCAGGGGACTTGGACTTCACCGGGCAGTCCATGGGCTGAGTCCGGATCAGATCCAGGCCGTGACCGACGTAGTGGCCAACCCTGACCTCGCCGTCAGCGGATGTGTCGGGCTGGAATCCCAGGTTGTTCAGGAAATCCATGGCGTACCAGTCGCTCCACGCCTCGCCCATCGAGCCGGCCTGGACGTTGCCGAGCGTCGAGTTCCCGAGCGCATCGACGACGAGCCGGTTGGACAGGCCGTGCGTGAACTCGTGGTAGATGACATCCGCCTCATCGCCACCGTTTGACGGCAGGAACGGGTCGGTATTGTCGGCCGGGTCCCGGAACAGGTACATCTGCATCCGCGGCGGGATCCCGTCGGGTGGCGTACCCATGTTGGCGTTGTCGGCGTGCAGGCCGTCGGGCAGCCCGTTCAGGAGGTTCGCGCCGTCATCGGTGTTCGCCTCAATCGCATCGCCGTCGAGTGCTTCGAAGTTGCCTGCCGCACGGGTGAAACCGATCGGCGAGGCCGCGAGATGGTCATGGAACTTGCCGAGGTAGTAGTAGACCTGGACAGCGTTCTGCGCCCGATTGATCTGCCATGAGTTCGGCGTGTGGAAGTCCCACGAGCAGACGAAGGTGGCCGAACAGGGTGCACCGATGGAGTTGAAGCTCTGGAAGGGGTAGAAGAACTGCCCCTTCTTGGTGGGCTTGACCTCCTCGGCCTGCTGAGCGGCGTTATCGTCGTTCACGTCGCTGTAGACATGTGCAGGGTTTCCGTCGAGGGTCCGCGACCCGCTTGGAAGGCCGGATAGGTTCTGCGCGACCTGCGCTCCACCTACCGGCGCACTTGGGTAGTACTCCCAGACTTGGCCGCTGTCCCTTTGGACCAGATCGCGCCTGTACAGGACCCGACCGGTCGCCGCGTCCACGATGTGGAGATACATGTCGCCTGACGCGGGTGCGGTTATGGTCTGCCAGGCCAGCCGCGATCCGCCCAGAGTCTTGAAGTAGACCAGGTCGGCGCGGTCACCATTAGAGAACGTGGTGGACCTGCGTGCACCTGACGGTGCGCTGGCGGTTGCTTGCCTCGCCTTAGCTTGTACATCCGCAGCAGCGCGGCTGCGCGCCTGGCTTGCCGAGATCGACGGGCTGACCGCGGAGGTCGGCAATGAAGCAACCGGTGAGCCAACGACGTTGATCAGGCGGCCGTTCTTGGCGACATTCGCCTGTACGCCGTTGCCGAAGACCGGCACGCCACCAACGGACTGCACGAAGCTGAGGTGATGAGTACCGGCAATGTCCACGTAGTCCCGACGAAGTGTGAGCCGGGCGAGTTCGTCGGCGTTCAAGCCGAACACATCCGGGTGACTCTTGACGTAGTTCAGCGCGACCGTGCGGGCCACGAGACCACTCGGGCCGGTGAGGAACCCGTCGAGCCGCTGGACCGCGCGGGCCGTGCCGGTCAGCGGATCGATCGAGACGATGCCCTGAACGCCCAGCCGGTCGCGTAGCGTCCGCACGCCTTTGGCGGGATTAGCGCCTTGCTTGGCCGCCCGCTCGCTCAGCGCCGCACGACTCGCAGCATCCTGTCGTGAGTCATAGAAGGCGGTTCTTGCCTGTTCGTCCCCCGGCCTCGCTCGCTCCGGCTTGGCCTGCCTCGCCGCGCTGCTCGCGACGGCGGGGATCATCGCGACGACAAGACCGGCAGCGGCTGCGAACGCAAGGAACCGCCAGCCGCTCGGCCGACGGTTTGTCAAACGGTTACCTGCTCCTTTAAACGGAGTGGGGCCTAACGCCATCGTTTGCCCTTCCCATGTGGCGGGCTCCCGATAACCGGGGCGACCCGCGGCGAATGGCGACGTGCTACCTGCAGCGGACGCTCGGGACGTCGATGGAACGGCGCTCTACTGATGGGACTGCGCTCTGCCGAGGGCTGAGCTGTGCCATGGCTGCGCTGTGCCGAAGGGCTTCACTGTGGCGATTGGCTGCGCCAAAGGAACTCCATCAGCGGGGCATATCGGACTAATTGGGTAGAGCGGGCTCCTCCGACGCACGGGTCCATTGCGTTTTGCAGACAATCGCAGATCAGGCGAGGGGACAATCCTCTGGCGGATATCCGTCTCCCGGGGACTCCGACTCCAGATGGCGGCCGCCGGCTGTTCACGGGCCAGTCCCGTTAGCCGCAGGCACTCTCCTGATCCATATGCCGCGGAGGTCTCGACGAGTCCGAGTTCGCTTCAGCGGCGTGAACTCGGGCCACGGGAAGCCTGTGACGGATGCCCATGCAAAAAGGGGCGCCTTGTTCCAGGAATCGTGGAACAAGGCGCCCCTCTTCAGAACCTGGCGGAGGGCGCTGGACAGGCGAAGCCTGGTCCGTCGCCCCCACCCCCGTGTTGCCAGGTTCTGTCTGGGACCGATCCTCTCTGGCGCTGGATTCTCTCGCGGTTCGCCTTGCGAATACAAGGTTCCAGCCGTACGGTCCTCCTGTGGTAAGCACCTACCGGCCAGGGCAGGCTGCGGCTTTACTCGGCGTGAGCGTCGACACGGTGCGCCGATGGGCGGATACCGGTCGGCTTCAGACCCGGCGTACCGACGGAGGCCAGCGGCTCATAGACGGCGCGTCACTGGCGAGCCTCCTCGTCGACCAGGCGCCAGAGCCCGATGACGAAGTTGTCGTCGCCCGCTCGGCCCGCAACCGGTTCCCCGGCATCGTCACCTCGGTCCTCGCCGACGAGATCGTCGCGAAGGTCGAGATGCAGGCCGGACCGCACCGGATTGTCTCCTTGATGACCGCGCAGGCCGCCAAGGAGTTGGGACTCGCGCCAGGCGTCCTGGCGGTGGCGGCAGTGAAGTCGACCAATGTCGTGATCGAGGTATCCGCGCTTCCGGATCGTGTCTGAGAGGGGTCGGTCGTGTCGGGATACCCGGGCCAGTGGGCGGCAGCGGTGCTAATACGAGGTGGGCTGGGCCCGGCCACGCTGAGCCGGCTCGGGCTGAGTCGGTTTGGGCTGAGTCGGTTTGGGTTGAGTCGGTTTGGGTTGAGCCGCGCGGAACTGAGACGGGCTGGGCGGCTCCCGGCCGTGGTGCTCATAGCATGTGCGATCTTTGCGATGGTTCTGGCTGCCTGTGGAGGTGACGCCTCGCCAGGCCAGTCGGCACCGAACGGCGGGGGTGCCAAGGCAGTCACCGGTGACATCACGGTATTCGCTGCCGCGTCGCTGACCGACGCGTTCGGACGACTCGGCAAAGACTTCGAGGCAGCGCACCCCGGCGCAAAGGTCACGTTCAACTTCGCGGGGTCTGCCTCCCTTCGCGAGCAGATCCTCGCTGGTGCGCCCGCGGACGTGTTCGCCTCCGCGAACGAGACCAACATGACCCCGGTGGTTAGCGGCGGAGAGGCATCGGGTAGCGCGACGCCGTTCGTCACTAACCAATTGGAGATCGCGGTGCCGGCCGGCAATCCCGGCAAGGTGACCGGGCTCGCTGACTTCGCCAACTCGAAGCTGCTGATCGGATTGTGTGCGCCCGAGATGCCCTGCGGCGAATTCGGCCGTGAGATTCTCAGCAAGGCGGGGATCGAACCGTCGGTGGACACAAATGAGACGGACGTGCGAAGCCTGCTCACGAAGCTTGAAGCAGGCGAGCTCGATGCCGGGATCGTCTACCGCACCGACGTGTTGTCTGCTGGCGACCAGGTCAACGGCATCGAAATTCCGGCGGACGACAATGTGGTCGCCGTCTACCCGATTGCCACGCTTTCCGCATCAAGGAACCCGTCGACAGCCGATGCGTTTGTTCGGTACGTCTTGTCCACGCAAGGCCAGTCCACGCTACGGGGGTTTGGCTTCGGTCCGCCGACATGAGTCGGAGCCGGGTTCCGGCTAGTCGGCCGCCGTGGCCGCTGGTGCCGTTCGTCCTGATCGCTGTCGCCTTCCTTGTCCTGCCTTTCGTTGCGCTGCTGCAACGGACACCGTGGGCGGGCCTGGGCGACCTGCTCCGCGACCCCGTCGTCACGCAGGCGCTGCAGCTCTCCTTGGTCACCTCGCTCGCGGCGACGGCTGTCGCCGTCGTGCTCGGTATTCCGCTCGCCTGGGTGCTGGCAAGGATGCGATTCACCGGACGCTCGTTGCTCCGCGCCCTGGTGATCTTGCCAATGGTGCTGCCGCCCGTCGTGGGCGGGGCGGCGCTGCTGTTTGCGCTTGGACGCCGGGGCCTGCTCGGGGAGCCGGTCTATGAAGGCACCGGCTTCCTGCTTCCCTTCTCAATGTGGGGCGTGATCGTCGCGAACGCCTTCGTCGCCATGCCCTTCCTGGTGATCACTGTGGAAGCGGGCCTGCGCTCGGTCGACGAGAGGTACGAGGACGCTGCGGCCACGCTCGGGGCGAGTCGGTGGATGACCTTCCGACGGGTGACCATCCCGATGGCGGCGCCGTCCGTGATCGCCGGCACGGTTCTGTGCTGGGCCCGAGCGCTCGGCGAGTTCGGGGCCACGATCACCTTCGCAGGTAACTTCCCTGGCCGGACCCAGACGATGCCGATCGCTATCTTCATCGCGCTAGAGCGCGGTGATCGCGACGCTGCCGTAGCACTCAGCCTGATTATGATCGCGGTATCCCTCGCTGTACTCGTTCCGTTGCGCGACCGCTGGCTCGCCGTCTAGCGGAGCTTGGGTGACCGTTCGATGCTCCGGGCTGTGATGACGATTCACGTCGGCGCATTCGACCTCGAGATCGAGCTCGAGGCTACGGATGGAGAAACCGTCGCCCTCCTTGGGCCGAATGGTGCGGGCAAGACAACGGCGCTTCGTGCTATCGCCGGCCTGCAACCGATCGACAGGGGACGGATCGAACTGGACGGTACGGCCCTAGACGAGCCGTCAAGTGGCACCTTTGTGCGCACGGCAGCACGGCCGATCGGCATGGTGTTCCAGGAGTACCTGCTCTTTCCCCGGCTGTCCGCACTGGAGAACGTGGCCTTCGGCCTACGGGCGCGCGGGGTACCCAGACAGGAGGCCCGACGACAGGCGCGGCAGTGGCTCGAACGGTTCGGCCTCGCCGATCGCGCAGCCGACCGGCCGATGTCGCTGTCCGGCGGTCAGGCCCAACGAGTCGCGTTGGCCAGGGCGCTCGCCACCTCACCACAGCTGCTCCTGCTCGACGAGCCGCTTGCCGCGTTGGATGCTCGGACGCGCATGCAGGTGCGCAGCGACCTCCGCCGCGATCTGGCGTCCTTCGGCGGCGCGCGCGTCCTGGTGACGCACGACCCGCTTGATGCCATGGTGCTCGCCGATCGGCTCATCGTCCTGGAGGCAGGCCGAGTCAGCCAGGAAGGTCCGGCGGCGGAGGTGGCCCGGCATCCGCGGTCGCGATACGTGGCTGAGCTGGTCGGCGTCACGTTGCTCGAGGGCAAGCGGGCTGGCGAGCATCAGGTCCTGCTGCCGTCAGGAGCTCTGCTCACCGTCGCCGACCCACTCCCGGCGGATGACGTCGCGGTCGCGGTCAGGCCCCAAGCGGTCGCACTGCACCGGTCGGAGCCAGAAGGTAGTCCACGCAACGTCTGGCCGGCCACGATCGTCGACATGCAGGCGGAGCGCGACCGAGTACGCGTCGAGCTGGCCGGACCCGTTCCACTCGTAGCCGAGGTGACCCCCGCGGCAGTCAGCGAGTTGGACCTCGTCCAGGGCGCTCCTGTCTGGGCGAGTGTTAAAGCAGTTGACCTCACTGCCTACGAGCATTAGGTCCTCATCGGAAGAGCGTCGTATCGATCGGCGCCGACTCCGCGACCTCTTACGGCGCCACCAGCGACATCGGCCCTCGGGAGAACCCTGCCTGTGTCAATCGGCACCTGACCTGAGCACATCCTCACCTGGTCCACCGCCCCGGATCGACTGGTCTACCTCGGTAGTCCACTGCCCTTTGCGTGCCACACAGATTGGTCCAGTTTTCCGTCCGTCGAGGCTGTTCAAGACGATATGGCGGTCTCTACACTGCGAAGCAGGATTGGGATGACAGGACCACAGTGGTCCAGGAGGGGAGGGCCGGCGTCCGCCGCGCCGACCCCGGACCTAGCTTGCGAGGCGCGTTGGTGCTGCGGGAGGGCGCTGCTCCTCGCCCGAGCACGAAGGCCCATGACCTGCGTATCGGCTTGCTCGATCTGATCGAGTCGGCCGGCGTGGGCGAGCGCCTGCCCAGCGAGCGCGAGCTTGCCGCTCGCTGGGGCGTTGCGAGAATGACCGTGCGCAAGGCGATCGAGCGACTTATCGAAGAGGGCCGGCTCGAGCGACGGCATGGCTCAGGTACCTACACCGCTCAAGCGCCCTATGCCCGCCTGTTCGGGCTCTCGTCGTTCACCGACGACATGCGACGGCGCGGCTTGATTCCGAGCAGCAAGCTGGTCCGGTTCCGCAAGGTTCGGGCATCCAGCGAGGTGGCGAGCCGGCTACAGATCGCGGTGGGCGAGGACGTCTTCAGATTCACCAGACTGCGGTTGGCCGACGGCCAGCCGATGGCGCTGGAGACAGTCTCGATCCCGGTTGCCTATGCACCAGACCTGTCCGCGAAGGACTTGGCCGGATCGATCTACGACGTTCTGTCGGACCGCTACCAGATCAGTCCCGCATCGGCGCGGACCACGATCAGACCGGTGCTCCCTGATGGGCGCTCGGCCGCGGCGCTCGGCATCCCGCCTTCGCAACCGTGCCTGCGTGTCGACATGACCGACCTGGATCACGGCGGCCGGGCGATCATGGTCGCCGATTGCCTCTATCGGGGCGATCGCTACGAGGTCACGATCGATCTGGCAGCGCCCGCCTTCCCCATCACCAAGGCAGGAGGGCGGCAGCAAACGCCCGGTGTTGCGGGAGTCGACACCGTCGGCTCTTAAGCGTCATCGCGTCACGGCGAGCCTCCGCGCCATGCGTCATCCACACCTGCAGCCGCCCTATTAGCCGCGAGACCGGTGACCAGCCGGCCGAACCGCCAAGGACGGAAAGATCAGCGACTTCGCTGGTGCGCTCGTCGTCATTGGTGGCGGCTGGGCGATAGGACGCACCCAGCGGAACCCGCTCCTGGCCCCATCTCCGCAGGCAGAAGACCGCCCGGTTCCGCCTCCTGAGGTGGCTCAGTATCGAGGTCGCAACTGCGGTAGGCGGGCTGGGGCCGCGTCGAAGCGACACGGACGAGGGGTTTGGGGGTTCGGTATCTTCTCGGCATGCCATTTTACGTTCACGCCCAGGACCGATCGGGCGTGGAAGGTGAGATGGAGGACTTAGTCGAGGCGCACTGGTCTTACATGGACCGGTTTGCCGATCGGCTCATCCTGCGAGGGCCGACGCTGTCCGACGACGGAGCTCAGCACACGGGAAGCGTCCACGTCGTCGACCTCGCCGACCGTGCTAGTGCGGAGCGCTTCGCGATGGAGGAGCCTTACTGGCTTGCCGGTCTCTACCGACGCATCACGACTGTCAGAGCGGTCGTCCTGCTCCGCCCTGAACCCACCGAGGACTCGCGCACGGCACCGCACGCGCTGATAACAGGCCAGAGGCCACCGAAACCCCGCGACGCCGGCGGCACCGAGGGTGAGCTGCTGGGGGTGGACCTGGACAGCCGCTTGCGCTTCGTGGCTGTTCTCGTTGACGACGACCAGTCCCACCGCACGGGAATTGTCTCGGTCGTCAGGGCCCTGCCGGGCGAGGCAGTGAGAATCATTGAGCCGTTCGCGGCTCAACTCATCGGCGAATCCGTGACTCTCACCGCACAACGGTGGCAACGAGGAGGACGGTCCTAGCCTGGTACTTCTGCCATTTGAGGCAACTGTCGTGTCGACAGTGTCAGGCCTGGCACTCATCACCTGAGCCTTCGACCACCCCTCGCCACACCGACCAAGGCCACCGAGGCATCGCCTATCAGCGCGGCTGCGCGTCCCTACCGCCGCTCGTTTTACACCCGTTGCGAGCCACCATTGGCGGGCCATCTCATGATTTCGGCCCCTCGCGTGACCCCAGTGGAGGCTCTTCATGTTGCGTGGCTTCCGCCGCGGGCGACGTACTTCGCCACAAGCTCGTCGAGCGCGCGAGAGATCCTTTTGTCAGAGACCGGGAAGGCGGTTCGCTGCACCTGCGCGAAGTAACTGATGCGCAACTCCTCCAGCATCCATCGCACGGCTACGACGTCATCGTGCCGCCGCGCACCCGGGGGCAGGCCGGCTACTACCCGTTCGTACTCTTGCTCGATCTCCTGTGCTCGCACGGTCAGGTCACGGTCGCGGGCGGGGTTGGCCGGCAGCTTTTCGAGCCGATAAGCGATCGCCTGGAGGTAACGCAGGACGTCGGGCAGGCGCCGGTAGCCGGTGGTGGTGACGAAGCCGGGATAGACCAACCGCGACAGATGGGCTCGGATGTCGGCCAGCGAGTCGGCGAGCAGGCTGAGTGGCGACTCTGGGAGGTGCTGCTCGACCTGCTGGACCGCCGCCAGGATCGGCTGGACCCGACCGACGACGGCGAGGACGGAGGCGTTCAGCTCGGCGCGGACTTGCTCCCGCAGCCGGACAAAGCTCGCCTCGTCCCACGGCGGTCCCCCAGACTCCGCGATCATCAGATCCACGGCTGCGCCCGCGCAGTCGTCGAGCAGCGCCCCCACGCTGCCATGCGGATT
>Ga0066905_100000385_pt1 | contig 11813 bp, 19 predicted proteins | sample PanSoiMetaPlot36_FD_67483 | JGI IMG/M metagenome (GOLD analysis project Ga0066905, IMG submission 67483) | Tropical forest soil microbial communities from Panama analyzed to predict greenhouse gas emissions - Panama Soil Plot 36 (version 2) | ecosystem: Environmental > Terrestrial > Soil >... | reverse complement strand
GGCTGGTGATCTCAAGTTCGTGGGCGACGACGCCCTGGTATGCACGGGAGGCGGAAGCTATTAAAAACCTATGATGATCGACACCAAAACACTGAACGAAATCAGAACCAAAAATGAGATTGTGGGTCTGATCCGGTCTTACTTTCCGTTGCGGGAATCGGGCAGCGAATTTGCCGCCCCGTGTCCTTTTCACGGAGAAACGACGCCCAGTTTCTTTATCAATCCCAAGGTGCAAATCTTCCACTGCTTTGGGTGCCATGCAGGCGGCGACGTGTTCGCTTTCGTGATGGCTTACGAGCAGATTGGGTTTGACCAGGCTGTGCGCAAATTGGCTGAGCGCGCCGGCATCAAGCTACCGGAATGACGCCGCACGAGTTCAACCGCCTGCCTTTGCTCCTGCGCCGCGCCGCGGTGATGCGTGTCACCGGTCTGTCCAAGCGCGAGCTCGCCATGCTGCGTGAATCCGGCGTGCTCAAAACCACGCGGCTGCGCCGCGAGATCCGTTATCTTCGAGAATCTGTTCGTGAGTTAGTAGGGCTGCCCGCTCCCACTCACATCGAACACAACAGCACCCCATGAATGAACTAGATCCGCGGGAACCAACACCGGTCAGTGAATTATCCAAAGAGTTTCAAGACACCTTGGTGCGCCCCAACACCTGGGGCGAGCGCCAGGACATAAACTGGAAAGCGCGCTTCAACGTGTGGCCCGGTCAAGACGCCAGTGGCCGCAAGCTCAAGAGCCGGTTGGGCAAGGAGCCTTTCCCATGGGACGAGGCCTCCGACGCCGCGGTGCCCCTGGTGGACACTTACATCAATGAGGACGTGGACACGCTCATGGCCGCGCTTGATGCCGCGCGGATCCTGGCCGTGCCCGTGGAGAGTAACGACGCCGCGCGCGCCAATACCGTGACCAATTTCGTGCGTTGGATGTTTAACCAAATGCCCGAGCTCGACCATGAAGCCGAGCTCCTGGCCAACTATCAGCTCGAACGGGGCTGCGGGGTCCTGGCGGTCTTCTGGAAACGCGAAGTCCAACTGGCTGAACAAGAGATCACCGTGGACCAGCTCCGGCCGGAATTCGCGGCCGCGGTGGCGGATCCGCTCCGCGAAGATGAGGCGGTAGAGATTGCCAGTGATGTGCTGGACATTAACAAGACTGACGCGCGCAAGCTGGTGGTGGATCTGCGCGACAAAGGCGCCGGTAAATACGTCAAGCCATATATCTGCGAGGACCGGCCGCGCTTCATGGCGCTGTGTCCTGGTGAAGACTTCTTCGCCAGCGCGGACACCACAGATCTGCAAAACGCGCGCGTGCTCTTTTACCGCGAGTTCCTCACGCGCGCCAATCTGGAGGATGGCAACCGGTCTTATGGTTGGGACAAGGAATGGATCAAGATTGTGGGTAAAACGTGCGAAGGCAAGGTGAGCGCGTTCAGCTACAATGCCTATTCCTACAACACGAAGCACAACTACGCCACCAGCGAGAAGGGCGGTTTCAGCGGCTTGGATACCACGAAGCTTTTCGAGGTGGTCCACGCCTTTGAGAAGAAGCCGGGGCCCAATGGTGTGCCGGGCATCTTTTACACGGTGTTCACGCCGCATCAGATGGCGGACATAGGCGGCAAGGAGCTCTTCGCGTTCCGCGAGCTCCTGGATTATCAGCATGGCCGGCAGCCGTTTGTCTCCTTCCCGCGCGAGCGGATCAACCGCCGCATGGATAGCCCGCGCGGGTATGGGGAGATTGCCTACACGATGCAGAACCAGGTCAAGACCGAGTGGGACAGCCGCGCGGACCGCGCCTCGATTGCCACGATCCCCCCGCTCATGCATCCGGTGGGCCGCGCGCCGTCGCGCTGGGGCCCGGCCGTGCGCGTGCCTTACGTGCGGCCAGGTGAATGCAGCTTTGCGGACATACCCAAGTATGATCCTGGCTCGAAGGAAGTGGAGCTCTCCGTGCGCGCGATGGCGGATCAATACTTCGGCCGGCTGGTGGAGGGGCGCGATCCCAATTATTCGCGCATGCGCCGGCAGCGCCTGGTCACGCGCTGGCTCAAGAGCTGGCGTGAAGCCGTGCAAATGATGTTTGCGCTCTGCCAGCAATTCATGCCGGACGATTTCTGGTTCCGCGTGGTGGGCAGTGCCAAGGCGCAGCCGCTCCGAGCCACGCGCCAGGAGATCCAGGGCAAATTTGATATTAGCCTCACGTTTAATGTGCTCAATCAGGAGCCCGACCTCTTGGAGGCCAAGCTGGATCTTTTGTTGAAGCTGCTCCAGGCCGATGTCAACGCGGTGGTGGACCGCACGGAGTTGATGAGCGTTATTTTCGAGTATCTGGATCCGAACCTGGGCGAGCGCCTCTTGCAGCCGGAAGAGAACGCGAGCTTGCGCGAGATCGAGGACGAGAAAACAGTGTTTTCCCGCATGATGGGCGGTCAGGAAGAGAACGTGAAAGAGCAGGGCCAGGCCTATCAACTGCGCATGCGCGTGATGAAGCAGCTCTTGGAGACTAACCCGCTGGCGCAGCAAGCTTACCAGGGCAATGAGCGCGTGCGCGCCGTGATGGACAAGCGCATGAAGCAGCTCAATTTCCAGATCCAACAGAAAACCGTAAACCCGACGATCGGGAGACTAGGAGCGTGACCTATGAGCGAAGAACCCGTGCCCTTCGTGAACGCGAAATGTGCGAACTGTAAGTTTTACTATCACAAAGACGGCACCTGCCGGGCCCAGCCGCCTTCAACCTACACGAGCCAGCAAAACGAGAAATGGCCGCGCGTGACGCCGGAAGATTGGTGCGGCCATTGGCAGTCAAACTAAGGAGAACCATGACGACAACAACGCAACGAATGAACCGGCCGCTGAGTGTTGAGACGAAAATTTGCGAGTGCGGCTGGCGCCTGCCGGCCGCAATCGCGCTCTACGTGCGGGACGAAGCGGCCGCGGCCGGGATCCCCAAGGAGCTCAAGTTTGGTGTGTTCTGTCCGCAGTGTGGCAGGCAATGGTTTCAGTGCGGTGGAAGATTTGAGCGCGTGCCTGGTCCGGAGGTTAATTGATGATCCCAACCAGATGGACGCAGCTACGCCGGCTGGCCGATAGCATGTCAGGCGCGCAGATCGAGCGGGACGTTTGGAGTCTGAGCGAAGACGCGCGCTTCCCGGCGCTCCTGGCCGTGATGGATGACGTGCGCAAAGACCGGCTCACGCAGGGCAGCGCGGTGAACGTGGCCGGAGATCATGGTGCCCTCGCGCATTGCATGGGTGCCATCGACGCGATCGACGAGCTCCAGCGCCGGCTCGAAGGCATGCTCACGCCCAAAACTCTGGAAGAGTTCGAGAAGAAGTGAAGACCTGGAATGATTTGTTCAAAGCTGTTGATGAGGCTAATGGATTCAGCCTGTGTCCTGAGTTAGAAGCATTGCGTTCAAGCTGGGGAAATCAGCCCATTAAATTCAAGCCAGGTGTAACTTTTGAACAACTTGTTGAAGCGGTGATTCCGCAGGCGAAGAAAGTGCGTGCTTGGGCTGAAAAGAATCCAAAGGAAGCGGCACTATACCTTCGAGCTGGTGTCTCCAAGTTGAATGAACTGAACAAGCGGAATTGAATGGAAGACGATAAGCCTAAATTCGCTGGGACCAGCTATGATCCGGAGCTGGACGAAGAGCGGCTCGCGGGGCAAATGCCGTGCATGTGTCGCCTGATGGAAGATGCTGTGCACCGGACGCTCAGGGAAATCTCAGATGAAACCAGGATACCGGAAGCCTCCGTCTCCGCGCGCCTGCGCGATTTTAGAAAGGCGAAGTGGGGCGGTCACATAGTCAACAAGCGCCGGCGCGGCGATCCCAAGCATGGTCTTTGGGAATATCAACTCATCCTAGCGCCGTGCGGTCTTTTGGATGGCAAGGAAAGAGAAGAGCCGCAACAGGCCACTCAAGGGATGCTATTTTTTGATTCGCAGGAAATTTCTGCTCGCTGATTCGAGGTCCTTTCGGGTCCTTTCGGGTCCTTTCGGTACAGCTCCCACTTGTAAGCTTCATTAGTCCTGCGCTATAGGCGGGACGCTTTCTGTTTTTGCTCTCGCTAGTTGGCGATGAGGAAAAGCTGGTTCCTACTGGCGGGGATAAACGCCTGGCAACGGATGGCCTTCTGCGGTTGAGCCTATCAACCCTGGGAAAGCCCTCTTGCGGGGTAAAACGCATGGCGACGGAAAACATAAACAGCGGCCAGGCCACCGAGCCGCAGCAGATCACGGTGGAACAGTTGGCGGCGCAACTGTCGAGGAAGGCGCCGTCAGGATCCGCGGCTACTAGCGCGGAGACTGCCCCACAGGCAACACCGGCGGAAGAAGCGCCGGCCGGCGATGCGGGTGGGACCGAGCCTGACCTTTTTGGAAATGTTTCTGACGATGGACAACCAACCGGCGAATCGAATGCGACTGCGGGCGAGGAAGGAGGTGAAGATGGACAGCCCGTGCCGGATTGGTTTCAAAAGCGGATTGCCAAATTCACAGCGGTCCAGAAGAACCTGGAGGAGCGTCTGGCCGCCGCCGAGAAGCGCGCAGAGGAGGAAGCTAACCGGGCTGATAAACTCAAGCGCGAACAACAAGGCGGCAAGACCAAGGCCTGGAATCACCAGGAACAACAGCTCCAGGAGGACCTGGCCCACAAACGGGATTTACTCCGGTGGGCCGAGGAGAACTCTGGTGGTGCGAGTGTCACCGATGAAAAAGGCCAGGAGGTGGAATATACCCCTGAGCAGGTGCGCGCCATCAAGCTCTCCGCGCTCGAAGACATTGGCGATCTGCGCAGCCAGCTCCGCACGCACCAGCAAGCGCTGGTCAACGCGCGCGAGCATTGGGATCAGGAAGCGCTCCGCGCTTATCCGAATCTCAAGGATGCAAACAGTGAAGACTCTCGGAACATCGAGCTGATGTTAGAGAAACTTCCATGGCTGCGGGACGTGCCGGATGCGCGGATCAGCCTGGCGGACATGCTGGCCGGCCGCGCAGCGCGCGTGAAGCGCGGGCAGGCCGCGCGCACCGCTGCCGGCGCCACACCGCGCGGACCTGGGACGGCTACGGCCGCGCCGGTCCGGACGGCAGACGCCGGCGCCACTCAAGATCAGAAGCAGGCCAACGAGGCATTTCAGCAATCGGGTTCGGTGCAAGACCTAGCGCGGCGCTTTTCCACGCAACGAAAGGTTTGATCCGATGCCAAGCGCAAATACGTATGCCAGCCCGGCAGCCGCGGGCGGCAACCGAGAGGATCTCCGCGACGTGCTGACGATCCTCGAACCGGAGGGAACTCCGGTAACTTCCATGATGCGGAAAGGACCCGCACCGCAAGCCACACTCTGCGAAGTGCTGGCTGATAACCTCCGAGCCGCGCGCACGACAGGCACGCCCGAAGGTTTGGACGTGAATTCATTCTCGAACAAGGCCTCCAACCGGGCTCGGTTCGGAAATTATATCCACATCGTTGAGGACTCCTATGCGGTCACAGATGTTGAAATGAAGGTGGCCGTCGCCGGCACGAGTGATCTTTACGGTGAGGCCAAGGCCAAGTGCATCCGCGAAATCAAGCGGGACATGGAGGCGATCGTGTGTGGCGACCAGGAAATGGTCCAGGGCAACGGGACTACGGGCTGGGTCACGCGCGGGCTCTTCAAATGGATCCAGGCCACGGCGCAGGCCACGCAGCCGGTGCCTGCAAACTTCCTGACGCCCTCGGGCAACATCACCGCTTTAGCTGCTGCCATCACTGAGGCGCAGTTCAACGGGATCCTGCAAAGCATGTTCGGCATTTACGGTCAGCGCGAGACTTATCAGGTGCCGGCCGGGACGGAGTTCATTGAAACGGTGGACAACTTCACGCGGGTCCAGCCATCGAGCACGAATCAGCGCTACACCGTGACTGAGGACGCCAACCGGCGCCAGATCACGCTCAACGTGCGCGTGTTCGATTCATCGTTCGGCATTTGTCATCTCATGCCGACGATGTTCAACAAGATCGACTCCAGCGGCGTGGGCGATGTGAACGCGGCGCTGTTTCTCAATATGGAGCTCTGTGAACTTCAATTCATGGAGGCGCTCCACTCGGTGGATCTGCCCGATTATGGCGGCGGTCCGCGTGGCTATGCGAAGGCCATCTTTTCCACGGGTGTGCGCAACCCGCGCGGGTTGGGCAAGAACACGTAAAGGAGGCCTATGAAACATTATCGACTCAAGCAAGAAGAGCGGGCGGGGATTGGCTTCACGGATCTGTTTATCGTGACGCACGCCGATTTCACGACCACTACCGACGATGCAGCGCAGTCCATCACCCTTTGCGCTCTAGCAGTGGGTGATCTGGTGATGAACAACGCGCTGCTCGAAGTGCGCACCAACGCCAACGTGGTAGCGGCTGTGACGGGTTCCCTCGGCGTCACGGGTTCCGTGGCGGCGATCATTGCGGCTTCCAACCTCCTGGCGGCCGGCACGGAGTATTACACGGTGGCCTCGACGGTGGGGCCTTACATCACGACTTCGGCGGTGGATCTGCTTTTCACGGCGGATCCCGGCGCCACGGATAACGTGGATGAGATGACCGCAGGCGAATACTGGATCTGGGTCACGATCAATCGCCGCGGCGAGCGCAACGTGCAAGTGTAATCAGGGCCGATGCACAAGGCCAGGCTGTCGCCTTCTTTAATCGGGTTCGCGGCAGCCTGGTCCTTCTAAAAGCTTATGAGACACTATCGCTTGACCTGGCAGGAGGCGCTTCGCATGGGCTTCACGGACGTGGTGAAACTCACAGCGCCTGATTTTCAATCGACCGTGGCAGACGCCACTGTTTTAGTCTCCTTGATTCCTCTGGCCATTGGCGATTTGGTAGGGGCCGAGGTGCTGGTGGAAGTTCAGGAGGCTTGGAACAGCAATGTTTCGGGGCTGAGCGTGGGCGTTAGTCTCACGGAGAATTATTTCATAGATAACTCTGGCAGTATTACCGGCATGGTTCCTTATGAAGTGTCTTTAGCCACTGTGGGACCTTATGTGGCCACAGCGGCCACTCATCTGGTTGCCCTGATGACACCAGACACGGGACTAACCGTGACTCCCACGACTGGCAAGATGAACATTTGGTTCCGGATCAGCCACCGCAAGGACCGCAACCTGCAAGCTTAGCAATGCACCTGCCCGACAGTGATGTTTCCGGTGCTGGCAAGATCCCGGCGCCGGCACCCAACATTTTTGTTCCGCATTGGAAGACGATCCCACCGGGTTTCGAGCGCGAATTACGGACGGGCGGTTACCTGGCTAAACGACTGGAACGGGAGCGGGCAGCCACCCAACAACGCATGGCCAGGGCCGCTCTTCCGCATCGGGATTATCAGCGCCGGCCTGGTTCGGAATTCGAGCTCAAGGCGGTGGTGGATATGCGCACCTGGATGCGTTGGTTTCTGACGGACCGCCATTTCTGGAGCGAGAAAAGCAACATCAACCGTTTTGTGAAAGATAACCCCATCGTGGCGCCTTGGAAGACATGAGGACCGTGGCCTACAACGAAATTTTGCAGAAAGCCACGGAGGCCACCGGCCGGATCTATGCCGATCTCTCAGTCCAGGAAGCCGGGCTCTTGAAAGGTTTCATCAACACGCGGCTGCGCCATATTTGGGAGCTCAAGGACTGGCCGGATCTGGTGCCTGTGGAGGAGCGCTTCTTTCGGGCGGATTGGAGCTCCGGCACGACTTACGCCGCCTCGGCAGCCGGCGCGGCCGTGGAGGTCTTCTATCCGCCTGCGCAGAAGTATTACCAGAGCGTCAAAGCGGCGAACCTCAACAATGCGCCGGCCATTTACGTGGGCAACGAGTGGGAGGAGAATTCAGGCTTTTGGGCGGAGAGCGCGCTGGATTATTCCGGCTCAGATTGGGCGCCGAGCACGGCCTATGTGGCTGGGGACATTGTAAGGCGCACGCTGGGCACCGGCGCTGACCAGGCCTATTACCATTGCCACACCGCGCACACGAGCAGCTCCACGTTTGATACCACAAAATTTTGCATCCTCACGAGCTTTGATCGTTACGTGGGTTACGAGCAAACCGGCGAGACGAAGCTGGGCGATGTGCTGGGCGTCTTTCGGGAGAATCCCAAGACCAAGCGTTATGCGCGCGAGCTTTTCTGGCAGCTCTCCACGGATGGGGTCCAGGTTTTTGATGATGTGCCGAGCTGTTGGGTGCGTTTCCGGCGCCGGGCGCCGTTCCTCAAGGGATCCACGTTCAACGCCACGGTGGTGTATGTGGCGGGTGAACAGATTTATTTCTCACAGACTTCGGCAGCCGGGATTGTGACGGCCAATTTTTACGAGTGCATCACCACCACTGTGGCCGGCGATAGCCCGGTCAGCGCATCGAGCAAATGGGACCTGGTGCCGATGCCCTACAACTTTGCCGAGTGGATGATTCACGCGGCAGCGGCGGATTTCTTGAGCAAGGACGCGAAGGACGACTGGAGCCAGGATGAAATGGTCCTGGCCAATGACGCGCTGCTCAAGGAGCTGGATAAACTCGAACGTCAACAAGGCCAGGAACCCGCGCTCGATGTGCGCGTGCGGGATACCGTGGTCAGATAAATTCTATGGGCGCAAATTCTATTACGACAGTTCGGCAACGCGGCGCTGTAGGATCTAGCAGCGCAATTGCCACCTCGGACGGCACCGTGCTGGCGGCTAATGATCGGCGGTTGTGGTGGGCCGTGATCAATCTCGATGATGCCGCGGTTTACGTGAAGATGGGCGCCGGCGCGACCACGAGCGATTTCCATTTCCCGCTCCAGGCCTGCACGGCCGCTGATGACGGTAAAGGCGGAACAATCTTTGACGATACTTACGCTGGCATTGTGAGCATCAAAGCGGCCACGGGCTCGCCGCGAGTCAGCGTGATTGAGATGCTCAAGAGCTATGGCGCCGGTGAGGGCTAATCATGTTACGGCCACCATTCCAAGCGGTTTATTTGCGCACGCCAGGGGAAGCGCCGCTGAGCGGCAGGATGCTGAGTGGCGCCGCTGCGAGTGGACCGGCGCATGATGCCGAAGTAACGGATTGGGTGAACCGGGTTACGGCGCTGGGTGGGAGCGTTTCAGCCGGCACGCGCAGCGCAGCCGATGCTTTCATGGCGGCGATCAACGCGGCCGGTCTGCGCTCGAAGATCTATCGGCTCAATCTCTATGCCGGCACGAGCACAGGGACGAACATGGAATCAATTAAAGAAGTCCTCATAAAGGACAAGGGCGGTGATGGCAATGGCCGCGATGATGTGGCTACGCTCGCGGGAACCGAATACAGCGAATCAACCGGCATCGTTATTTCCGATAATCCCAGCGCCAAACGAGCGGTTAAAACTGGTGTAGTGCCAAGCAGTCATTTCGATTCGGTCAATGATCTTCACATCGCCGTTTATTCGAGAGCCAATCTCAATGAAACAAACAACAGTTTTATCGGCGCCGTGAATTCCGGCGAAGGCGCAAGCGGTATCTACATGACGCTCCGAATCACGCTGGCGTCAAATCAATCCTACAGTTTGTTGATGGGCGATGCCGCGTCATCCTTCCCGATTGCCACGGATGCCAATACGTTGGGGTTTTATCAGTGTTGCCGGACGAGTTCCACGAGTTGCGTGCTTTACAAGAATGGCGCGGTGTTCGCCAGTGCCACCGGCACAAGTAACGGCAGCATGCCGAATACACCGAGTATTTATGTCCATGCCGAACATGATTCAGTGCAAGGCGCGGATCTTGGAACTGCCGGCACTATCGCCGGCTATTCCATTGGCAAAGGCATGAACGCCACGCAAGCCTTGGCCTTCTACAATGCGTGGCAAGATTTTCAAACGGCCTTGGGACGGCAGGTATGAGGAAGCTACTTGATTTCTGCATCAACGCGCTGGGGCTCATGCTCACCTTGGTTCTGGCGCTGGTTGCGATCTGTATTCCTGATCGAAATGATGAGGGCTGAGCATGGGTTTTACCGCATTCATCCAACGGCACACGCGGCACGCCACGCCGGTCCTGGTGGCGGGCCTGGCCTACATCGGGGCGCCATTCCTGGTCACGCTCGATGAGAACCTGACGCACATGGATGAGCGGCTCAAACGCGGTGAAGGGATGAGCTATTACGATGGCTGGCGGCCATGGATCAAAGCCAGCGTGGTGATGCTGGGCGCTCTAGGCGCCTTTATGAGCAGAGAGGTGGATGAGCGCCGCAAGAAGTTGGTCAGCGAAACGGAGTGGATCAAACAGGAGGTAAAGAAATGACTGGATTTGAAATAGCCGGCCTGGCCTCGATGGTCCTCAACCTGGTGCTGGGCTGGTTTGGCAAGCGCAAGAATGATCAGGCCAAGCTGCTCCCGGTGGTGATCCGCGGCGTGGAAGTGGCCAACGATGTGAAGGTCAAACAGCAGATCCGCCAGGTGGCGCTGGGCGCGCATCTGCAACCGGAGCTCCACAAGTTGGTCAAAGAGCTGACGAAGAAGTAATGGGCCGCAACGTTCCAACAGCCGCGCCGGAGACTCGCACGATTGGCGATGGGGACAGCTTTTTCCTGGGCGTGGCCCCGCGCATGGATCCGGCCCAGCTAGAGCCAGGCATGGCGCACGCTGCCAGGAACAAGCGGTTCAACCATGGCGTGGCCGAGACGCGCAAAGGGATCCGCAAATTGAATTGGCTCAACTCGGCGGATCTGACCTATCCGCGGATCATCGAGCATTTTCAGGAGATTTATGGTTCAGGCGAGTTTCGGGATCCCAACGGGTTTAATTGGGTGCTCATAGCGGGCAGGGATTCGAGCAGCGCGATTGGCGTTTGGCGTACGCGGGAGAACAATCGAGCCATTCCCGTCCCGCTGCCGGTTGGCGAGACATTGCCCGCGGAGGTGCATTTCACGCAGTGTTTTAATGTGGTGGTGATGTTTCGCGGCGAGGACCTGGCCGAGCTCGTGATGGAGGACCTCAATGAGGGGTTCAAGGCGATCGAGGAGCAGGCGAATACGATCAGTGGTGAAGACACGGAGAATCCTACGGATGGCACGGATCCTATTCCGCCCGGTGTGCGCGGGATCTTTCTGCAAAACCGGCTTTTCATCCCGCACTCGCGCGATCTGATTGGGGCCAGTGATTACCTGAACTATACGAAGTATTCCCCGGTCAAGTCCGCCTTCCGGATCAACCAGGGGAGCGCGGATCAACTGACGGCAATTTACAAGTTCAACGAGACGACAATTTTGGCGTTCAAGGAACAATCCATTTACGCCGTGTTGAACGTCACCGGCGACCTGATGAGTCTGCAACAGGATTTGATCACCGGCGAATATGGTTGCAAGGCGCTCCGAAGCATCGCGGCGGTGGGCAATGACGTTTGGTTCCTGGCGGACCGGCGCGGTGTGTGCTCGATCCTTCAGACCGAGCAGAACAAGCTCCAAGGCGTGGACGTGCCCAAGAGCCTGGACATTGAGCCTTACATCAACCGGATCAATTGGCGCTACGCGGCCGGCGCCACGTCGCGCTATATCAACAACCGATATTACCTGGCCGTTCCGCTGGATGATGCCGTGGTGGTTAAAGGAGAACTCATTTCCAAGGCGTATTATGTGGGTGGTCCGACTTACACACGCTGGGGCCTGCTAGTCGGCCGGCGTTATCGGTGGACCAAAACGGTAGGCACCTTGACCAACGGTTCGGAAGTTCTGACTGAATCCGGCGATTTCACGGCGCAGAACACTTTTGTGACTTTTGGTGGAGGAACCGCCAACACGCCGGTGTTGGAAAGTTTGAAGCCGATTTTCGTTGG
>Ga0066905_100000384_pt1 | contig 11813 bp, 15 predicted proteins | sample PanSoiMetaPlot36_FD_67483 | JGI IMG/M metagenome (GOLD analysis project Ga0066905, IMG submission 67483) | Tropical forest soil microbial communities from Panama analyzed to predict greenhouse gas emissions - Panama Soil Plot 36 (version 2) | ecosystem: Environmental > Terrestrial > Soil >... | reverse complement strand
TTGATGCAATTGATGCCCGCGACCGCGGCGAGATTCGGCGTGAGAAACATATTCGATCCGGAGCAGAACATCCACGCCGCGGCGCAATACTTACGCTTTCTACTCGACCTCTTCGACGGCGATGTCAGTCTGGCGCTGGCGGGTTACAACGCGGGTGAAGGCGCGGTCAAAAAACACGGTTACGCGGTTCCCCCATACCCCGAGACGATTAATTACGTGCGAAAGATCAAACGGCGGTACATAAGCTTGTCCTCCTTGACTGAGTAAACATGAATGGGACTTATAAGTCATATATGACTTATAAGTCCCATTCATGAACCCCGGTTGACAGCCTACGGGGCGGATGGCACAATGCCCACTCTTTAAAAGCGCCCGTAGCTCAGTTGGATAGAGCGTTTGGCTACGAACCAAAAGGTCGCACGTTCGAGTCGTGCCGGGCGCACTAACGGAATCAAACACTTAAGGCCGCCATCGTGGCGGCCTTAAGTGTTTAGGGACATCATTGGGGACATCAAGAAATCGGAGTTCTACAGCTTTTGAAAAAAACTCTGATCCTAGCAACTACCATTCTTCACTTCCAGGTCGAGGGGCGAATCGGACTCTTCAATTTTTGGCGCCGAACGTTCCTTAAAGAATGTAGCTCATTTCCTGGTTTGTTGGATTTCGATCTACAGATCACGGGGTTATGAATCCCCCTGTGCCTCGCCAAAACTCGACTCGCCTTTATTTTCAACAACTTCGCTTGTCTTTCTCCCAACCAAAATTTTCGAGATCAAAATTTGATCCTAGAATAGAGGGATCGTTAATAACGGCAAGTTAACTGTTAACACTGGATGTCGGTAAGTGTATGAAAAGAAAGAAAGACGGACTTTTCGATATGGACAGCAGTCGCTCGACCAATGCCTTGGCTCGCGCCGGTAACGATAGCAACAGAGTTGGAAGTCATAATTCTTATCCTTGTTTATGGCGAGCGCGTTTCGCGCACGGCCTCGCGGATCGTATCAACGACGAGATTCGGAGCGGATAGCATCGGGCTGTGATCCGTCTTGCAGGACCGTACACGTGCGCGCATCCGATCCGCCATGAAACGTTGGGTCTCCGGGCTAATCATGCGGTCCTCTTCTGCGAGCAGAAACACGGACGCTTTGCTTCTCCAGTCCGGTAAGGGTACCGGCTTTTCAATACATCCGAGTGCAATTGGGCGCTGCGCCGTGGCCAGAACAGCTATCTCTTCGGTTGATGCGTTATGAGCCACGGCCTGACGAAAGCCCTCTTCTGGCATCCACAGAAAGCCATGCGCATCAGGAGTCAAACGAGGGGCATCGGGATGGGGAGGGGAGCGATAGAAGACGTTCGCAACTGTTTCGCCCTCATCGGGCGCCAGCGCCGCGATATACACGAGCGCCTTCACTCGGTCCTTTTTCATCGCGCTGATCACGTCGCCCGCGTATGCGTGGCCGACCAGCACGACTGGGCCACTTGTCCTCTCAAGCGTGCGATTGAGAGCATCTATATCCTCGGCCAGGGAAGTAAGGGGAAGCTGAGCGGAAATTGTCTTAACGTTCTCGCGTTGTAGCTGAAGAATGACATTACGCCAACAAGAGCCGTCCGCCCATGCTCCGTGAACCAACACTATAGTGACGTTTTGAAGGGTAGAATTCATGTTGAACCCCTAGTTTACCCGGCTCGGCCAAATAAACTGCCATTCGCTTCAAGGAACTCCCTCATGGCAGCAGCAATTTCCACCACGTGTGTCTCCGTCGCAAAATGCCCGGTGTCCAAAAGCTGGACTGATGCGTTCGGTAAGTCCTTCCGAAATGCATCCGCCCCGGCCGGGATGAAAAACGGATCATTCTTGCCCCAGACTGCGAGCAGAGGCGGCTGGGCTTTCCGAAAGTATTCCTGAAACTGCGGATATAGCCTCAGATTCGACGCATAGTCTAGAAGTAGATCGAGCTGAATCTCTTTGTTTCCGGGCCTCTCCATCAACGCCGCATCCAACGTATAGGATTCTGGCGCAACCCTGTTCGGAATCGCCACGCCGTGCGTATACTGCCATCGCGTTCCCTCCAGCGTTAGAATGTTGCGCTTGATTACTTCGCGGTTTTCCGGTGTCGGCGTAGCCCAATACCTTCGAATCGACTCCCAAGCATCACCAAGCCCCTCCTCATACGCATTCCCGTTCTGTGAAACGATTGCGACGACCCGTTCGGGGTGAGCCATTGCCAAACGGAATCCAGTGGGGGCGCCATAGTCGAAGACGTAGAGCGCGTACCGTCGCAAACCGAGTGTATCCGCGAACGCCTCGATCGATTGCGCCAGCGAATCGAACGAATACCGGTATTTCCGTTCCTTCGGAACATTAGTAAAGCCGAAACCAGGCAAGTCTGGCGCAATCAGTCGATACCGATCGGCCAGGCGTGGGATCAACTCGCGGAACATGAACGAAGATGTTGGGAAACCATGGAGCAAGAGAATTACGGGCGCATCCGGATCTCCGGCAGCGCGGTAGAATATCCGGACGCCATCGGCCTCAACCGTTCCGATGGAGGTGACTGGGATCGCCAACTGAGGCTCGGCAGGATGGGGAACGACTATCGATTTCCCCGACCCAGGCGCAGAGCGATTTGACTCGGAAATATTTTGTCTCATAAGGTTTCTTCCTCCCTCCAAACTCCTGATTTCTGACAGCGCGATTTGCCGGTAGGCTTCCTGCCAATAGAGTGCGGTTGCCCGTCGGCTTGAATATCGAGTTCCGTGTCTGTCAAACGGTCTACCTCTCGTACGGCAATCATGGGTATCCCCTTTCGGTGTTAGGCGTCGCGTGAAAATAAGTAGAGCTCACCAACCGGAATATTCTTGCCATCACCTGCTATTGGGAACGATTCCGTTATCATGAATGCACAACCTCCTTCTGCTTTCTGATAACGCCATCAATCGCCAGTGGTCCGGAGCCACCCAAGACAAGGGCCGCGAGGCAGGCGAGATAGAGGAGGTTACATTCATAGCCTGGAGGCCCGAACTGCGCGCCGGCTGCAGTCACGGCTATCAGCTTGATCGAACTGAATCCGTAGGGCAGATGCACGGTAAACATCGCCACCAGTAGAACCGCAGCCAGTGGTAAGCTGACAAGCGGCACGAAAGCGCCTAGAATTATGGCTAAACCACCAAGTAGCTCGACCAGTATGGTCGACCACGCCATGAAATGTGGTCCAGGCACGTCCATCGCTTGCAGGATGGTGGCGAAGGCGTCTGGGCCCTTGGACAGTTTGGAGAAACCGTGCTCCATGAAACCATAGCCAACTATCAGACGCAGCGGAATGGGAGCCCAGCGTGCGATTGGAAATCGACTTAACAACCCCATAGGAAAATCAGTCAACTTAATTTCACGCATCGCCATAGCTCCTTTTTTCGAGTGAAGCGACTTTGGCCAGGCGACGCAGGTGACGCTCGACCGTGATGGCCTCAATCGGCGCAAACTCATAAATTCCCGCATTGTTCACAAGGATGGCGACTTTACCGAATGCTTTCCGTGTTTCAGTGAACAACCGCTCAACGTCTTCCTGTCGCGAGACATTGGCTTCGACTGCGATAGCCCTTCCTCCCCTCTCCGCAATCCGAGCTACGACAGCGTTAGCTCCCGACCCACTGCTCGCGTAGTTCACGACAATCGACGCGCCTTCTGCTGCGAGGCGCTCCGCGATGGAAGCGCCGATCCCCTTCGAAGCTCCTGTCACTACTGCGACTTTGCCGTTCAACTTTGTCATAACTGTTCCTCCGTTTGGATTCGTGATCCGTTCATGATTTCATGCCTCTTTCGTCAACCTTGTGCGCGGACGCCACCGATGAGAACAGCGGTATGAGCCCCTCAACCAATGTGGGGTGAGTTAGGACGGCGTCGCGCAGCGCGGTATAGGGCAATCCTGCGATCATCGCAATCTGGACGGCGGACATGATCTCCGCCGCGCCGACACCGAAAGCCGTGAAGCCGAGGATGCGATCGCCCTCAGCTTCCACCAGCGCCTTGAGAAAGCCCCGTCACATAGCGCGCAAGTCGGCATATCGCCCTCTCTCTAACCATCTACCATCTGACTATTATCTGGGCAGGAGTTCACATCCGCCTCGCAATTGCTCGCGCCGCGACATAAGCGTCCAGTGGCGAGAGCAGCATGATCATTAACCAGAGCGGGACCGCGACCAGCGCGCCGGCCAGCCGCATCGCCCAACGATTGCCGGCCAGCGATGAAGATAGCGATGAGGCTCGCGTTGACACCCCCTCGGACACTAGATTGACCAGCGCGCCCGAGAATGAACCGTAATGTTTTATGCCGAGCAGCAGCCTCGTGTCGCGAACAGACCACTCCGTCTCGCCGCTCATGCCGGTCACGGAAGCATTTTTCAATCGCTGACTGGCGCCGCACTGGCGGCAAAACTTGTCGCGCCACGGCTGTTCCGCGCCACAGGCATGACATTGCGTCAGGCCGGCCGTTTCCATGTTTTCTGGCGTGTTCATTATTGCCTCCTGCTTGCGAACATCGACCTCAACCGCTTTGCTCGTGAAACGCTCGAGTGTAGCTCGATGCATCGTTTCGATTGCCGCATTCAGTGACCGCTGCCTCCAACGCGTCCTTGCGGCGGCCAGTAATGAATACATGCTCCATGCCTTCTTGCACGAAGCGCTTGGTCGTAGCCAGGCCAATTCCGGTTGACGAGCCTGTTACGATTGCGATCTTTCCTACGAATTTCTTCGACATGAGTAACCCCATATCTGTTTTTCATAAATCATAGATTCGCTCTTGGCTCGCTGCTCGCCGCGAAGCCGATTTTGATCGGATTGGATCCAGCTTCAGTTTGAGAGCAGAAAGCAAACGCTCAGGTTCGCCGAGGTCGGTCCATCCCAGTCCCCCCGCAGGGAATACGGCGAGACCTGACGGACAGACCGATAACACCTCATAAGAAAAATTGCTGGCTGGAATGCTCGAAAAAAGTTCATATAGCGCCTCCTCTTCCATCCCAGGCCGAACCGCAGCCCACAGGGACTCAAACGGGGCGATCAAGTTAGGAATACTACGGCGAATCATATCGAGGAACGCACTCACGCGGCCTACCATGATGAAGCTGTTCCATAGACATCCTGCTCGTATCAAGTTCCTGGCGGTATCTGACGACGGCTTCTCCCAAAAGCGACGTACTTCGAGAATTGGACCTGTGTTAGTGTGGCGCAAAGGCGCACCATGCTCGATCCAGCCATAGCCGTCGTCAGGCGAATCCGGAGCGACGCCAAGTAGGACGATGCGCTCGCCGTGCAATTTAACATGCTGGAACATTTCGTTTACGGCTCCTACCAAAGCCTCATTGTTCTTGAAATGATGATCCGAGGGAAAGAAGCCAACCAAACCGTTCGGAGCGACCGCTTTCAGTCGAGTCAAGCTATATACGATGGCCGGCGCGGTTCCCCGATTGTATGGCTGGACGAGTATATTGTGGGCCGGAATACCGCTTATCTGATCGATATAAAAGCGCTCATGAGTTCGCGTCAAAACCAGCAATATTTTAGATTGTGGAACTACGTGCGAGACCCGTTGCCACGTTTCTTTTAGCAGAGTATCAGCGCCAGATAGAGCGCAAAACTGCTTTGGTCTATCCTCGCCTGTAAGTTTTCTGATAAGCGGAAGAAGGCGCTCGCCGTCTCCGCCTGCCAAAATTACGCCCCAACGGTCTGAACAGTTGTGATCGACGACGCTTCTATTATTCACCAGTTACCTCCAACGAATTCGTATCACGCTGAGAAGGAGCGCTGACCGGGTTGGAGAAGCGTTCACTCACGGTTGATACTCTTATTACGTCCTGCCGCAGCAAGTATGCCGACACAGCCAGAAGAACCAGGTCCTTTAGAAGAAATGCCACGGTTCCAGTCATTGCTGGAAATCCGCCGGCAGACGTAGCCCAGCCGTTAGGGATGAACGGAATGATCGTGATTGTTGCTATGAAGGAAAAACATGAACCGAGGGCGCCAAGGATTCCCAATTTCTTGTTCCAAAATCCTGCAAACAAGAGTGCGCCGAATCCCCATTCGGCAACTCCCAAAAACCAGGTGGCGCCCCGAATGCCGAAGACAGGGTACATCCAGGAAATCAGAGGTCCATTGCTGATAAAAGGGATCAATGCCTGCGACTCATATTCGAACCATTTCTGATACCCAAAGAACAAGAAAATGATCACCATTGATGCGCGAATGAAGTGATAGTCAAGATCGTGTTTGAGGAGACCAAGCTTAATCAGTGTATTGGTGACAAAAATCATATGCTCACCTCGTGGTATAATCCACCTTTCTCGATAGCGACGGGTGTGGTAATAGCCTTTGAGATGTTGGACCTCATAAGCTATTCCTCCTGCCATCCGAATCGAATGGCTGTTATTACAGCGGTTTTCACTTGAATGACTAGGAACAGCCGCAATGAGCGAACCATCCGCAAATGTCATCCTCCTATAGCTCATCGATGTAACGCCTGCGTCCCCTACTGCTCAGCAGGTCTCGAGTAATGTTACTGAGCCAGAGTCACCGGTCAGAAATGCCAAGCTGTCGTGTTATTTCATCTCGCTTTAGTTCCTTGCACATAACGTGCCAATACCAAAGACCATACTTTCCCCGCGTCAAACCACAATTAATCGGCAGGAAGCGTTGAATACATGCCGAAAAGGGTGACGCACTGATGTCTCCGTGTCGGTATACCGACACGACAAATTGAGCGCAAGATCGCCAAAGACCTTGCGCTGAGATACAAAATCAGCACAGATAATCATTGGGACACTCAGTCAATCCTTGATGCGGTCTACTTGGAAACCTCTTCTCACCGTTGAGGATCCGCCGCAGCGGCGCCGCAGAGAACGCTGAGCGGAGTGCAGGGGGTAACTATGAATCTCGCTAACCCTCTGCGCAACCTCGCCGACTGGCGCATAGTTTGCAATTTACTGGCATTCACAATAATCGGCGCGGGGCCGACATTGGCTCTATGCAGGCAGTATCAGCCGGAGATTCGGGATGGACCGATTGCAGAGGGATCAATCATGACTAAACTTGGCTCTCCACGCTTCACGCCCGGCGGTCCAGGGGTGGGAGAGAATCGCTGGGAAGGCAAGGATTACAAGATCGAAATACAGGCGCGTGCCGATACGCGACTCAGAAGGGAAGCATATGGCGAACACGCAAGCAACGTCGCATGAGTCTCGGACTGGCGCCCCGTCGGCAGTTCTTGATTCTCGCCGCCATCCTGAACTACGCACTCAAAGGCTCAGCGCCGAATAGCGAGCAGTATGCAAACGATCAAGCAAACGCCTGAAGGAGGAGGGGCAATGCTACTTGCAGGAGATATTGGCGGTACCAAAACAGACTTAGCGATCTTTTCAGTGGAGGGTGGGCCACATTCGCCACTCACCCAAACCCGGGCGCATAGCGCTGACTATCCCAGTCTGCAGGCGCTGGTCACGGAGTTTCTTGAGAAGGTGAAGATGCCTGTCGATCGAGCCTGTTTTGACGTGGCCGGACCGGTGATCGACGGGCGGGTTGAGATCACCAACTTACCGTGGAAGATGGATGAGGCTTCGCTGGCCAAGGATCTGAATCTGAGGTTCGTTCGGTTGATGAACGATCTGGAAGCTGTTGCCAGGGCCGTTCCCATTCTCCGAACGAGAGACGTCCAGACGTTAAATGCCGGGCAACCGTCCTCGAAAGGGGCGATCGGTATCGTCGCCCCGGGCGCCGGCCTGGGCGAATCCTTTCTGACGTGGGATGGATCGCGTTACGTCGCCCACGGCTCCGAAGGCGGTCACGCCGATTTTGCTCCGACTAACGAGCGAGAGATCGGCCTGCTCCGATACATGCTTGAGCGCTTCGACCACGTAAGTTACGAACACGTCTGTTCCGGAATCGGGATTCCATACATCTATGAATATCTTCGTGATGTCGAGCGGATACCGGAGCAACCGGAGATCGCCCGGTTGATCGCTTCCGCGAAGGATCACACGACCGTCATCATCGATTCCGCTATGGCGCCGCATCATTCGAGCCAATTATGTACGGCCACCGTCGAGACGTTCGTTTCGATTCTGGCGAGTGAAGCGGGCAACATGGCAGTGAAGGTTATGGCAACCGGCGGCATCTACCTGGCGGGCGGGATCCCGCTGCACATCCGGAGTGCGCTCGAGGGACCAGGCTTTGTGAACTCTTTTACGCGTAAGGGACGCTTTGTCGGGCTGATGGAACATATTCCGGTTCATGTCATTCTCACTCACGCGACGTTGCTTGGGGCCGCCGTCACCGGGCTGGAGAGCTTTAAGGAGGAATCATAATGATGGCTCACATGAACGAAGAGCTTCCAGTTATCTATCTGGCCAGACATGGTGAAACAGCCTGGAGCGTGATGGGGCAACACACCGGACTGACCGATCTACCTTTGACTGAGATGGGTGAGCGCAATGCCGCAAGGCTTCGAGATCGGCTGCGCGGACTAACGTTCGCGAGGGTATGGACCAGTCCGTTGCGGCGCGCCAGGCAGACCTGTGAGCTGGCGGGCTTCGGAACCGAGGCCGAGATAGTTGCTGATCTGGTCGAGTGGAACTACGGCGAGTACGAAGGCCGCCGCACGGTCGAGATCCGGGCGGAGCGTCCGGACTGGCAACTGTTCCGCGACGGTTGCCCGGACGGTGAATCACCGCAGCAGGTCGCCGCACGGGCCGACCGCATTGTGACTCGCCTGCGAGAGTTGCCTGGCGACACACTGCTATTTTCCAGCGGGCATTTTCTGAGAATGCTGGCCGCGCGCTGGGCTGGGATCGATACCTTCAGCGCCGGGTCTTTGATGCTGAACACGGCGAGCCTTAGCGCGCTGAGCTATGAACACAGCCTCGAGCATCCGGCGATCCGGTTGTGGAACGAGACTCGTCATCTGCTCACATCAAACTGAGCGGGCGGCGGATGCAAACGGGCAGCCGTTAACCGAGGTGAGGTGACGCGATGAGAGCCACACAACTGCTTCACGACATGGGCCAGAGTCTCTGGCTAGACAACATCACACGCGATCTGCTGGAGAGCGGAACGCTCGAACATTACATTCAGGAGTTGTCGGTGACGGGGCTCACTTCGAATCCGACGATCTTCGACCACGCAATCAAGAATAGCACGGCGTATGACGCCTCGATCTCAAGAAAGTCGGCTCAGGGCGAATCGAGCGAGGCGATCTTCTTCGATCTAGCGCTGGACGATCTGACGCAGGCGGCCGACCTCTTCCGGCCCATTTACGAAAAGACGAACGGCGTCGATGGGTGGGTGTCGTTGGAGGTGTCGCCATTGCTGGCGCACGACACGGCCAGCACTATCGCCGCGGCCAGGGATCTGTTTGCACGAGCGCGGCGCCCCAACCTGTTGATCAAGATTCCAGGAACTAAGGAGGGGCTGCCCGCGATCGAGGAGGCGATCTTCTCCGGGATCCCGGTCAATGTCACGCTCCTGTTCTCGCGTAAGCATTACCTGGCGGCGGCCGAGGCCTTCCTGCGCGGCATTGAGCGGCGCATCGCCGCCGGGCTCCGCCCGGATGTCGGCTCCGTGGCATCGGTCTTCATCAGCCGCTGGGACGCCGCCGTCGCGAGTAGAGTGCCGGACAAGTTACACAACCGGCTTGGCATCGCTATCGCTAAACGCGCCTACAAGGCGGCCCACGCCCTTTTGAGCTCGCCGCGCTGGGAGCGAGCCTATAACCTCGGCGCCCGCCCGCAGCGCCTGTTGTGGGCGAGCACGGGAACCAAGGATCCTCACGCCTCGGATATTCTTTATGTCAAGAGCCTCGCCGCGCCTTTCACCGTCAACTCCATGCCCGAAGGGACATTGAAAGCCCTCGCTACTCATACCGAGCTGGGCGAACTGCTGCCGGCGGACGGCGGTGATTGCGAAGACGTGTTGGCGGAATTCGCCATGGCGGGCATCGACGTCAATGCTCTGGCGGCGCAGTTGCAGGATGAAGGAGCCAAAGCCTTCGTGAAGTCATGGGAGGATCTGATGTCGGTGATCTCTTCCAAGCGCAGCGCTCTGAACGCTGCCAAGTAACAAAGGAAAGTATCAAGCTGAGATTGAGGGAGGACCAACTTGATGGCACGGGGACAGCGAAACGGAAAAAAGCCGGCGGTCAAGGCCCAGACGTGGAAGGCGCTCGAGGCGCACCACAAAAAGGTATCAAAGCCGCATCTGCGGGAGCTTTTTGCGGAGGACCCGGAACGCGGCGAGAGGATGGCGGTCGAGGCTGTGGGGCTCTACCTGGACTACTCGAAAAATCGCGTCACCGATGAGACCCTTGAGCTTCTTCTTCAACTCGCCGAAGAGGCCGGTCTGCAGGCGCGAATCGATGCCATGTTTCGCGGGGAGAAGATCAATCTGACGGAGAATCGAGCGGTGTTGCACACGGCCCTCCGCGCGCCGAAAGGCTCATCCATCGTTGTGGATGGGGAGAACGTCGTGCCGAAGGTCCAATCGGCGCTCGACAAGATGGCCGATTTTGCGGACCGTGTGCGAAGCGGCGCATGGAAAGGTCATACCGGAAAGCCCATTCGCAACGTCATCAACATCGGGATCGGCGGCTCCGATCTCGGGCCGGTCATGGCCTACGAGGCGCTCAAGGCATACAGCGAGCGGGCCCTGACGTTCCGATTCGTTTCCAACATCGACGGCGCCGACTTCGCCGAAGCGGCGCGTGATCTCGACCCGATCTTCGCGACCTTGGCCCCGGGTGTCGGTGAAATTCCACGCACGCCGGGGCGCGAGAATTCTGAAGGGACTGCGGAATGGGGATACCTGCATTGCGGCCCCGGTGGCGCCGGCCATTTTGTGAAGATGGTACACAACGGAATCGAATACGGAATCATGGCCGCCTATGCCGAAGGGCTGGGCGTGCTGCGTTCCGCCAATGTCGGCAAGCGGCAGCAGGGAATCGACGCCGAGACCACGCCCTTGCGCGATCCCGAGCGGTATCAGTATGACCTCGATCTTTCCGACATCACCGAGGTCTGGCGGCGTGGCAGCGTGATCGCATCCTGGTTGCTGGACCTTACGGCGGCAGCTCTGCACGATGATCCTGATCTCTCGAGGTTCGCGGGCCGTGTTTCCGACTCCGGTGAGGGGCGCTGGACGATCAAGGCCGCGATTGACGAGGCGGCGCCGGCGCCGGTTCTGACCGCGGCTTTGTATGAGCGATTCGAGTCGCGCGGAGAGGCGGAGTTCGTGGACAAAATCCTGTCTGCAATGAGATATCAATTCGGCGGACACCTGGAGAAAACGCCCGAAAAGTCATAGGCGGAAGGAGATACTTATGAGCAACCTGCAGTCGGACGCCCTGGTCTTCTTCGGCGCCACGGGTGATCTGGCCTACAAGAAGATTTTCCCGGCGTTGCAAGGCATGGTGAAGCGTGGACACCTCAATGCGCCGGTCATCGGCGTCGCCAAATCCGGTTGGAATCTGGAACAGTTCCGGGCGCGGGCCTATGACAGCCTGGAGAAGCACGGCGGGGTCGATCCCGCGGCATTCGAAAAGCTGTGCGGCCTGCTGCGCTACGTTGATGGCGACTATCAGGACCGGGCGACCTTCGCGGCGCTCCGGAAGGAGCTGGGCCGGGCCGAGCGGCCGGCGCACTATTTGGCGATTCCGCCATTTCTATTCGGAGCAGTCGTGGAACAACTGGCGAAATCGGGCTGCGCCAAAGGAGCCCGCGTCATCGTCGAAAAGCCTTTCGGACGCTATCTGGAGTCGGCGCGGGAACTGGAGCAGCAG
>Ga0066905_100000383_pt1 | contig 11843 bp, 8 predicted proteins | sample PanSoiMetaPlot36_FD_67483 | JGI IMG/M metagenome (GOLD analysis project Ga0066905, IMG submission 67483) | Tropical forest soil microbial communities from Panama analyzed to predict greenhouse gas emissions - Panama Soil Plot 36 (version 2) | ecosystem: Environmental > Terrestrial > Soil >... | reverse complement strand
TCATACCAGGGCACGCGGACGCACTGCCGCCGGGCTTCGCGAAGATCGGCATGGTGTGCACCCCCGGCTCCGTTGCTGGCACGACCCACACGTTCAACCTGGTCGCCAATACCGGCTACGCGGATACGCCCGACGGCAACAGCATCTTCATGTGGAGCTATGCCAACCACGACGCGCCAGACAACGATCACTTCCAGACGCCGGGGCCTGTCCTGTGCGTCACCGAAGGTGAGACGGTCGTCGTCAACCTCACGAACACCCTGCCCGAGCCGGCCTCCATCATCTTCCCCGGCCAAGAGCAAGTGACAGCGACCGGCGGATCCGCAGGACTGCTCACGACCGAGGCCGCCGCGAGCGGCGGGACCGTGAGCTACAGCTTCACCGCCAGCAACCCAGGCTCTTACCTGTACCAGAGCGGTTCCGACCAGGCGAAGCAGGTCGAGATGGGGCTCTACGGCGCGCTCGTCGTCCGGCCCAACACCACGACCTGCCCGGCCGTTGCGGGCACCGGCTGTGCGTATGGCACGAGCACCCGGTTCGACTCCGGCCGCGAGTACCTGCTGCTGCTCAGTGAGATCGACCCGGTCCTCCATCACGCGGTAGAGATCGGCACCGGGACCTACGACTTCAACGCGCGCCGTGCGAGGTACTTCACGGTCAACGGACGCGAGTTCCCCGACACGATCCAGGACAACGGCACTGGCCTGCAGCCGAACCAGCCCTACGGAGCGCTTGTCCGCATCCAGCCGAACAGCGCGTCGAACACCCAGCCGGCGCTCATCCGGATGATCAACGCCGGCGTGCTCAACCATCCGTTCCACCCACACGGGAACCACACCATCGAAATCGCCCAGGACGGCCGGCCCGTGGCGCGGACTGAGCACTTCGCCGAGACCATCGGATCCGGCCAGACGCTGGATTACCTGATCCGGTGGGACGACGTGGACCAGTGGAACCCCGGGTCCAACCCGCTCCCGGTCGCCCAGCCGAACTACCGGAACCTGACGTTCAAGGACGGCAACACCTTCTATAGCGGCAGCCCATACCTGGGTTACAAGGGCACGCTGCCGACCGGGACTGTGTCGCAGAACGTCTGCGGCGAGTGGTACTTCCCGTGGCACAGCCACGCGCTCAACGAGTTCGCGAACTTCGACGAGGGCTTCGGCGGCATGGCCACCCTCCTGCGGGTGGATCCGCCGGGCGGCTGCTTCGGTGCACCGACGGGCACGGCGATCATCGGCGGCACCCTCAAGGGCGGCACCTTCGCAGCCCTCGCCGCGGATGACGCCGCGTACTACCAGGTGAATCCGAAGACTACGACGAGGCCGACCGCAACCACCGCCGGTCAGACCACGATCACGGTCGCGTCCGCGTCCGGCTTCCCGACCAGCGGCACCTACTACATCCGGATCGACAACGAGGTCATGGCGGTCACCGGCGGCCAGGGCACGACGACCTGGACAGTCACGCGCGGGCAGCTCAACACGGCGGCCGCGACGCATGGCGTCGGCGCGACGGTGACGGCGCTCGCGACCGACTGGTACGCCAGCTTCAGCGGGGTTGCGAGCGGCTCGTCGAACCTCAAGGTGACCTACAAGGGTAAGAACTGCGCCAACACCTCGGGAACCGCATGCAATGCCATCGCGAGCAACAATCCCATGCAGACGGTGAAGATCTGCAATTGGACGGTTGGGGGCGCGGCGGGCTGCTCGAGCTCGACGTCGACCGGCTGGGTAACCCTGCCGGCACCGCCGGCGCAGCCACAAAGCGTCGGCTCGACGGACGTGACCTCCACCTGGACGCTGCCTGGCCCAGCCAGTGCCTACGTGGGTACGGGGGCGAACAACGGACAGGTCCGGGTGCTCGTCCATAGCCAGCGTTGGACTGGGCCATCGCCGACTGCCTTCTCCACGTGGGGCAACCTCATGAAGATCGTCTACGACGCGCCATGATCGGCCGCGAGGACACAAGGAGACCGGCGATGCGCGCTATCGCAGTCACGAAGAGCAGGGTCCTGCTCGTGCTCGCCATGATCGCGGCCGGGCTGATGCTTGGCGGGTCGGCCGCCTCGGCCGCGACGGCGTCGTTCGACCTTTGCGCCGTGCCCGGGAATGCCACGCTGACCGGCGCCGTGTCGGTACCGATCTGGGGCTTCGGCGTACCAGGAACGCCGGGGGACTGCACCACCGCAACCGCAAGCCTGCCCGGCCCGCAGCTTGAGCTGACACTGAGCGCCACCGAGACCACAACGGTGACGTTCAACGTCACAAACGCGCTGCCGGCCGGGCATTCCATCACCTTCGAGATCCCGGGGATCTCGTTCGACGCTGGTCCGGCCGATGTCGCTCCCGGCGGCACGCTGAGCCGGTCGTTCACCGCGCCGGTCTCACCGTCCGCACCGGGAGCGGTCAACGCGGCCGGGACCTACCTCTACCAGAGCGGTGGCGACGGCGGGCGCCAGGAGGCGATGGGGCTCTACGGCGCCCTGCTCGTTCGCCCGTCCACCGCGAACCAGGCGTACGAGTCGGCCACGACCGCATATGACGTCGAGGCCCCGCTCGTCCTCAGCGCCGTGGACCCAGCATTCAACGGCGCTGCCGACCCGATGGCCTTCGATATGTACACCTATCGGGCGACTTACTGGCTGATCAACGGGAAGGCCTACCCGGACACGGCGCCCGGCATCACGGCCGCGGCGGGACAGCGAGTGCTGCTGCGCTATCTCAATGCCGGCTACGACAACACCGCCATGGCATTGCTCGGCATGCATGAACACGTCGTCGCCAAAGATGCGCGGCTGCTCAACAGCGCGTATGACGCGAGCGCCGACACGATTCCGACGGGCGCCACCGAGGACGCCATCGCCACCATCCCGTCGGGCGGAGCGCCGAGCGCGAACGGCTTCGCCCTCTACAATCGCCAACTGCACCTCACCAACGGCCCTCAGGGCGACCCGAGCCCGACGCCGGCGACCGGCGGTGGGATGCTGACCTTCATTCATCCGTGATGAGTGGTCATCCATCACTCACGCGGGCCGAGCCCGGAACCGGCCCCGCCCCCCCTCGGCGGAGCCGGTTCCGGCTGCCAGGACGAGTCGTCATCAGCGGGTTCGTCGCAGGAGTGCTTCTCGCCGCGGGAATTGGTGTGCTCGCGCTGTGGCTGCCGCAGCGGTCCAGCGGTGGCGCCAAGAGTGTTGACCCGCCGGCGGCGTGGCAACGGCCGTCCGTTTCCGCGGCCGGACTGGCGGAGCGCAGTGGGGTGCGTCTGGTCCGGGTGGCCGTCACGGGCGGTGGCGGACTGCTCGACGTCCGTTACCAGGTGGTGGATCCGAACAAGGCCGTCACGGTCCACGAGACAGCCACGCCGCCGGCACTCATCGATCAACGCAGTGGTCTCGTCCTCAACCGCCTGCTGATGGGCCATGCCCACAGCGGTGAACTGAAGCCCGCGGTCACCTACTACCTCGTGTTCGAGAACACCGCGAACTGGGTCCACCGCGGCTCGAAGGTGACGGTGTTGCTGGGGGACGCCCAAGTGGAGAACGTCGTCGTGAAGTGACAGCGACAGCACGTGGCGAGAGATGACGGCGATGCTCACCGGGAGGGGGCCAGGGGCAGTGCGGGTTCTGCTGCGAGGCGCCGCGCTCGTCGTGGGCGTTGGGCTCGCCGTCCTGATGGTCGCACAGCCCGCGAGCGCACACGCCGACCTGGTCCGCTCGGACCCAGCCGATGGCGCCAAACTGCTCCAGCCGCCCACCGTTGCCCGGCTCTGGTTCAGCGAGGAGATCTCCCCGGAGTTCAGTGCGGCCCGCATCGTTGACGGCCACGGCAGCACAGTGGCCGGTTCGGCCCTGCAGGCTGACTCCGGCGACCCGCGGCTGCTGGCGGTGAAGCTGCCCAATCTGGCAGACGGTACCTACGGCGTCATGTGGCGAGTACTCGCCGAGGATGACGGTCACACGACCCGCGGCGTCGTAGTGTTCACCGTCGGCGCGGCGGCACCTGCCAGCCCGGTCATCGCGGGTGAGGCGGACGCCGGCGAGACTGGTACGGCCGCGACGCCGGCCGGTGTACTCCTCAGGTGGCTCGGCTTGTGTTCGCTCGCGGGTCTGGTCGGCACTCTCGCGGTCGTCGGTCTGGTGCTCGGCCGGGCTCGAGGCATCACCGGATCCGACGCAGCGACGACCGGGATACGGCTGCTGCGGCGAAGGCTTCTCGGCATTGCCGCCGCTTGCGCGGCTTCGGCTGCGGCGGTGGGTGTGGCAGTACTTGCCGATGCTGGCAGGCGGGCAGCGGCCGGGACGGGGCGTTCCCTGATCGATGCGGTGCTCGACTTGCTCACGAGCACGCGCTGGGGTCATCTCTGGCTCGCCAGGGAGGCGGCCGTCGTCACCCTCGCCGTCCTCGTCCTCCGGATTCGATCCGCGCTCGGTGAGCCGCGCAGCCGCCGCACCATAGCCAGGTCTGCCGCCGCGGCAACACTTGTGTTTGCCGTTGCGTGGATCGAGGCGCTTGGCAGCCACGCGGTCGCCGTGGAGTCGGCGCAGCCCGCGGCTGTGGTCGCATACACGCTGCACGTCCTCACGGCGTTGCTATGGCTGGGTGGCCTACCGGCACTTGTGCTGGTTTTCTGGCCGGCTGTTCCCGGCCTTGCCCGGCGCGACCTCGTGCGGGCTTGCCGGGGCCCGTTCACAGCCTTTGCCCTGACGAGTGTCACCATTCTCGTGATCAGCGGGCTGTACGGCGCGGGACGTCAAGTTCCGCAGCCCGGTGACCTGCTCAGCACGTCGTACGGCCGCACGGTCGTGGTCAAGACCGCGCTCCTCGCTGTGGTCGGCGGTCTCGGCCTCGCCAACTCCGCGCTGCTGCACGGACGTCGCCTCCGCAGAGGAGGGCTGGTCCCGACAGCGGCCGGCGGCGCACCATCTCGCCGGCTCATCCTCACCGAGGCAGCCGTGGGTGCCGTTCTTCTCGCGGCTGCCGGGGTTCTCGCCGAGACCGCACCACCTCGTCCGGCTCTGCCGGCAGTCCCGGCAGCAGAGGCGCGGGCGTCGGACGCGACCGTTGAAGATGTGGTCCTCTCCGTCTCCGCATCGCCGAATCAGCCTGGCATGAATGGGTTCACGGTTCTGGCCGCGAGCTCGCGCCGGCCGCCACCGGCACCGATCGACAGGATCGCGCTGAAATTCGTCATGCCCAGTGGGACCAGAACGGTCCCACTGCAGGAGTTCGAGCCCGGACGCTACTTCGGGACTGCGGAGCTCGATTCCGCTGGGCCGGTCACCATCACCGCCGTCATCGGCCGGGCTGGGGAGCGACTGACTGTCGCCCTCCCGTGGCAGGTGTCGACAGAACCAGTGCCGGCGGCCAGCCCGCGGCCCGATTACCGCCTCGCACCGTATGTGAATGTCATCGCACTCGCCATCTTGCTGCTGGCGCTAGGTGCCGGCGTACGGCTTCTCGCCGTGCGCCGCAAGAGGCAGCGGTTTGACGCGGCCCCTCCGGCCGCCACGGAGAGGATCCTGGAGGACGTTCGATGAGACGCGTCAGCCTGCTCGTTGCCGTGACACTCCTGATCACGCTGGTCGCCCCGAGCGCCGCCACGGGATGGGCGGCGCCGGCACCTCAGGGCGCGGCACGACCGACGGCAGTGGTGGACCCGCTGCTGCAGCGGCAGTTCGACGCCGGATCGGACCGGATGGTCGATGCGATCGTGGTGCTCACGTCCCAGGCGGATCTCACGAGCGTGCGCGGGATGGCGAGAAAGAGCCGGCCAGGAGCCGCAGTCAGAATCCTGCGCGCCCGCGCCGACCTCTCCCAGCGGGGGCTGCGGGCGCTGCTCGAGCGCCGCCAGGCACAGGGCAAGGTCACGAACATTGAGCCGTTGTGGATCGTCAACGCCATCGCCGTGACGGCCACGCCGGCGGTCATCAAAGAGATCGCGGCTCGACATGACGTACGCGAGATCCGCCCGAACTCTGTTGTGGCGGCACCGCAGACCGCCGCCATGGCGACCTCGTCCGTGCCAGAGACGAACGTGTCCCTGGTTAATGCGCCGGCCCTGTGGGATCTCGGTTACCGCGGCCAGGGGATGGTGGTCGCGAACATGGATACCGGCGTGGACGGTAGCCACCCGGACCTGGCAAGCCGCTGGCGCGGCGGCACCAATAGCTGGTACGACCCCAACGGCGAGCATCCGACGACGCCGACAGATGTGAGCGGACACGGCACCTGGACGATGGGCGTCATGGTCGGAGGCGACAGCGGCGGGAGCTCGGTCGGTGTCGCCCCGGACGCCACGTGGATTGCGGTCAAGATCTTCAATGATCGCGGGACTGCCACCTCGAGCGGCATCCATCAAGGGTTCCAGTGGCTCCTCGATCCGGACGGCAACCCGGCCACCGCGGATGCACCCGACGTCGTCAACAACTCCTGGACGATGTCCACCTCCGGTTGCTTGCTTGACTTCCAGCCCGACCTGGCAAACCTGCGCGCGGCCGGAATCCTCCCGGTCTTCTCGGCCGGAAACTACGGCCCGCTCTCGGGAAGCTCGCGGAGCCCGGCGAACAATCCTGAAGCCTTCGCCGTCGGCGCGACCGATGACGCAGACGGCCTCTATCCGTACAGCAGTCGAGGTCCTTCTCCATGTGGCCAGCCGGCGTATCCACAACTCATGGCGCCCGGCGTCGGAATACACACCACGGACCTATATGGGCTCTACGCCGACTCCACGGGCACGTCGGTTGCGGCGCCTCACGTCGCGGGAGCGCTAGCTCTCCTGCTGCAGGCCTTCCCTGGCATGTCGGCAGACCGGCAGGCGGCGGCGCTTGAGAGCGGTGCGGTCGACCTCGGCGCCGCAGGTGCGGACAATATCTATGGGTATGGCCGGCTCGACGCCCTCGCCGCCTACCAGTCGGTGGGGACGACACCGGACTTCACTGCGAGCGTGTCCCCATCCTCGGCCAGTACCCCCGCCGGTGGCGCCGTCTCGTACACCGTCTCGGTTTCACCGGTGAACGGGTTGACCGACGACGTGTCATTGACGGTCAGCGGCCTGTCCGAGAGTCAGGCGAGCTGGAGCATCAGTCCGCCAGTGATCACTGGTGGGAGCGGGTCGGCCGAGCTCACGGTGAGCACGGCGACATCCATCGCAGCCGGGACCTACCCGCTCACCATCACCGCGACGAGCGGCGCGACCGTCCACACCGCGGCCGCGACGCTCGTCGTGACCGCTCCGCCGGACTTCAGCCTTTCCGCTACTCCCACCAGCAGAAGTGTCGTTGCCGGCGCCGGCACGGCGTACACCGTTGGCGTGACCTCGCTCAACGGCTTCGCCGACAACGTCGCGCTGTCGCTGACCGGGCTGCCCTCAGCGGTGGGCACAGCGACCTTCAGCCCGCAGGTCGTGACGGGCGCGGGAAGCTCCCAGCTCAGCGTCACGACCCTGGCGACGGCGGCTGGCGGGTCCTATCCGCTCACCATCACCGGCGCCAGCGGCGGGACGTCTCATACCGCCACGGTGACCCTCCTCGTCTCCCCGCGCGACTTCAGTTTGTCGGTCAGCCCGTCCACGGTCACGATCTCCCGCAGGCAGAGCGCAACCTACAACGTTGGAGTGTCGGTGATAGGCGGTTCGGTCGGCAACGTCGCCCTGAGCATCACCGGACTCCCAGCCGGCACCTCGGCAGTGTTCTCGCCGAATCCGGTCGGGTCGCCTGGGAGCTCGACTCTGACGGTGAGAACGACGTCATCGACACCGCGTCGCACCTACACGCTGACGGTCACCGGGACGAGTGGTCCCCTGGTCCATCAGGCCTCCGTGACCCTTATCGTCCGCTAGCGCCCCGTGTCCAAAGTCTTGCGTTGGCCGGTCCCGCCATCGCCAAGGGACTCGGACACAGCAACCGCTCGTCGGGGTCGCGGCGGCGGCGGTCAGGCCGGTGACGGCTGGTAACGGGGCAGGCGGAGCTGTTCGCGGATCGCCTGCTGCACTGCGGTCCGCTCGGGCCTCGCGTCGACGGTGAAGACGAATTCCTTGCGGCGGAAGATGTCCAGCACCGGGTTCGTCTTGCTGTGGTAGTCGCGCAGCCTCGCCGCGAGCGCCTCCTCCGTGTCGTCCTCCCTGCTGACCAGCTCACCGCCACAAACGTCGCACCGGTCGGCCACTTTGGGTCGGTGGGCGATCAGGTTGTAGTCCAGGCCGCAGCGTGAGCAGAGCCGCCGGGCAAGCACCCGGCGACGGACCTCGTCGTCGGGAAGATCGAGGTGGACCACGCCGTCGATGTCGTAGCTCTCGAGGAAGAACTCGGCCTGCCGGGGGTTGCGGGGGAAGCCGTCGATGATGAAGCCGTAGTTCCAGTCGTGCTGGTCGAGCCGCCCGCGCACGACGGACTCGACCAGATCGTCGCCGACCAGTTCCCCGGCCGCCATAACGCGGCGCACCTGCGCGCCGATCTTCGTGTGGTTCTGCACGTGCCAGCGGAAGATGTCGCCGACGCTGATCTGAGTGAGATCGAAGTCCTGGGCGAGAAGGGCGCTCTGCGTGCCTTTGCCGCTGCCCTGGACACCCATGATCACGTACTTGCGCATCCTCGCACCCTGGCACCTCGGCGCCTGCCCTGGCTAGCCCCCGGGCCAGCGGCTCGGGCAGTGGCCGCGACGATAAGTACCTGCTCCATGATTCCGGGGGGATCGGTCTCACCGGTTCAGGCGGGCACCGGTTTGGGCATCGCTGGTTGCCAGGGCCGGCTGAGCAAGGCTGCGGTGATCAGGAACAGCGCCATGGCGACCGGTCCATAGGGCGCGGCGTGATCGAGGGCGCCGACGACGCCGGCCAGGCCCAAGGGGATCGTGGCCGTCCACCGGGCCCCTGCCTCGTGCAGGGCGACCGCCGCGGCCACGGCGGCGACCGCCCAGGCCAGGCTGGCGATGAGTCCAATCGTGAAGGGCACAACCGGCGAGAAGGGGTGACTCCAGCTGGATGCAAGCGAGTCGATCGCGCCGGGCATGACGGCCTGCTGCGCGGGCGCCAGCTGGCTTCCGTAGTGCGCCACGAGCCCGCGACTCAATCCGACGATCGAGTCGAACGCGCTGTAGAAGACCAGGTAGGGCAGCAGCGCGACGCGGCTGACGCGGGCGGCCGTGGTGGTCAGCCCTTCGATCAGCCAGTACAGGGCTACTGCTAGCAGCAGGATCAGCAGGAGTTGGACGACATGGATGGTGATCCACAGCGTGGCGTGGTCGCGGAGCTTTGTGTAGATCTCGACCTCGGAACCTACTGGCCAGGGCACCAGGTGGAGGAATCCGGTTGTGGCGAACGCGACCGGCGTTGCGAATACCACCAGCATCCGCAGCGGGTGCGAGCGAAGCTGGGTGATCCTCATGTCTGCTTGCTGAGCGCCGTGCGCCGCGTCGGGCGGCGCGTGCTGGTCGAGGTCTTGCGTGTCCATGGACTCCTCCAGGCAGATCGTGATTGGTGATGGATGTGCCGCGTGCATGACAGGGAATCCGCGGGATTCAGCGGTCTGATTGCGGCGCTGGCTCAGCTGCCGGGGTTCCGGGACATGATCACGGCTACGACGACGGCCAAGATTCTCTCGGTCTTGGGCTGCACCGGGATGCTGCTGGCGGGGGACTCGAGCAGTCGTTACGCCATGGGTATGTCCTTCCTGCCACGGCTACCGTTAGCTGCGTTGGAGCAGGTGTAGCCGGGCGAGGTGGAGCTCGAGGCCCGCGACCAGCGCAATGATCCCTGCCCCCGCCAGAGCGATGATGAGACCGTTGGGGGAGCGCGGTCCCCAGGCCAGAGCGGCCGGCCAATAGGTCGGGAGCGGTCCGACGACGAGCGGCGCCCACTGGTGCAGGGCCCAGCCGGCCATTGGCAGGTAGTAGACGATCCCGAGTACTTTCAGGATCCCGAAGCCGTGCACTCGGTTGTTGGCGAGGCTGGCCGCGGTCAGCGGCACGAGGGCCGCACAGCCAGCCGCCAGTAGCCACGCCGACACGAGTTGAGGCCATCCGATCCCCTCGGGAATGCCGGCGATGAGCGTGGCGGCGATGACGGCAAGGAGGGCGACCAGGGCGGTGGATGACACCCGGTAGGACAGGTAGCCGGGTACGCCAAGCGGAGACGCCGACAGCGCTCGCAGGCCACCCTCATCGAGGTCATCGAGCAGCAGCAAGGTGGCGGCGGAACCGAAGATGTACGGCACGTGCAGCAGGATCACGCCGCTGAAGATCAGCGGTTCAAAGCGGGTGAGTTCCACGCCGTAGGTTCGCGACAGCCATCCTTCAAGCGACGGCAGGCCGAAGCGAACCGCGGCGGCCAGCACGAGGGGCGACGCGACGAGCACGAGGGCGAGCGGGTTGCGGAATGCGTTGACGGCGTCGATGAATGCAGGCACGAGGCGACGGGGCATTGGTCGCGGTGGCCGCGCATTCCTCCGCCTAGGTGCGGCGCTGAACCCGGTAGGTCGGTTCGCGTTGTCGACGGCTGCGATCCTGCGCATCGCGAAGACGAGAGCTCCGGCTGTCCACAGCGCTAGGTATGCGGTGTCGGCGACCAGCCATCCGATCGGAATCCGGGTGTAGCCGGCACGCAGCAACTCCCACGCGCCGACAGTCGGCACCGGGCGGAGCCAGGGTGTGTCCAGACTGAAGATCGCCCAGGTCAGCGGAACCACGAGCAATGGGACAAGCAGCCATGGCGCGACGCTGAGAAAGCCAAATAGCGACGGGGTCCGCGCCGCGACGGCGACCGACAGCGCGTCGAGCATCAGTGCTGTCAAGCCGACGGCGACGACGACCGGAACGATCGCGAACCAGCCGTGAGCTCCTGCCGCGCCCACAACGACGGCGAGCAGGACCGACATGGCGGTCAAGATCCCGACCCTGGCGGGGACATAGCCGCGGATGCCACGCGGGGTGGTAGAGAGCGCAGCGAACACGCCGACGGCCCGGTCAAGCAGCGTAAGCGCCGCCGCGAAGATGATCCCGACGGTGCCGACCTCAAGCAGCAGGATGTACGGGGCGACCGTCCGCGCCGCGTCGCGGTCCAGGACCAGCAAAGCCCCCGCCAGCGTGAGGGAGACGGCGCCGGAGACGATCCAGACCCGTTCACGGGATTGCACGCGTGCCTCGGTCCAGAACATCGCCGTGGCACTCACAGCGTGCTCCCGGTCACGTCGGCGAAGACATCGCCAAGTGATGCCTCCTGGGAGTGGATTGTCTCGATGGCCTCGGCGGCCAGTAGCCGGCGGAACCGCGTGTTGCCGGCCAGGGTGGGTAGCGAGAACTCCGCTCGGCGCAGCGTTCCGTCGTGGCGGTACTCGACTTGTACCTTCGCTTGACCATGTTGGAGCTTCAGCGCGCGGGGAGCATCAACTGCTGCGAGGCGGCCGCCGACCATGAAGGCCACCCGGTCGCACAGGGCGTCAGCGGTCGCCATGTCGTGGGTGGTGAGGAAAACCGTGCGCCCGTCTGCGGCGGCCTCGCGCACGATCGCACGCACGTCCTCGGCGTGCACCGGGTCCAGCCCGGAGGTCGGCTCGTCCAGGAACAGGATCTCTGGCCGCGGGAGCATGGCACGGGCGAGGTTGAGCCTCATCTGCATGCCCTTCGACAGCGAGTCTGCGGGCTGGTCGGCCGCCTCCAGAAGCCCGACACGTTCCAGCAGTCGCGTGGGGTCCTCGGTTGGATGGTCATACAGGCCGGCGAAGGCCTCGAGATTCTCGCGGACGGTCAGACGCGGATATTTGGCAGGTAGCTCGAAGCCCACGCCGACGTGCTCGAAAAGGGTGTTGTCCCATTTTGTGAGGTCACGGTCAAGGAGGTGTACGGCGCCGG
>Ga0066905_100000382_pt1 | contig 11851 bp, 8 predicted proteins | sample PanSoiMetaPlot36_FD_67483 | JGI IMG/M metagenome (GOLD analysis project Ga0066905, IMG submission 67483) | Tropical forest soil microbial communities from Panama analyzed to predict greenhouse gas emissions - Panama Soil Plot 36 (version 2) | ecosystem: Environmental > Terrestrial > Soil >... | reverse complement strand
CGCTGAGCCCTGATGGCAAGTCGCTCGTCTACCACGAGGGGACCGGCAAAGTCCGCGTCCACGACGTCGATGCCCGAAAAGGAGTTGTTCGCGTTCGACTACCCCGCCGCGAAACAGGCGGGGCCCATGTTCGTCGCTGGCGACCAGCAAACACTCTATTTCGCCACCCGCGACGGCCAGCTCTGCCGCTGGGACCTGAAGAACAACAAGCGCCTGCCGGACGTCGGCCGGCACACCACCTGGGTGCTCAACAGCATCTGCCTGAGCCCGGACGAGTCGGTCCTCTACTCGATGGGCTTCGACAAGCTCGTCCGCCGCTGGGACCTGAAAGCCGGCAAAGAGCTACCCGTCCCCGACGGGTACATCAACCAGACTGTGATGGCCCCGACGCCGGACGGGAATCACCTGTTCGTCGCCGACCGCGGCGGGCGTCTCGACCAGTGGGACCTGGCCACCGGCCGGTGCGTGAAGCAACTCGAAACGGGCAAGTCGAGCGGCTTCGATAGCCTGGCCATCTCGGCGGACGGCCGACGGCTGGCCGCGGGTCGGACCGTCCCCGACATCCAGCTCTTGGACCTGATCGCGGGAAAAGTCGAGCGGACCATCAAGGTGGCGGAAGCTCCGGACCCGGTCGGGAGCGACTACGCCACGAGCCTCGCCTTCTCGCCGGACGGGAAGCTCCTGTTCCGGGGGTCTTTCCAGACCGGAATCACCGCCTGGGAGGCGTCGACGGGCAAGCGTCTATGGATCGCACCCGGCGTCGGACCGATGATGGCCGCGGACCCGAAGGGCCGGTGGCTGCTCGCCCGCGACAAGGCGCGCGAGCCGGTCCGCTGGACAGCGCTCGATCCGGCCACCGGGGAAGTGCGATTCAGCGTCGACGTGCCCCCGGACGCCGCCGAGAAGGATCCGCGGAATCGCGACATCCCGCCCGCGATCGCGGATCTCAACTTCACTCCGGACGGCTCGCGGCTAACAACGGCCCACCCCAACGGCACGGTCTGGGATCCGGAGGCGCGCCGGGAGATCGTTCAGCTCAAGCAAACCTCCGGGGCCAGTGTGGCGGCGCTCGCCGTCTCTCCCGACGGCAAGTGGCTCGCGACCGGCGAAGTTGACCGGAAGATCACCGTGTGGGAGCTGGCGACCGGCAAGCCCATTCAGACCCTGACCGGGCATGACTCGTACGTCAGCCAACTCTCCTTCACGCGCGACGGCCGGGGGCTCATTTCAAACGCTGACCTGGCCCCACTCCTTTGGGGCCTGTCGCCGAAAGACCTACCGACTCTCAAGGGCCCAGCTGACGAGATTTGGAGAGCGCTGGCCACCGACGACGCCGCGAACGCGTACCGGCTTCAGTGGGCCCTGACCCGCGACCCGAGGGCCGCGGTGAAATTGCTTGGTGACAAAGTCAAGTCGGCCGACCAGGCGATCGAGCGGGCCCAGTTTGACAAGTTGGTCAACAACCTCGATCAGCCGCAATTCCGGACGCGCGAGGCCGCGGAAAAGGAGCTGATGAAGGCCGGACTTCGTATTCCGGTGGCCTGGCTCACGGCGGCCCGGGCCGAGGCGAAGTCGGACGAGCGGCGGGCCCGACTCGACCGCGTCCTGGCCGAGCGAACGAAGCCAAACCCCGAAGAGTGGCGACTCCGACGTGCCGTGCAAGTGCTGGAGCTGGCCGGCACGGACGAGACAAAGGCACTGCTGAAGTCATGGGCCGGCGCCCCCGACGGTAGCCTGCTGGCCGTTGAAGCGAAAGCGGCGCTGGCCCGGCTAGGGCGGTAGGACTCTCCCGACCGGTAGTGGCCACGGATTTCTGCGCCACATTTCGCCCTGGCCCGGCACTAGACTGGCAAAGGCCCCGAGGCCCGCGCCATGACTCGTCCGCCGGTCCCCATCCTCGTTCGCCGCGCCCTGGCGCGCCACGCGCAAGCGACTCTGTCGGACGCGGACCTCCTCCGTCGCTTCCAAAACGACCGCGACTCCGACGCCTTCACCGAGCTGGTCGAGCGCTACGCCCCGCTCGTCTGGGGGGCTTGCCGCCGCGTGCTCGGGAACGACCCGCAGGCCGAGGACGCCCTCCAGGCCACATTCATCGCCTTGGCCCGCAACGCCCGGTCGCTGCGCCGGCCAGAGCGGCTGCCGGCGTGGCTCTATAACGTTGCCCGCCGGATTGCCTGGCGACACCGAGCCGCCACCGCCCGGCGGGCGACCGGGCCAGTACCGGATCTGCCGTCCGCCGCGCCGTCCCCGGCGGATCAGGCGAGCGGTCACGAACTCATCGCGATCGTCGAGGACGAAGTCGCCCGGCTGCCTGAGAAGTACCGGTCCGCGATCCTCTTGTGTTGGTTCGAAGAAACTTCGCTTGACGACGCGGCCCGTCAACTCGGATTAACCAAGGCAACACTCTGGGGACGACTGAAGCGGGCACGCGAGCGCCTGCGCCGTCGGCTGGCCGCCCGCGGCTACGGCCTTCCGGCTGTCCTGGGAGTAGTCTCTCTCACCGGGTCGCCGGCACCCGCCCGCGTCATCGCCCGCACGGTCGAGGCGGCCGTCCGGGAACGTCCCCCGGCGATGGAAGTAACGACTTGGGCGTTTCCCATCAAGTCTGCCGGCGGCGTGGCCGTGGCGGCGGCCGTCCTCGTCGGCGTTGCGACGCTTCTCCCGGCCGGTGCCCCGGAGTCCCCAAAGGACGCCCCGACAAAAGATACCGCAGCGAAGTTCGAGCCCGTCCCCGAAATCGCCGACGGCTTCCCGCTGCCCCCGGGCGCGCTCCGCCGGTTCGGCAACCGCCAGCTCCGCCACCCGGACGGGATCAGCGCCGCGGCCATCTCGCCGGACGGCAAGCTCCTCGCCACCGCCAGCTACTCCGTCGTTGTGATCTGGGATCTCAAGACGCTGACCGCCAGGCGGACCTTGACCGGCAGTCACTTCCACAACTTCAGTCGGGGGGGACACCTGTCGTTCCTGCCCGACTCCGCATCCTTGCTGGTCGGTGTCCACCCGGCGTTCGCGCCCGGCCTGCGCATCAGCGGACCGATCGATCGCTTCCAGGTCTGGGACGTCGAATCGGGGAAGGTGAAGTTCGCCCTCAAGGGACAACTCGAATCCGACGCGTCGGCCTGGGTGACCGGCGGCGGAAAGGAAATTGCACTCCTCGAGGTTACAGGCAACGAGTGGGAAACCCGCTTCTTCGATGCCAGGGACGGCAAGGTGTTGCGCACCGTCCGTTTAGCGCGCTGCTGCGGCCCCCCCTGGATCGGCCCGGATGGGAATACGGTCGCGTACGCGGGGCCGAAAGTCGTCGGCCTGGGCGTGTCGGACGTGAGAACCGGAAGAGAGGTCTATACGGTCCCGGACACAAAGGTCATCCAGGCCGCGCTCAGCGCCGACGGCAAGCTTGTGGTTTGGGCTGATACCGACGGCAAGGTCCGGGCTCACGACGTCGACGCCAAGCGAGAAGTACTGGCCTCCGAACACCCGGAGCCGAGGAGGCCCGGGCCGATGGTCATCTCGGCCGACCGGCAGACGCTCTATCTCACCAGCCACCACGGCCGGCTTTTTCGCTGGGACTTGAAGGCCAATATGAAGGGACTGGATTTCAATAGCCGACACAATTCGTGGCACCTGGGGGGCATCCTCCTGAACCAGGACGAGACGACGCTGTACTCGGTCTCGTACGACCACCTGGTAAAGCGGTGGGACCTGAAGACCGGCAACGAGCTACCGTTGCCTGAGGGATACTCTTTCCAGACCCGAATGGTCGCGACGGCGGACGGCAAACGGCTCATCATCGCCGACCACGAAGGTAAGGTTGATCTGTGGGACCTGGCCACCGGGCGACGGACCGTGCAGATCCAGGGGTCGCACCCGGGCGGGATCAACTGCCTTGCCCAGTCCGCCGACGGCCGATGGCTGGCCGCCGGCAGCACGTCGCAGAACGTCCGGCTCTTCGACCTTTCGACGGGACAGGTCGTCCGCGACATGAACCTGGGAGCCGACGCGGAGGCGAAGCGTGCCGACGTGTTCGAGCGCTTGGCATTCGACCCGGCCGCGAAAGTCCTGTTTAGCACGTCGGACAGGACCGGGGTGACTGCGTGGAACGTGTCGTCCGGAAAGAAGCTCTGGAACCAGCCGGAGGTTGGGCTGTACCTGGCGTGTGACCCGAAAGGTCGGTGGGTGGCGACCGGTGGCTTGCCCGGACAACGGCTCGGAAACGCCGACGACGACAAACCGAAGTATTGGAAGCTGCTCGACGGCAAGAACGGGGAGGTCGTGGCCCAGGGGCGAATTGAACCGACCGAAGTGCCCGAGACAGCCCCCGGCTATATCTACCCGCCTCAACTCTCCGACCTCATTTTCCTGCCGGACGGGTCGCGGCTGTTGACTGCTCACGACGACGGCACAGTGCGGGTGTGGGATCCGGAAACGCGGCGTGAAGTGCGGCGATTCAAGTCGCACGGTCTGGGTCACTCGGCCTACCTCGCCTGTTCCGCCGACGGGAAATGGGTGGCCGTCGGCGGACGGGACCGGGTCGTGTCGGTCTGGGAGCTGGCGACCGGTAGGCAAGTCATCAAGTTCGACGGGCACCACGCCGAAGTGACGCAGGTGGCGTTTACCCGCGACGGTCACGGACTCATCTCGAGTGCCGACCTATCGCCGGTGTTGTGGGACCTCTGCCCGAAAGAGCTCCCGACGCTGGACGGCCCCGCGGACGCCCTGTGGGAAGTCCTGGCCGCCGAGGACGCGGCCAAGCCTTACCGCCTGCAATGGGCGCTGGCCCGAAACCCGAAGGCCGCAGTCAAGCTCTTCACGGCTCACGTCGATCCGGGCAACCAGTCTCTGGAGCGGGCCAAGTTCGACAAGCTCGCCGGCGACCTGGACGGTCCGCGCTTCGCAGTCCGCGAGAAGGCCGAAAAGGACCTCGTCGCGACCGGACACCGGATCCCCGTCGCGTGGCTGCGGCAGGCTCTGTCGGAGGCCAAGTCGGATGACCTGCGGACCCGGCTGACCCGGGTGCTCGCCACCCGCGAAAAGCCGGCCGCGGACGAACGCCGTTTGTCCCGGGCCGTGCAAGCGCTGGAACTGGCCGCGACAGATGAGGCCAGGGCGCTGCTGAAGTCCTGGGCCAACGCGGCGGACGGGACGCTGCTGGCCGTGGAGTCGAAGGCGGCACTGGGGCGGCTGGTCACGAAGTAACATCCCCGTCTTCTCATGGCGCTCGGGCGCGACTCCCGCCTACAATCCCATGACGCCCCGGGGGGTTGCAGCGTGACCCGTCGGCCAGTTCAACTCGTTGTCCTGCTGATCGGTCTGGCGAGCGTATCGTCCGCCGATCTCTTCGCCCAGAGCGCGTCCCGGCCGCCGATGCCATCGGACGGGTTCCCGCTTCCGCCGGGGGCCGTTCACCGGTTCGGCAACCGTCAGATGCGCCACCCGGACGGGGTGGTGACCGCGGCCGTCTCACCGGACGGCAAGCTTCTGGTCACCGCCAGCTACAACGCGGTCGTCGTCTGGGACACGAAGACCCTGTCGGCCAAGCGCGTCCTCCCGGGAGTTCGTCTGAACAGTTACGGCAACGCGAGCCGGGGCGGGCAGCTCGCCTTCCTGCCCGACGGCTCCCTACTCGTCGGCACTCTGCCCAAGGAACTCGAGGCGCGCGTCATTGAACACGCGATCCGCCAGGTCGAGTTCGCCCAGGTTTGGGACCTGGAGGCGGGCAAGAAGAAGTTCGGAATCAGCGCCCCGATGGACTTCAACGTGTCCATCTGGCTGGCCGGGGGCGGCAAGGAGATCGGCCTGGTATCGAGCGGCTTCGACGGGAACCCCACCGCCCGGTTCTACGACGTCAAGGACGGCAAGGAATTGAAAACCGTGCGCGTCCCGCCGGCACAATACGCCCCCTGGGTATCAGCCGGGTCCGACGTCATCGCCATCCAGGCCAACAACCAGTTTGGATTGACGGTGCTAAACGCCCGCACGGGGACGGAACTGCACTCCGTCCCGGACGCGAAGGTCGTCCAGGCCGCCGTGAGCGCCGACGGCAAGCTCGTGGCCTACCAGGACGACGCCAAGAAAGTCCGGGTCTACGACCTGGACGCGAAGAAGGAGGTCGTGGCGTTCACCAATCCGGCCGAAAAGATCGGCGGGCCGATGCGCTTCTCGGCGGACAAGAAGACGCTGTACTTCGGCAGCGGCGTGGGCCACTTGTACCGGTGGAACCTGGAGACCAACAAGATCATCCCCGGGCTCGACCGGCACTCCCTCTGGACGCTGACCTCGTTCGCCCTGAGCCCGGACGAGTCCGAGATGTACACGATGGGGTACAACCGGGTGATCCACCGCTGGGACCTGAAGACCGGTAAGCGGCTCCCCCTCCCCGGGGGGTACGAGACGACCGTGGTCATGCTCCCGGCCCGGGACGGCGAGAGCCTGTACGTCGGCGATCACGCCACGCAACTCGACCGCTGGGACCTGGCCAGCGGGAAGAAGGCGCAACAGCTCAGCCCGATCGGCAGCGGGGGAATGAACTGCCTGGCCCAGTCCCCGGACGGCCGGTGGCTCGCGTGCGGCCGGGTCTTGCAGGACGTCCAGATCTGGGACCTCTCGACCGGGAAGCTGGCCAGGACGCTAACGTTCGTGGACCGGCCGGACCGGTCGGGGGGCGACCAGGTGCAACGGGTGGCGTTCGGCCCGGGCGGAAAGGTGGTGGTGGCGACCACCCCGAAGACCGGCACAACCGCGTGGGACGCCGAGTCCGGCAAGCGGCTCTGGCAGGTGCCCCCGACCGGCACGCTCCTGGCGTTCGACCCGAAGGGGCGGTTCATCGCCACGGGGGGCAGCTCGTGGACTCGCCCGCTCAAGTGGTCGGCCCTTGACCCCGCCACCGGCCAGACCATCGCCCAAGTAGAGGTGACTCCGGAACAAATCGCGGGTCCCCCCGGCCGGCGCTCGAGCTACAACCCGACCATCAGCGACCTCGTGTTCACACCGGACGGGTCGCGGCTGATCACAGCCCACCTGGACGGCACGGTCCGGCTGTGGGAGCCGGACTCACGGCGGGAGGTCCAGCGACTCACGGGCGGGGACGGCATGATGGCTCACCTGGGCGTATCGGCCGACGGAAGGTGGCTGGCCGTCGGAGCGAGGAAGGAGGTGACCGTTTGGGAGCTGGCCACGGGCAAGCAGGTGTTGACCCTGGGTGGGCACGACTCCGACATTTCTCAAGTCGCCTTCACGCGTGACGGCCGGGGGCTCATCTCGACCGCCGACCTCGCGCCGGTGTTGTGGGAGCTGGCACCGAAGGACTTGCCGTCACTCGACGAGACGGCCGCCCTCTGGGAGGCGCTGGCGGCAGAGGACGCGAGCAAGGCGTACCCCGTGCAGTGGGCGCTGGCCCGAAACCCGAAAGCGGCGGTGAAACTACTCGGCGAGCGCGTGAACCCGGCCGACCAGGCGATCGAGCGGGCGCGGTTCGACAAGTTGGCGACCGACCTGGACAGCCCGCGGTTCGCCGTCCGGGAGAAGGCCGAGAAGGATCTGACAACAGCCCGGTATCGGATCCCGGTGGCCTGGTTGCGGGGGGTGCTGGCGGATGCGAAATCGGATGAGCTGCGGACCCGGCTGGGCAAGGTCCTGAGCGCCCGAGAGAAACCCGTCGCGGACGAGCTGCGGCTGTCCAGGGCCATACAGGCACTGGAACTGGCCGGGACTGACGAGGCCAAGGTGCTGCTGAAGGCCTGGACCAAAGCTGCGGAAGGAACGCTGTTGGCGGTCGAGGCGAAGGCGGCATTGGACCGGCTCGGGCGCTGACTGTCCGAGTAAGTCGCTGGTCCGAGCACGCCGGCCACTAGCCCGCGGACATTCCCCGGCACACCCGCCCCAGTCGTTCCATCGCCTCGACGAGCTGCCCATCGGACAGGTACGGCGCCGGCCCCAGCCTCAGCCCGTTCCCCCGATAGTCGGTCCAGACGCCCTCCTCCTTCAACCGTCGCGAAATCTCTCCGGCCCGATCCGACCACAGGACAAGGAATCCGCCCACCCGCTCCAGCGGCACCGACCGGTCCCGGCGGATCAGTGCCGGGTCCAGGTCGAGCGCGTCGAAGCGCTCATTCAGCAGCCCGATCTGGTGCTGGCTCACCGTCCGCAACATCTCGGGTGTGAGCCCGCGCTCCCGGAAGAAGACGAATACGGCCGCGGCCCGGTAGTAGCTCGTCGGGTCGAACGTCGCCCCGGCGAAGCGCATCCCGCCGCGGCCATACCCGACCCCGGTCCGCCCCCCGGCCGGTACGGCCAGTTCATCGAACTCCGTGAACCACCCGGTCGTCACCGGTCGCAACGCACACCCCGGGGGGAGCCGGAGAAAACACGCCCCCTCACCCAGCTGGCAATACTTGTACCCGCCGCCGACGACGTACGCCCGTTCGAGCCCGGTCCGGTCGAACGGGACCACGTTCAAGTGGTGGTAGGCATCGATCAAGAGTTCCGAACCGTGCCGCGCGCACGTCGCGGCGAGATTGGGCAGACCCGGGACGATCCGCGCCGTCTGGAACAAGACCGATGAGCAGAGGACCGCGGCCGTCCGGTCGTCCACCGCGGTCGCGAGCCGGCCGGCCAGCGAGTCGGCCGGCTCGGCCGCGACGCGGACCGCTTCGACTTCGCCCCCCTCCGCGAACCGGTCGAGCAGGCGGCGGATCGTGTGAAACTCCCCGTCCGTCGAGACGAGCCGCGGCCGCGTTCGCAGCGGCAGCGCCGAAACGAACCGCGTCACCAGCTCGAGGGTGTTCTGGCCGAGGGCGATGTCGCCGTCCGGTTCGCCGAGGAGCCGGCCATACCCGCGACGCACATCGTCCGCCCGGGCGAAGGCCAGGGACCACTTGTCATCGACGAATTCAGCCGCGTCGAGCCATGCCTGCTGCTGGGCCGCGAACCCGAGATCGGGCCACGCCTGGTGCGAGTGCCCGGTGAGCAAGTGCCGCTCCCCGACGCGAAACCGCGCGTAGTCGCCGGCCAGAGCGTTCGGACTGGCGTAGAGGTCGTCGGGGCGCATTAGAACTCCGTCCGGATCGCCCACAGGTCCGGGAAGACGGGCCGGAGCAGGGTCGTGCGCAGGTACTCCGCGCCCGACGACCCGCCGGTGCCCGGCTTGGTCCCGATGGTCCGTTCCACCATCTTCACGTGCCGGTACCGCCACTCCTGCACGCCTTCGTCGAGGTCCACAAGCCGCTCGCAGAACTCGGCCAGGGCCGAGTCACCGCGGTAGATGCCGATCAGGGTTTTTTGCATGGCCGGCAATGGCGCGGGGGGTTGTGTGACGTCGCGATTGAGTACGTCCGCGGGGACGGCGAAACCGCGCCGGGCCAGGAAGGCCGCGAACCAGTCCCACACCGTCGGGTCCTGGTACCGCTGCTCCAGGCGCGATCGCTCGGCGCTGCCCGGAGGATAGTGCTCCACTGCCGACGCTCGCTTCTGGCCCAGGGTGAACTCCAGCTCGCGGAACTGGGCCGACTGGAACCCGCTTCCCGACTCCAGCCGCTCTCGGAAGCCAAGGAACTCGAGGGGGGTCATCGTTTCCAGGATGTCCACCTGGGCGACGAGTACCTTCAGGATCGTCAGAATCCGCTTCATCGCGTGCCCGGCCCGCGGCAGGTCGTCGCGGGCGAGCAGAGTCTGCAGGTAGTCAAGCTCGTGCAGCATCTCCTTGAACCAGAGCTCGTACGTCTGGTGGATGATGATGAACAGCATCTCGTCGTGATCGGTCCCCGGCTCCTGCAGTGCGAGCAGGTGATCGAGCTTCAGGTAGTCGGAGTAGGTGGGCATTTCCGATCCTCAATCTTCGCCACCGGATGCCGCGGACGACTGGAGACAAACGGGGGAACCGCCGCTGATCCGGAATGAGACCACGGCGGTCGTCGCCGCCTCGTCGCTGGCCCGGGCCACGACGCGGTAGTTGCCGAAGAAGCCGCGGAATTCAAAGCGCCCGTCCGCGTCCGTCACGCCACTCGCGCGCGAGTGCCAGACGGTGGTGATCAACTTGTGCAGGTAACGGAATGCCGGTCGCGGGGCGAAATCCCCCCGGAGCAACCCGCCGCCGGTGGCCCGCGGCTCGCCGTCCCAGAACCCATCCCAGACAATCCCGCCGACCGCGCTATGGGCGAAGCACAGGGCGTAGAGCGAGGCAACCCGGTCGGCCGCGATTCGTTCCGCGGTGCCGTCCAGCACCAGGCGGAGGCCAACTGACCGGCCGTGGACGTGAACCTCGAGGGGCCGTCCGTCCGCCGAACGCCGGTCCAGTTCCAGGCGGAACTGTCCCAGGTGGACGCCGTCCGGGACATCGACGCGAATCGCGTCCGGGTCCGCTCGCCCGTCGGCGGGCACCACGTGGTTGAACACCTCGTTGAGCCTCGCCGTGCACCGCTGCCGGTCGGGCTCGCCGACACCGCCCAGATCGGGCGCGATGCAAGCGAACCGGAAGGCGTGCGTCTCCTGCTCGACCCAGATGGGAACGCCGGCGCGCAGAAGCCCGGCGGCGTCGCCGACCTGGACACACCAATCCCCCTTGCGGACTTCCTCGATCTGCCGCTGGGTTCGCGTCACGACCCGGTCTCGCGCGGGGCGACCCAGATCCACCCATTTTCCTCCTTGACCGGATAGAGGGGAAGTGCATCCAACTGGGCGGCGAGGTCGGCCGGGAACACGTCGCGCGGGTACCGGTTGGCGCCCGTCCGCAGGTCGTAGACGTAGTGGTGCAGCGGGCAATCAATGGCCCCGAAGTACAGCCGGCCGCCGGACAGGTCCTCGCCGCGGTGCGGGCACACCGCCGAGGCGGCCGCGACGGTCCCGTCGTCGAGCCGGGCGAGGAGCACCGGCTCGACGCCAACGAGCACCTTGGCCAGTGCACCGGTCGCCAGGTCCGCGCTGGGTAGCACGTTGTGCCACATAGGTCCTATGGGTCCTATAGGTCCCATAGGACCCATGCGACAGCTCCTACCCGTGGTCCGCCGTCATGAAAGGCGCCACATATGGCGACGCCCCGGGCTTGCCGCGGCGGAAGTGCCCCGACGGGCCCTCGCCGAGGAACTCCGAGAACCACGCCTCGTGTTCGATCTCCTCGTTCAGGATGGCGGAGCTGATCGCGTAGGTGCGGGGGTCCTTGCCCTGGGTGAACTGGCACAGGTCGGTGTAGCAGCGGATGGCGCAGCGCTCGGCCTCGACCAGGACAGTGAGCAGATCCTTGAGCGAAGCGCCGGTCGGCGACTTGCCCCCCTTCAAGCTGTCGGGCAAGTAGGCGTCCGGGCAGCCGGCCACGTCGGCGAACCCGCGGATGTCGCGGGGCAGCTCGCCCCCCAGCTCGTAGATGCGTGGGACCAGGGCCTCGAAGTGATTCCGGTCCTCGATCCGGGCGTCCTCGATGATCTCCTTGAGCCCCTCCCCCTCCATGCCGATCGCTGCCACCCGCAGGATGGTGTAGTAGTAGAAGGTCGTGAACTCGGCCCCCGCCGCGGCGACCAACTTCTTGAGTAGCTCCTCCAGATTGATGCCCGACTTCTGGACCATCTCTTTGGCCACTTTCCCCATGGCTGCGTCTCCTTGGATGGAACACCTGGCTGGTCAGGAACGGAACGATACCCCTCTCTTCCAATGCCCGGATTGTAGTTTCGCGGCGAACATGATGCACACTTCCAATTCTGAAATTGGGGCCGGGGCTGTCGGCGAGGGCCTGGAGTGACTGCGGAGTACTGAGAGGCTATCCGGAAGGATTCCCCGTGAATCCGTGGTTTTCATGCGGCGGCCCGATACCGGAAGGCGGGCCCCGCCTTGCTCGGAGCCAAGCGACGGAGCATGAGATGTATCG
>Ga0066905_100000380_pt1 | contig 11856 bp, 11 predicted proteins | sample PanSoiMetaPlot36_FD_67483 | JGI IMG/M metagenome (GOLD analysis project Ga0066905, IMG submission 67483) | Tropical forest soil microbial communities from Panama analyzed to predict greenhouse gas emissions - Panama Soil Plot 36 (version 2) | ecosystem: Environmental > Terrestrial > Soil >... | reverse complement strand
GCGGCCTGCGTGAGCGCGGTCAGTAGCGCGGCGGTCGGGGGCGGGTCTGGTGGCTCGCCGTAGGTCGCTGCGTAGACATGCCGACGCGATCCCGGCAGCTCACTGGCCACGATGCCCTGCCGCCGGTGGGCGCGCAGGGCCAAGCCCGGGATGGTCGTCACGCCCAGTCCGGCGGCCACCAGTGCCTGCATCACGACCATGTCGTCGGAGGTGTAGCCGATTCGCGGCTCGAAACCCTCGTCGGCGCACAGCGCCAGCAGGTGGCTCCGGCACCGTTCGCAGCCGGCGATCCAGGTCTCGTCGCGCAGCGCCGCGAGGGTGCGACCGCCGCGGTTCGACAGCAGGTACAGCGGGTCGTCGAGCAAGTGGTGCAGCCGCACGCCGTCGGGTTCGGGCTCGGTCTCGTCGTAGCGGAAGATGACCGCGACGTCGATCCGGCCGGCGCGCAGCAGCTCGAGCGCCTCGGGCGGATGCGTGTCGGTCAGGCTGATCTGCAGGCCCGGATGCTCGCTAGCGAGCGTCGCCACGGCTCTCGGCACGAGTGACCCGTTCGCGGATCCGAAGCCGGCCAGGCGTACCTGCCCGGCAGAGAGCCCGACGTGGGCGGACAGTTCGGCGTCGGCGGCGTCGATCCGGCCGATGATCTCGGCCGCCCGGGCGGCCAGCAGCCGCCCCGCCTGGGTGAGCCGGATGCCGCGCCCGACCCGTTGCAGCAGCTGTGCGCCGGTCTCCGCCTCGAGCCGGGCGAGGTGGTGGCTGACCGACGGTTGCGAGTAGTGCAGCGCTTTCGCCGCCGCGGTGACCGATCCGTGCCGGGCAACGGCGTCGATGACGCGCAGCCGGGTGATATCCAGCATGCATCAACTCTATCTATGAGTTGGCAAGAGATTCGGCATTGGACGTATGGATAGTGGCCGGGCACGCTGATGGCATGACCACAACGCAGGTTCGTCCGGCCAAGGAACTGACCGATCTGATCGGCGGCGTCCGCACCGCGGTCGCCGCGCGGGTCAGCTGGTCGGACACCGCGCAACTGGTCGCCAAACAGCTGCGCGCGCACCTGCCAAGCCCCGACGTGCTCACCGCCGAGCAGCGCCAAGGCTCCGCGGACGGCTACCACAGCCACACCCTGTACGTCGAGCCCGACGGGTCGTTCTCGATCATCGCCCTGGTCTGGCAGCCCGGCCAGGCAACACGCATCCACGACCACGTGACCTGGTGCGTGTTCGGCGTCATCCAGGGCATCGAGCACGAGGATTTGTTCGACGCCGAGCTCAACCTGGTCGGCCGCAGCGACAACCACACCGGAGAGGTGAGCGGATTCGCGCCACCCGGCGACATCCACCGGGTCCACAACACCGCCGACACCACGGCGATCTCGATCCACATCTACGGCACGGATATCACCCGCATCGGCTCGAGCGTCCGGCGCTACTACGACTGACCTCGAAACACGACCAGCGCCGGTGCGCTCGTCGCTGGTCGGCCCGAGGTGGGTATAGGTCCGCGGCGGCTCCGCCGTCATAGGTAGTGCAGCAGCAGCGTTTCCGCGAGGCAGACCCGTTCCCACTCGGCCAGGTGCAGGCCCTCGTTGGGTCCGTGGGCGCGGGTGTCCGGATCCTCCACGCCGGTGACGAGAATGGCGGCGTCGGGGAAGGCACGGGCGAAGTCGTCGACGATCGGGATGGAGCCCCCGGAACCGATCTGCACTAGCTCTGCGCCGTCCCACGCCTCGGTGAACGCGGTCCGGGCGGCATCGAAGGCGGGACCCTTGGCGTCGATCCGGATCGGCCGGCCGGGCGGGTACCCGGGCGTCACCGTCAGCTGCGCACCCCACGGCACGTGCTGCTCCAGGTGTTCACGAACGGCGGCGAAGGCCTGCTCGGGCTCGTCGCCGGGGGCCAGTCGGACCGAGATCATGGCCCTGGCTGACGGCGCGAGAGTATTGCTCGCCTCGGCGGTGCGGACGGCGTCCAGTCCGATCACGGTCAGCGCCGGTCGGGTCCACAGCCGCTCCACCAGCGTGCCGTCCCCGATCAGGTCGACGCCGTCCAGCACGCCACCCTCGTGCCGCAGGCGGGACTCTTCGTAGGTCACGTCCGGTCCTGGCCCGGATACCAGCCCGCTGACGGCAACGGTGCCGCGCTCGTCGTGCAGGCTGCTCAGCAGCCGCGCCAGCACCATCAGCGCGTCGGGAAAGACGCCACCCCACATTCCCGAGTGCAGGGGATGATCGAGGGTGCGGACCTCGACGTAGAAGTCGAACACCCCGCGGAGTGAGGTAGTCAGGGCTGGCGCGCCGATGGCCCAGTTGGTGCTGTCGGCGATGACGATGACGTCTGCGCTCAAGTCGTCGTGGTATTGCTCCAGCAGGCGCCCCAGCGTCTCCGACCCGGACTCCTCCTCGCCCTCCACGAACACCGTCACACCGACTTGGAGCTGGTCGCCGTGCGCGCGGATGGCCGCCAGGTGGGCAGCGATCCCGCCCTTGTCATCGGCGGCACCGCGGCCGTACAGACGATCGCCACGTTCGGTGGGCGTGAACGGCGGGCTGTCCCAGGCGGATTCGTCGCCTGGGGGCTGAACGTCGTGGTGGGCGTAGAGCAGCACGGTAGGGCGACCTGCCGGCGCTTGCCTTCGCGCCAGCACTGCCGGCGCGGCGTCGTCGATGGCAACGAGACGGACGTCCAGGCCCTCGCCGGCGAACAGGTCAGCGACCGCCTGCGCCGACCGTCGTACGTCCGCAGCGTGCTCGGGCAGCAGGCTGACGCTGGGAATCCGCACGAGGCGCTCCAGGTCGGTGCGCACCGAGGCGAGCGCCCGCCGTAGGTTGTCTCGAAGTGTGGCTGGATCAAGTCCCACGGTCACACGTTAGGCCCGGGGGGTGGCACGGTGGATGATCCGCGCCGTCGTCGACGCGGCCCACCGCGAGTCTGACGATCAGAGCACGCGAATCTGCGATGCCTCCGGACCCTTCCGCCCCTGGGTGATCTCGAACTCTACGCGCTGGCCGTCCTCCAGAGACCGGTAGCCCTCCCCTGTGATCTGCGAGAAGTGGGCGAAGACGTCGGGGCCGTCGCCGTCCGGGGCGATGAATCCGAAGCCCTTTTCGGCATTGAACCACTTGACGGTTCCCTGTGCCATAACCTTCCCCTTCGTTAGGTCGTGGCAGGCCCGGTGGTCATTGCCCAGCCACTTCTGCTGGGACATGTGGGCCCCAGTCGCAAGCAGAAAACACCGAATTACCCGACGTGGTCAATAGCGGACATGCCTGGTGCCGAGGGTCTCGAACACCTGTTGGACCAGCGCTATCGGCCGAGATCCCGATCCCGCAAGGTCGGAATGTCAGTCGGTCTTAGATGTCGTAGTAGAGCTCGAACTCGTGGGGGTGCGGGCGCAGCCGGACCGGGTCGATCTCATGCCCCCGCTTGTAGCCGATCCAGGTCTCGATCAGATCGGCGGTGAACACGCCACCCTCGAGCAGGTAGTCATGGTCGGCCTCGAGCTCCTCGAGCACGCGCTCCAGCGAGCCCGGCACCTGCGGCACCGCGGCGTGCTCCTCCGGCGGGAGCTCGTACAGGTCCTTGTCGATCGGCTCCGGCGGCTCGATCTTGTTTCGCACCCCGTCCAGGCCGGCCATCACCATGGCCGCGAACGCCAGGTACGGGTTGCACGACGGGTCGGGCACCCGGAACTCGATGCGCTTGGCCTTCGGGTTGGTCCCGGTGATCGGGATCCGCACGCAGGCCGACCGGTTGCGCTGCGAGTACACCAGGTTGACCGGTGCCTCGAAGCCCGGCACCAGCCGGTGGTAGGAGTTCACGGTCGGGTTGGTGAAGGCCAGTAGCGAGGGCGCATGCTTGAGCAGCCCGCCGATGTAGTGGCGCCCCATGTCTGACAGTCCGGCGTAGCCGATCTCGTCGTAGAACAGCGGATTGCCGTCCTTCCACAACGACTGGTGGCAGTGCATGCCGGAGCCGTTGTCACCGAAGATCGGCTTGGGCATGAACGTGACCGTGCGGCCCCCCGCGCGCGCGACGTTCTTGACGATGTACTTGAACGTCATCAGGTTGTCGGCGGTCCGCAGCAGGCTGTCGAACCGGAAGTCGATCTCCGCCTGACCGGCGGTGCCGACCTCGTGGTGGTGCATCTCCACCTTGATGTCGGCCGCGAGGAGCTGCTTGACCATTTCCGAGCGCAGGTCGGCGAAGTGGTCGGTGGGGGAGACCGGGAAGTAGCCGCCCTTGTACCGGGGCTTGTAGCCGAGGTTGCCGCCGTCCTCTGCCCGGCCGGTGTTCCACGCCGCCTCGATCGAGTCGAGGAAGTAGAACCCGGAGTGCTGGTTGGTCTCGAACCGCACGTCGTCGAAGACGTAGAACTCGGCCTCCGGCCCGAAGTACGCGGTGTCCGCGATGCCGGTCCCGCGTAGGTAGGCCTCGGCCTTGCGGGCGATGTTGCGCGGATCCCTGGTGTAGGCCTCGCCGGTGAGCGGATCGTGCACGAAGAACGTCAGATTCAGGGTCTTGTGGTCCCGGAACGGGTCGAGCAGTGCGGACGTCGGATCGGCGAGCAGCAGCATGTCCGACTCGTGGATCTCCTGGAAGCCGCGGATCGACGAGCCGTCGAACATCAGTCCGTCACTGAGTACCTCGGCGCCGAAGTTCGCCACCGGGAGCGTGAAGTGCTGCATCACTCCGGGCAGGTCGCAGAATCTGACGTCGACGAACTCGATGTCCTCGTCCTTGATGAACTTCAGCAGTTCCTCGCCGCTGGTGAACATCCATCCTCCTCGGCCCGCCGGGCGTGGTTCCTGGTCCGTGACTCCTGCCGACCGTACGAACCCGTGGTTACCCGATGGTGTCCCGGGCGTTTCGGCCGTGTTACGCACCAAGATCGCGACTGCCTCCGAAGCCGCGATAGCCTGGCCGGGTGCCCGAACCACCGGACCAGGAGGCCCAGCCGACCGGCGGTGCGCGCCGTGCGTTGGCCTCCTGGCTGTCCGGCCCGTATCAGTCGGTCGGTTCCGACACTACTCAGGACTATCGCGGGCAGCGCCTCGGGCTACCGGCCACCGGCTCAGGCTCGGTCGCCGGGATCGGCCGCCGGCTGACCGCGCTGGTGGTTGACTGGCTTGCCTGCCGGCTGATCGCGGTGGGCCTGCTCAGCCTGTCCGAGTGGTGGGTACCGGCGATCTTCGCGATCGAGTATGTCGTGCTGGTCAGCACGCTCGGCTCGACGCTCGGGATGCGCCTGGTCGGCATCCGGGTCTCCGCGCTCGGCGGCGGGGGGCCCGGACCGCTCGGCATCGTGGTGCGAACCATCCTGCTGATGCTGGTCGTTCCGGCCGTCGTGTACGACCGGGACACCCGGGGACTGCACGATCGGGCCACTGGCACCGTCGTGGTCCGGCGCTAGCGCCGCCCGGGCCGACCGCGGGACTAACGGATCTTCGGATTGCTCTTGGGCATCCGGACGTTCTTCGGCAGCGGCCCCCGCGGCACCTGCTGCTGGATGCCGGGCAGCGCGCGCATCCGGCTGTTGATCTCCCTGACCTGATCCCGGCTCAGGTTGCGGGGCAGTTTCATCATGTACGCCCGGAGCCGGCGCAGTGGCACCTGGTTGTCGTTGTTACCGATGACCGCGTCGTACACCGGTACATCGCCGAGCATCCGCGCCATCTTGCGCTTCTCCGCCGCGAGCAGCGGGGTGAGCCGGTTCGGGTTGCCCTCCGCGATCAGCACGACGCCGGGCCGCCCCACCGCTCGGTGCACCACGGCCACGTCCGTCGGTCGCTGCGACGGGGCGGCCGCGACCACCTCGGTTACCACCCAGCCCCGCTTGATCGACTTGAGCACCGCGAGCGCGGCCCCCGGCTGGCCCTCCATCTGCGCGAACGCGGAACGCTCCGCGCGGCGCCCGAACACGATGGTGGCCACCAGGAGTCCGACCGCTATGCCGAGTGGGACCAGGAACCACAGGCTGTCCAGCACCAGCCCGAGCACCACGAACACCGCGACTGTGCCGAGAAACGACGCCAGCATGATCCAACCGATCTTTGGATCGACCTTCCTGGTCATGCTGTAGACGGAGCGGATCTGTGCGATCCGCCCGGTGCGCGTGCCGCCCGCGGCGTCCTTCTTGGCCATGCGCCGCAGGATACCCGGGCGAAGCTGGGGAACCGGTAATCCATCGGTCCAGATCACTGGCGTCCCGGTGATCCAGTGGCCATCATGCGAATTGATTGAGATCCCCGCCGCTGGGTAGGGCAATCTCCGGTCATCCCGCAGGCGTCAACTTCTTCGCGGCGTGCAGCGGGCTGGCGTGGGCGGCCGGCCGGTCTTGCGGCCTCACGGCCGGCCGCTCCTCGCCCGAACTATCTGGTACCCACCGTCCGAGCTCGAGCGTTGAGACCTCGAGTGGCGAACCCGGCCTCAGACGCTGGTGCGGGCGGCGATGGCCTGCTGGTAGAGGCGTCCGGCCCGGTAGCTCGACCTGACCAGTGGCCCGCTCATCACGCCGATGAAGCCGATCTCCTCGGCCTCCTCCCGCAGCGCCACGAACTCCTCGGGCTTCACCCACCGGTCGACCGGGTGGTGGCGCACGCTCGGCCGCAGGTACTGGGTGATGGTGAGCAGCTCGCAGCCGGCGTCGTGCAGGTCGGCCATAGTGGCGCTGATCTCGTTCCGGTCCTCGCCCATACCGAGGATGAGGTTCGACTTGGTCACCAGCCCGGCGGCGCCAGCCTGGGAGAGCACGTCGAGTGAGCGCTGGTAGCGGAACCCGGGCCGGATCTGCTTGAAGATCCGCGGCACCGTCTCGATGTTGTGCGCGAGTACCTCGGGTGCGGCGTCGAAGACCTGGGCCAGCAGGTCCGGCTTCGCGTTGAAGTCGGGGATGAGCAGCTCCACCCCGCAGCCAGGCACCTGGGCGTGGATCTGGCGCACGGTCTCGGCGTAGAGCCAGGCACCCCCATCGGCAAGATCGTCGCGCGCCACGCCGGTGACGGTCGCGTACCGCAGTCCCATCGTCGCGACCGACGCGCCGACCCGGCGCGGCTCGTCGGTGTCCAGCGCGGCCGGTTTGCCGGTGTCGATCTGGCAGAAGTCGCAGCGCCTGGTGCACTGGTCGCCGCCGATGAGGAAGGTCGCCTCCCGGTCCTCCCAGCACTCGTAGATGTTGGGACAGCCGGCTTCCTGGCACACCGTGTGCAGGCCCTCCCGGCGCACCAGCGACTGCAGCTCGGTGTATTCCGGGCCCATGACCGCCCGCGTCCTGATCCACGGGGGCTTCTTCTCGATCGGGGTCTGACTGTTCCGGACCTCGAGCCTAAGCAGCTTCCTCCCGTCCGGGACGAGAGCAGTCACGGCGGCTCCTTGCTCGGTAGGCGTTGTTGCCAGCTTACGTTGGCGGACTGGCTGATTCGCCGCCGGCGGTCGGCGCAACGTCAGATTGATCCGCCTCCGGCGCTCGGCGGCGAGGTCAGATCGTCGCGCCGGCGAGTACGGCGCCGAGCGCCGACTCCACGGCCGGTCGGGCATCCCCGATCCCGATCGGGCGGTGCAGCTCGGCGGACAGCGAGGTGACCGAGGCGTCGCTGATCCCGCACGGCACGATCCGGTCGAACCAGGACAGATCGCAGTCACAGTTGAGGGCGAAGCCGTGCATGGTCACGCCGCCGGCGACCCGTACCCCGATCGCGGCCACCTTGCGATCCCGGCCACCGGCCGGTGCGCCCGGCACCCACACGCCGCTCCGCCCGGCGACGCTGGCCGCGGCGGCCAGACCGAGCTCGGCGCACGCCGTGATCAGCGCGTCCTCCAGCCGCCGCACATAGTCCACGACGAGCACCGAGTCGGGAAGCTTGATGATCGGGTAGCCGACCAGCTGGCCGGGACCGTGCCAGGTGATCTTCCCACCACGGTCGACGTCGACCACCTCGGTGCCGTCGACCGGACGCTCCCAGGCCTCGGTACGGCGGCCCGCGGTGTACACCGGTTCGTGCTCGAGCAGCAGGACGGTGTCCTGGATCTGATCCGTGACCCGAAGGGCATGCAGCCGTCTCTGCTCATCCCAGGCGGCCCGATAGGCCAGCCGGCCGCGGTAGTCGAACTCGAGCAGGCTCACGGTGCCGAGCCTACGTGGCCGGGCGCCGGATGCGCACAACCGCTCGGTCCGACTACTCGATCGTCCGATCTGCCCATCAGCTCCCGACCCGCTTGCGACCAACTCCGAGGTCGTCGATCACCGCCCGGGCCGCGCGACGGCCGGACACCATCGCGCCCTGCAGCGAACCGGTTGCCCGGTGGTCGCCGCAGACATAGAGGCCGTGCGCGATGCGCACCGGTCGGCGGACCTGGTGCGGCGGCGTCATCGCCGGCAGTGCGGCCGGGATCCGGTAGGTCTCGACATGGTCCCAGTCGCTGGTGTCGACGTCGTACATTGCCCGCAGCTGGTCGCGGACCCTTAGGTCCAGCGATGGGATGTCCCCGCCTGGCCAGTCGAGCACGGTGGTGCAGACGAGCGCGCGATCGTCGGGGGAGTACGCCGGCACGGCCTGACTGACCACCAGGCTCGACACCGCCGGTCCCCGACCGCCCTCGAGAACCAGCGCCGGATCGGTCAGTGGTGCCGCCGGCGCAGCGTGGTAGAGAAAGACGGCCGGCCGCATCCGCCGGTTCAGTAAGCCGGGCAGCAGCTGGGCGGCCGTCGCCGGGTCGGTGGCCACCATGGTTGCTCGGGCCCGGATCACTCCCGCGCCGGTCACCACTCGTCCGATCGAAACTTCGGTAACGGCGACGCCGAGATACACGGTCTGCGGATGGAGTCCGCCGGCCAGCTGCTGGGGAATGGCCATTATCCCGCTGCCGGGCAGCCACCAGGAGCCGCGGACGTACCCGCGCAGGGCCACATCCATGGCCCGGCTCGATGTCTCCAGGTCCGGATCGAGCAGCAGATGTGCCAGCAGCGGCCGCAGCACGTGCTCGATGACCCGGTCGGATAGCCCGCGGATGCGCAATGCGCTGGCCGCGCTGGTCTCCGGCTCGGCCAGAATGCGCCCGACCGGAGCCGTGCCGAGCCGCTGCAGCATGGTGAACAGCCGTTGGCCGTCCCGCCCTCCGCCGAGCGCAGTCGGCAGCCGCTCGAACGCCCGCAGCGGGTCGTCGGATGAGTCGATCAGCGGATAGCGCCGCCGGTTCAGTCGAACTACGACACCACGGCTGATCGGATGCGGGTCGAGCGCGCTCAGGTCGAGCCGGCGGCGCGGCTCCGGATGCGCGGTGTTGAGCACATGGAAACCGCGATCCAGCCGAAATCCGTCCACGACATCCGTCCACACCCGCCCGCCGATGTGGTCCGCGGCCTCGATGACGGCCACCTCGAGACCCGCCGCCTCGAGATGGCGGGCCGCGGTGAGACCGGCTACGCCCGCCCCGACCACCACGACGTCCGCGTGCCGGGGCGGGCTCGCCCACCCATCGCTCACCCCGGTTCCTCCTAGATCCCCCGATCCTCGAACGTACTGCCGTTGTGGAGTTCCGGGGAGCACCTGCGGGCGAGCCCGCGGGTGCGCTTTGCTGTACCGGTGAGTCACGTTGAGCAGCCCGGGTCGCTCGATATCGCGGCGCTGCGGGCGGCCGCGACGGTGACCATGCCATCCGGGCGCCAGGTCCGGCCGGCCGGTTCCGCGGGGCGCTCGGTTCGTTGGACGGCGACCGTACTGCTGCCCGCGGTGCTGCTTGCCGGCGTCGGGCTGGGCCTGTGGTGGGCCCGGGCCGGCGACCGGGCCCGGCCGCAGGTTGCGAGTGGCGAGATGGCCTGGCCGGGCACCCTGACCGAGCTGGATGCGCGCCGGTCGATGGCATTCGCGGCCGGCGATGCCGGGTTGCTGGCAGCGGTGTACGCCGCGGGTTCGGCCGCCCTCGCCGCCGATACCGAGCAGTTGCGCGCCTTGCAGGCGGCCGGGGTAACGGCGCGCGGGCTGCGGATCACCGTGATCGACGCCGGCGTCCGGCAGACCGGGCCGGGCCGCGTTGTGCTTGGTGTGCGCGATGTCATCCGGCCGTACCAGCTTCTGAACGCGCACGGTGCGCTGGTGGCGCAGCGGGCCGGCCGGGGCGAGCGGAGCTGGTTGATCACGCTGGTGCCGGCCACCGAACCGCTCGGCGAATGGCGGATTGAAACGGTGCGGCCGGCGGCGGCCTAGCTCTCGATGCGCAGCTCCGCGGCGAGGGCCGCCGCAATGGTCGGGTAGCGAAACGTAAAGCCGGCCTCCAGCAACCGACCGGGCACCGCGCGGATGCTGTCCAGCGCCGCCGAAGACATCCCACCGAGCACGGTTCGCAGCGCGAAGGCTGGTGCCGGCAGGACTGCCGGCCGGTGCAGGGTGGCGCCGAGCGCGCGGGTCACCTCGGTATTGGTCACCGGGTTCGGTGCGGTCGTGTTGACCGGGCCGGCGAGATCGTCGCGATCGAGGATGAACCGCAGCGCGCGCACTGCATCGGTCAGCGCGATCCAGCTCCAGTACTGCTTACCCGAGCCCATTCGCCCGCCCAGCCCGAGCCGGAACAGGCGGATCAGCGGCAGGAACGCCCCGCCCCGGTCGCTGACGACGACGCCGTTGCGGCTGTGCGCGACCCGGATGCCGGCCTCTCGGGCCGGCTCCGCGGCGCCCTCCCAGGCGAGGACCACATCGGTCAGGAAGCCCGCGCCGGGCGGACTGGACTCATCGCACGGCGTGGCGTCGCGGCCGGAGTAGTAATGCACGCCCGAGGCGCACAGCAGCACCCTCGGGCGCGGCCGCAGTTCGGCGACGGCGCGGGCGATGGTGCCGGTGCCGTCCACTCGGCTGTCAAGGATCTTCTGCTGGTAGGCCCTGGTCCAGAGGTGTCCGATCGGAGCGCCGGCCAGGTGGACAACAGCGTCGACGCCGGCCAGACCGGCTAGGTCGACGGTGCCGGCGATCGGATCCCAGCACACCTCGTCCGGGCCGCGCGCCGCACGCCGGACCAGCCGCCGCACCTCGTGCCCGGCCGCGGTCAGGTTGCTGGTCAGCGCGGTGCCGATCAGTCCGGACGCCCCGGTGACCGCAATCCGCACGGTGGCTACCCGGTCAGGCCGAGGGCCGCCTCGAACCGGCCCTCCTCGAGCCGCTTCTTGACCGCCGCCAGGAACCTGGCCGCGTCCGCGCCGTCGACCAGCCGGTGGTCGTAGGTGAGTGCGAGGTAAGCCATCGACCTGATCGCGATCGTCTCGCCCAGGTCCTGGTCGTCCACTACGACCGCGCGCTTCACCACCGCGCCCGTGCCCAAGATCGCGACCTGCGGCTGGTTGATGATCGGCGTATCGAACAGCGCTCCCCGGCTGCCGGTGTTGGTGAGCGTGAACGTTCCGCCGGCCAGATCGTCCGGCCCGATCTTGTTGTTGCGGGTTCGGTCCGCCAGGTCGGCGATCTTCCTGGCGATCCCGGCCAGGTTAAGATCGCCGGCATTCTTGATCACCGGGACCAGCAGACCGCGTTCGGTGTCGACCGCGATGCCCAAGTGCTCGGCATCGTGGTAAGTGACCTCGCCGCGCTCGGTATCGATGAGCGCGTTCAGCATCGGGAACGTCTTCAGCGCCTCAACCGTGGCGACCACGAAGAACGGCAGGAAGGACAGCTTCACGCCTTCGCGGGCCGCGAAGTCTCGCTTGGCCCGCTCCCGCAGTCGCGCGATCTTGGTTACATCGACCTCGACCACGGTGGTCAGCTGGGCCGAGGTCTGCAGCGACTCCACCATGCGCTTGGCGATGACCTGGCGGAGCCGGGACAGCTTCTCGGTCCGGCCGCGTAGCGGTGAGGGCGCCGTCGGCTGGGCC
>Ga0066905_100000379_pt1 | contig 11858 bp, 11 predicted proteins | sample PanSoiMetaPlot36_FD_67483 | JGI IMG/M metagenome (GOLD analysis project Ga0066905, IMG submission 67483) | Tropical forest soil microbial communities from Panama analyzed to predict greenhouse gas emissions - Panama Soil Plot 36 (version 2) | ecosystem: Environmental > Terrestrial > Soil >... | reverse complement strand
AAGGCACTGGTGAGGTTACCGGCAATGACCGTGTCGATGCCGGCGGGCGTGAGCTTTTGCCAAGCCCGATCCGGGATGTTGGCCCCGGCATTGTTGACGACGACATCGAGCCGGCCAAGCTCACCCGTGATCGCCTTGGCAATGCCTTCGACCACCTCGGCCTTGGTCAGGTCGCCGGGCTCGAGGCGCGCCTTGCCCGCGCCCGCAGCGGCGATCCGTTGTGCCACTGCCTTGAGGGCGTCGGCGCGCCGGCCGGTGAGCACCACCGTCATGCCCTCGCGCGCCAACGCCAGCGCCGCGGCCTCACCGATGCCGCTGCCGGCGCCCGTCACCCACGCCACCTTGCCGTTCAGGTCCTGCATCGGATCCTCCCTCGTGTGCGATGACTTCTAGCGCCATTGCCGCCGTCTCGATAGCCGCCGGCGGCGGGGCGAGGGCTCAGGGGATGAGCCGCGCGCGCAGCGCGGCGATCATCTCCAGATGGCGGACGTGGTCGCCGGCAAAGCGCAGCACCAGGTGGCTGGCCCCGGCCGCGACATAGCCGTTGAGCCAATCCAACAGCCCCTCGACCGGGCCCGCGTAGCACATTTGCCGCGCCCGCACCTCGGCCGCGGGCCGGCCGTAGTAGTGGGCAAGATAGTGATCGAGCCGATCGCCGGCCCGCTCGGCATCGGCATCGACGGCAACCGTCAGGTACATGGCACCGGTCAGCGCCGTGGGGTCGCGTCCGGCGGCGCTGGCAATGGCGGCAATCTCGGTCCACTGCTGGCGCCAGCGCGCCGCATCGGGTGAGTTCGGCAGCCAGCCGTCGAACCGTTTGCCGACCCGCTCCAGGCTGGCCGGCTGCGCTCCCGCCACCCAGATCGGCGGTCCGCCTGGCTGCCGCGGCAGGATGCCAAGCGCGCCGCCCGCCAGCTGCCAGCGGCCATCCCAGTCGGTGGGCTTGCCGGTCCACAGCGCCCGGCACAAATCGAGGCCCTCCAGCATGCGCCCGACGCGGCGCTCGAACGGCACCCCGACGGCGGCAAATTCGGCGCGGATGTTCGGCACATCGCTGGCAATGCCGACACCCAGCACCAAACGGCCCTCGGCAAGCTGGTCGACGGTTGCGACCTGCTGCGCCAGCAGCACGGGATTGCGCAAGGCGGGCAGCAGCACCGCCGTGCCGAGCATGACCTCGGGCACGCGCGCGGCGACCGCGGCGATTAAACTCAGCGGTTCGTGGCGCGGGCGGGCGAGCACCGAATCCCCAACCCACAGCGAATCATAGCCCAGCGCCGCCGCCTGGCTGGCCAAGCTCAACAACGCGGCGGTGTCGGACTGCCCCGCCATTACCTGCTCGCGCGTCGGCAGCAGGTAACCAACACGCACGCCCATCAGTGCCTCCCTCAAAAGCTGCGGTCGCTGGCTCGGGCTTGAGCTTGCCCTCGCCGCTTGCGACCGGCAAGGGCAGCGATGTGCGTGGCCCCGCGCCTAGAGCGTGCGGCGGCTCTTGATGGCGGCGGCCAAGGTGCCATCGTCGAGATAGTCAAGCTCGCCACCGATCGGCACACCTTGCGCCAAGCGCGTGACGGCGATGTCGCGGCCGCCGAGCTGGGTCATGAGATAGTGCGCGGTCGATTGCCCTTCGACGGTGGCGTTGAGCGCCAGCAAGATCTCCGTGACCGGGGGTGCGGCCCGCTCGAGCAGCCGGCCGATGCTGAGCCGGTCGGGGCCGATGCCGTCGAGTGGCGACAGGTGGCCGCCCAGCACGTGATAGAGGCCGTTGACGACCCTGGCCCGCTCGAGCGCCCACAGATCACCGATCTCCTCCACCACCACGATCAAGCTCCGATCGCGTCGCGGGTCGGCGCAGATCGTACAGGGCGTGACGGTGTCGAGGTTGCCGCAATTTGCGCAGTCGACGATTTTGGTTGCGGCATCGGCCAGCGCCGTAGCCAGCGGCTGCAACAGCTCGGAGCGGCGCTTGAGCAGGGTGAGCGCGGCCTTGCGCGCCGACCGCGAGCCCAGTCCCGGCAGGCGTGCCAACAGCGCAATCAGCCGTTCGATCTCGGGACCTGCCGATTTGCTTTGCATCGCTTCCAATGACGCGCGAGGCCGGCGCTAAAACAGCTTCAGTCCCGGCGGCAACGCCAGCCCACCGGTAATCTCTTGCATTTTTGCCTGCGCTGCGGCCTCAACCTTGCTCTTGGCATCCTGCAACGCGGCCACAATCAGGTCCTCGAGCATTTCCGTGTCCTCGGGCTTGACCAGACTGGGATCGATTTTGACGCCGCGCGCATCGCCACGGCCATTGAGGATCACTTTGACGAGGCCGGCACCCGATTGGCCCTCCACCTCCAGATTGGCCAGATCGGTCTGCAATTGCTGCATGCGGCCCTGGATCTCCTGGGCCTGCTTCATCATTTTCATGAGGTCTTTCATGGCATCTCCGTTGAGGACCTGTGGCCGTGGGGCGCCGCGGCGCGCGCACGGCCCACACGCTAACCGGTGCCGGTGTCATCCGTCTCAAGGCCTGATATGGGGCGGACGCTGGAAATTTCCGCATCCGGAAACTGCCGCAGCACGGCCGCAACCGCCGGATGCCGCCGCAATTCGTCGATTTCCGCGGCGGCGCGCGCGCGCTCGACCTCGCCCAGCGGCGGTGCGCCGGCGGTCATGCTGACCGCCACCATCCAGCGGCCCGCGGTCCAGGCGTTGAGCTTCTCGCGCAGCTCGTTGGGGAGCTCCTTTGGCGCCCCCGGCAACAGGTGCAGCTCGATGCTGCCGGCGGGATCGAACCTCACCAGCGAGACGTGCTCCTCAAGGTGTACCTTGAGCTTGGCATCGCGACGTTTGCCGGCCAGGGCGACGACATCGGCAAACGTGGCAACCAGCGGCAGCTCGGTGGTGACGGCGGCGAGCGGTTCCGCCTCGCTGCCGTTGTCGGGCTCCTCCTCGTCCTCCCGGTCGACGGCATCGATCGGGCTTTCAAGCGCCGGCGCCCGGGCCGGCGGCGGCACCGGCGCGTTTGCGGCTCGCCGAGGCACGCTGCCACCGCCGAGCGCGCGCACGACCTCGTCGGGCGCCGGCAGATCGGCGGTGAAAGCGAGCCGGATCAACACCATCTCGGCGGCGGCGATCTGGTTGGGGGCCGCTGCCACTTCGTCCAAACCCTTGATCAGCATCTGCCAGGCACGCGCCAGCAGCGGGATCGACAACCGCTCGCCGAGCCCGCTGGCGCGGCGCTTCTCCTCGGCCGAGAGCCCCTCCCCGGCATGGTCACCGCCCAGGGTCTTGGCCCGCGTTGCCAGGTGCACGGCCTCGGCCAGATCGGTCAGCACCTGACCCGGCTCGGCGCCGTCGCGGCTGAGCGCGGTGAGCGCCGCAATCGCCTCGCCGACGCGGTTGCCCAACACGAGCTCGATCAGATCAAAGATGCGGCCGCGGTCGGCCAGACCCAGCATCGCCCGCACGTCGTTGGCGCCGACGCGGCCCGACCCCATCGCCAGGGCCTGATCGAGCAGAGACAATCCGTCGCGCACCGAACCCTCGCAAGCGCGGGCGATCAGGCTCAAGGCCGCGTCCTCGGCCTCGGCCGCCTCGTTGGCGACGATCTTGCGGAAGTGATCGATCAGCAGCGGCACGTCGACGCGGCGCAGGTCGAAGCGCTGCGTCCGCGACAGCACGGTGACGGGCACTTTGCGCACCTCGGTGGTGGCGAAAATGAACTTCACGTGCTGCGGCGGTTCCTCCAAGGTCTTCAACAGGGCGTTGAAGGCGCCCTTGGAGAGCATGTGCACCTCGTCGATCAGATACACCTTGTAGCGGGCCATCAGCGGCTTGTAGCGCGCGCTTTCGATGATCTCGCGCACGTTGTCGACGCCGGTATTGGAGGCCGCGTCCATCTCCAGCACATCGGGATGCCGCCCTTCCATGATTTCGGCGCAGTGGCGGCCGAACTCGGGCATGTCGAAGGTTGCCTTGGCGATGCCGTCGCGCTCGTAATTGAGCGCCCGCGACAGGATGCGCGCGGTGGTGGTCTTGCCCACGCCACGCACCCCCGTCAGCATGTAGCCTTGGGCGATGCGGTCGGTGGCAAAGGCGTTGCGCAAGGTGGTGACCATCGCCTGCTGGCCGACCAGGTCCTGGAATGTGGTGGGACGATACTTGCGGGCCAGCACCACATAGGGCGCCACCGTTGCGGCAGCGCCGGACGCCGGGTCACGCTCAGGGGTGGATTTCTTTTTTGCCATCCTGGCCGTCGCACCTTCCAACAGTGCCCGTATCGCAAGCCACCTGGCGGCCGGAGTGGGAGGCTGAACAAACGACCCGCATCGTACTCGTTAGGGCTGCTTCCTTCCGGACCTGACCCGGTTGGCGAGGGACACGTCCGCCGCCAACCTCCCGGCCGGATTATGGTGGGCGCTGCCGCCAATTACAACCCGCCCGACGCCGAGCTAAGGCCACGCCGCCAACGCCGCAGCCGCGAAATCGTTTGCGCGTGCGCTCGTCGAGTGTTGGCCATATCATGCCGCCGCTGGCCGCGACTCGGGTGGGGAGTGGCGCGGCCAGGTACGGGCCGGCTCTGCCTCCGAGCCAGTCTTTGGCCTCAGCTGTCAGGCATGAAAAGGAGCTTGGTAATGCCGACCGTCGGTTCGACGACAATGCTCGATCGGCTCGGACCGAAGCGGAGCGACGCGGAATTCATCAAGGCGAAACTCGAGGCGCCGGGATCCCGGTTTTTACTGCTGGCGGACCTCAAACCGGTGATCCGCGCCAACGCCGAGCGCACCTCGGCAACGCTGGCCTGGTTTTCCAATGAGGATTTGGCCCAGTTCGGCCTGCCGATTGCCGATGCCCTGTTCCTTGGCGTCGACCAGGCCGGGGTGGCGCATTTTGCCATCGCCGTTACCGAGCATCGGACCCGGAATGTGCCGGGCGCCGTCGAGAAGCTGCGCCCGATCGTGGATCTGCGCAGCCTCGCCATGCAGGGGGTAATGTCGCCCGAGGAGCTGTCGCTGTGCGGCCAGGCCCGCGCGCTGGCGCAATGGCACGAAAATGCCCGCTGCTGCGGGCACTGCGGCGGCACCACCTTGGTCAAGGATGGCGGCTGGCGGCGCAAATGCTGGGCCTGCGGCCTCGATTGGTTTCCGCGCACCGATCCGGTGGTGATCATGTTGATCAACGACGGCCAGCGCTGTCTGCTGGCGCACGAGCACCGCTATGGCGACAAGATGTTCTCGGCGCTGGCGGGCTTCGTCGAGCCCGGCGAGGACATCGAGCACGCGGTGCGCCGGGAGGTGCTCGAGGAGACCGGGATCCGGGTCGGCGCCGTGCGCTTCCATTCGAGTCAACCCTGGCCGTTTCCACATTCCCTGATGCTGGGCTGCATTGGCGAAGCGCAATCGGCAGAGATTACGGTTGATACCACCGAGATCGCCGAAGCCCGCTGGTTCCCGCGGCACGAAGCGCGGCTGATGCTGGAGCGGCGCCACCCCGATGGGCTCACGGTGCCAGGCCGCCACGCCATCGCCAACGCGTTGATTGCGAGCTTCGTCGAGGAAGGCTAAACCCTGCGCCTAACCGGCAGCGGTGTGGAGCGGCCCGCGGCGGCGAGGGGCGCCTCTTGCCATCTTGCGAGCGGCAAAATCGCGTACAAAGCCGGCTCGTGGTTTGTTGGGAAGAAGCTTTACCGCGCGCCATTGAGGTCCAATGCCTCGCCAAGCCAATGCCGTCGATTTTTGGCGCGGATTTGCGCTGGTCTCGATCTTTGTCAATCACATTCCCGGCGTCTGGTATGAGCGGCTGACGCATCGCAACGTCTCGATCTCGGATTCGGCGGAGCTGTTCGTGTTTCTGGCCGGCTGGTCGCTTGGGCTCTTGGTGAGCAGCCGCAGCGCGCCGACCAACTCGGCGCTCTTGGTATTCCGCCTGGGCGGACGCGCGGTGACGATCTACGCGGCGCAAATCCTGATCAGCAGCATCGCGCTGGCGTTGCTGGCGAGCGCCGCCTACGCCTTCGACAACCCGCTGCTGCTCGAATGGCACAATGCGGCCGCAATCTTCCAGGAGCCGGCATTGACGCATATCGGCCTGGTTCTGCTCAGCCACCACCTCGGCTACTTCGACATTCTGCCGCTCTACGTCGTGCTGATGCTGACGGCCCCCGCGATCGCCATGCTCGATCGGTTCGCGCGGCCGCTACTGTTGCCGTTGTCGTTTGCCCTCTACGGCGCCGCCATGATCGTGCCGTTCACCGCGCGCACCTGGCCGGTGGAGGGCCAGTGGTTCTTCAATCCGTTTACCTGGCAGACCATGTTCGTGCTGGGCTTCGTCTTGTCCCGCAACATCGGTCTCGGCGCCATTGTGCGCTGCCACATCGACTGGCTTAGAATTGTTGCACTGCCAATCGTGCTCGTCACGGGCGTGATGGTGGTGATGAACTGGTTCCCGGACCCGACCACGTTACCGGAACCCAAACTGCTGTTTCTCAACGGAAAGAGCTTCCTGACACCGATTCGTCTGCTGCAGTTTTTAGCATTAATCGCCGTGTTCTCGGCCGTCTATCCGCTGTTTGCTCCACACGTGCCCTGGCTCACCGAATTCATGTCGAGCCTCGGGCGAAATTCTCTCAATGTATTCTGCGTCGCTTCTGTTCTAAGCTTGTTGGGACAGATCATTCGCTACCGTTACGTCGGCTCGTTTGTGCTCGACACGGCGGTGGTGCTGGTCGGGATCAGTTTGCTCTGGCTGACAGCGACGGTTTCGGAATGGCGAGAGCGGCAAAAGTCGCAGGCTTGATGGCGGCGCTTGGTGGGCTCCTGCAGCTGGCGATGATTTCGCCGGCGGCCGTGGCCCAGAGCGACCGCCAGTTGCCGACCGTTTCCAAGGAATGCGGGGAATTTCCCGGCGCCGACACGCCACTGCCCAACAGTGCCGCCGCGCTTCGCGACCGCAAGCAGCTCAAGATCCTCGCCATCGGCGCCTCGTCCGCGTCCATGCTCGGCGGCACACGCGATTCGATGCCGCTGCTGGAGCAGATTCTGGAACGCTCGATCAAGGGGCTCGACGTCGAGATCATCAACCGCGGCGTTTCCGGCGAGCTCGCCGCCGCCGCCGCCGAGCGCCTCAAGATCGAGGTCGCGCTCAACCATCCCGACGTCATCCTGTGGCAGGTCGGCACCAACGACGCCTTTGCGGGCGTGCCGGTCGAGGAGTTCGAGACCACCGTCAAGGACATGCTGCAGTGGCTCAAGAAGCACCACGTCGATGCCATCCTGATCGGCCTGCACTACATGAAGCAGCTCGCCACCCACGACCACTATCAAGCGATCCGGGCGAGCCTGCGCCGGCTGGTGGCGAGCGAGGGCGTGCTGCGGATCGGGCGCTACGAGTCGACGGAGATTTTGGCCCGCACCATGCGCGAGGATGGGCATCCCGAACCCAGCAATTTCGGCCTCAACGAGGCCGCCTACGATTGCATGGCCCAGTACCTGGCCCGCGCCATCGCCGTCGGCCTGTTCGCCAAGCCGCCACCGCCACCGCCGCCGATGCCCTGAAAGGCTCCCGCTCACACCCTCAGCCGTCGTCGGGGAGCCGCTTGGCGTCGATGCGATAGGGGCTCGCCTTATAGGCGCCGAGCAGCATAAATTCTGAGCAGAAGAACTGCAGCTCCTCGAGCGCGCGGGCCACCGGCGGATCCTCGGGGTGACCCTCGACGTCGGCATAAAACATGGTGGCGACGAAACGGCCGTCGAGTTGATAGCTTTCGAGCTTGGTCATGTTGACGCCGTTGGTGGCAAACCCGCCCATCGCCTTATAGAGCGCCGCCGGCACGTTACGAACGCGGAAGATGAAGGTGGTGACGATCGGGCCATCACCGGCCTTGGCCGCGTCGGGCTCCTTGGCCAGCACCACGAAGCGCGTGGTATTGTGCTTCTCGTCCTCGATGTCCTGCATCAGCACCTTGAGGCCGTAGATCTCCGCGGCCAGCGCCGAGGCAATGGCCGCCAAGGTCGGGTCGTTGGCTTCCGATACCAAACGGGCGGAGCCGGCGGTGTCGGCTTCCGGCACCGGCACCAGGCCCAGCTTGCGCAAGGTATTGCGGCATTGGCCAAGCGCCTGCGTGTGCGACAGCGCCTTCTTCACCGTCAGCAGCGAAGCCCCCGGCAGCGCCAGCAGCTGGTGGCGCACGCGCAGGAAATGCTCGGCGACGATGTGCAGGCCGGCGTTCGGCAACAGATGGTGGATGTCGGCGACGCGGCCGGCCACCGAGTTCTCGATCGGGATCATGGCATAGCGCGCCTCCCCCGACTTCACCGCCCCCAGGGCATCCTCGAAGGTGGCACAGCCGGTGGCGTCCAGATCTGGAAACACCTCGCGGCAGGCAAGGTGCGAATTGGCGCCGGGCTCGCCCTGATAGGACACGCGCAACGAGGTCTGGCGCACCAGCGGGGTGACGCGCTTGGGCTTGGCCGTCGGCGTTGGCTTGGTTTTGCGATCTGCCATGGCTCCTACCCCCGAGTGCCGGCTAGCCGGCAATGAGTTGGCGGGCGCGCTCGAGGTCGGCCGGCGTATCGACCCCGAGCGGCACGGTGTCAACGATGCTGGCGTCGATGCGCATGCCGTCCTCGAGCGCGCGCAGCTGCTCGAGCCGCTCGCGGCGCTCAAGCACCGAGGGCGGCAGCGACACGAAGCGCTCGAGCGCCGGCCGGCGATAGGCATAGATGCCGACGTGATGATAGAGCGGCCCGGCGCCGGCCGGCGCCGTGGCGCGCGTGAAGTAGAGGGCGCGCAACCGGCCTGGCACCGTGGTCGGCGTTCCCACCAGCTTGACGACGTTGGGATCGGTACGCTCTTCCTCGCGCGTAATCTCAACAGCGATGGTGGCGATATCGGGCCCCGCCGCGCGCAGCGGTTCGAGGCAGGCGCGCGCGACGTCGGCCGCGAGCGAGGGCAGGTCGCCTTGCAGATTGAGGATGATCTCAAAGCTGCCGGCGCCGTCGATGCGGCTCACCGCCTCGAACACGCGGTCGGAGCCCGAGGCGTGGTCGGGCCGGGTCAGCACCGCTTCGCCGCCGGCCGCGCGAATGACGGCGTTGATCGCTTCGGTGTCGGAGGCCACCACGACGCGTCCCACATCGGCCTCGACGGCGCGGCGCCAGACGTGGACGATCATCGGCGTGCCGTTGATATCGGCCAGCGGCTTGGCCGGCAGCCGCGTCGACTGCAGGCGGGCCGGGATGACGACGAGGGTAGGCGGCATGGCCCCGAAATAAGTGACAATTGGTCTCGGGGCTAGCTCCTAGAACGGACCCCTGTTCTATTGCAAGCCCTCGGGCAAATCCTATATTTGGCCGCCCATCGGCGCCTTTTGCCGCGCCGCCAGGAACAAACTGCGTAGGCGCGCAAACTGCGTTAGGGGCGAGAGGGTGGCGGTGCCATGGATGGTTTCGAATTCAACAAGATCGCCGGCGCCGTGCTGTCAGCCCTGTTGGTGATATTCGGCGGCAGGACCGTGCTCGATCTCGTCTCCCGAGAGCACCCGCCGGAAAAGCCCGGCTGGGCCTTGCCGGTGACCGAGCCGGCCCATGCCGCGGCCGCGACCGAAGCTGCGGCCGCGTTCGATCCCAAAGCGGTCCTCGGCCTGCTGTCGAAGGCCAGTGCTGACGCCGGCCAGTCGGTGTTCAAGCGCTGCATGCAGTGCCACACCTCGCAAAAGGGCGGTCCCAATCTGGTCGGTCCCAATCTGTGGGGCCTGGTCGGGCGCGACGTTGGCAAGCACGCGGGCTTTCCCTATTCGGAAGCCATGAAGACGCACGGCGGCACCTGGACCTGGGACCAACTGGCGGATTATATCCACGATCCCAAGGCCACCGTTCCCGGCAACAAGATGGCGTTTCCGGGGATCAAGGATCCCGCGCAGCTGGCCGATCTATTGGCCTACCTGCGCAGCCTCAACGACACCCCGCCGCCGCTGCCGCAGTAAGCTTGCCGCCGCGGCTGGCGCGTGTTGGCCCGTAAGCCCCGCGGTTGTTTTCCCTTCGGAGGCGACGCAACCGGCTCAGGCCCGCCGCAGCCATTGGCCTGGCCGGCGGCGGAGTTTCCGAGGCTTTGGGCTCATTCGGCGGCGCCGCCCTCGACGCCGACATTGCCGCGCCGCCGCAGCAGCAGCCAGCCCACGAGCAGCACCAGCCCGGCACCGAGCGCCGCCGCCGAGTAGAGGACGCGGCCGACCGGCCGCAAGCCCGCCGCCGACTCCGGGTCGACCACCACCAAGGACGGGTCCCAGGCCTGGAGCTGGGTGACCGACATCAGGTCACCCACCAACAGCTCGCCCGCGATCCAGCCGAGCAGACCGGCGCCGGCCCAGACCAGGACCGGATAGCGCGTCAACAGCGACATGATCAGCGTCGATCCGGCGACCACCAGCGGGATGCTGATGACCAAGCCGAGCACGATCAACCAGAGCTGCTGATCGGTCGGGGCCTGCATGGCGGCGGCGGCGATCGCCAGCACGTTGTCGAGGCTCATCACCACATCGGCGATGGCAACGATCTTGACCGCCTCCCAAAGGTTGGAGCCGGAGGCGACATTGTCGTCTTCCGGTTCGTCGGCAATCAGCAGCTTGACCGCAATCCAGATGAGCAACAGTCCGCCGCACAGCTGCAGCCAGGGAATGCCCAACAGGTGCTGAATGATGACGGTAAAGATGATGCGCAGTACCACGGCGGCGCCGGCGCCGAGAATGATGCCCCAGGTGCGCTCGCGCGGCTTGAGATTGCGGCAGGCAAGCGCGATCACAACCGCATTATCACCCGACAGGATAATGTTAATGCCGATGATCTTGGCGATGGCAATGGCCGTCAGCGCGTGCGAGCCAAACAGCGACCCGAACCACTCGACCCATTGATCGGTGATAGGCGCCAGCACCACGCTGCCGCCAAGCCACGCCAAAAGCTCCATCGCAATCCCTTTCTTGCCCGGCCGATAATCTTCATGGCCAAACTTGCGGGTGGCCTGTCAAGGATAATGCGACACGGCGGCAGCGAGCCAAGCCGTCGCAGGTGAGGCCTGCGGGGCGCCGGAAATCGTCCGACGACAGAGCGATGCGCGGCGGCACGCCGCGGCTCGCCCCCCAGGCCGCCCCACCCCTGACCCTCGACAGGGCCGGAACCGCTGGTATATGGTATGCCAAACGATGGCATGGCATCGCATCTGGTGATCATGAACGACGTATCGAAGACCTCGGGCGGCGGCCGTGCCGGCGTGGGCCGAGCGATCCACCCCGGGGCCGGCCGGCGCCGAAGCGTCCCCTTCCCCAAGGGCCGCGTGCTCAAGCAGGCGGAGGTCGATGCCGTCCGGCGTTTGCTGGGCGACGCCCCCCGCGAGCGGGCGTTGTTGATCGAATATCTGCACCTCATTCAGGACCAGGAGGGGGCGCTGCCGGCCGGGCTGCTGCACGCGCTGGCGGAGGAACTCGCCATCCCGATGGCGGAGGTCTACGAGGTCGCGACCTTTTACGCCCACTTCGATGTCGTCGCCGACGGCGAGGCCAAGCCCGCCAAGGTCACGATCCGGGTGTGCGACAGCTTGAGCTGCATGCTGGCGGGGGCGGAGGCGCTGCTGGCCACGCTCGAGCGGCAAGCGATCCCCGACGTGCGCGTCGTGCGCGCCCCCTGTATCGGCTCCTGCCACACCGCCCCTGCCGCCGAGGTCGGCCACCGCCACGTCGATCATGCCACCGCGGCGAGCCTCGAAGCCTTGGCTCGCGCCGGCAAGGTCGAGCCGGAACTGCCGCCCTACCAGGACCTCGCCGCCTACGCCAAGGCCGGCGGCTACGCCGTGTTGCGCGCCTGCCTCAGCGGCGAACGCAC
>Ga0066905_100000378_pt1 | contig 11873 bp, 10 predicted proteins | sample PanSoiMetaPlot36_FD_67483 | JGI IMG/M metagenome (GOLD analysis project Ga0066905, IMG submission 67483) | Tropical forest soil microbial communities from Panama analyzed to predict greenhouse gas emissions - Panama Soil Plot 36 (version 2) | ecosystem: Environmental > Terrestrial > Soil >... | reverse complement strand
CTTCACCGCGTGCGTGGTCAGCGCGATCGCAAACCCGGCGCCGGCCGGTACGCCGAGCGCCACCAGTGCGGCGGCCGCGGCGGCCTCGTACGAGCCGAACCCGCCTGGGGTCAGCGCCACGGCCTGGGCCGCGATCGTCACCGCGGTTACCGCGACCGCCTGCTGCACGGACAGGTGGTAGCCGGCCGCCGCGGCGATCTGCCAGAGCACCGCGGCTTCGAGCACCCAGGCCAGTAGCGCGGCCAGCGCCAGCACCGCGCCGGTCGGTCCGCCGACCGGGCGGACTTCGGCTCCGCCATGCCGCAACCGGCGCAGCCAGCAGACTCCTGCCAGCGCCAGCCCGACCGGGACCGCTAGCGCCAGCCAACGCCAGCGGCCGGCCAGCTCCGCCAGCAGCGCCGGCGCCGCGACCAGCGCGAGCAGCATCACCGCGGCCAGGTCGGCCGCGCGCAGTGTGATCGCGGACGCGAGCACCGGCCGGCCCGGCAGCCGGGTCCGGCGCAGCACACTGCTGACCCGCAGGACCTCGCCGAGCCGAGCCGGAAGCAGGTGGTTGCCGAGCAGGCTCACATGCAGTGCCGCCCATGACTGTCCAGATGAGAGGCCCGGCAGCACCCGCCGCCATGACCACGATCGCAGTCCGAACGCGGCCGCGTACGCCATCAGCGCCACGGCCAGCCCGACCGGGTCGGCCGCGACGGCACCGGCCACGGTGCCGAGTTCGGCGCGGTCAACGATCCGGACCAGGTAACCGACCGCCAGCACCAGCACCAGCGCGCCGGCCAACAGCCGGGCCCAGCGAAGCGCCGATCGGCTGGCACCCTCGTTCGGCATGCCCCTCCCTAGGTGATCACCAACTTAGGTTAGGTTAACCTTAGCGGCCATCCGGCCACCCGCGGCCGGGGCCCTGTGGTTCGACGTGGATTCGAATCGAGGCCAGACGGGAGGGACGTGACCGCTGTCGTCACCGGCGCCGACGGGTTCATCGGCCGCACGCTCGTCCGGCAGTTGCTCGCCATCGGCGAGCCGGTCGTCGGGATCGACCGGGCCGCCCAGCCGCCGCTTCCGGGCCTGACCGTGCTTACCGCCGACCTGTGCGATCGCGACGAGCGGGTCGCCGCCGCGCTGGCCGGCGCGGACGCGGTGTTCCACCTGGCCGGATGTCCGGGAGTCCGCGACCCGAGGCCGGCCATCGACGCGCTCCGGCACCGGGACAACGTGCTGGCCGCGACTGCCGTGCTCGCGGCCATCCCGGCCGGTACCCCGCTCGTCGTCACCTCCTCGTCGTCGGTGTACGGCGGCGCCCGGTTCGGCCGGGCCAGCCGGGAGCGAGAGCGGCTCCGGCCGCGCGGCGGGTATGCGCGGAGCAAGGTCGCGGTCGAGCGGCTGTGCCAGCACCGGATCGCGGCGGGCGGCCGGACTGTGATCGCCCGCCCGTTCACCGTGGCCGGCGAGGGCCAGCGGCCGGACATGGCGCTGGCCAGGTGGATCGCCGCGGCCCGAGCCGGCCGACCGTTGCGGATACTCGGCTCGCCGACCCGGACCAGGGATGTCACCGACGTCCGGCAGGTGGTGCGCGCGCTGATCGCGCTGGCCGGAAGCTCCGCGCAGGGGCCGGTCAATGTCGGCACCGGATCCGGGCACAGCCTGGCCCGGATGGTCGCCGCGGTGGCCGATGCGCTACAGGTCGAAGTCCGCACCCGGGTGGCTCCGGCCGGCCCGGCCGAGGTGTCCGACACCCGAGCCGACACCACCCGGCTGTGCCGGCTGATCGGGTGGGTCCCGGAGACCGACCTCGATCGGCTGGTAGCGCGCCAGGTCGCGGCCGGTTCGATCGCCGATCCCGGGTCGACGGGCGCCGACACCGACCCGGTGCTGATCGGAGTGGCATGAGCGCGCTGACGGTTCGGCGCGCGGTCGTGCTGGTGTTCCTCACCGCCACCTTGGCGGCGGCCGCCGGCATCGGGGTACGCGCCACGTTCGGCGCGCACGTCGCCGTGGACGAAGTGCAGTACCTGCTCAGCGCGCTGTCCGTGGCCGAGGACGGCGACCTCGACATCAGCGACGAATGGACCGACCGGCGCTGGGCCGACTTCGCCGACACTGAGCCGCCGGAGCAGACCGAGGTACTGCCCGGTGGCCGCCAGCTCAGCCCGCACGATCCGTTGCTGCCGCTCCTGCTGGCGGTGCCGATGGGCGCGCTCGGCTGGGTCGGCGCCAAGCTGACGCTCGCACTAGTGGCCGGGCTGCTGGCCGCGACCACGCTCTGGCTCGCGGTGCGCCGGTTCGCGGTCCCGCTTCCGGTAGCGACGATCGGCATCGGGTTGGCCGGCGCGTCCGCCCCGCTGGCGGTGTACGGCCAGCAGGTGTATCCGGAACTGCCGGCCGCGCTGGCGGTCGTGCTCGCCGCCGCGGCGCTGACCACACCAAGACCGGGTCGCGCCCCGGTACTGCTACTCGGCGCGGCGGTGACCGCACTGCCATGGCTGTCGGTGAAGTACGCACCGGTCGCGGCCGGCCTGGCGCTGCTCGCCGGCTACCGGTGGTGGCGCACCGGGCACCGCCGCGCGGTCGGTTGGCTCGGCGGCGGACTGATCGTGATGGCCGCCACATACCTGGCCGTTCATCGAGCGGTGTGGGGCGGCTGGACGGTCTACGCGACCGGCGACCATTTCCAGGAGTCGGGCGAGTTCGGGGTGATCGGCTTTCACCCGAGCTACGCCGGCCGGGCGCTGCGGCTGGTCGGTCTGCTGGCCGACCGCGGGTACGGGCTGGTGCCGTGGCAGCCGGGCTGGCTGCTGATGGTGCCGGCGCTGGGGGGCGCGCTGGGCCTGGCCTGGCTGGCCCGCCGGAGCGGTCCGAACGGGCTGCCCGACCCGGTCGAGACGGGCAACCGGACCGCTGCCTCCCAGGCTGGCTGGCACACCGCGGTCCTCGGTTGGCCGCTGCTCGCCGGCTGGCTGGTGGCCACGTTCGTCGCGGTGACCATGAACGGCTTCTGGTGGCCGGGCCGCCAGCTCGTCATCGTGCTGCCGCTTGCCCTGCTGCTGATCCTGCGCTGGATCGCCGCGGCCGGACCGGCCGTGCGGCGAGCGGCGCTCGGCCTGGGCGTGCTCGGCGTGTGGTCGTACGCCTGCCTGCTGGTGGACGGCTACCAGCGTCAGATCACCTGGGTCAGTGGCTTCCAGCAGGTCGATGACCCGGTGTACGGGTTCGCCCGCCGGCTGCTTCCCGACTACGGCGGCCAGTTCTGGCTCCGGCACGTGCTGTGGCTGCTCGCGCTCGCCCTCCTGGGCTATGCGGGCTGGCGGGCGGCAGTGCGGCAGCCGAAGGCCGCTCCGATCCCGATATTGCCCGCACAGATCAGTACGACCACAGGAAGGTAGGCACCGATGTCTCGACCCAACCCGCGGCTAGCGGCCGCTGCCGCCGCCGTGCTCGCGGCACTCACCCTCACCCTGGCCGGTTGCAGCGACGACGGCAGCGGCGGGGGTTCCGGCTCGGGGTCCGGATCCGGCTCCGGGTCGGGTTCCGGCTCGGAGGCCACCACCAGCCCCACCTAGCCTCCTGATCATTACTGGCAGTGTGAGCAAACGATCACCCGCTTTGGGCGATTTGTCCGCTCACAGCGCCGGTAATGATCGGATAGTGGGCCGGGTCAAGCCAGGCGCCGAGCCGTCGGGCAGGCGCTGCTAGGCTCGCGAACGGCCGCGATCGAACGGCCGCGATCCGGCGCGTGGCCGTGACGACCTGGGGAGGATTCGTGTCCGAGAACCAGTCCGTTCCAGTCGGCGCCGACCCCGCCTCGCTGCTTGCCGATCTGGCCAGCACCGACCCGAGGATCGCCGAGCTGATCGAGTCCGAGGGCCGCCGTCAGGCGGAGAAGATCCGCCTGATCCCGAGTGAGAACTACGTGTCCCGCGCGGTGCTCGAGGCGACCGGAACCGTGCTCACCAACAAGTACTCCGAGGGCTACCCCGGAAAGCGCTACTACGAGGGCCAGCAGTTCATCGATCAGGTAGAGCAGCTGGCCGCCGACCGCGCCAAGGAGCTGTTCGGCGTCGAGCACGCCAACGTCCAGCCGTACTCGGGCTCGCCCGCCAACCTTGCGGTCTACCTCGCCTTCCTGTCCCCCGGCGACACCGTGATGGGCATGGCGCTGCCGATGGGCGGCCACCTCACCCACGGCTGGAACGTCTCGGCCACCGGCCGCTGGTTCCACGCCGTGCAGTACGGCGTGCGCCGGGACACCGGGCGGGTCGACTTCGACGAGGTGCGTGCGCTCGCGCTCGCCGAGCGGCCGAAGTTGATCTTCTGTGGCGGTACCGCGATCCCGCGCACGATCGACTTCCCGGCGTACGCGGAGATTGCCCGCGAGATCGACGCGATCCTGGTCGCCGACATCGCGCACATCGCTGGGCTGGTGGCCGGCGGCGCGCACCCATCGCCGGTGCCGCACGCCGACGTGATCTCCACCACGACCCACAAGACGCTGCGCGGCCCGCGTGGAGCGATGCTGATGTCCCGCGCCGAGCACGCGAAGGCGCTGGACCGGGCGGTGTTCCCCGGCCTGCAGGGCGGCCCGCACAACCACACCACGGCCGGGATCGCGGTCGCGCTGAAGGAGGCCGGGACCGAGCAGTTCCGCCGCTACGCGCACGCGATCGTCGCGAACGCGGCCGCGCTGGCCGACGCATTGACCGAGCGCGGCTTCGACCTGGTCTCCGGTGGCACCGACAACCACCTGATCCTGGTCGACCTCACCTCCAAGGACATCGCCGGCAAGCCGGCCGCACAGGCGCTGGACCGAGCCGGGATCGAGCTGAACTACAACACCGTGCCGTACGACCCGCGCAAGCCGTTCGATCCGTCCGGGATCCGGCTCGGCACTCCGGCGGTGACCACGCGCGGGATGGCGGTCGCCGACATGGCCAGGATCGCGGCCTGGATGGACGAGGCGATCGAGGCGGCCAAGAAGGGCGACGAGGACCGGCTGGACGCGATCGCAGGCGAGGTCCGCCAGTTCAGCCTCGGCTTTCCTATGCCCGGGTGGCAACCGCGATAAGGCTTGGCTAAGCCGCGCTGCTCCGGTTTGTCCGGCACCGGCGATCTGCCAAACTGCACCGCATGTCTGTGGCCGCCGGCACCCGGCTCGCCGACCGCTACGTCCTGCTGGACCGGATCGGCGGCGGTGGGATGGGTGCGGTCTGGCGGGCCAGTGACACCGTGCTCGACCGTCCGGTAGCGATCAAAGTGCTGGCCGCGCAGCTCAGCGACGATGCCGAGTTCCGGCAGCGGTTCCGCCGGGAGGCCCGTGCCGCGGCTCGGCTCGACCATCCGTCGATCACCCAGGTCTACGACTACGGCGAGATCGAGCAGCCCGATGGCGTCGTCCAGTTCCTGGTCATGGAGTTGCTGCACGGGACGACACTGGCATCGCGGCTGGAGCACGGTCCGCTGCCGTCCACCGAGGTAGCCGGGATCGGCGCCCAGGTCGCGGACGCGCTGGACAGCGCGCATCGCAGCGGCGTGGTCCATCGCGACGTGACCCCGGGCAACATCATGCTGACGCCGACCAGGGTCAAGGTGCTGGACTTCGGCATCTCGACGGTGGTCGGCGACGCCTCGATGACGGTCGCCGGCCAGACGCTGGGGACGCCCGCCTACCTCGCTCCGGAGCGAGTACAGGGCCTACCCGCCACGGCGGCGGTAGACGTCTACGCCCTGGGTGCCGTGCTCTACAACGCGATCACCGGCCACACCCCGTTCCAGGGCACCTGGACCCAGCAGGCGCACGCCCATGTGCACCAGCCGGTGCCGGATCTTGACCTCATTCCCGAGCCGCTTGGCCGGGCGCTGGCCGCGTGCCTGTCCAAATGGCCGGCCGAGCGGCCAACCGCGGCCCAGCTCGCCGAAGCGCTGCACCGCATCGGCAACATCCCGCAAGCCGCCCCGCCGGTGCCGGTGCCGATGGTCGCCGCCCCGGTCTACCAGTCCGGGGCGACCCGGGTGCTGCCCGCGGCCCGGCCGCAGGCTCTCACCGCCCCCCGCCGCCGCGGCCCGGGGACGACGGCCATGATCGCCCTTGCCCTTTTCCTGGCCGGTGCGATCGCGATGTTCTCGATCTACGGACTGCTCGATGGCGGCCAGGCCGGCGCACCCCCGGCGGATCCGACCACGACAGCCAGCACGCCTAGCACCAGATCGGAGTCCCCAAGCCCGGACGCCACCCAGGGCGGCACCGCGCAGGAGCTGCTGAACCAGATCACCGAGCTGGTCACCACGGCCACGGTGAACGGCGACATCTCGCCGCGGGTCGCGATCGACATCGGACGTTCGCTCGGCGACGTGGTGGACCGGGTCGGACAGCGGGAGTACCGCAAGGCGACCGAGGAGATAGAGGATCTGAACCACCGGCTCGAGGAGCGGTTCCAGGACGGCGATGTCGCGCCCTCGGTCTACTTCCAGTTGACCGACTCGCTGGACCAACTGGTGGCGCTGATCCCGGATGAAGATTCTGAGAATGACTAGATGATCATCAACTTGACCCCAACCACGTGATCCACCACGCTGCGTGATCGTGAGCATCGAGCGACCGACCACGACGCGGGACGCGACGCTGGTCAGAGTGACGACGGTGTATTCGACCGGGTGGATGGTCAACGGTGACACTCGCGCCGAGCCGGTCTCCAACTCACTACCGCTGGGGTCACTGTCCACCCACTACGAGCTGGCCGGAACGGCAGTTCCCCATCTCCTCGGCCAGGCCGAGCACAGCCCGTCGACGGTACGGTTCGCGCGGTTCATTCCCGAGCTGCAGCCGCTGCGGGTCGGCACCGCGCTGTACGTGCTGCCGTCCGGCCGGCTGGCCGCGACGCTGAGCATCGAGCTGGCCTGTACACCCGACCAGCTCGTGCTGCTGCTCGAGGACACGGCCCGGTCGGACGTCGACATCGACGGTGGCGACCTAAGCCAGGTGCTAGGTGCGCGGGCCGGCGTCAGCCAGCCGGAGGAACACGTGCTCGGGCCGGAGCATCACCAGCTGGTCTCCATTCCCGATCGCGGTCTCGGCCAGCTGCCGGAGGGCCTGATCCGACAGCTGCTGTACCGCACCGACCGGCCGCAGCGGCCCGAGTACGCCAACGTGCACCGCCCGGTCGAGCTGAACCGCGATCCGCGGGCGAGCACCGCGCTGAGCCCGTACGTGACGGTGAGCCAGGGACACCCACCGGAGCTGGACAGCGCGATGCTGGTCTCCGCGGTGCTGGTGGTGGGCGCGACCGCGCGGCTGCGCGAGATCCGTGGCTACGCCCAAGACTCGCTGCGCGCGTTCCGGGAGGCCGACGACGAGCTGCGCACCACCCGGGCCGGGCGGCGGCTGCTCGAAGATCTCGCCGCTCGACTTGGCGATCTCGAGGGCGAGCTCGGCTACGGCGTCGAGGCCGCCGCCGACATCGGATCGCTGGTGCCGTCCCGCCGGGTCGAGGGTTATCACCGGATGCTCTACCGGGCGCTCGACGTGGCAAGCCGCACCCTGGTGGTCGGCCGGATGCTGGACCGGCTCGAGCACGCGGTGACCGCGGAGCTAACCTCGATCGGGAGCGTCGAGGCGCGCAAGGAGGACTCCAGACGCGGTCGCTGGAATGCGCTGTCCTGGCTGCTACTGGCGGTATTGCTGCCGGTCGCGCTGATCGCGGCGTACCTGTTCACGGACGGCGCCATCCAGCAGGACCTGCTGGATCGGAAGTACTGGACGGCGTACGCGATCGGCGTCGTCCTGATCGCGCTCAGCCTGGTGGTGGGCCTGGTCTCGCTGTTCCGAGTGCGGAACGGAACCGAACGGGACACCGAATCGCGGCTGCCGTGGCGCCGAAGCGGGCCGAGCGAGAACCATCGACCGCGATACGGCTCGTAGCGACCGACCGGCCGGGTCGCAACCCTGACCAGCCGCCCGGTTGCTACCCTGACCAGCCCCCGGCAAGCGGGGCCGGCCGTTGTGGCATGCCAGACTCGCCGGGATGCGGAGCCTCGTTCCCGCCGATCCCGGTGGCGCCGTCGATCTCGAGACCGCGTACCGCTATCCGGCACTGCAACCGGGTGCCCACTGGCTCCGCGCGAACATGATCAGCAGTGTGGACGGCGCCGCGATCGATGAGCTCGGCGGCTCGCGTGCCCTGTCCGGTCCGGCCGACCGGCGGGTGCTGAGCGCGCTGCGCCGGCTGGCCGACGTGATTGTGGTCGGCGCCGGCACGGTCCGAGCCGACCCCGGTGCCTACCGGCCGGTGCGGCCGAACCCGGCGGTCAGGCAGCGCCGCCGCGCGCGCGGGCAGGCCGAGGTACCGGTGATCGCGATCGTGACGGCGAGTCTGGATCTCGACCTCGCCGGCGAACCGTTCCGCGACGGGCGACCGCTGCTGGTGACGGCGACCAGCGCGCCGCCGGAACGGCTGACCGGCGCCAGCGAGGTAGCCGACGTCGTGATCGCCGGCGCTGGATCACGGCCGGATCCCGCCGCCATGGTCCGCGAGCTGGTCGGGCGCGGCCTGTCGCGCATCCTGTGCGAGGGCGGCCCGCGACTGCTCGGTGCGATCACCGCCGCGGGTCTGCTCGACGAGCTGTGCCTGACCATTTCGCCGGAACTGGCCGGCCCGGAGCTGCGCAGCCGGATTCTGGCCGGCGCCGATTCCGGCTCGGCCGCCCGGCCGCTCCGGCTAGCCCACCTGCTGGAGGAGGACGGGTTTCTATTCGCCCGCTACACGCTCGCCACCGGGACCGACTAGCCGGGGCCCAGCCGTCGCCCCGGCCCCGACTCTCAGCCCCGAGTTCACCATGATCGCCGTTTTCATGATCACTATCAGGCGAAACCGCAGGTGGGCGACCAGAGTGATCACGGAAACGGCGATCTTGCCAGTGGTGGGGTGGTGGCGGCCAGGTTGGTGGTGGCGCGGGTGGCCGGCCCTGGGGGCGTGGCGCGGGGTGGTGGACCCGGTGGTTACGCAGGTGGAGGCGCGGGTGGCGGCGGGGGTGATAGCCCGAGCCGGGCATCGGGGCTCAGCTAGCCGAACAGCTCCGCCGGCTCCCAGACCGCGGCGTCGTGTGCGAACAGCACCCGCCGCGGGTCGAACGCGGCGATCCGCTCCAGCCAGGCTGGCGATTCCGGCAAGGGTGGCGAGGCGCCCTCGGCCGCGGCCCGGCGCGCCAGCTGCCCCGCGCCGAACTCGAAGGCGAAGTCGTGCGCCTGGCCGGCCAGCACCACCGAACCGTCCCGCTCGCGGATCACCAGCGACTGATGGCCGTCGCTGTGCCCGGGCGTCGGAATGATCCACAACCTGGGCCAAAGCTCGAGCTCGCCGCGCACCTCCTGGTAGCGGGCACCGGCGAAGTCGACCAGGTGGGGCACCGTGTAGTCCGGACCGCGGGCGGCGGCCAACTCGGTTTGCTGTACCACGATCGGCCGCCCGGCGAACAGTGCGTTGCCACCGCAGTGATCGAAGTGGAGGTGGCAGTTCACGACCACGTCGATCGAGTCCGGCGAGACGCCGGCCGAGGTCAGTGCCACCCGAAGGTCGCGCCGGGCCGGTCGGTAGTGCGCCTCGGTCTCCGCGTCGACCGCTCCGATCCCGGTATCGAACAGCAACAGCCCGCGTTCGTGCCGGACCAGGTAGCCAAGCACCGGCTCCACCCGAGGCTGCGAACCGCCGGTCTCGGTCGCCGGCCGGATGAAGTAGCCGAGATCCAACCGCCGGACCGTACCGCGGTCCGGGAGCTGCGGGGTCACTGCTTGAGTCCGAGGATCTCCCCGAGGTCGAAGTGCACCGGCTCCTCGAGCTGGTCCCACGTGCAGGAGCGGGGGTCCCGGTCCGGCCGCCAGCGCACGAACTGCGCGGTATGCCGGAAGCGGGTGCCCTCCATGTGGTCGTAGCTGACCTCGACCACGCGCTCCGGCCGCAGCGGTACGAACGAGAGGTCCTTGCCGGCGTTCCACCGGCTGGTCTCCGCCTCGCGTGGGTGGCGCACTCCGGCGGCAAGCTCGGCCCAGTTCCACGGGTGCTGGTCGAACGTCGTGACCAGCGGCTGCATCTCGGTGAACAGTTCGCGGCGACGCTCCATCGGGAACGCGCCGATCACGCCGACACTGGCCAGGCTGCCGTCATCGGTGTAGATGCCGAGCAGCAGCGAGCCGATCGCCTCCGGATTGGCCTTGTGCGCCCGATAGCCGGCTACCACGCACTCGGCGGTCCGCTCGTGCTTGATCTTGAACATGGCCCGCTTGTCCGGCTGGTAGGCGGCGGCGGCCGGCTTCGCGATCAGGCCGTCCAGCCCGGCACCCTCGAACTGGTGGAACCACTCCTGGGCCAGCCCGCGGTCCCGAGTCGTCGGGGTCAGGTGGACCGGCGCGGCCGCGCCCGCCAGTGCCTGCTCCAATACAGTCCGCCGCTCGGCGAACGGCCGCTCCAGGTAGTCGGTGTCGTCGAGCGCGAGCAGGTCGAACGCGACAAACCTGGCCGGAGTCTTCTCGGCCAGCATCCGGACCCGGCTCTCTGCCGGGTGGATGCGCTGCAGCAGCGCCTCGAAGTCCAGCCCCACGCCCTCGCCGTCCGGGATGATGATCTCGCCATCGATCACCGAGCGGGGCGGCAGGTTGGCCAGTGCGGCCTCGACGACCTCGGGAAAGTAGCGGGTCATCGGTCGCTCATTGCGGCTGCCGATCTCCACCTCGTCGCCGTCCCGGAAGATGATCGACCGAAACCCGTCCCACTTCGGCTCGAACATGAGATCGCCAGCCGGCGGGATTGTCTTGATCGACTTGGCCAGCATCGGCGGGACGGGCGGCATGACCGGAAGCTGCATAGACCGATGGTAGGTGCCCGCGGCGAACCAGCCGGGACCGGGAGCTAGGTCAGGCAGGTCCGGGTCAGGAACTCCCTCACCACGTCGAGGTAGTGGTCCTGCTCCTCGACGAACGTCATGTGCCCGCTGCGCTCGAGCACCAGCAGCTCGATCACATCCTGATCGGCGGCCGCGACCGCCTCGGCGGCGGCTACCGCGGTGGCCACCCGGTCATAGCGGCCGGCGAGCACCAGCACCGGATGGCGCACCTTCGCCAACGCACCGGCCGCGTCGAGCTCGCCGTACCCGACCGAGGCGAAGTGCCGAAGCATGTCCGGCGAGTAAACCATTCCACCGGCCCGGTCGAGGTAGTCACCGAGCCGCGGGTCATGCGGGTTGGCGAAGTGGAACGGCATCTGCTCGGTCAAGATCCCGGCGAAGCCCGCTTCGGTAGTGACCTCGCTCTCCCGTGCCCAGGACGCGGACAGCTGCTCACGCAAGGCGGCCGGCTCGATGGCGGCGAGCGCGGTTTCGACATCGGCCATGATGTCCTTCGACGCGACCCCGCCGGACACAACCGTGGCCGCCACCCCGGACGGCTGGTCGGCCGCGTGCACGAGCGCCACGAACCCGCCGAACGAATGACCGAGCACCGCGTAGCGGGCGAACCCCAGCGCATCGGCCAGCGCACTGATGTCCTCAGCCATCCGCTGAATGGTCCAGGTCTGCGGCGGGGTGCGATCCGACTGACCCTGGCTGCGCATGTCCATCAGCACCAGGTGAAACTGGTCGCCCAGTGGGTCCAGGTAGTCGGCGAACTCGTGATGATCGAGGCCGGGACCGCCATGCACCACGAGGATGGGGAAGCCCGAGCCGTGCTCGGCAACGAACAACCGGGTCTCGCCGATCGCGACGTGCCTGCCGTCGCCCACCCAGCCGGTCATGACCTGGGAACGTACCCGACGATTCGTCTACTGGCGAGAGCCGGCAGATCACGGTCAGTTAATGAAATCCGGATCTTCGCAGGTCGGGCATTGCCGCGC
>Ga0066905_100000377_pt1 | contig 11889 bp, 12 predicted proteins | sample PanSoiMetaPlot36_FD_67483 | JGI IMG/M metagenome (GOLD analysis project Ga0066905, IMG submission 67483) | Tropical forest soil microbial communities from Panama analyzed to predict greenhouse gas emissions - Panama Soil Plot 36 (version 2) | ecosystem: Environmental > Terrestrial > Soil >... | reverse complement strand
GCAAGCGCCGAGTCTGAAACGACGCGCCCTTGCCACACCGAACCCAGCAGATCGTCCTTGCTGACGACGCGTGCGCGGTTGCGGATCAGGTAGACCAGCAGGTCGAACACTTGCGGCTCGATCGCAACCAGGGCCCCGGCCCGGCGCAATTCGCGCCGCCCCACGTCGAGCAGACAGTCATCGAACAGCCAGCGCATCGGCCCCTTCTTGGCAGGCCTGTGATCTTGCCCCAAATGGAAAATGAATGAAATCCTCAGGCAGCAGTGAGGGATCCCTCAAGACTGCCTCCGCCCCCGCATTCATCATGCATAACATGCTCCTCAAGGGTGCACAGACCTGGTCTGGAGCAAAAAATGAGCGGAGGAGAGCATGCTCAAGCGACGATTTGGCAGTGCGTTTAGCCTTTGCCTAGCCCTTGCGACGACCGCCGCCGTCCCCGACGCGCTTGCCGCGGACACGATCACCGACTGGGGTGCAAGAGGCGTCGCGATCGGCGCTGAAAAGCAATTGCCGAACGCCCGCTACACCCGGGATTTAGCGATGCTGCACGTGGCCATGTTCGAAGCGGTCAACGCCATTGATCGACGCTATCAGCCATACAAGCTTGATCTGGCCGGCGAAAAGGTCGCTTCAACGGATGCAGCCGCAGCCGCGGCGGCGCATGCAGTCCTCATCACTCTATTCCCGGACCAAAAAGCCAAACTCGATCAAGAGTTGCAGAGCTCACTCGCTGCCGTGAAGGATGAAGATGCCAGAAACAAAGGGGTTGAACTCGGGAAGAGGGCCGCCGCCGGTATCATCGACTTGCGTAAAGACGATGGCAGCAGCGCCCAAGAGAGCTATCGGCCGTTTACCAGACCGGGTGTTTATGTTCCGACCGCCCTGCCGATCGAAAGCACGAGCGGGGCCATAAAGCCCTGGGTCATGGAGAAGGGCTCCCAGTTCCGAGCGCCGCCACCGCCCGCCCTCGACTCGGACGTGTGGACGCGCGACGTCAGCGAGATTCGCGAAATTGGCAGTAGCAACAGCAAGACCCGGACGCCCGAGCAGACGGAAATCGCTCGGTTTTGGTTTCTGACCGGTCCTAGGTCCTACACGCCGCTCGTGCAACAGATTGCCGAGGGCAAGAAGATGGACTTGGTCGACTGTGCTCGGCTCTATGCCCTGGTTGCTATGGCGACAAACGATGCATTCATTGCTGTCTTCGATGCCAAGTACGCGCACAATTTCTGGCGGCCGATCACGGCGATTCGCAATGCCGACCTCAGCTCGAACCCAGCAACCCCACGGGAACCGTCCTGGTCCCCGCTCGGCGTCACACCGGCCCATCCGGAATATCCCTGCGCGCACTGCATCGTCGCGGCCGCGGTGGCCGAGGTGCTGCAAAAGCTTGCCGGCGATGAGTTCGGCGAGCTCACGCTTACAAGCGCGCTCTCGCCCGGTGTCACACGAAAATGGAAGCGGTTGGAGGACTACAGCAATGAGGTGGCCCTGGCGCGGATCTACGCGGGCTTTCACTATCGCTTCTCCACCGAAGCGGCCAAGGTCATGGGCAAGAGGATCGGCGAGCTCGTGGTTGCGACGCAGTTGCTGAGCGCCGCCGGCCCAAAAACGGCGAAACAATAAGGCGCAAAGGTGGGCCGCGCAGCGCCGGCGCCGCCCACCTCCTCCCGCGGCGAATTTTCGAGCTGCGCTGGCTCGAGATCTAGGCGTGGCGCCTGGCGCGTTCCCGTTCGCGCGGTGCGCGCGCGTTTGTGCTTGTTTTTTTGTGTGTGCCGGCCCTCGGCTTGCCTTGCAAGAACCGGGCGCTGCCCGCAACGCCCGGGCTAAGGGTCCTCTGCTTCCCCCACTAATCCACGACGCGATTGCCACGGGCGCCTTCGAGCGACCGCAGCGGCTTTGGTGCCCTCCACGCGTCCTTAGGGCCCACCGCTGACTTGGGGCGCGTGGCGCAATGCGAGGTTCTGAGTACCCCCCTGCGACCAGCACGATCGCACGCTACCGCGGGCGACCGCGCGTCCCGCCCATCTGCAAGCGCAAATGGCGTGCTAGACTGACGCCTGGGGCGGCGCGGGAACGCGGGCTTTGAACGGCGGGACGATGCATTTGAGCTCTGCAAGGCATGCGCATTTGTAAGGGGCGGCGATGCTGAGGAAGCGGAAGGCGCGCAAGCGCAAGAGCGTTGCGATGACCTTGATGCGTGATTTCAAGGGCTCGGCCGCACAAAAGCTCGCAATGTTCGAGAAGGTACGGGCAGCCGGCGGGTTCGCCAGCGAGGATCCCGCCGACTTGGCGGCGGCTGAGCGCATGCTACGGGAGTTTGCCGCAATGGAGAAAGACGAATGATGCTGCCCAGACTGCTTCTCGGTTGCGTCGCCCTCGTTGCGGGCGCCAGCTTGGCGCGAGCCGATGCAATCGACGGACAATGGTGCTTTGGCAGCAGCCACTTCGAAATCAATGGACCGAAGATTCGCACCCCGGGCGGTAACGACATCACTGGCAACTACGACCGGCATGGCTTTTCCTACGTCGTGCCCACCAACGAGCAAGGTGCCGGTACAGAGATCGTGATGGTGCTGCTCAACGAGGAGACCGTGCAGCTGACGCGAGGCAGATCGACGCCCGAGACCTGGAAGCGATGTAAACCAGTGAGTTGAAGGACAAAAAAGCCGGCATGCCTACGTCGTCGTGCTGGCGCCACTGCCTATCGCTGCTCTTTGGTTTCGGAGACTTGCAACGCCGCACTGTGGAAGGAACGTGAGTGCCTGCATTGCAATGGCCTGCCAGGACTAGCCCGCCAGCTGAGGGTGCGGCCGTTGGCAGCGCGAGTGACCCTTCGTAGGATGCAAAATCGATTGCGTGCATTGATCAGAGTAGACCCAGGAATCGGAGACGACAGTGAAGGCAATCCGCGCCCATGCTTTTGGTGGTCCAGAAGTGCTCGAACTAGAGACTGTTGATGATCCAGTACCTGGTCCTGGCGAGGTCGTGGTCGAAATTCGTGCGGCGGGAGTAAACCCGGCCGACACCTACATGCGCAGCGGGACTTACGCCATTGTGCCGAAGCTACCCTACATCCCCGGTGGCGATGCAGGCGGCGTGATTTTCGCGATCGGTCCCGATGTCACGGAGCACAAGCTGGGGGACCGAGTATTCGTGGGCATGGCGATGAGCTTCGATCTAACCGGCTGCTACGCCGAGAAAGTGAAGCGCAAAGTATCCGAGGTGCTCTCGCTCCCCGACGGCGTTAGTTTCGCACAGGCGGCGGCCTTTGGCGTGTCCTATCCGACAGCTCACTATGCGCTATTCGAACGTGGTGGGGCGAAAGCCGGCGAGACCGTGTTCATACACGGCGCCAGCGGTTCGGTTGGCTCGTCGGCGATCCAGCTTGCCAAGCGGGCCGGACTGACGGTGATCGGCAGCGCGAGCACGTCTCAAGGGCTCAAGCTTGTCCGCACCGAAGGCGCCGATTACGCGGTGAACCACACCGAGGAAGGTTACATGGACGAGGTGCGCCAACGCACTCACGGTCAGGGACCGGAGCTGATCCTGGAGATGCTTGCCAACGTCAACCTCGCCGCCGATATGGACCTTGCGGCGAAATACGGCCGGATCATCGTGATCGGCAATCGGGGCGAGATCAGGGTCAATCCCCGTGTTGCCATGATGAAGGAGCTCGATATTCGCGGCATCGCGCTATGGAATGCGCCAGCCGCGCAGCTGAAGGCGATGATGCTGGACATCCTGGCGGGGGTCGCCGAGGGATCATTGCGTCCGGTCGTCGGCCGCGAGATGCCACTATCGGAAGCGGCCGCAGCCCACGTCGCGGTCCTTGAGCATGGCGTTGGTGGAAAGATCGTGTTGCTACCGCGCTGAAGAGTTAGTGGCGCGATCCGCGCTGTGAGCTTGATCGGTTAGGCCGCGTGGCAGTCGCCCGCATGGCCATCTCATCGCCAAGCACAGGCGCGTATAGGCGTCTTTTTTTGCGGCGGCGCTGGTGCGGAGCGTTTGCAAAGACTGGTTTAGAAAGATCCACCCGTGGAGAAATCATTGTTGTTCGGCGCGCGTTCTGATTGGGTTGGCGCCCAGCCGCCACGGCTCGACGGATTGCGCCAGGCGCCACCGGGGGCATTGTTCGAGTTGCCGCCTGGAAGTGGAAAGGGCACAGGAAAATCCGGGAAGCCAAAATCAGTGCTGCCGCGTGCCGATCGCGAGCGGTGGCCATTCTGCAGGATATCAAACAGGACACCACTGCGCACGGCACCCTCAAAGATGCCCTTCAGCACATTGGCGATGTCGCCTTCGTTGTTGAAAGTGCTGCGTGGGTGATCATAGCCCGTACGGCGGAACTGCTCACGCGCCCCTTCCATTTCGGAGCGCCGGCGCGACAATTCGAGAGCCCCACGCCGCAAGGTGGCTATGTCGCTTTCTGTCTTGGCAATATTGCGTTCGATCGCCTCGATCCGACCGACCACGGCTTCGTCCGCAGTGGTCGGCGTCCGGCGGGCCTCCGCATAGAGGTTAGCAAGAGTGTCTGTGGCGTCGGCGGCCGCGATCGTATTCAGCGCTTCGTTGTACGCTGGATCGGCGGTCCCCGTCGCCAGCTGAGCGCGTGCCTCATCGAGCTTGCGCAGCATCTCCCGCTTCTTTTCTACCATGTCATCCATGGCCGCCATCTTATGGCGCGATTCGCTCAAGACCTTTTCCTTCGCATCGACCCCAGCCTCGACCATGGCCCGCCGTTCGATCTCTGCCAGAGCTGCCTGGGGCTCCTGCGCTGCCTTGCGTTGTGCCGCGGCATGCTCTTGCAAGCGCATGGGGATTTCGATCAGTGCGGCGTAGTTGGGTCGCGCGCTGTCGTAGCCAATAAACTCGGCCACCATACGATCGAACATGGCGGCGAAGCGTCCGCCCGGGTATTGGTTCGTTGCGAACCGCCGCCGCCAAAGATACGCGAATAGCGGATCCTCATCGTAGGGCTTCTTTTTGGCGCCAAGATCGGCTTGTGAAGTGGCTGCCTTTCTTTCCGCCTCGGCAGCAATCGCTTCCGCCTTATCGCGTGATGCCTTGGCGTCCTGCCAGGTTTGCGTCCCCTGCACCTTTGCTTCAGCCTCGGCCCTGCCGTGGTCGACCGCTTCCAGTGCCGTCTCGACCTCTTCGGAGGCTGCATGCCGCGCAGCTTCTGCCTGCGTCACTTCCTTCTGAAGGGCACCGCACTGTTCGGCAGCTGCGGCAATGCGCAGACGGTAGTCATCGAGTATCTGGCGCGCGCGCCGCTCACCAGCGTCGAGATCACTTACCAACCGACCCGCTGCGATCTCGTCAAGCTTGATGCGGGCGAGTTCGCGTAGACTTTCGCCGCGTTCGGATCGCAACCGCTCGGTCGCGCTGACAGCGGAACTGAGGGCCTGATCCAGGTTGGTTTGCTCGCCGTGCAGTTTGCTAATCGCATCCTCGATCGACGCTAAAGTTTGCCGTCCTGTTACCATCGAGCAGTCTACCAGGTTGTGATGAAGCCGCCCTCGAAGGGCATCTCGTAGTCCACTGCCAGCTTGCCGCGGCGCTTTACGCCGAAGCGATTGTTCTGGACGATGCCATCGTCGCGCTTGTCGCGAGCAACGGTCTCAAAAGTGCCCTGCGGCACGCGTACGCCAAACTTGGATACGGTTTCAACGCTACCCGTTTCTTCGTTTCGAATTGGCAGCTTTAGCTTTTCGCCCTCAGGTGCGATGGCTTCGACGATCAGATAGTAATTGCGCGCTTGGCTGCCCTGCGGTGGGCGGCGCCACACGCCCGTGCTCTCGCCAGCCCGCGACACGATGGTCAGCGTGTACTGGCGGGTCACTTCCTCGCGCAGCGCGGCCAGCTCATTCTTTGCCTTAACCATGCCAGCGCGATCGCCCGCGCGGATCGCCTGTTCTGCTTCGGCCTGCAAGGCATTCGCCCGCTGCTTGGCGGTATCATCGGCGCTGATGGCGAGCACATCGGCGTATCCCTGCCTGAGCTGCTTGGGAAGGCTCTCGGTAATTTCGATGCGCTCCCGCTCGGCGGCGAGTTTGGCGGGCCTGGTGACGACTAGGTAGTGGCCGGCGAACAAAGCAATAAGCAGCCCGGCGGCAATGCCGAAGCGCTTGGCGTGCCGCTGTCGCTCGGTCCACATTGTGAATAGCGTGCGCTTCCAACTGGCCGGCGGAGGGGTATAAACGAAGCGACTGTCCTTCAGCGCCTTGACCCCCTCGGCCAGCACCTGGTCCGGCACTTCAATGCCCTGGTCGTGATAAATCTGGCGCAAGCGAGCGATCAGCTCGCCTTCGCGCCCTTCGTCATTGAGTTCCCGACGCACCACATCTTCGCCATGACGGAGGGTGTCCACCACATCCATGGCGATCATGACGTCGTCGAGCTTTTGCGGCTGACCCGGCAATCGTTCCAAGCCCTCTGGATCAGGCGGCGGCCGGCAGTGTGTCGCCCGCGGCAATCAGCCGTGCCATACGCTTCTTGCTGTCCTCAACCGCATCGCGAATTTCGCTGGAGTTTTGCGTGGCAAGCTTGCGCATCTCGCCGATGATCTGCGTGGAACGCTCCTGGAAGTTCACGACACTGTCGACAAGCTTCTTGACGGCATCAGCACGCACGGTTGGTCCGTAACCACTGCGCACGGCTGCTTCGGTGACTTTGTCGCCCACGTCCGACAGGGTATCGAGGCTCTTCGACATGCCCTCTTTCATGGCATCCAGCGTTTTCGTCGATTCATGCAGGCCGAACATGCCGGTGAACGACGCTTTGAGCGCCGTCAGCACGCTGTCATTCGTTGAGAAGAACGTGACGGCCTGGGCATACACCCGCTCCTTGGCCGAGGTCGTCTGCATCAGGCGTGCCATGATGACCTCGGAGGTGTTGTAGGAGATCGTCAGGTTGTCCGAGAGGTCCTTGGCAATCTGGTAGCGTTTGTCCTCTTCCTGAGTCCGCCGCAGCTCCTCGTCGCGTACCAACTCCAACTTCGCTCGTTCCGAGGGTTCGCTGCCGTTGAAATTCGCGACCTTTTCGGTTGCAGTTGCCAAGTCCGCCTTAACGGCGTCCAGTTTTTCACCGGCCTTTTTGAGCACTTCCAGTGCCATTACCTCGGCGTGTTTGAGGGCCCCGCGATAGTCTCGATAAGCGTCCAAAATCTTGGCTTCGCGGTCGATTTGGTTCTTGGTTTCTTTGGTGACGGATAGGTAAGTCTTGCGTATCTTGTCAAATCGATCGGCGATGTCGCCACGCGAGATCTTCATCCACATGTTGGTGCCGCGTTCGAGCATATCGATCTTGCCGTCGGAAACCTGATCCACCAGGCGCTTGGAATCATCGCGGATCGAGTTGAAGCCCTTGGTGATGGCTTCATAGCGCTCACCGATCTCCATTTTCGAGGTCTGCTCGCGCACGACCTCATTGAAAACTTCGGCCTGTCCCAGGGTGCGGGCGATCAACGCGATCTTGTCTTGATCGAGGTCAGATATCTTCTCCAGGAGAGCGTTGACCGGAGCCGTCCCGTCGGCCTTTTCTGGCATCAGGCCCATATCGCGCAAAGCACTCGATGCCTTGTCTAGATATTGCAGGGGTGACCGTGCTGCAACAGCAGTCATGTGATCCATCCCAACTTGAGGGTCCTTAGATGATTGCGAAACTTGCATGAGCTGGGCTCCGCCAATGTTTATGACAACCTGCCAACAGCAGGGGTTGCCTCGATTTTGCTGACCTATCTAATCGCCGATCGCATGCTCCAAACGTCGCGCCTCGATGTTGCGTGCACTAATGCAAACTCGGTGAACCTCCGAGATGAGGACGCATTGCGGGGACTTAGCTTGCCATCTTCGCCTTCAAAAATCCGACCGCCAGGGCACTAACACCTCCGCTCACCCCGCCAGTTACAAATGCGGAGATGATCGAACCGACATCTACTCCAGACGCCGCCGCAGTCCCTGCCAATCCGAACAGCGCACTCAATAGCTGGGCGCCGACACCCCCGCCGATCGCGCCGGCGATGCTATTGCCCACCGGTCCCAGGTTGGTTTCCTTGGAGAGAGTTCCCGCAGCATTTCCACCGAGCGCTCCGGCGATGAGCTGAATGATCAAGGTCGTCAGGTTCATCGAATTCTCCACCGTCGGGAATCCGGGGATTCCCGCGCACGGTAGCGTCGTTCGAGGCGTTGGCCCCAAACGACTAGCCGGCAACGTCGCAGGCAGCGCTTCGCTTGCGGGCATCAAATTACATGGCCGCAGTCGAGCCGTCGTTCGGTGTTAGTCCTGAGATGCTACCGTGGTCTTTACGGGAGCGGTGCTCTTGGATTGGTGCTGGTCCTGCTGCGGGGAGCCGACCTGGTATCGCGCCAATTCAGATCCGAATTGGAGGCCAGGGCCCCGTCACGCCCAAGACGCGGACATCCACCCTGCGCCGGCGTCGGAGCAGGTTCGGTGTTTCGCTTGCGAGCGAGCCCCGGCCGGCGCTCGACGGCGCAACGAGGGTTTAGCATCCCCAATGACAGATGGCTTTTGTTCTCTTTCAGCCCCATGGAAAGCCCCTGAGATCAGGATGCTAGGTCTGCCTGTCTCTCAGGGTTCCCCTTTATTTAGCGGAACGCGCAAATGAACGATCGTAGTCTTGCCGCAAAGGCTTGGCGACGCTGGACGCGAAAGACATGCGTTTCGATCAATTACCGCAGAGCAAGCAAATCGAGGATCGGCGAGGGGAGACACGGCGCGGTGTCGGCGGACGCGCCGGCGGCATCGGCGTTGGCACGCTCCTCATTCTTGGCGCGCTCGGCTGGGCATTGGGTATCAATCCAATCTACCTCATTGGCGGGGCACAAATCTTATCTGGCCTGCGCGGCCCGCAGCAGGAAGCCCAACCCGTGAACCGCGGGCCCGACGCTGGCCCTGACCGAACGGGTCAGTTCGTCGCGGCGGTGCTCGGCAGCACAGAAGTGCAGTGGAAGGATATCTTCGCGCAAAACGGCAGGACCTACGAGGCGCCGACCCTCGTCATGTTTTCCGGCGCAACGCAGTCGGCCTGCGGCTACGCCCAGTCGGCCATGGGGCCATTCTACTGCCCCAACGATCAAAAGGTCTATCTCGATACATCTTTCTTCGATGATCTGGAGCGCCGATTTCACGGTTGCCAGGCGCGAAGCAAGGCTTGCCAATTTTCCCAAGCCTATGTGATCACCCACGAGATCGGTCATCACGTCCAGAATTTGCTGGGGGTCCTGCCGCAAGTGCAGCGAGCACAGCTTGGACTGGGTCAGGCCGACAGCAATCAATTGCAGGTTCGCGTCGAGTTGCAGGCGGACTGCCTCGCCGGGGTCTGGGGACACTACGCGGCGGAAAAGTGGGGCGTAATCGAGCCGGGCGATGTTGAGGCCGCCATGCAGACAGCCTCGGCAATCGGCGACGATCGCCTACAGCGACAAAGCCAAGGCTACATTGTGCCGGATGCCTTCACGCACGGCTCATCCGAACAGCGTACACGCTGGTTCCTGACGGGGTTGAAGTCAGGACAGATCGCGAGTTGCGATACCTTCCAAGCGCAGCCGCTGTGAGCGTTTTCTCTTAGGCTTCGTCGTTTGGCCTCGGAAGGGCGAAGCCCACTTTTAGCAAGGCGTCCACAACGACCAACTGCGACCATCGGCACGGGCGCGGACCTCCATACGGCCCGGCAACCCGGGCCATTCGCACCAGCGCGCCCCGCAAATCTGCGCATGCGCGCATTGGGCCTGCCGCTCGGCCGGCATTAGCGGGGCGTTGGCGGGGCCGGCGCAGGGATTGACGGTGCATTGGGGGCCGTATTCGGCAGTTCGCTTCGCTGGCTGGGCGCCGGTCCGTCAGACCTTTGCGGCCAGCCGAGCACCAGCAGTCCGATCAAGCCAATGCAGGCAACGGCGAGCAAGATCGGGGTCCAGGCCACTCCATCTGCGGCTTCAGCAAAGCGTTCACTGGCGCGAGGGCCGTTGTCGGGGTCCTGATAGGTCATCGCACATCTCCTTCGCGCGCCCCAAGGCGCAACGATTCCCGGCACTCGGGGTTCCGGTTTGACGCGCAAGCCCCGATCGCGGGGTGAGATCGCGCTGCGCCACCGTTGGGCGCTAGCCTCGCTGACGGGCATTCCAGCTAACAAAAAGAGCCTTGCGCACGCGTGAGGCACCACATTGCACGCTGCCTTCTGCCTGCACACAGTGACGAATTAGCCCCTTGCGGACCGCGCGGCGGCAGCGAGCGCTCAAATTTGCAAGAAAATATTGCGCGATTCCAATGACCTCTCGCGAGGACGGTCGGCTGGCAGCACGAGCCGAAACGCCGGATCGACCCCGTTTCCTATGCCACGCAGGCCTCGCTCGCTCACGGATGTTTTATCCTTGAGGCAAGAACCACGCTCCCCCGCCGCTCGTAGCACCGGCAAGTGCCCCGGCGCTCGCGGCCAATGAACGGATTTGGCGCCTCGTTTCATCCGCCTCAGGCCCGCCGGGGTTTTTTGGCACGCTGCTGCGGCGCGTCTGCGGGAACGGGCAGCGGCGGGTCGGGAAATTCGAGGGAGTGTCGGTTATGGGATTATTTTGGCGTCGCTCGGTCACACCGGGCGCGAGCGCAAACGAAATTGCCACCCACGCGGTCGTGCATTCAGAAGGCGGCCGCGCCGCGGCTGTCATCTCGGCCATCGCGCTCTTGTTCTCCGCCTACAGCCTGTGGGAAACCTCGCTTAAGCAGGCTGACCTCAATACTTACGTGACCGGCGTGATCACGTATGAGCGCGATACCTCCGACGACGAATACATACAGCCGGCGGGCGGCTTCGAAGTGCTGGCGGTGCCGGTCACGATCGCCAATGGCGGGGCGCGCGACGGTGCCGTCCTGGCGCTGCAGCTCGACGTCAAAAATCCAAACACTGGCCTCAGCGCGCGCTTCACCGCGACCTACACCGCAGATGCCACCTATTTTGCCAATGCACGCGGTAAGCGGCCAAAGACGCCGTTCTCCGCCTTGGTGATCACTGGGCGCTCGGCCTGGACAGGCACCGTCCTTTTCTACCCAGTGAGTTACAGCAACGAAAAGGCGCTCACGCCCGTGCGCAAAGTTGCGGCCTTTAATAACGAGTTGCGCAAAAAATACGCCAGCGAAATGGGTGGTGCCAGCAGCCTAAGCATCTTACGCGAGAAACTTCCCAACCTTCCGGAATGGGCCGAGCAAGACGCCTATGCGGCCAAGGTGCTCAACCAGAGTGACAGGGTCGAGGCCACGCTGAGGCTGGTTACCCCCATGCCGGTCGGCTGGCTCGACCGCGCCTTCGGCGCGGCGGTGGAGCCCGTCACGCTTGCCTTAGACATGCCGGATATTCCGGGGGACCGCGTAGCCGGCGGCGAGCTCGTACGCTTGCGATCAGTGAGCAGGCAGCTTTGAGCGGGGCTAATGTAGAGGGTTGCCATGCATGGACGCCGCATGATCTGGCTTATTTTGATATTAGCGCTGCTCGCTTGGCCGGTTTGGGAGGCGTGGCGCTGGGAACTCGTGCGCCGCGCCTACGCCAGCCAAGAGCCATCGGCCCCGACGATTACGCCAAGGCACGTGCAAGCCCTTCGCAAGCTACGCTTTGCCTGGGACCCCGCCATCGAGAGCGGTGGGCCGGTGGTGGATGCCCTGACACCCTACGGCAGCGCGAATTTGGCGGCTGATCTCGGTCCGATCCTAGGCACGCGCGACAAGGTTGCAATCGCCAGGTTTCATCGGGAGGTTTCCTCGCTTCTGATCTGGGCGCTCAAGAATGGCGAGCTCGCCGAAGGGGACTATCGGCTCGCCGATGTGGACAATGCCTCAATGGAGGCACGGCTCCGACGCGAGCTCGCCCGCTATCCAGCGTTG